>Ga0268262_10001834_pt1 | contig 25493 bp, 24 predicted proteins | sample TergutNc150P3_FD_190354 | JGI IMG/M metagenome (GOLD analysis project Ga0268262, IMG submission 190354) | Nasutitermes corniger P3 segment gut microbial community from laboratory colony in Florida, USA - Nc150 P3 (SPAdes) (version 2) | ecosystem: Host-associated > Arthropoda: Insects >... | reverse complement strand
CATTATCCGGCAAAGTTATAAGACGTACGTCATAACCGGCATCTTTGTAAGGCTTGCTCCAAGAGCCTGTCCCGCCGCAAAGGTCTAAAATTATTCTTTTCAATGATTTCAAGCCTCCTAAGATAAACTGGTATGATTTTGAGCGGAAGAATTTTCCGCAAGTTTGCCGAGAGCGGGGTAGTTAATTTTTCCGCGCTGTTCGAGAAGGTAACAAAGCCTGATGTAAAATCCGTCATTATGGCCGTAAGCTGTGAAGCCTGAATGTTTATTAAGCCAGCCTGCGGCGCGTTTAAGTTTGTCGACGCGGGAAGCGCGGGCGCGGAACAAGACGTTGACTTTTTTTGAGAGTCCGGGAAGCATAACGCAATGAGTTTTATTGTTTTCGTCCTGCGCATTGCGTATAACGCAGGCTTCACGGTAAGTGATATAGGTGTAGTATAAAATCACTACGGCTTGAGGCGGGTAGTAAATGAGCGTGTGTTTTTTCAGCCGGTCGTAAGTTTTCCACGCGTGTTTGCCGTCAGCGAAGAGGGTGTAGAAAGAATTAAAGTCCGGAATGGTAACTTCTAGATGGTTCTTCATGCTCGATATTCAAACCCAATTCAAGTTCGGTCTTCAAATTGAATTTATTTCTTAAGTCTTTAATCATGGTTTTAAGTTTGATAAAATCAAATTTGAATTCCGAATAAATAACGTTTTCCCTTTTTAAATAATCATTCCGCCTGTCGACAGGGAAAGTGAGCAGTTCCCTGAAAAGACTGATCATTTCCGGCGTAGGATTTCCCGGCAAAGAACAATTTGGACACATATCAGCGTTTTTTTCATGGACAGCGCCGCAGACAGGGCATTTTATTTCATCAGGCGGCGGCGGTAAAGTTTCTGAAGGCTTGAGTGAGGCTTTGTATTCATCTGCCTTTATGTCCTTGAAAAAGAGCGTATAATACATAGCTTTGAAAGATTTGTAATTTGTGTTACCGGTTTTTTTGTAAATAAAGTCCAAATAATTTATGTCAAGGTTATGTTTTGACATAAAAGCGGCAGCTTGAGGGTAAAAGTTGTCAAGGAACAGAGTTTTATCGACGGATAAAAGAGCGTCTTTTATTTCGTCATGAGTAAAATATAATTCTTCTTCTGCCTGTTCGCCGGAATTGGCTTTACCGTCATCTGGAGTAGGGTCTATGTAAGAATCGGGCTGTTCGGAAGAAGAAGTATTATTTATATATGAAGTAGTAATATGGGGTGAAGTTTTTTCATCACCCACCGGTGAAGAAATTTCATCACCCTGCGGAAGATTTTTCACCACCGGTGAAGAAATTTCACCACCCTCACTAGGAAGATTTTTCACCACCGGTGAAGTTTTTTCATCACCCATATTATTGGCTTCTTTAGGTAAAAGCTCGGTTGAAACCGCGTAATCACAGAATTTTAGGTTTCTTTCAAATCTTTCAGATTTTTTAATAAGACCTTTTTGAACAAGGTTGTCCAAAATAGTAAATATCTGCCTTTTGGAAATGTTCAGGGAATCGGCGATATACTTTCCTGAGCCTTCATATTTGGATTCGCCGTCCTGAGAAAAGCCGTAGATTATGGCGTAAGCCATAAGTTCGTTTCCGGACAGTTTAAGCTTATTTACCATCCAGCCTTGTATAACGATATAGTTGTTGTCTTTCATAAAATCCCCTCCCAAAGATTTATAAAGAAAAAGAAAACGTTACCAGTAACGCATGTGTGTTTTTTAAGAAACATCTTACTTATAGGAAATATGAAGAAAGGAAACAGGCAAAAAAAAACCGCCTGCGGAGAGAATCCGCAGGCGGCAAGGAGGTTTATGAAGCGGGAGCAGCAGCTCCCGTTTTTATTTAGTTAATTTTATGTACGGTTATGGAGCCGACACTTACGGTAGAAAAAACACCTTGATTATAGATCGAAACAGGAGTGCCGCCGCCGCCGCGTATGGAATTACGGTTATTTCCGCCTGATTGAGCCGCTCCCGTTGTGCCGCCTCCTTTTCCATTAGCGTCGTTGGTATTTAACCAGTTATATGGCGATGGAAGGTTGAAATAAGCGGCCGAGCCTGCAGCATAACCATTAGAAGAAGGAGTACCGCTATAACCAAGAGAATAAGAATAAACGGTCAGTTCCGAAATGCCGTATGGCCTTGCCAGACTTAAGCTCGTACCTCCGTTAATCCCGCCTCCGGAACCTCCCATAGCTTCTGTGTTACTGGGGAAATCGGGGGAGCTGCCTGCACCACCGCCGCCTATAGAGCCGCCCGCTCCTCCACCTGATGTAGAAACAGTCGTGTATGAACCATTATTTAGTGTGGTTGAATGACCGGTTCCGCCGCCTCCGCCTCCGGCGCAAAGGAAATATCCGTCAGGCGAAAAGGCAAAAGAGCCTGAACCTCCTCCTCCGCCTGAATGATTATCATAGCGTGTATCATTTCCTGATGGATTGTTAGAACCATGTCTACCATGTCTGCCATATTCCCCCGTAAAGAAGGTAAAGGAAGTATTTTGAGTTAAGATAACAACTTCGGATATGTGTCCTCCGGAACCGCCTGATGCATTACTAAAATTGTTATTAAAATTATCTCCGTTTCCGCCTGCGGCTCCATTGAGTGTAAAAAGATAAATGCCTGCAGATAAAGTAACGGTATGCGACTGAGGGTTTCCCACGCCGGAAAGATAATAATGCTGGAACAAATTCCTGGAAGCAAGAGCGTCAGACTCAACAGTTTGATAATTGAGGTGGCTCCAGTTATTATTTATGAAAATTTTTGCGAAATACTTATTGGTAGAGTCAAGGATAAAAATGAATTTGAACAAAGAGCGCGACAATCCGCTGTAATAACCTTTTTTGTAGCTGTCATAAACCGGCGCAGTAGTTGAATAATAAAATTCAATCTGGTTGAATACGAGCCTGGCGTAAACGTAACAAATGCAGGTGTTTGAAAAAGAAGAAGGCACGACGGCCGTGTTTGAATTTACGGTATAATAGTTACCGTTCATTTCGAACGTAGTGCCGCTTCTTATTACAGGAGCGGCGGTGTCGGAGGGATTGGCAAGACCGCCAGAAAAATATCCGAGTTGAATTGACGAAAGGGCATTATTCAAAAGATCAAAGGCTCCCGATCCTTCTGTAAAGGCGACGTAAAAAGAGTCGTCTCTTGTTTTTGAAATTTGGATGTAAGAATCAATGTTTAAGGTAAAAGAGACAATAAAATTTCCTGAATCACGGAACGGGCTGCCGTTGTTGTTGTAAACGAGAGGAATTTTTGCTGCGGCATAATCGGAATCCGTTGTTATAATGATTTGATTATAATCGGCGCATCTGGCAATGGCGGTTCCGACGACGTTATAAACAAAAACATTGGATAAGTTTTGCGTTTTTGTATTTTTCGGAAGCGAGGTTATAGTAAGATAAGGCGGCGGCGGAGCTGCAGGAATAAGGGAAGCGTCAAGGAGGGCGTTGCCGTCTGTAAAAAAGAGCGATAATTTATCGTCCTCCTTCACAATAATCTGAGTATTAAAATTGATATTGACGTAAAGAGAAACAATAAAAACACCCGTGTCAATAAAATGCTCGTTTCTGTCGTTGTAATAAAGAGGAATCTTTGCGGTAACGGAAAAAGAATCCCTTATAATAATGATTTGATCATAATCGGCGCATTTCGCCACTACAGAGCCTGAAGCGTTGTAAACAAAGACGTTGGAAATATTTTGTAAGTTTGTATTTCTCGGAAGCGAGATTATAGTAAGATAAGGCGGCGGAGGCGGCGGTATGAGAGAGGCGTCAAAAGTCGCGTTGCCTTCAGTAAAGTAAAGCCTAAGTTTATCGGTTTCCTTTACAATAAAACAAGTGGCATAATCGACGTTGGCGGTGAAAGAAACAACAAACGTTCCTGTTTCTTTAAAGAAATCAGAGCCTGCGTTATAAGAAAGAGGAATTTTCGCCGTAACGGAACTGTTTTCTTTAATGATGAGGATTTTATTATAATCCGAGCATTTTGCAATAACGCCGGCAGAGTTGAAAACGAAGACGTTTGAAAAATGATTTTTAAGCGTATTAGCCGGAAGGTTGACAATCGTAAAATAAGAGTAAGGCGTATAGCCGATCAGGGAAGCGTCAAGCAGTGCGTTGCCGTTGGTGAAATCGAGCGGGAAATTTTCATTTTCCGAGATGGAGTAGCGTGTAAATACGTCAACATTAATGTCGAGGCTGACAAAATACGAACCTGTAGCGTCAAATCTGAGTTTTGTATCGTTATAAACCAAGGGTATTTTTAATGAAGAAGTATCTCCTTTATTTTCGATGATTATTTCATCGTAAGACGGGCAGCCGCTTATTTTCCTTGATTGGTTTGAGACTGACATATTTGAGACATGCTCTTGCCTGACATGAGCCGGAAGGTTAATTATGGTAAGGTAAGAAACGTCAGTCGGCGTAAAAGGTTTTTGTAATAAATCCATATCGCAGCTTGAGAAAGCCAGTACTGCGAAAACGATTGAGAGAAAATTTAATTTCTTTTTCATAAGAATCCTCCTAGAAAACTTTTATAGAGACTAAGAAAACGATGTCCTGAAATTTAAAACCTGTTTCTACGGCTGCGCCGAAACGGGATTTAAAGAAATGCCTTACTCCGAAACGGAAATCGTACCAGTGTACCGGAACGGAAGTGTCGTTATGTTCTTCAAGGATGTCTTTGCGTAGAAAGCCGAAGTCGTAAGAATAAACGAGGTAAAAATCCGTTAACCTGTCCAAAACGTTAAAATGATACCCGATTCTTGTACCGAAACTTTTTAAGTTAGGGTAGGGAGTTTTCATAAACAAACCGAAAGAGAAGGGAAGCGGAACAGGGAGCATATACTCAAAGCGGATGTCAAGAGGAAGAACGGAAAATTGCAAATCCTTAAAAACAAGAGGGGCAAGCCCGACATCGACGAAGACTGAATTCTTGCCGGCTATTTCCGAATGAAAGAAAATAGTCATAAAGTCGAATGAGTAAAGGTTAGCGGAAATAAAAATAAGAGAGGTTAAAAAAAAGAGTTTTAATTTTTTCATTTTGCTACCCTGATTAAAGCGACATTTTTGATACCGTCGTTGGTTACCGTTTGCATAAGAGTTTCTCCTTCAAATAAAGCTTTAATTTCAATGCCGTATTCGGCATGGGAAATTGAGATAACATTGGGATCGTAAAGAGAGTTGATTAACAAGTCTCTCTGTTTTTGCGATGAGATAAACGAGAATTGTAAAAGGGCTTTTTCACCCGGTTTTAGGGATATAGTAATTAATTCAAAAACCGCCTCGCCGCTTGAAGGCAGGCTGACGACAGCACAGGCGGTAATATAATCATCAGGCGGGGAATGGTAATAAAAGCTTGAAGTTTTATTAAAGAAAGACAAGAAAAAGATAGAGATAAAGATACCGTTGAGAAATAAAGAAAAAACGAAGAAACCTGATTTAATTTTAGACTGCATAGTATTACTCCAAAATATATTTTTTAGCGGGCGAAAAGCCCGCCACGGACGGCAGATAAAGGGTTTTATTGAGCATGATATTAATCAGCGTGCCGTTATCAACGGTGAGTGTAGGCTGGATGCTCATAGCCCTGGAAATAAATTCGCTTCCAAGCTGGTTAAAAAATTGCTGGTTGGCTTCGGCGATGCCTGAGGCGGTTTCCGAATTCTTGGAATATTTATTCGTAACTTCAACAAATTTTGCGTTAGCGTAAGAAAAGAGTGAGATAATCCCCGCGGCTTTCACGTATTCAAACCAGTTTTCATGGTAATCGGCTTCCTGTCCTGCCATACCTGCGCGGTCAACGCCGTTAGCGCCGTCAAGGTCAATTTGAAATCCGTCAGGACGAATGAGAGTATCCCAGATAATCTGAATTCTGCTTTGGGCGTAAGAGACAGAGTTGTTATATCTGGCGACAAGGAGAGTGCCTTGAGGAATAAGGAGGTATTTTCCTGTCTGCGAGTCGTAAATATTTTGAGTAACGCGCGCAAGGACGTGTCCCGGCAAGTCGGTGTTAATTGCGGTTTCAAGAATACCCGGAATGACAGTGCCGAGCCACAAGGCTTTTTCGCCAAGGAACCGGCCTTCATAAACCGCGCCTGAAGGGTTGGACGATTCATAAAAATTTTGGCTGCTTTGCCCGTTGTTCTGCGCGGGCGTTCCCGGGTTTTGATAAGCGGAAATCCGGGAATTAAGCTGGTTTAAATAATCGTCATAAGGAGCAGAAGAAGCGTTTTGCTGGGAGGAGCCGGCGGAAGAATAATTTTGACCGCCTTGCTGTGAGCCGGTATTACGTGAAAACAAACTTCCCTGAACTTGCGGGACGAGAGAGGAACGGAAATGCGAATCAGACTGCTGCGGTGATGAGGGAGCCGGATATTGAGGCTGCGGCTGGTAAACCGGAGCGGGAGGATTTCTCGCAGGAATGTTTTCAACCGGTTTGTCAAAAGAAACTGGAGGCAGCGGAGGTTCTTCAGGAACGAATAAATCCTTGTTCTCCATATTGATCGGCTCTGAGTCCCCCCTGCGGTTATTTTCACGTAACGCGCTGTCGCGCAACGATGCAAGGAATGAGGAATTGGAACGTGAAGAAGCAAATTCATCGTTGGCGGAGGAATTGGATTTTTTAGAATTTTTTACGGAGTTAATAATGACGCCCAGCATGACAAAGACTGCCAGGGCGATACAAATGAAAATCAAAACCTTTTTACGGTTGAACACGCCCGGGGAGCCGCCCGAGCCGTCAAGGTTTGTAGCTTCTTCCGGAGTCATTTCATACTTTGGTTCTTCTTCTGGGATAACGTTTTCTTTTTCCATAATCAACCTCGTTTTTTAGTGATGTATATTTCGGTAGTTTCAATTTTTACCGTAATATCTTCGATTAACTTGTCTATGACGACCAAATTGCCGATAACGCGGTAATTTAAGATATATCTTTTGTTTTCAAAGACGGCGGGCATTTCTCTTTGCAGCACCTGCGCGGGAAACCTGATGTAAGTTTTGGAGCCGTCGTCAAAAACAAGGTCGGGAATCCAGTAAGGTTTTTTGAACAGGCTGTGTTTAATGCGGTAATTGAAAGAAAGAAGGCTGGGGTCAAGAGTGGAATAGTTTTTCCCGTCATAATCGGAAAGGGAAGAGGGAAAGAAATTCTGCGGCAAAACAGCCGAATAGCGCCATCTGACGACCGGCATGTAAATGTCGGCATAGCTTCTAAGAATAATGCGGTAAACGCGCCTGCTTGTGTTAATAATTAAAGAAGCGGACAAACCTGTGGAAGCGGGTTTAACGTAAATATGCTGTACGCTTAAATTATTTTCATAACTTACGCCTCCGCCAAGAATCCACCTTTCGCTGTCGGAGACAAAAGGCGCTTCAATGGCCATTTCGCCCGGCTCGAGGCAAATGTCGGTTACGCGCAACGGCTGAGTGTAAACTTCGTAAACGAGGTCTGCGTCGTACTGGTAAATGACAGCGGCGTGTGAATAATCATGCGGGCTTAATATGCCTACGGCGTTTGATTCCCTGACGGCCGGCTGCCCTGCGGCAGGAGTATTCGGCGGGGATTCCGTCTGTGGGACGAACACGGGTTTTTCAAGAATAATGACTTCAGGTTCGACAACAATCTGTGAAGCGATTTGAGAAGCAGCGCCGTCATAAGAAAAACCTGTATCGGCAAGGGATTTTTCCATGTCGATTGTCTTGCAGGACAAAATGGAAAAACAAAGCAAAAGGAAATAAAATTTTTTCATAATTCCGTCATCTCTAAGTTTTCGATATAGATACCCAACGGGTTTCTTTTAATGGTGGCATCAGTGGGGGTAACGAGGCGGACAGTAACGACTGCGCGCATTTTTTTGACAGTATGGTTAGCGGAAGTATCATAAGAGGATTCAGTCCAGTTGACGTTGTATGACCTGCCCGTTATGAGCAAAATGCTTTCAATCTCAACGGTACGGCGAATTTTACCGACAAGGTTGAAAGGGGAGTCGTCCAGGAGGCTTTGCCTGAATATTGGCGCAAACCCTGTATCCGTCATGGCGAAACAGTCGTCAATATTGGAATAAACGATTTGGTAATCGGTGGAAATCGTCCTGTAATTTGAAATAAAGGTACGAATTTGATAATGAATGGAAGCTTCCGGAACCTGGAAAGAGCCTGTCTGCCTGACTTCGCCGAGGTACTGGGATTCGCCTGAAGGCATAACGTTAATAAGGACGGGGACGGTTTTCTGCTGGTTGACCGAATAGAAAAACAGAATGAGCGAAATAAAAAACAGACCGACATTAACGAGTGTAAGTTTGCGCCATGTTTGGGATTCTTTAATTTTGTCAGCAAGAATATCCGCGTAAGCCTTGTCGCCGTCATGGAAAGGGTTCTTAATATCAAGAGGCTTATAAACTGTTTTTTTATGAGGGGCTGACATTATTTAATATCGTTTTTACTCGGTCCCGGAAATTCTTTATTCAGATCATCAAGAGATGAAGAGTAGTCCGGGTCTTTTTGCCGTTCTCTGTTAGCTGACAATTTTTTATCTTTGGAAATAAATTTATTCGCTGAAGCTTGTCCTCTTTTTTTGCCTTCTATTCTTCTTTCAGTCATGTGATCGCCGAGAGACTTGTTGGGATTATTTTTGAAATCCTGCAGCCAACTATGCGGATTAGTTCCTCCGCCGGAACTGCCTGAAGAACCGTTTTTGCCGCCAAGGAGGCTGCGAGTTAATCCGAGACCGGCTGATTTTGCGGCGTCTCCCGCATCGCTTGCAAGGCTGGATCGGAACGCTTTACCGCCAGCGGCATTTATCTGTTGTTTGGAGCCTCCGGCTTCTTTAACTTCCTCCATAGCGGAATGTCTTGCGGCGTTAGCTTCTTTAAAAGAACCTACACCGCCAATAATGCCGCCCGTGGCAGCGCCGGCAACTTTACCGCCGACCTTACCAGCCAAACCCATAACTGAGCCTGCTGCGGCTACAGCGCCGGTGGCAGCGGAAATGGCTCCTGATGCGCTAAGGCTTGGAGAGCCTGATAAAAGGGATTGAGCAATGCCGGGGGCGCTTTTGCAGATATAGAAAAACAAGGCGCATACAAAGATAATAAAGACGAGCTGATCTACAGTGCCAGTAAAACCTGTCTGAGAAATAATATTCAGCAAGGAAACAAAGCCGTAAATTAAAAGGAAAATGGCTAAATTGCAAAAAAGCAATTTTAAGAAGAAACCAAGAATTGATTTGATAAAACTTTCCGTCATGAATTTGCTTCCTTCCCATATAGACATGGGAAAAAGAATAACTCCGACAGATGAGACGAGCATAAATTCAAGAAAACAAATTAAATATTCAAGTAACGCAAATACTCCCGTAAAGATGATAACAAAACCGCAGAACAAGCCTTTAAGAACATTGGCGATCCAAGTACCTAAATTACTTAAAGAAAATCCTTCAGAATATTCAGCGTAATTAAAACATTCGCTGGCAACGAAAAATAAAACTTGCAGGACGGTAGCCGGAGTAACCGTTTGGTAGTCCATGACTTTATGATTACGTTTTGTGGACAGATTTCCCCTGTCATAGAAAATAAGGTTCTTATCGGTTGTAGAAATAACTTCAGTGATTGTTTTATTGACGTAGTTTCTGCCTCCTGAAGAATAATCTACAAAGTCAAGAGTTTTATTTGTAGTTTGATAAAAATGGTCTCTAACATCAGAATAAATACTGTCTTCAGCAAGACTGAAGGTATATGAAGTAATCCAACCAATTATTTTAGGATAAGAAAAAATAACAATCATAAAAAAAGCGGTTGCTTTAAAAATCTTTATTAGATTCTCCTTTAATCCTGTTCCTGTAAGGGCGTAATTTAACGCGGCGGATAAAATGGCAATAAGAAAGACAACACGACCAATACCTCTGGCTTGGCTTCTGAAAAACACCTGTAAGTCGAGAATTTTATCAGCGACAAAGAAATAAGCGTTATTGACGGAATTGGCGAGATTACTCCAGCTATTCATATTGACTCCTTTAGTTCAAGAAAAATTAAAAGATTAAAACGGGGTAAACCCGTTTTCCGGCCAATCCGAAAGGGCGGGCGCATCGGGTTTAGCCTGATCGAGATAGTATTGAGTTGCCTGTATTTCCAATTGTTGAGCCTGCATCATGGCAATGTCGTTGAGGACTTTGTTGTTTTCCATTGAAGATTCGAGAAGAAGCTGTAAAACTTCCTTTTCTCCCATTTGGTCTATATCGCCTTTGTTTTTATCAGAGGCTAATATATCCTGTCTTTCCTTGTTGCGTTCCATATTACGGACGTACCATTCGTTCTGGATGTCGGAAGCGAAAAACCCTTCTCTTGACAACTCTCTCGCTTTTTCGCGGAATGGCTGGACATAGGCGTAATTTGAAGGAGTAAGACCAAGACCGAGCCACATTTCTTTCCGCTGTTTTTCAGTAAATTCCCTGTTCCAGTAATCAACGTATTTATAGTCTACGGCGTCTACGATGCCCTCGAGGTCGTAAAGGCTGTAATTTTTATTACCGATGGAAATATTGGCTTTTTTAAACATGTCAATAGTTTGTCTTTCCTGATAAAGCTGCCTGTTGTACCAGGACATAAAGTCATCAAAAGATTTTATATCTTTAGCACTTTTTAAATTCTGCCAAATGCGTTCAATCTGGAATTTCCAGTGTTCAAGCTGCTGCTTAAATCTTTCCGCAGTTTCCTGCCATTCCTTAACCTGCATAACATAATGAGCCACTTGATCCATGCCTGTTTTAGAAAGAACGGATTCAACAAGAGGATCGAAAACAACTATTTGGGAATGAGCGAAATGCAAAGGGAATAAAAACGCAACCAACAAAAGGAAAATAAATTTTTTCATAAGAAACCTCCTTTTAAAAATAGTCTTTATACCTATACAAAAAAAAAGCCGCCCCGAAGGACGGCTGTAAATAAATGAGTTAGAAAATTTTATTTATTTTGTCTTTGAAAAAGATAGGCACCATTTTCTTCTGGTATGTATAAAGAGACTATATCTTTTCCAAAGAAAAAATAATTTCGATAAGACTTTGTATTTTTTGAATCCGTAAAAATTATATTGGGAAAGCCTTCGGAAGAATATGAATAAATTCTTTGAATTTTTCCTTTTTTAAGAGTTAAAGTATTACTGGTAATTTCAAGTTCTATGTCGTATTCATCACCATAAACTATCCAATTGCCCAAAAGAGAATTAATATTTATATCAACAACAGGATGATAATATCTAGGAGATGAATTTTCCCATAAAACTAATATCTGAGGAGATGATATTCTATATGAATAAGATTGGTTATCAATTTTTATTAACTGATTATCAGTAGTAAAATTTTTATAAGTAAAAGACATTGGCCTTGTTGAATACTGTGAAGATCCAGTTAATGGAAAATTGAAATTAGTTGTTTGATTTTTATTAAAAAGACGTATATAGATGGTTGAATCAAATTCACTAATATGATACCAGACACCATCAAGAGAATTGTTTTGAGCAAAAGATACACCAAAATTTAAAAAAAGTAAAAAAATAAAAACTGTTAAATTTCTCAATTTTTTCATAAAAATCCTCCTAAAACAAATTGTTAGTTTTTTATTAAAGCTTGCGCAAAGAGTAAATACCCAGAGGGTAGAAGTAAAATACAAATTCCTCCAGAGGGAACATATCCTTTGTTCAGAAATTTATTTATTTCATCTTGAAAAGACGTTATAAATCTTTCTTTTACGTTCCAATAGCCATACGCTTCCATTTGCATTTCTACAATTTTATAATCCATATTATACTCCTTCTTTAAAGGTAAACGAAAACGATGAATACAACCCACCTTCATCGGCAATTTGAGACTCTTCTGGCATATTTTCAACCCATCCAAGAAGAATTATCTCATAAAATCAGTATATTTGTAAAGTGAAGTTTACTTAAATTCCCCGTCCTTGCGACTGTGTTTGCTCAAGTTTTTGTTCCTGTTTCGGCGCAAAAACACATTTTTCAAGGGCTTTGTATGTTTCAGGGTTGGCGAATTTTTGCGCCATGTCTTTTTTAACCGAAATTATAAATTAATCATCTTTCTGGTTTTTCGCCAAAATTTTAATAAGCTCTTTCAGATCATTCGGCGGAATTTGTTCGTTGTCGATATGAATTGTTTCAATCTCTCCGGTTTCATCGTTAACAATGTACATTTTGCCGTTTATCGTGTAAACTTTTTTTCCCATATTTTTCTCCCATTTCAACGTATTACTCTGATGAAATTATAGCATAAAATTTACAAGTTGTCAAAAAGTGATAAAATGACCAATTTACAATCTCCGTCCTTGAGATTGTGTTTGTTCATTATGTAACAGCTTATTTTCAGCTATTTGTTTAATGGCTTGAATACGTTTTTCCAATACTTCGGTTATTTTTTCAGCTCTTTCTTTTTCTACGGAAGAAACGCTTAATAACAAGTCCCTGCACTCAGCTGTAAAACCATTGAGTTTCGATGCGTTAAACCAACTCCAATTGCTTACCAAGTCCATTTGTTTATCGAGTGAATCAAAACATTCCGTTCTCATTTTTGCTCTCTCAGGCAATGTAATAAAAGACGAGCCGTCTTCATGGAAAAGACTCGATCCGCTGTCAAATATTGGAGCTGCTTCAATGGAATTAAGAGTATTTGAATCGCGAAGTATTCCGAAATTTTTAAAATGCCTATCGTGATTTAAAATCAGATAATCAAGAACTATCATACGATCAAGAATTTCGGTATTATTTTTAACGCCGAGCCGATGAGCGCAGCCGCAATAATGCTTATATTTATTATTCTCAAAATAAGACGGTTCTCTTGTATAATAAACACGGATTGCTTCAACAAATTCAATATCTTTGTTAGTCATATTAGGGCATTTGGAAACCGGCTCTCCGTCTTCAAAATCAAGGCTGTAAGATACATGAGGGATATTAAGGCGTTTACACAACATTGAAGCGATTACTTCGTTAACAGGTTCCTGCATATAGGGGCTTTTTCCGGCTTTTATCAAAACACGGTTTCCGTTATTATCTATCTCCCAGCGTTTTCTTAAATTACCGTCTGATGATATATCGGGAGTATAACGGTTATAATTCCCATCAGGCTTTTTGCGGTTAAAAAACAATCCGCCGATTCCCCTGTCAAATTCATTTTCATAAAAATTAACGTCTTTCCATTTTTTATTGTCATTTTCATTGGAAATCCAGTAATGGTCTGTAAGGCTTAAACCATTGCATTCGAGAAGAAGTTTATTTTTGCCTGTTACGCCGATTTCCGCCATAACAGCCTGATAATGCTCTCTCGAAGCGGGAATTCCCCTTTCATCCCACCATAGCGAAAGGCGTTTTGAATTTACTTTTCCGTCTTCCATAAGGCAAGATAAAGGCAAGTGCTTAGGTTGAAAAACATCTTTGACAGTAACTACGTTTCCTTCTTCGTTTATTACGAGTAACGCAACATTAATGTCTTTATGTTTTAATAAATAAGCCATATTAGATTATCTCATAAAAATGACGGAAAGTCTAAGAATTCCTACATTCCCCTTCCTTGCGACTGCGTTTGCTCAAGTTTTTGTTCCTGTTTGGGCGTAAAAACGCATTTTTCAAGGGCTTTGTAGGTTTCAGGGCTGGCGAATTTCTGCGCCATGTCTTTGGTTACGTTCATCTCGGACAAGAGCTTTTTACTTAGAAAGTTCATGGTGGCTTCCGTCATTATTTTTCTGTTTTCATCGTTATTGAAGGCGAGTACGCTTTCACAAACTCCCTGGACGTAGCCTGTTTTTTGTGCAATTTCGAGATGGGGATTATTTGTTTTTATATCAGATTTGGTATTAAGATATAAATCAATATCATTTCTGTCAAAATTTTGGACATTATCAAAATGTTTGATAATATCTTTCAATATTTCTTTTGCATTATCGACACCTCCTTCTACTTCGTATTTGTACCATTTACCGTCATATGATTCTCCAGGATATGGGTAACGTGTAAATTTTAAGACTGCTTTATTTTTTTTATCTGATTCTATATCGAATCTGACATCCATATTTTTGAAGTGGTGTATATTTGATGCATCATATCCTTTATCGTCATCTTGAAATAAAGAAAATTCGTCTTCATTTGATATATTATTTTCCACTACAAATATTTTTTTTTGTTCAGGTATTTGTTGTGTGATATAATTTTTCATATCGCTAAAACTATAATTATCAATAAAGTTAAAATGTTCTGTTGTGTTTTCAACAATATTTTTAGCGGTGTCAAAATCTAAATCTAACTCAACAAAAAATTTTGATTGATGTTTTTCAATATCTTCACCGTTTAGGTAAAATAATATTAAAGTGTTAGATTCTGGCTTGTTATCGTATCCCACTAAAAAGTAAGAATCTAAATTGTGATTATCCTTACCCAAATCGAACAAAAGATAATCACCTATAAAATTTTCTGCACCAGGTAATTCGGCTGTATCTCTCCAATTAAATTTCTCTGACATAAAAAACTCCTAGAAATAAAAATACTTTCTCACAAGAGAAAGGTATTGAACGGTTAAAAGAAGTCCCTCCTGTGGTATAATAGGTTTACCGCTAAATCTAATTAAGTCCATAAAATTAATAAGGGTCATTTTTTCTCCTTTATCCGGCGGCTTGTTCCAGTTCAGACTTTCGTTCTTTAATCAGCATTTTATAAGCGGTATTTACAGGGATAGAGCCGTTACGCAAGGAGTCTATAATATCCTGGTTTCCGGATTTTAAAACTTTTCTTGCCTTATAAACTATTGAAATGCTTACGTTAAAAGATTGAGCCACGGCGGCGGCGGCGCGACCTGAGCCGTCATTGTTTTTGCGTTCAGGAAGCGAAGCTATAGTGTCAAGGAAATCAGTCATATTAATATTATATTGAACAACGGTAGGTTCTGATTTTTCTTCCGTTAATGATTCCGTTTGCTGAATAATTTGTTCGGAAGGAGCGCTTTTTAAAACAGGTTTTTGCCGAAAGGGCGGCTGTGGATCGAGGGGCGCATCATTTTCAAGGAAACGAGTATAATTAAAACCCTTTGCGGTTAGAATTTCAGAGCACAATGCGTTTCCCGGTTCATAAACCGATGAAAGCTCATCAAGCAGCGCATGGTTTGGAGAACCGATGAGCGAGAGAGTAAGCTGTCCGAGGTCGAGCTGGAAAAGCCGTTTGCCGGCGGGGCTTGTATAAAAATAATCGCGTTTCATGGTAGCTGAAGCGATTAGAGAAATTTCAGAAACAGTAAGACCAAATTCACTGTAGACATCCATCATTCCGGCAGTAACGGCGGAAGGGTCAGCGAGATATATTTTAGTCAGGCATTGTTGGATAATCGTTGTTTTTAAAGGAGAGTTTGCAACGTCTGCAACGTCCTGAGTAGCGAAAATAACATAGACGTTTTTTTTACGCAGGACTTTAAGCCATTCTGTAATTTTTTCAGAGAAAGTCTCATTTTTCAAGAAAAGCCAAGCTTCATCGAGGATGAGGAAAGTAAGGCGTCCGTCGAATTTTTTTTCAATAAGGTTAAAAAGATAAACAAGCGCCGGAACGACGCAATCTTCCCCGCGGTTCATTAAAGCTTCCATTTCGATGGCGAGAAAGCGCGTGTCAGTAGAAAGTCCGGAAGAAGAAGCGTCAAATATTTTACCATATTTACCGACAATTAAATAATCGCCTAACAGATCGTTAACAACCGGCTTGCCCGTATCAGGGTCTTTGTAATTAACGTTTTGAAGGAAAGTGGTAATAGTACGACGGTGAGGAGCCACGCCGCGCATTAGTTCAAGGCTGTCTTTTATAGCGTTGCGCATTTGCGGAGGCACGTTTTCTTTGTTTACGGTGATACAAGCTTCAATAAAATCCATAGCGTCCATAATGTCCCTGTCAGTTTCCAAATCGCGTAACGGCTGGAAATTAATTCCGTCAGCGTTTTCCGCAGCCGGTTCGTAAAAGAGGCCTCCGGCGGCAAGGCAAACCTGCCTGCAGCTTCTGCCTTTATCAAAAACGATAACAAGTGAGCCCGGGTATTTTAAAGCCTGTATTTCAAGAAGGTTAAGGAGCGTAGATTTTCCGGCTCCAGTTGGACCCCAAACAGCCGAGTGTCCGACATCGCCGACATTCAGGTTAAGAAAAAATGGAGTGCCTTCAACGGTGGAGCAAATCACATGGGGAGTACCGACGCCTGTTACCTGATAAGCGTGTTCGTTATGGCTGTATCCCGTCCAGACAGAAGAGAGCGGCACAACGTGAGCCATAGTATTTGTCATAACCGGAAGGGCGCGGAAGTTGGCGTAAACCTGACCTGGTAAAGAAGATTTCCAGGTTTCTAGAGCGCTGTATTTTTCATCGATGCAGGTAAAACCTTTTGAGTTAATAATTGTGCGGACAATATCGGCTTTTTTCTTTGCCTTTGTCAAGTCGGAATCCCAAACAATAACGCAGGTGGTTAAATAACCCAGAGCTGCCTGATCGGTGTCGATTTCAATATACGCTTCGATAGAATCACTTTCTTTAACGCTCGCGCCGTGATTAGATGTTTTTGCGGCTTCTCCGGAAGTGCTTGCAGCGAAAGTTTGAAGAAAAGTAGTTCTGCTTCCGCGGTGATGTTTTTCTTTTTTCTGTGCTTCTTTTTTACCTTCTTCTTTATCAAGGCACATATAGCGCGTAACCCAACGGTATTCAAGCCTTGCGCGGTTAAGGCTGTCAAGAATAGCGGGATAAGATTCATCCGGGAAATCATTTATACCAACGACAGGGATATATTTGTCTCCAAGTTTCATTGGAATCGAATTATCAAGCTCACTGTCAGGCAGGATTCTGTCAAGTAAAATTTGGGTATGGTTAAAACGAATCGGATGCCGGTTAAAGGAAATAGTCGAATGAAGATACATTAAAGTTTCTTCGTTATCCAGCGGTTTAAGCCAGAGGTCGCCTGCAAGAAGCCCTATGACGGAATTGGTCTCATTAACAAAAAACTCAACATTTTGCTGAATGCTTGAACCGCCTGAATCCGCGCTGCTTTGAATAAACATTTCCGTTAACTTCTTAACACCTTCTGAGGGCGGACGCCAGGTAAAGGTGAGGAAATAGATGGATTCAAAATGCCTTCCTGCGGATTTGAAAGAAACTTCGCGTTCACGGTCAACAAGGTAAGGTGCGAGCGCATCGAAATATGTTTTAGGGTAATCCTGGATTTGACAACGCTGGGCTTCGAGATGGAAAGCCCATCCCGTACCCAAACGTTTTGCAAATTCGTTAACGCGCAGCGCAAGCGTATTAACATCGGACGCACCTGAAGAATCAACATCCGGAGCGCGGTATTCAAAGGTACACTGGAGGTTGCCGTTTTTTTGAATAACGACGCCTTCGTGGTATTTTGTAATAAAATTCCAGGGAAGATGCTGGTAAAAAAATTCTACGCTTGCGCTCACGGGATAAGTTTGTCCTTTTGCATAATATTTTCCAGAACGTTGTCAATAAGCCAATGGTCTTTTTTTGAGAGGTGGCGCATAACAAAATAAAGCAGTGCGAGAGGGACAGCGGCGATGTACATTTCAAGACCGTAAATAAAAACCAGTGCGAGCATTAAGATAACGAGGAGTCCGGTCTGGGGGACGCCTGCCATCATTTCACGCGGTAAAAGAGAGCGGTGTACGGGCTTTTTATAAGGGCTCATGTCAGTCATATCAGGAACCTGCGGCTGACCAAACCATATCGACAATTTGAGAAGCGGCGACAAGGATGCCGATAGCGATGCCGATGGCAATAATGTTACGTTTCATTTTTTCATTGTCTTTATTAAAGCCGTAAGCGACTGCGCAGCCGCATAAGCAGATGATCAAAATGGTTTTAACAAATCCGCCTGTAAATATTGCAAGGACAGAATCCATGAGGTTGGTCATTCCTGCGGGCATAAGGTCACCGCCTTTGCCCTGGGCGAACAGCGGTAAAGCTGCTGTTAACAGCAGAAAAAGAAATAAAATTTTAATTTGAGATTTTTTCAAAATAAACTCCTTTAGGGAACCAATAAAAACCGGTTGTTTTTATTAGTTTCCTTGCAGTTTCTTGCTCTACGAGCTGGGAAACATGCATTACTAATTGGAAAATCTCTAAAAACTGAAGTTTTTAGAGATTAAAAGCGGGTTAGAAATATCTGACAGACAATCAATTCCGCTCCGGACTTTAAGGCGCCGGAAGCCTCCCAAAAAATAAAATAAGAAAGAATAAAATTAAATCATAATTTGCCCTCCCTAATTTCACGGATAGTAAGGGCTTCTACGACGGTTTTATTTTTTAGATGAACAATAAGTTGAATGGATTCAGCAAGATCGGGGATTTGTCCTTTTATGACCTCGCGTAGTAGTCCCTCAATGCGCGGAATGGTAGAAGCGGCGCTATCAGCGTGAATTGTTGTAATACCGGGATGACCTGTAATCCATGCTTTAAGCATTTCGTTTGCGACTTCGCCATAGCGAATCTCACCGAAGATAATCCTTCTCGGAGTCCAGCGCATGGCAGTCTGGATAGCGGCAACAGCCTGATCCGGACGTATGTAAAGTTGTGTTTTAAAAGGACTGCGGCACTGTAATTCAAAAGTATCCTCAACAATGTAGAGGCGGTCTGAAGGGGAAAGCTCGAACATTTTATCCAAACAAGCGTTTGTAAAAGTTGTTTTACCGCTTCCTGTCGATCCTGAAATGACAATATTAGAATAGTCGTTAATGTGTGTAATAATTTTTTCGTATAATTCTTGAGAGATTCTTTTTTCTGCAAGGTAATCATCAAAGGTATGAATTTTATCCGCCGGTCTTCTGAATGTGAGTTCAGGGGCGGAAAGCCAAGGATCGAGAATTGCGGTAGTACGAATGTTGTATTTCGGGATAATGCTTTCGAGCGTAGGACGTACCCATTTATCAATAGGCTGGTCTACAACGCTTGAAAGGCTGTAAATAATTCTGAGACGTTCTGAAGGAGACAAGACAACGTCCGTGTTATAAGTTCCTTTTTCAAAATCGTTAACACAAACATTACCCTGACTGTAAACATAAATATCCGTAATGGATTTTGTTTCAAAAAACGGAATAAGTTTTTCCATATCGCAAAGGAGGTTTTCCATACGGCGGTTGTGTAGTTCCAGTTCGTCTTCAAATTTACCCATTGGAATCTTCCGAATAAAATGTATGTAAAAGACGTTCAAAAAAAGAAGGGACGTTTTTAAAATCTTCCTTAAAGGAATTTAGAAGTTTATCGTGTCTCAAAGTGGCGGAAGCGAGTGCGGAATTTTTAACTGTAGGGTCAAGTTCCGGGTGGTAAGCTAAAATGTTAATGTGCATTTTAATTAAATAACTGAAAACTATTTCGAGCATGTCGTGCAGTTCTGTAATTTTGTCCTGTAATTGTTTTATTCCCTGTAATTTCAAGGTTTCGTCTTTGTAATCAGAATAGATATATTTACCGATAGCCTGCCTTATAAGCTCGTTTTCGTTTTCAATGCCTTTGTCTCTGCAAAAAGAACGCATATCGGCTCGCAATCTGCTTGTGAAGGTTAAGAGTTTTGTTTTACCGTCAAGGCGTTTTGTGTTTTTTGTCATTTGAAAAAAAATATATTATAAAAAGTTGGCGTTATCTGAGTTACTTGAGAATTTACCTGCCGCAGGCACGGGAGCTTCGTCCGGATCATTAAAGAGATCACCGACTGCTTCCCACATGGAGGAGATTTCTTCATCACTCATATCAACAGAACGGTAAGTATCCCCGCGGTCGAACCAGCGGCGTTTGTTAAGTTTAGCGATGGTGGAAGCGGCTTGTTTAAGCGCTTCTTCGCGCGTTTTAAACGCCGGAGGAAATATACGATTTTTAAAAATCGGGTCTTCGTAGTAGACATTTTTTTTGCCTATATAAGGCGGCAAGCCCTGACAAAGTAGAATAAGTTGATCAAGAGGTAGCTTCATTACTTCATCGGCATTAATGAGGTTACGTTCTTGATCTTGCGCGGAAATGTTTTTATTGGAATAACCGACCTGCGCTTTCCCTCCGGAGTATGAAATGTTTGTGCGACTGATAGATTCTTTTCCGCAAATTTTAGAAACAAGTTCGGCAGAATCTGTTTCTCCAGTGCCCGGCGCGTATATAATTGTGTTACGAGCGTGTGCGAGAAAAGAATGGTCTTTAGTATAAATCTTTGTAAGCTGATTCAATGACTGGAATATTAAGAAGTAATGAATACCAAAGCCGTTGTGAATACCCATGTTCATTTCGAGTTCGTCCATACGACCTAATTTATCAAATTCGTCAAGAATAAATAAAACAGGAATTTCAAATTTTCTGTTATTTGCATTGGTTTCTCCACCTGTGAATTTACGGGAAAAAAGAATAACAAACATACGAATTAAAGGAGCGATACGCTGGACGCTGTCGTATGAAATTGTAAGATACAGAGATATGGGGTTTTTTTTAGCTTCTTGAAATTCATCTATATAAAATTCGGAATTCCAACAATTACGCGCCACTTTGGGGTCGGCAAATACCGCAAGGGCGTTATTGACGGTAGAAAGCATGGAGCCTCCTTCGTCTTTTGGTCTATTACGCTGAGCCATAGCGCCTTCTACAATGGATTGATGTATCATTTCATCGCCGTGGTCTGAATTAATCATAAGATCGTAAATATAATTTTTATTATCCGGGTTTGTCGGATCGCCCTGAGCTAAAAACTTACGGCATCCGGGGAGGCTTTTATCTTTCCAGTCTGAACACAGGCAGTGTAAAATGACTGCCGTAAGAAAATCTTTTGCACCTGTTTGGAAATGTTCTGATGTTGCGTTTCCGCCGCCTTCTTTCGGAGTTGTTAAAATGTCGGCTATAAGGTTTGCGTCACCGAAAGCATCTTCACCCGGACGGATTTCCATCATAGGATTGAAATGGTGTCCTTTATCGCCGGTAGGATCCCAACGGTAAACTTTTCCGAATTTTTTTCTGAATCCGGACGTATATTCAAAACTTTCACCTTTAAAGTCAAGAATAATTATGCTTCCTTTATAACACAAAGCAGTTGTCATAACGCTTGAGACACCTTTTCCGGAACGAGTTGGAGCAGATAAGAGAGTATTGTAAATACCAGCTTGTACAATTTTTTGAGAAGGTTTTTTTAGATGAAGAATTATACTTTTTTTCTTTGGAGATGGATCCCATTCAGCAGAAACCTCAGCGTCAGCAAGCTGCCCTAAGACCATACCGCCTTCGTCATGCAAGAGTCCCGCTTTTTTCAAGTCTCTTTTATTGGCCCAGCGGGCTGTTCCGAAAATATTTTGAGTAATGTATTTCATAAGTACAAATTCAACAAGGAAATAAAAAACGATTGCGGAAATTGAGACGTATCCTGTAACTTTCCAGGAGTTGTAAAATATTTCATGAAGCTGTACCTGTTTGAAATATATAAGGCTCCAGTAGAAAATAAGGAAAGGCCGGTAAAGGGGATAAATAAAATTCTTGATTTGAATGACATAAAAAGGATATTTTACCCATCCGGGATCGTAACCAAGAAGTTTTGCGAAACGCTGGGTTCCAAGCCAAATACCGATAAAAACCGCGAGAAGGGTAACGGTTTTCATAATAAGGTTAAGAAACTGTTCGTCTTTCGCGTCTCTGGGCTTGCCGCGAAGGAATTCGTTGTTGTTACTCATAAAAGAAATCCTTAAAATAAAAACGTGAATTTTTTAAAAACAAATTAATTTTTCTGTATTCGAATTTTAAGATTTTTAGTTTATCAATATTGTTTCTGTAATTAATCAATTTGTCAGTTAAGCCGTCATCAAAATACATATCAGCGTTCATATCACTGATTATTTTTTCCATATTATTGTTATGAAGCTCGATTACGCGTATTTCTTCCTGTAAAGCGTATAATTTTTCAAGATTTTGGGCATATTCATAAGCGTTTGAGTTAACCGGCGTAAAAAGAGTATTGTTTGAATATTTAAAACGATGAAAAACGAAATAAATTAATCCGCCGATAGAGACAAAGAGAATTAAAATATCGATAAAGTTCATAAATTAATTAACAGTCAGCGTCCGGGTCAAATAGCGTATAATTATGAGTATTGCCGTCATTATCGTACCATACGTGGTCGGAAGTAATTGCCTGATGATCATTCATGTAGTACATGGCGGCTAATACGGTTCTGAATTCATTTCCGTGCCAACCGCGCTCTTTCATAAGTGGTTCGTCCTGGACGCCGCAGTACCATTCTTTGTTATTGACGTGCTTTCTGAGAGCTTCTTTTACGTTCCACCAGTATACGCCAAACATTTTATACATCGCTCTGTTATCAGCGAGCATTTTGGCGATATTATGCGCCTGGATATTCGCGTACATGACTCTGTCGAGCTGTACTTTGGTTTCAATCTCATCTATAAATTCGTTGGTGTAATACATAAAATATCCTTTATTCCTTTAATATAATAATATCATCACAAAATATTTTCAACGAATTAATAATATTTTAATCTGCTGTAACATAACTATAACCTATATTGTCAATACTTACATTAACGCTAAGACATATTGTGTTATTATTTTCACATTGATTACATCTAAGTTTATATGAAGGTTTACCGGGTCCAAATACACATTCATCTCCTCTTTCTTTTTTTGTTCTTAATACTTTAATATTCAATGTTATTTCATTAACTTTTTTATTTTCAAAATCAGAAATTATATCAAACATTATTATCTACCAAAATAAACGTGATCTTCCAAATGCTTTTTCTCAGCGCCTGTTTTTGCAAATTGTTTAATCGTTTCTTTTTTAATCCCTTCTTCATTAATTTCAATAAGTTTTTTGTAAACTTCTGATTTTTCCTGTTTTTTTGCCTGCTTTTGTTGTTCTGTTTTATCAATGGCTTGTAAAATAGAATCCTTCAGTTCCGGGATTGTTTTTTCAAGAGTTTCAAGTAAATCCTTATTTTCTTTTGCTTTATCGTGATAAGGCAGTTTAACGCCTTTTTCAAGCGCCGTAAGAATAGACGATTTTCCTTCTGCGGAAAATGGATTTAACAATTTATCACTGCAAGAAGTATACCTAATATCTCTTATTTCAAGAGCGCCGTCTTTGGTTTCGGAAAAAGCGACAGGATGAAAATTGCAATGATAATTATTTGTTTTTTCGAGGTGCATACCATAGTATTTTTCTTTTCTTTCTTTAGGCAATTTATAAAATTTCTCGTTTCCTAAGTCTTTTATAAGTTCTTGTTCCTCTTTTGAAGTTTTTTCAAGATGATATGACACTTCATTGTGTGAATATCTGCCGGTGCCGTTCAATTCTGATAATGAATAAGAAGTATGAATTATTTTCTCGGCGCTTCTTCCGTACGTTCTGCTTTGGCTTATGCGTTCCCTTCGTTCCTCATCGCTTTCAATTTCCATGCATAAAAGTTTCTGTTTTTTAAAATTAAAGCCTTCAACAAGAAACGTCCCGTTACTGACGATAAAAACGTCGTCTTTACGGTATATTCTGTTTTCAACGGCGTCATATAAAAACGGATCATGATTTTCCAAAAGATCATGTTTTGTAAAAACAGGATTATTTTTTAAGGACGTTTCAAGAGAAGTAATCTGTCCCATACGTTTTTTGTATTCAGCCGTATTTTCTTTTAACGGCAAAAGAGCGCCTCTGGCCAAAGAAAGGCTTTTAAGGTTTCCCTTCATTTGTTTTTCCTGAGCTTCTTTTATTTTCGCCTGTCTTTGAATTTCAAGAGCTTCCTTGCGTTTTACCGCGGCGTCTTTATCTCCCCATTCTTCAGTTAAAGCAAGAAGTAATTCATCGGCATCAATAGAGTTCTCGTCATTGGGATTGGTGAAGACTTCCGACTTGGTACGGAGCATTTGATCAATCCAGTTGGCTTTGCGCTGTACAAGGTTAACCGAGTAATTGTCGATTGTTCCGGCCGCCAGGTAAGTATGAAGATTCACTTTTTCCTGTTCGTTACCCTGTCTGTCTACACGGCCGTTACGCTGTATAAAATCAGACGGCCGGAACGGAATGTCAAAATGATGAACAGCGGAAGAGTTTTTCTGTAAATTAACGCCTTCGCCGATGCAGGCGGTGGACCCGATAATGACTTTATACTTTCCGGCGTTATAATCCGCTATGGCTTTTGACACTTCCTTTTCAATCACGCTGTCGCTTTTATTTCCTCCGCTTTTTGTAAAGCCGTTGACGATAACAATGTTTTTATCTTTAAATCCCTGCGCAATTAAATAACTCTTTATTTTTTCATGAATATTGAAACTCGCGTCCGAAGAAAAAACCCTGTCGCAAAAAATAACCTGACCGCCTTTAGTTTCTTTGTAATTGTTAAAGGCGTTACGCGCAAGAGTTTCAAGTTTTGGGTTTTTCCAATTTTTGTATTTAACGGGATCGTAAAGTTCCAAGTCAAGACTCGCTGTGCGCATTTGTGAATAAAACGTAAGGAAGTTTTGTCCGGCAAACTCAAGCTTGCGATCTTCGGCGGAAAGAGATTTATAACGGTCAAGCTCAACGGAAACGGCTCTGACGGCTTCCATTTGTTTTTTATCAGGGGCGATGATATGCGGACGGTTTTCAGCCGAAGGTTTTTCAAGACCGATGGCTTCGGGGTTATTTTGTAAATCGGTGTAGGCGAAGAAAAGGTTTTGAAGCGTGGAAAGATTTTTGAAACCGGTAAGAATATTTCCCTGTTTCGCCTGTCCGTTAGACCAGTCATAAAGCCATCCCTGTTCGATGTCGGCAAACTCGCGAATAAAGCCGTCAATTGTGGTAACGCCCATGCGCAGGAGCTCTTCCGGAGCGACATACTGCATCATGTTGTAATATTCAAGAGGCGAATTGGTAAGCGGTGTTGCGGTTAATAAGTATACGTTTTTATCGTTGTTTTGTTGTCTGATATAATCGCATTTCTTATAGAGCGACATGGCTTTCGCCGACTGTCTGCCGTCATTCATGCCGGTTTCGCGCGACAGCGTGGAGCTGAATAAATTTTTATAACGGTGGGCCTCGTCAACGAAAACGGCATCGCAGCCAAAATCCTCAAAGCAAACCGTAACATTGGTTTTTCCGGAAGCGGCTTTGTATTCGCCTTTAAGCTCCGCCAATTGCTGTTGCCGCGCGGAACCGTCTGATTTTTCCATTTTGTAAAGTATTGAGACTTTCTCAGTAATACGGGCGTCATTCTCCGCGGATAATTGTATTTCGCTTGCGGAGCTTTCCGGCATAAGGATAATATCGGCGTCGCTTCTCGCCATCGCCTGATATTTGGCGTAACGCTTGTCGCGGCTTGAATATCCCGGCTCTTCCGGATCGATAGAGGCGATTTTAAGAGATGGCATAACGTTATGTATTTCCTCTATCCAGTCTTTTATTTTGTTGTTTGGAACCTGAAGGAATACGCGGTGCGCTTTATCT
>Ga0268262_10001833_pt1 | contig 25528 bp, 21 predicted proteins | sample TergutNc150P3_FD_190354 | JGI IMG/M metagenome (GOLD analysis project Ga0268262, IMG submission 190354) | Nasutitermes corniger P3 segment gut microbial community from laboratory colony in Florida, USA - Nc150 P3 (SPAdes) (version 2) | ecosystem: Host-associated > Arthropoda: Insects >... | reverse complement strand
CCCTGAATAGTAACGGCGCTCTTATTTATCTTATCCGCAACTGTTGATAATACCTCGTTTTTCTTAAACCAAATGCTGTTTAACGGCTTTTTTTCAAAAAAAACCGAACACGCGGCCACATCGGCTTCATTTTGGGCTGCCGCGTAAATCATGATTTCGTAGAAATCCGGACATATCAAATCATCGGCGTCCATAAAGTGGATATATTCGCCGCCGGCGTTCTCAACGCCGGTATTGCGAGCGGCAGCCGGGCCCGAATTTTTATGATGCCTGATAGGTTTTATACGATCATCTTCTTTTGCGGTTTCATCAACAATTACAGACGAATTATCCGTAGGGCAATCCAAAACGCATATTATTTCCAAATTCCGATATGTTTGGAATCGGATGTAATTCAAAGTTTGTTTCAGATACTTTTCAGCGTTGTAAATAGGGATAATCACGCTTATTTTCTTGTCCATTTTTATAATGTTCCTTTGTTTAGTTTTGAAAAATACATATTAGCGCAATTGTTCTCGTCTATTCATTTCTCGAACTCGGATTTATTCGGAAACATCTTTTGCAGGTAATTTCGATTAGATTTTCTGATGTTTTCGTCCGTAGGGTCTTCCACGCAAGTTAGCTTTCTGCGTATTCTCCTAGATATATCCTTTTTGATATTTTCGGCGTAAAGCGGTTGGTCACGAAAACGAAACGTCAAAAATTGTAATAACTTTGTAAAAAAGTCGTTTTTTACCATCTTATACCCGCATTTCGCGACGCCGAACAGATGAAACAGTATCCGATGAATATCGTTATCATTGCGAAAATGATTCGTTCTCGTATCTTTGAGATTTTCCGCAATGATCGGTGTGTTCAAAGCCGTCAGCATATCAGACTTTTTATAAGCGTCAATGTTATGCGACGGCCACCAATGGTGATTGTAATCGCCGGCTATCTCATAAACAAGTTTTTTGCTGTTTAGAATATTACGCCCATAGATAGAGCTACTTTTCCACTGATCGGTAAATGTTTGTCCGACCGGAAATAAAGTCATCTTTTTACTTTTTTTAACTCGAACGATCGGAGCGCCTTCTTTCGTAAAAAAATAATCTGGCGTAGTTTTCGCCATAAACAGCATATCATCGTTTGCGTAAATAAAATGCTCCGACAAACTATGGATATTTGGGATAAAAAGCTCAATTAACGTTGAATTGAAACAAGGCAAGGCGTCTTGCGGCATAATCTCGGCAAGGTCAACGACCGTAATCTTCGGATTGTTTGTGTTAAGCCATTTTGGGGTCTGATTGTCGGTAACGATAAAAATATGATTTACCCACGGCGCGAAAGTTTCAACGCTTCGCAACGAAAACAATAATTCGCCATTATCGTTAGAGCGAAAATCGCCGATAGCCTCAATAGGCGGCTGTTTGCCGGCCTTCTTTAATTCGGCGTTCTTCTTCGCTTTCCACGCGTCGTCGTTCCCGTCTACCCATAGGTAGACCAAGTCAATCTTCATATTCCAACCTCCCCAGGCTTCCGCGAAGCCGAAACCGCCCCCGTCCCGACAAGGCTCAACCCCTTTGTGCCGGCCCAAAGGCCCTTATCCGTATATTTAAATATAATATATGGTGTCTATATAACGCAAAATTTATTTAATACTCAAAATTTAGGGTCTTTGGCCGGGTGCGGATTGGTTTATGGGATGTGGGCCGCGTTCTACCGAGCGATAACCTTGGAAGAACCTTATTTTTTTATTTTTTTCTTGCATTATTATATGGATTATAATTATATTTAATAAATAGTGGATTAAAACGCTGTAATAGGGGTATGGCGCCGGATTCCGAACGGAGAAAGTTGTTTAGGGGACAAAATGTTATATATACTGTATACGCTAATAATCTTCCCGATAGAACAAGTTATCGAGATATGCTTTTTCTACGGTAAAACCTGGTTTGGGAGCCTAGGGGTTGCCATTCTTGGGGTGAGCGTAGCCGTCTCGACCCTTGTCCTGCCTATCTACCTGATGGCCGAGAAGCAGCGGTGCCGCCAACGTGAAATAGAAAAAGGCCTCAAAGACGACGTTGATCATATAAAAAGCGTGTTTAAGGGCGGTGAGCGGTCTATGCTCCTCTCCGCCTATTACCGCAAAAACAATTACCACCCGATCTTCGCCCTCCGCAACAGCCTAGACCTGCTTATACAAATACCGTTTTTCATAGCCGCGTACCACTTTCTGCACAACTTGGAGGTACTGAAAGGAGCGCCTTTTCTATTTATACACGACCTTGGAAGCCCGGACAAACTGCTCTTCGGCTTGAATATCCTGCCGGTAGTTATGACGGTAATAAATATCGTCTCCGTGATGATATACGCCAAAAATTTGGCGGCTAAAGACAAGATTCGACTGTACGCGATGGCCGGAGTCTTTTTGGCGCTACTCTATAACTCCCCGGCGGGGCTTGTGCTGTATTGGACCAGCAATAACATTTACAACCTTATTAAAAACATCATACAAAACAACCTCAAAAACAAAAAATATGAGGAACGGAAGGAACCGGCTGAAATAAAGAACAACGCTCTTAACAATAGCTACACGTTTGTACTCGCCGCGTTCGCAACCGCGCTTTTGATTGGACTTGTGATTCCATCCGGTATAATTTCATCTGGAGTTGACGAGTTTTCGTATTCAACTACTGGAGAGTTTGTCTCGCCGCTCCGTTTCGTGATTCACACAATGTTGCAAGCCGGTGGATTTTTTCTATGGGGCGTATGTTTGTATTTGCTGTTTCAGGAAAAAACAAGGGTAAAATTAACAATCGCGGTCATATCGCTTCTTATAATGTCAGCGATGGATACATTTGTTTTCGATGGAAACTATGGATCTCTTACCCAAGAACTTATCTTAAGTAATTATCACAAACCGTCTACGGCTCAACGAAATCTCTCTCTCTTGGTAATAATCGCGCTCTCGGTCGCGGCGTTCTTTTTAATGCGTATCAGACGGAAACAGATAATAATATCAATCCTATTTATAACGGTTATTTCATTCCTATTTTTCGGGATAAATAATGTTGTAAAAACGAACATAGCTTTCACGAATGTGAAAAAACAGGAAGATGATAGTGACAGCAGTAAAACATACACGCCGGAAAAGACCATTAAACTTTCAAGAAACGGTAAAAATGTCATCATTTTAATGATGGATAGGATGCAATCACAACATATACCGTTTATTTTTGATGAGAAACCTGAACTTATGAAGTCGTTTCAAGGATTTGTATACTACCCAAATATGGTATCGCCTGGAGCGTACACAGTTTACGCTCATCCGGCGCTTTTTGGTGGATATTATTATAATCCGATGGAAATGCAAAAACGTCCTAAGCAACGGCTCAAAGATAAATATGACGAAAGTTTACAAGTTCTTCCGAGAATAATGGCGCAAAACGATTTCGATGTACTTGTGTCTAACGTAGGATTTTTCGATGAGTCAGAAGCGTTTGCCAAACAAATTTTTTCCGATGTTCCAAATATAGAAGCAAAAGATATTATTACTAAATATATTAACAATTACGTTCGCGGACGCTTACCCATTACAAACAGCGCAATTAAAGTCAAAGACTATGATCCTATAGTAAAGAAAAGTCTATTTCAGTTCTCACTGTTCAAATGTTCACCGTACGCTATGCGTAAAAAAATATATAATAATGGCGGCTACATGAATGTTGATGACAAAAATAAAGGTTTATTGAGCAATTACACCCGAGCTATGTTAAGATGCTATCTCTCGCTCTTATATTATCCGGAAATGACAGAAATTACCGACGATGGTAAAAAAAATTGCGTCATAGTGGCCAATGAGCTTCCGCATTGTCCGGCTTTTCTACAATATCCGAATTATGAGTTGGCTGTTGCTATAACAAACAAAGGAACCGGAATGTTTTCAGATAATCCGGCGTATCATGTGGCCATGCTTAGCATATTATTGATCTCAAAGTGGTTTGATTACCTTAAAGAGAACGGTATTTGGGACAACGCTAAAATTATTATTCTATCCGATCACGGGTGGCATGGATATAATAATAATATTCCTACCAATATCACCGTATCACAAACGGGCGGTCAATTGCAAAAATTTAACAATGTGCTTATGATAAAAGATTTTGGGGCGACCAAAGAATTCTCTGTTGATTCCACTTTTATGACAAGCGCGGATGTGCCTACTCTTGTGACCAAAGGTATAATAGATAATCCGGTAAACCCATTTACAAAAAAATCTCTTTATACCGATAAAGACAGTGGAGTTATTATTCCGATAACAGCTTGGAAACCGTTGCAGAAACACAGTGAATACACGTATGATTTTGGGGATGACGAATGGCTTAGGGTAAAAGATAATATATTTAAACAAGAAAACTGGACAAAATATTCCATTGAAAAGTAAACAGTTGCGATATTTTATTCTGACGACGTTTTTTTCCGTTGGAATCATTATAGTCCTATCTGTGCTATCGGATTGGATGTGCCGTGTTTTTCCGGCGCTCAAACCGGATTACGCGTATGTCTCGCGATATTCGGTTATCGTTACGTTGGTCTGTTTTGCGTTGTTACCGGCAATTTATGAAGAGCTTATTTTCAGGAAGCTCATTTTGCGATTTTTCTTGAATAGGTTCCCGGATTTGGCTGCGATACTGCTGACATCGCTCCTTTTCGCGGTTTTTCACATGAATGTTTTGCAGGGGATCACGACATTTGTTTTTGGAATATTTCTGGCCCTCATAGCCATAAGGACCGGGTCGATACTTTTATGTATTTATGCCCATTTTTTGAATAATTCGTTCTTTGTTTTGTGCTTAAGGTCGGTTTGATTTAGGGGTAAGGCCGAGGCTGGAATCAATGCCTGGGAGACAGCGGCGAAGAAAACCTTGGGAACGGGCCGGTTACCAGATCAATAATCTTAGTTTTTTTTAATTTTTTACTTGCATTATCGTTGAACATTAATTATTTTTAATAGGTAATAGGTTAAAATACTATCTGTATGGAGGATTTATGGAAAAACTGACTATTGGCGGACGTTGGAAGAAGATGAAAAGAATTTGGCGGGAACGTAGACGCAAACGCCGAACGCTCAACGCGATAAAAACGCTCAATCCGCTCGCGACAAACAATAATACGTCTCCGCGATACATTGTTTCGCTCACTTCCTACGGAAAACGACTTACCGATACTGCTCCGTATGCAATCGTGACGCTTCTCGATCAAAACGTTAAACCGGATAAAGTTGTTTTGTGGGTAGCTAATGAAGACAGAGAAAATGTTCCGCCTATTATGGAAGAACTAGTGAAAAAAGGGCTTGAAATCCGATTTTGTGAGGATATAAAATCATATAAAAAACTAATTCCGGCGATAGAATCTTTTCCGGAAGATTATATAATTACCGCTGATGACGATTTGTACTATCCGTGTAATTGGTTTGAACAATTATTAACGGAGCATAGAAAGAATCCGAAAAAAATTATTTGTCATCGCGCCCATGGGATAAAAGTGGACGTAAATCATAAATTATTACCTTATAACGAATGGGATTTTTGTATTCGACCAAGTGTCTATTTTGCGCATAACCTTGTGTCTCAAGAACATAGTTTGCAGCGTCACGGATTTGAAAGTTTGTTTCCAACCGGCGGCGCCGGAGCGTTGTACCCGCCATATTGTTTACATAAAGAAGTAACGAATAAAGATTTATTTATGAAACTAGCGCCAAAAGCCGATGATATATGGTTTTGGGCAATGGCGGTAACACACCAAAATTTTTTTGGCGAAGAGTGCCCATATATTATTATTGAAGGCGGATATTCAGGAAGTTTGCAACATATTGATACCGACCAAACGAAAGGCGAGAACGCTTTATGGAATCACAATTTAGATGGAGGAAATGACATACAGCTTAAGGCCGTAATAGAGCGCTATCCGCAACTTATGACGGTTTTGGAGAAAATTGAACCGTCTAAAACTACTAATGTTGGAAAATTGATAAACGGTAAAGAACCAGTAATTTCAATTCTTGTTCCTATATATAACACAAAAGAATATTTGCCGCAATGTTTGGACAGTATTCTCAACCAAACTTTACGCAATATCGAAGTGATTTGCGTAAATGACGCTTCAACGGATGATTCTTTGCGAGTTTTGAACAAATACGCGCAAAAAGACAGTAGAATTATCTTGATAAATAAACCGCGAAACGAAGGGTTGCCGCAGGCGCGTCGCTCCGCGCTTGCCGTTTCACGTGGGCAATATATATTGCCTGTCGACAGCGACGATTGGATTGAAAAAAATACTTGCGAAGAGCTATATTCTGCGGCAGTATTCGGCGGATACGATATCATATGTTGCGGCTATATTGAAGAACGTAAAAGACATCCATTTGCTGTTGATGCGCAAGTTTTACCGGAAGATAAACTTCAAAGGATGAAATACGGGATTTTCGGATTTGGAAACGCAAAAGTTGTTTGGAACAAGTTGGTGAAAAGAGATGTTTATGAAAAAATTGTATTTCCGATAGAAAATCATGCCGAAGATTGCTATATTTCGTGCCAAAATTTTTATTATGCTGATAAAATCGGATATTATCAGAAACCGCTTTATCATTGGAGACGTCGTACTGGCAAATCATTGACCTTAGATAAATCGTTGACGCAAAAGCGCTATGAAGATCGTAAGGCGATTTACGAGCATATTATTGAATTTTGCAGAGAAAAATTCGGTGACGATTTGAGCGTTTTTGAACCGGAGTTGAGTGTGAGAATGAATAGCATCGAGGAAGAACGTAAAGAACCTGTTAGTCATAAAAAAGTTGGAACGTCTCAAGCCAAAGATCAACCGAAACCGACTTTTTCAGAAAAAAATATTTTGATTGCGATAGATAAAGCGATTGTCGTCTCGTTTGATATTTTTGACACGCTTTTAACGCGTCCGTTTGTAAAACCGGCCGATTTGTTTTACTATATTGAAAAATCTGAAAAAATGGTAGGATTTGCCCAAAACCGCATAAACGCGGAAACAAATGCCCGTCAAATTAAGAAGGAAGCTGGTGAGGAAGACATAACGTATGACGACATATATGAACAAGTTGATAAAAAATTTGCTCATCTTAAAGAAAAAGAATTACAGATCGAACGCAACACGCTTCGTGTAAATCCCGAAGTCAAAAGATATTTTGATTACGCTAAAAATAAGAAAAAACGAATTATAATCGTTTCTGATATGTATTTATCATCGGATTTCCTTGAGGAAATTATGTGTAAAAACGGAATAACCGGATATGAAAAACTTTATCTCTCCAACGAATACGGAAAGACTAAAATCAGCTCTAATCTCTATGGGCGCATAATTTCAGAATTAAAAGTCGTGCCGCAAAACGTGGTTCATATAGGAGACAACGAAAAGTCAGATTACGAAATGGCTTTGAAAGTAGGGTTGAACGCGTGTCTTTATATTCCGATTATCAGACAGTTTTTTGCGAAGAACTCAATTTTTGAGAATTTTTATTCAAAAAATCCTGATTCCGTCGGTACCTCAATCTTAACCGCTGTTTGGTCGTATCGTTGGAAAATTTACGAATTAGGAATTTTGCTACCTAATTATTGGGAAAAGCAAGGCTTTTATTATGCCGGCACGATTGCGATTGCGTTTACTAAGTTTATGATGACGGAAGCTAAGCGGCATAATATCGACAAAATATTGTTTTTGGCGCGTGACGGTTTTCTTTTACAAGAAGTTTTCAATATTTTGGGAGGCGATACGGCAAACGAATACGTTTATGCACCAAGGATTGCCGAATGGGATTGTTTTTTATCATGTGATGGCGACCCCTATACCGACGCGTCAGTGATTGCCGAACATATAATCGAACGCTACAAAAACGAGTCTGACGAATTTGCGAGTATATGTGACGAATCTCGAACGTACAAAATTTATCCTTTGGAGTTTATAAATAAACACAAAGATTTATTGATGAAATTAAGCGAAACACCTAAAAACAATTTCCGTAATTATTTTAATACAAAATGCGGAAATAATACTTTGATTGTAGATTTGATTTCTAGAGAATTCACATCTCAAAGATTTATCGAAAATCTTACCGGTAAGAAAATTAAAGGGATTTATCTTTTTGCCGATAAACAATCATCTTCTTACGATGAGAACCGAATGATTTCATGGGGTGATAGAGTATTGCAATATTGGAGTTTGTGGGAGTTTATGATAACTTCTCCCGAACCGCCGATTCTTGATATAACGCAAGAACAGAAACCGATATATAAAGAATCAATTTCTATTTTTGAAAAATTTAGAAATATAGCTTTCCTTTCTGTGGAAAAAGGCGCGATTGATTTTGTAAAAGAGATTGTTTCAATGTTCGGTGAAGATGATATATTTGTTGATTTTGAGGAGATTTATTCGTTAAGTGAGAGTTTCGCGGGATTTATTGACAAACAAGACATTGAAGATTTATCTTGTTTATTTCACGCGAAGAACCATATTCGCGATGACTACAGACCGATTTTCCCGCAATTTGTGCGAGAAAAGACATCGCAAGATATAACTCAAATGCTTGAAGAACACATTAAACATTTGCAACGTTCAAGAGAGAAAGGCGTAAATGGTTTTGATTATTTTTATCACTATCGTCATTGGCATGATTCATCGCAGAAAAATCGTCGTAGTGAAATTAAGTTGGCATATTCGTTGTTTGAACATCATAATTTGTTCCCGAAAGCTTTTGACTCGAAAGTATTGGAAGTAGGTTGCGGTATGGGCAGATATTTGGCGATGTTGAAACAATACGGTTTTTCGGATTTAACCGGTATCGATATAGATTTATCTCAGGCGCAAATAGCAAAACATGAAGATGGATTGAAAATATATATGACTGATGTTTCTGAATTTTTTAATGGCGATGATTACGAAAGTAGGTATGATTGTATTTATATGTTTGACGTGTTTGAGCATATAAAAAAAGACAAACAACTTCAGGTGCTGAAGACATTAAATAATCATTTGTCGGACAACGGTATGCTAGTCATTCAAGTTCCCAATGCTTTGTCGCCGTTGGGGATGTGTTATAGATATTTGGATTGGACGCACGAGATAAGTTTTACCGACCACTCGATAGAATTTTTACTCCATAATGCCGGGTTGCACTATATTGTAGTGAGACCACAGTGGGCGGACAGCATAAAGAAAACAGAACTTAAAAAAGCATGGGCAGATTTGTATCTTGCGGAAATCGGTAGGGTTCCTATTTTAGCTTTGAATATAGTTGCCGTTGCGTTTAAGAATAAAGAAGCTTTTATGTTCTGGAAAAACAAATTGCCGTATATGCCAGATACTTACTATGGAATAGTGTGAAAAACTTATGTTTTATGACGACACGTTCGTTGATACCATTATTGAAAGGTTTGGTGGGTTGGGGATATGAAACTCAAAGATATATTATCGCTATATTGCGGATATGTTACGAATGTGGCAAGGTTAACACGCAAATCCCGCAAAGCGTATAGCTTAATGCGCGAAAATAAAGAACTAGTCAAAAAGTTCAAGAAAACGTTTTATCAATATGCGTATATTCATTATGATTTTGCGAATATTTTCTTAAAATCATATTCAATTAAATCTGTTAAGCCTATAGAAATATCAAAAATAGATTTAAGGAAAAATGACCCTATATTGCTTTGTGCCGTAAAAAATGATTTGGAGAGGATTAGGCTACAGGTTGAACATCATAGAAAAATCGGTATCAAGCATTTTGCCTATATAGATAACGCATCGACAGACGGTACTTTTGAGTGGCTTAAGGAACAGCCGGACGTTTCTCTATTTTTCACAGATGAAACATTTAATGCTTCAGTGAAAAATTCTTGGCGAAGACAGGTAATGGATTTTCTAGGCTACAATAGATGGTATTTGGTACTTGATTCTGACGAATTATTTATATATCCAGGCGTTGAAAACAAACATATAGACGTATATATAAATTTTTTGGAAAGTAAAAAAATAAGATGTGTCATGTCTCTGTTGACGGATATGTACTCAAACCACAAATTATTTCAAAAAGACACTGGCATAAACGAAATACAAAACGCGTATTGTTACTTTGACACCGATACATACGAAGTAACAAATAAATTCCCTATTTACTATATAACAGGAGGTCCAAGAACGCGTTTGTTTTCAACAAATGAAGATGTATTCTCGTGCGCTCTTCAAAAATATGCCTTAATTATGGTGTCTGAGGATATGTTTGTCTCTACGCATGAAATTTGCCCGTATACGCATAACTTTGAAACAGAAGGTGTTGTGGCGTTTCTACTGCACTATAAATTTTTACCAGGAGACGACGACATATATAAAAAGCACGTGGCGTCAAAACTTTACTTTCGAGATAGCCTGGAATACAAGAAGTACGCGGCTGTTTTTGAACAAAATCAGGATGCCTCGTTTTATTACAATGGATCTCAAAAATTGAACAGTTCTATGGATTTATTGAAAATAAATGTTATTGATAAGAATTTCTTTAAGAATTTTGGGGTTGTTTCAAATTTGCCGTAACATAATTTATCTTCTATAAATTTGAAACGGCCTATCACGCCAACCTCTTTTTTATATAGTATAATAGCCTACTAGGTCGCTTGATTCCGTTAACACGCATAAAATCACGGAAAATTTTGCGAGCTTTCCGGCGGTTTTCACTACGTAACTTTCGACGCGCAGGGTCATAATCGTTATTTAGTATGGAATCTTTTCTGTGTTTATAAAGGTAAACCGCGTTCGGGCAAAGAACCACCTTATTTGCGTGGTATACCATAGGAATCAAGATCGGCATATCTTCCATAGGTACAAGGTCTGGAAACGAAAAATCGCGGCTGTTCCAAAAACTTCTCCTGATCAAGTAACGCCATGCCCACCCTAAAAGCGCCGTTTCGGTTTTTTCTATTTTGGCGTCGCCGGATAGTGTTTCATCCGTCCAAAACCAAATGCTTCGCCACGGCTTTTTCTCGTAAAAAACCGAGCAAGCCGCAACATCGGCGTTTTCTCTGACCGCCGCGTTTATCATGATTTCGTAGAAATCCGGGCTTATAAGGTCGTCGGAGTCTATAAAATGCATATATTCACCCGAAGCGTTTAAAACGCCTATGTTTCTTGCCGCCGGAAGTCCTGAGTTTTTTTGAAGCCTTACCGCCTTGACGCGGCCGTCTTCCTTCGCTATTTCTTCAACAATATCTACGGAGTTGTCGGTCGGGCAGTCTAGTACGCAGATAATTTCCAAATTCTTGTATGTTTGGAAACGGATGGCATTCAGCGTATCTTTGAGATATTTTTCGGCATTGTAAATAGGAACTATCACGCTGATTTTTTCTTTTAACTTTCCATATTCCGCTAGATTGTTTACGCGTGTCGCTCTTTTGGTGCGTAAAGACACGAAATGACGGTACAGTGCGCCGTCACGCTTAATTTTGTGTATGTTCATAAAGTCATTGAAAATTTCGCTCGCTTTTTGTCTGTTATCTTTCCGTAGGCGCTCCTTTTCCGTATTCGTATTGGAATGCTCGCTATTAAGTATTGAGGCCTCCCTGTTTTTATAAAAATATAAGGCGTCCCGGCAAAGCGCTGCTTTATTCGCGTAATATACCATTGGGATCATGACCGGCATGTCTTCCAACGGCGCCAGATCCGGAAAAGACAGATTGCGGTCGTCCCAAAACGCTTTTTTTATTAGATACCGCCATGCCCATCCCACTGTTGTAACAAACGTCTTAGCCATTTTATCCTGACCTAATACAACCTCATTTTCGGCAAACCAAATGCTCTGTAGCGGCTTCTTCTCGTAAAATACCGAGCAAGCCGCCACATCGGCGTTTGTGTTGACCGCCGCGCTGATTAAAGCGTTGTAAAATTCCGGATTGATTAAGTCGTCGGCGTCCATAAAGTGCATATAAACGCCGGTGGCGTTTTGAACGCCGGTGTTTCGCGCTACCGGAAGGCCTAGATTTTTAGTGTGTCTGACGGGTTTTATACGTTCGTCCTCTTTTGCCGCATCATCGACAATTGCGGACGAATTATCCGTAGGGCAATCCAAAACGCATATTATTTCCAAATTTCGATATGTTTGGGATCGAATGGAATACAAAGTTTGTTTCAGATACTTCTCCGCGTTATAAACCGGAATGATTACGCTGATTTTTTCACTCATCTGTTATAATACTCCGCCGCATAGTTTTGAAAAAAATGTATTCTGATAGTTCGTCGCGTCCGCTACAATACCGCCTGTTATTTTATATGTCGTCTTTTGAAAAAAAGATGACTTTTTGATACGTTCCCACTCGTTAGCGTCAAACGGCATGAACAGATTATCCCCTACAAATTGCAACACCTCATCTTCCGATACGTGCGGCATTTCGGCAAATAATTTTTGGGCGGTCGGATGCCTAAGAACCAATGATTTGAACATCAATTGATGCTGAAAGTAGTCTATATCCGTAAATTCTTTCTTCCAATATTCAACGCACATTTGGTACCACGCCTCGCATAAAAAGCTGCCTTTTTGGGCCCTGATGAAAAAATTTTGCATAAATGAATACGAATAATGCGTCAACTTGTCGGTCAAAAAGACGAAAAAAGCCCGGTCAATTACGTGTTTAGGCACAAAATCAGTCATATAAAGCGTTGCGTCCATCCATATCCCGCCGTGATTTCTTAAGAGATTCAGGCGCAACAAATCCGCAAAATGCGCGTAAATCATTCGTCCGCTCTTTAATCTGTCAAAAATATATCCGGGCATATCCGAATAGTGTCCTACCGTTGAATTATCAAGTATTTTATGATCAAAATCGCCCTTGAACCGTTTAACGCTCTCAATAGACGCTTTTACTATGTCCGGCGTTGATTTTCCGACCGGATTGTCCCAAAATTGCCAAATAGTCTCCTTTTTTTCAGCTACAGGTTGAGTTATATTAGAATATTTGACGGTCGGCAGATATTTTCGCGTAAAATAGTTCACGAGCATTTTCGCCTTAAGTAATTCGCCTTTAGGCTTGTTTCTCTTAATATCGCCGCTTATCAGCCATCCTATAAAGCGTATAATCAGGATGGCTATCCGTATGCGGAATTTGATAAAACTTCTGGAATAGCTCATGCGAACCTCTTTTTTATATAGTATAGCAACTTATTGGGACGTTTAATTTCATTAACACGCATGAATTCGCGGAAAATCCTGCGATTTTTTTTATATTCCTCAGTATACGACTTCTTACGCGCCGTATCATAATTGTCATTAGGTATGGAATTCTCTCTGCGTTTACGGAAATATACGGCGCTCGGACAAAGAACCGCCTTGTTTGCATGGTATAGCATAGGAATAGTTGTCGACATATCGTCCATAAAGACAATGTTTGGAAATGAGAAAGCGCGGCTGTTCCAAAAACTCCTCCGAATCAAATACCGCCATGACCACCCTAAAATCGCCGCTTCTGTTTTTTCTATTTTGTCGGCGCCGGATAAAACTTCGCTTTTGGGGAACCAAACGCTCCGCCAAGTTTTTTTTTCATAGAAGACAGAACACGCCGCAATGTCGGCATCGGCATTGGCGGCTCCGCTCATCATGGTATCATAAAAATCAGGACTGATCATATCGTCGGAATCCATGAAATGGATATACTCTCCTGAAGCGTTAAGAACGCCGGTATTTTTAGCTGCCGGAAGCCCTGAGCTTTTTTGATGTATGACCGGTTTGACGCGGTCGTCTTTTTTCGCCGCTTCCTCAACGATATCCGCTGAATTGTCGGTAGGGCAGTCCAATACGCAGATAATTTCTAGGTTCTTATACGTTTGAAAACGAATGGAATCCAGCGTTTGTTTTAGATATCTCCCGGCGTTGTAGATAGGGACAATCACGCTGATCTTTTGCTCTAATTTACCATATTCTATAGGATTATTTATGCATATCGTTTCTCCGGCGCGTTTGTGTCTGATACGATATAGCTTATTGTGACGCTTGATATTATGATTGCGCATAAAGCATTTAAACATTTCTCTCGCCTTATCCATGTGTTCGTCTCGCATAGCTTTCTGTTTTTTATCACAATTCTCGTTATTAACTGTTGAAGTTTCCCTATTCTTGTAAAAATATATGGCATTTGGACAGAACGCGACTTTGTTAGCGTAGTAGATCATTGGTATCATAACCACAATGTCTTGCATAATTCTCAAATTCGGAAATGATAGATTATTATCATTCCAAAAACTTCTTTTGATCAAATATCGCCATGCCCAACCCATACTAGTAACTTCTGTTTTTTTGATTTTGTCAGAACCAGACAAAACCTCATTTTTCCGGATCCAAACGCTTTGTTTCGGTTTTTTTTCATAAAAAGCCGAACACGCTGCGACATCGGCGTTCGCCGCGGTTATCGTATCAATCATATTTTTATAAAAATCATGATTGATAAAGTCATCGGAATCCATAAAATGGATATATTCACCGACGGCGTTTTGAGTACCTATGTTTCGCGCGGTTGCCGGTCCCGAATTTTCATGAAGTCTAACGATTTTTACACGTTCATCCTTATTTGCCGTTTCATCAATAATTATGGATGAATTATCTGTGGGGCAATCTAAAACGCAGATTATTTCTAAATTTCGATATGTTTGGAAACGGATGGAATCCAGTGTATGTTTCAGATATTTTCCCGCGTTGTAAATTGGAATGATTACGCTGAGTTTCATATCCCCAACCCCCCGAACCTCTCCGGAATCCTGACTATCCACCGCATGCCGAGCATACTCGGCTTGTTCCACGAGTAAACTTGCCTGCAAAACGTTTGAATCGCGCGCGCGCGGGCGAAGACCTTATCTCCGTCTACCGCTTGTTTGTTCGTGACGTCCTCAATAACCCGTATCCTTTTTTTGAGGTGCCTTATCCGCCCGGTATTTATGAAGTCTTGGTCGTCGAAGCGCTCCTTTAGCGAGTTGTGGTCGGCGTTGCCGAAGTGCAGGAGGTATAGGTTTTTGTCTATGTGAAAATTGTGCCCGTTTATCCTATGAAAACCGCTTCCCCAGCGGACGGGTTTTGATATTGTTGACGGTTTCGTGTACCTTGTGGAGAGCAGGGCGTACTTCCTCTGTTTCAAAAACGGTTTTGATTTGTCGAGCGGCGGTTCCTCCGTCAAATGCTGGCCGAAGTCGAGTCCGAGGCCGGATACGCTTGTCTTAACGTTGATTTTGGAGAGGTATTCCGCGAGCGTCATGCCGGTTTTTGGGTCGACCGCCAAAAACTCGTCGGCGTCGCAACCTATTGCGAGGTCATACTTTTGTAACAATTCCTTAGCTCTGTCTGAAAGGAAGCCGAGCCTCTGTTTTTCGGCGTCTACCACGTGGTGCCCCTTCTTTTCCACGATTGAGACGTTTGACCTTCCCGCGCCGGAGGGCGCTTTTTGGTCTACGCCGTCGAGGTATATGTACAAGTTATCCTCGCCGAGCAGCGCCCCGTAGTAGGCTACCCATCGATTCAGGAAGAATTCGTCGTTTCGTGCCATGGTGACGGCGCAAATCTTTTTCACGCTAAGCCTTTTGGGTTCATTTATAACGTAAAAACACAGTATCCTAAAATAATATATCGCCGGTCCGTTCCGCAAGTATAATAATCCCCGCTTTGTTTTTAGCCCCTCTACAGCCCCCAGCCGCCGTCGACCGGTATGACGCCGCCGGTTATATAGTCGTTCTCGACCAAAAGCCTCAAAGCCTGACGGAGGTGGGCCGTATCGCCGGTTCTGTTCAGAGGGATGTTTCTTTTCAGGCCGTCAAACGATTCCGGCGTTTCGCGGGCGGCCGGGAGAATCGCCCCCGGGGCGATCGCGTTCACCCGTATCGCCGGCGCGTACAGATAGGCCTGCTGGCGGGTGATCTCCTCCAAAAACAGCTTCGATACCCTGTAATTTTGGTATTTTTTGCTCTTTGGGCGGACGTACGCGTCGGTGATGTTGATTATCCAGCCGCTCCCCGCGGATTTCGCGAACGCGGCGGAGAGTCTGAGCGGGGTAAGCGCGTTGACGGCCAATACGCGGTCGAAATGAGCCGGATCGGAGATATCGCCTTCCTCGAAAACCGCCGCGTTGTTGATGAGCCCCGTAAGCGCTAAAGGCAGGGAAGCGGCACCGCCTATAAACAGCTCCGGCGCTTCCGGCGCTTCGGCAAGGTCGGCTTGGATAAACGTAACGCGCGTGTCGCCGCTGAAAACGGATTCCGCCGGTTCCGCGGAGGTTCTGTAGTGTATGACGACGCGATACCCCAAATCGAGGCACTCTTTGGCCAACTCCAAGCCTATCCTGTCCGCGGCGCCGGTTATTATGACGGCTTTGGGGTATTGGTTTTGGTTTTGATCTTTGCGCATTATAAGAAATTAATTGATTTGCGCCGGGAGACGCAAATATTTATTGATTATTTATGCCCTCGCCCGGCCAAAGCCGCAAAAACCGTCAAACAGACTCCAAACGCTGTTTTTAGTGGATTTTGGGCAGATTCGGGCAGAAATCAGGGCGAATTTTGTAGGTTCCAAAAGACGGTTCCTAAAAAATCGAAAAAAGTATTGATTTCAGCAACGTAAGTATAGTATATTATATAAAAATCTATTATTTTAGCGATTGGAGGCATAACATGAACACATGTTTTGATGTCGCGCACTATTTTCTTAAACGTCAGGATCCTGATGCCGGCGACCTAATGTCAAATTTAAAGTTGCAGAAGTTAGTGTATTACGCACAAGGTTTTCATTTGGCTATGGAGAACTCGCCGTTATTCGGTGAGCGCATAGAGGCTTGGGAACATGGCCCTGTTTGCGTTCCGCTTTATCAAGAGTACAAAAAATACGGCTCGAATGCAATTCCGATCCCTTATGATGCGGACGCTGACAGTATTTTTAGCGCAAATGTGCATAAGATTTTAGATATGGTGCACACTTACTACGGGCAATTTTCAGCGTGGAAACTTCGTAATCTCACCCACGAGGACACTCCGTGGTTAAATGCGCATCGTAACGGACGGGCAGAAATCACCCACGAATCTATGAAGATTTATTTTGAAACGTTACTTGTCGACGACAATGAGGACCAATGAAACACCCTAAACAACGTCAAGCCGTTTCACCAAAGATAAAGTCGAAAGGAACAAGATATGACTCTGAAAATAATCCTCCGAGATTTTCTTTTAGAGATATTATAACTGACTCCAAATTTAGTTTTGATGCGTTGGAACAAAAAGATAAGGTTAATTTAATAAACACATTAAACGTGTTGGGACACCTTACGTGGAGTGAGATATATAAGCAACCTAGACATAAATCCGGTTGTGAAACAATAGCCAAAGAATCACTGAAATTCACTTTACCTAGTAACATTCCAAATGACAGCAATATACTTGCCTTTAGATTCAGCGGTATGGCGCCCATGCTTGGTTATAAGAGTGCTTTTGGTACTTTTTATATATTAGCGTTCGACACTAAATTCAAAGCATATAAGCATGAATAATTGAGTGGAAATACATTAGACTAATGGACAGTGAAATAGTGCGGGGGAGTCAGCCGGTAATCATGGATATAGATATGGATATCAAAGAATGTCTTTTAGAATCCGCCAACGATTATACCGTCGGAGCGTCGACGATAGGCGCGATGATCGTATCGTCCGGCAAAGAGCGTCTTTGGGACGAGCGTTCCGGCGGCGCTGACGCCGTTGACACCGTCGTTATCCACTACATGAGCGCGGTAGACGTCGTTCCCGGCGACCCGTATAATCTCGGTCAACTCCTTAAAATATTCTGCGATTACGGCGTAAGCAGCCATTACTTAATTAATCGTGACGGAGAAATTTATAACTTAGTCCCAGAGGGGATGAAGGCTTGGCACGCCGGGCTGAGCATAATGCCGGAGCCGGACAACCGCACGGGCGTAAACGAATTCTCCATAGGGATCGAGCTTTTGGCCACGGAGCGTTCCGGGTTCACGGAGGCCCAGTACGAGGCGCTTCGCGGGTTGTGCGTCGGCATTGAGGGGCGTTTCAGCAAAAAGATGGTTTACGTCGGGCACGACATGATAGCGGGGGAGCGGGCGGTCGCCTTGGGGTTGCGTAAAGACCGGAAGATTGATCCCGGGCCGCTGTTTGATTGGTCTAGGATACCGGCAAATATTATTAGTTAGGGCTTCAATTCGTCAAGGATGTCGTTCACCGATGAGTATTTGCCCTTGTTTTCCGTAGTTACCCGCTCGACTTGGTCGTCAAAGCAAAGTATATCGTTGCTCTTCCAAACTACGCCCACGGGAATACCGGCGTTTGCGTCGTTGTCTTGGTCGAAAACCCGGGCCGCGACGCGCATGGCGCTCTCCCTGTCGTCGGTTCGGTGGCCTTTAGCTTGCAGGTCGCATAGGCGTTCGGTGATCTCTTTCCGATGGTCGCCTAAGGTGTGGCACGGCGCTATTATCTCCACGAGCGAAAAGCCGCGGTGGTTCATGGCCTCGTCGATCATCTTTTTTACGTGCGCTTTGTCGTAGGCGCAGCTTCTGCAGACCATAGACGCTCCGCTGCTGATGGCAAGCTCGGTGATGTTGAGCGGCGCGCTTAGCTTTCCGTATGGTGTGATCGCCCCTTTGTAGCCTACGGGCGATGTGGGAGAGGATTGATTTTTGATCATAGCATGCATACGGTTGTCTAAGCAGATTACCGTGATGTCGAAATTTTTTCTTGCCGCGTGGACGAAGTGCCCCACGCCGCTGGACAGCAGGTCGCCGTCGCCGGTCGTAACGATCACCGGTATATCGGGGCGCGCCAGCCTCGCGCCTATGGCGACGGGTAACGGTCTGCCGTGCAGGGTGTGTATGCCGTACGTGTTTAGAAATAGGGGCAGCCGCGACGAACAGCCTATACCGGAGATCACGCAGACCCCGTCGGGGCTGATGCCGCGTTCGCCGAAGCACTCCGTGATGGCGGAGAGCACGTTGAAGTAACTGCAATCGGGGCACCACGTGGGCGCGTGGCCGTTCATGTAACTGTTTTGCTGTGTGTCGCTCATTTCGCCGCCCCTCCGCTGTCGTTTGCGTTGTTGATGTCCGATATGAACTTCTCCATTTCGATGATGCCGTTGAGTTCCGCCTCTATTTCCTCGGGGGAGAAAGGCTCGCCGTTGTATTTCTTCACGGAAATCGTGTTGATCCCGGTGTTCATGCGGATCAGCGAGGCCAACTGCCCGGTGTAGTTCGACTCCACCACGGCTATGCGTTTGCAAAAGTTGAGCAGTTCTAAGTAAGGGGTGCTGATAAACGGGAAAAGCATACGCGGGTAGAGGCACGCGATTTTAAGGCCGCGTTTGCGCAAGGCGGACACCGCAATGCGCGTCATTGCCGCGTTGAAGCCCCAAGAGACAACGCACAAGTCGGCGGGCGCGGCGTCGATTTGCATTCTGGCGGCAAACCTCGACTTAGGCAAGGGCGGTTTGATATCTCCGAGGTCGAACGTTTGCATATAGGCGTAGTCGGCCTCAATTTTATCCATTTTGCTGAAGCGCCTGTACTGTTGCCGGATGCGGTTATTCGCGGTGTTGCTCGGTATCCCCTTGGCGTCGTGTTCCAGACCGGTTATGCGGCGGACCGCCGTGCGCTGCGCCGAGGCTTGCGCGGCGGCGGCGGAGACGGTCGCGGCGCTTTCGTCGTGCGAGGTGTTCAAGATATGCCCCTTGAAACCCACGGAAGTGTTCGGCCGCTTGCATGACACCTGGAGGTTCCCCAGCGCGCTGTCCGTCAGGAGTATCACCGGGCAGCGGAAGTAACGCGCCATGTCGAACGCCTCTACCGTAAGGTAGAAGCACTCCTCTATGGTGGACGGGGCTAAAACGATCCGCTGACCCTCGCCGTGACCGCCGAATATCGCCGCCATAAGGTCGTCTTGGCTGTGTTTGGTGGGCATGCCGATGGACGGCCCCGCCCGTTGCACGTCGACCACGACGGCGGGGGTCTCCGTCATTGAGCAGTAGCCCAGAAACTCCTGCATCAGCGACAGCCCCGGGCCGCTCGTCGCGGTCATCGCGGGGGTGTCGAAAAACCACGCGCCGGTCACCGCCCCGAGCGCCGACATTTCGTCTTCGGCCTGGTATGCGAACCCGCCGAAAGCGGGCAGGTACAACGCCATGAGGGCGCCTATCGGCGTCGCGGGCGTTATGGGGTAGGAGGTGTATAAGCGGCAGCCGGCGCTGATCGCGCCCAGCGCCACGGCCCTGTTTCCGCCCAAAATGACGCGTTCCTCCGCGGGTTGGCGCGCCGCGGCGAGGCGGAAAGCGTGCCGGTTGACCTCCCGCAGGGACGGCAGTATATCGGACGTCGCCGATTCAAAACCGAGCTTGAACGACTCCCGGTTTTGCGCCGTCAAGTTTTTTTTCTTGAGTTTTTCGGTGATCAGGCCCGCGACAAGGTCGCCGGAGATGCCCAATATCGCCGACAGCACACCTAAAACAAAGCTGGATTTCAGTTGCGGGTGGGTTTTGATATGGGGGCAGAGGCCGAAATCCAGCTTGAAAGATTGCGTGCCGTCCGTGTAGCCGTCTCTGGCGTCTATCGCGCTGTTCATGTCGGTGCCGCAATTGATCGCGTCGTTGATGCGGCCCACGTTATCGGCGCCGCCGAGCACGACGAGCGACGCGCGGCTTAGCGCGAAGACGAAATCCGCGGATAAGCTTATGGGCGCCGCGGAGTCGTTGTCCGAGATGGTAACCAGCGTACTGCATATCCCGCCCCGTATGGTGGGCGGAAAACTGTTGTGCACAGACGAATGGAAGCCCAAAGCGGCGGCGGCGCGCATGAGCGTGTCGCCCGCGCTAAGTATCCCGTCGCCGGCCTCGCCGACGAGGAGCACGCGCAGGGTGAATGCGTCGTCGTTGTTGTTTTGGGCGTCCATATATGCGTCGTCGTCCTCGTTACGCGGGCGGTATCGAGCTTTTTAGAGCGTCGCACGCGTCAATGAGCGCCTGGTACAACCCCTTATCGGGCGCGCCGTTACGCAGCGACGCCTCGAACTGGAGCGCGGACTGGTAGACATCGGCGATGTCGAGGTTTCCGGCGGTCCCTTTGATCGTGTGGACTAACTTCTTCGTGGTTTCGACATCCGCGATAGCCTGATCAAAGCTTAACCACTGCTGAGGCAACGGGTCTTTGATGAAGATCCGCAGCATCTTTTCGTAGAACGCCTCTTTGCCTTTAAACTTTGCCGGGGTTACTATGGCCAAGGTCGTCCCTCCTTATTTTATTGTGTTACGGTGATGATTGGTACCGGTACAAGCAAATTCAATCAATTTATTAATATAATTTATGGCGGGGCGATGATGAAAATTTATTCTTTGTATTTTGATTTTCGATCGCCGCCGGGGCCCGCGCCGTATTTTCCGTTTTTTTTGTCCGGCGGATATTATTTTAATGGGGGAGTATGCCTTAAAATAGATAGATACTAACAGGTACAAGGGCAAAGACGGATATACGGCATGATAGTATGCACACTTTTCAACCCGGTCATAGACGCCTCCTACCGCGTGGACGGCTTTGAGCCGGGCACGACCCGCTTGGACGTCGCGTCGCGCACCGTGCCCGCCGGCAAGGGGCTGAACGTGGCGCGGGTGGTCAAAACGCTCGGCGAGGAGGTTGTTGTCGCCGGGCTTATCCCTAAAAACGACATGCGGCGCTTCGAAACCTTCTTATCCGAACACGGGATAAAGGCGCTCCTCTACGAGGCCCCCGGCGTTACGCGGGTGAACGTCACCCTGCACGACGCCCAGGCGCAGTGCGTCACCCACATCAACAGCGCGTCGCTTCCGCTGCCCGTCAGCCTGCAGGAGGACTTCCTGCGCTACCTGGCCGGACACGCCGAACCCGACGCCTGCTGGTGCTTCAGCGGGAGTCTGCCCAGCGGCTTCGACGACGACGCCTACGCCCGCCTGATACGCGAGTTCAAAGAGAGGGGCGTTTGCTGCCTCCTCGACACCCGCGGCATGGCGCTCCGAACCGGCGCGAGGGCCGCCCCGCAGATCATCACGCCGAACCTGACGGAACTGCAAGAGTTCTTCCAGGAAGAGATCAAGGGTGTGCACCACATAGCGCTGTGCGGCAAACGCTTCGTGGATATGGACGTGGATTACGTCTTCATCACACTTGGTCAAGACGGCGTGATAGCGATCCACGGGGAGCAGTGCCTCCTCTGCTCCCCGCCGGATATAAAAACGGTCGACACCGTAGGGTGCGGCGACGCCTTCGCCGCCGGAGTCATGGTGGCGCAAAAGCGCAAATTCGCCTTCGCGGAGATGTGCAGAATGGCGGTTGCGTGCGGGTCGTCGAAAAGCCTGCACGAGGGTCCGGGGATCGTCACGCTCGACGAAGTCTGGCAGTTGATGGAGGATGTTGAGATTACCTGTATATGACAATAAATAAAGGGGACATCGCGCAATGAAAACAAAAAGAATTTTGGTGACCGGCGGCGCCGGCTTCTTAGGCTCGCACCTATGCGAGACGTTAGTCGGTCAGGGGCACGACGTTATATGCTTAGACAACTACTTCACCGGGCGCAAGAAGAACGTGGAGCGCCTGTTTGACAGCCACAATTTCGAACTGCTGCGCCACGACGTGACGTTCCCCGTCTACGTGGAGGTCGACCAAATCTACAACCTCGCCTGTCCCGCCTCCCCAGTGCACTACCAGTACAACGCCGTGAAGACGATCAAAACCTCCGTTATGGGCGCGATCAACGTGCTGGGCTTGGCGAAGCGCGTGAAAGCGCGCGTGCTGCAAGCGTCTACGTCGGAGGTCTACGGCGATCCGCACGAGCACCCCCAAAAGGAGAGCTACTGGGGCAACGTCAACCCTATAGGCATACGCTCCTGCTACGACGAGGGGAAGCGCGTGGCCGAGACTCTGTTCTTCGACTACCACCGCATGAACAAAGTTGACATAAGGGTAATGCGCATCTTCAACACCTACGGCCCGCGCATGCACCCGAACGACGGCCGCGTGGTGTCGAACTTCATCGTGCAGGCCCTGAAAGGAAATGATATAACAATATACGGCGACGGCTCCCAAACGCGCTCTTTCTGCTACGTGGACGACCTGATAGACGGAATGATACGCCTGATGAACGCGGACGGCACCGTAGGCCCCGTCAACATCGGCAATCCGGGAGAATTTACCATTAAGCAATTAGCCGAAGAGGTGATAAGCTTGACCGCCAGCAAATCAAAAATCATCTATCAGCCTCTGCCCTCCGACGACCCGAAACAGAGGCAGCCGGATATCACGCTCGCCAAGGAGAAATTGGGCTGGGAGCCGAAGGTCGGGTTGAAGGACGGGCTGGTCAAGACCATTGAGTATTTCAAGGGGGATTTGGAGCTGTGAGGAGCCGGGCGTATGGGTAGGATTAATAAAAATTCACCATATACGGTTATGCCGTGATTTATATTAATAACATGTTTCGGTCTATAATCCTATTAAAAGGAGGGCGTTATGGCGATGTTAACGGTGGCTGACGATCGGTTGCGGGAAGTAGACGAGTTCGCTAAAAAAGAGGAGCGCAGCCGCGATGAGATCGTTGATGAGGCGATATATCTGTATTTGCGCGAAAAGACGCTGAATGCGATACGTGATGATATTAAAAAAATGGGGATCACGGAAGAGGATATTTTTAATGAAATAAAGCTGTATCGGAAAGAAAAGAGGCAACAAGGAAAATGAATATCGTGGTGGACGCTAATATGTTTATTTCAGCCTATATTTGGCACGGAACCCCTCAAATAGTCCTTGATAGAGTTGTTGGCAAGGTAGATGTGTTATTTTTTACAGACAGTATCATTAACGAAATTGAAGAGATCATCGGAAGACCGAAGTTTAATCGCCATAAGAAACAAGTTGATTACATTGTGGCGGATATTAAAAGGTTCGGAAAAAAGGTCACCGTATCCCCCAAACACCGTATAACTGGCGTTTGCCGAGACCCCGACGACGACAAGTACATAGAATGCGCCCTCGCCGCCGGAGCCGACTACATCATATCAGGCGACCGCGACCTGCTGGACCTCAAGGAGTACGGCGGGGTCAAAATCGTGAACGCTCGGGATTACTTAGACATCGCCGCCGGGGAATAAAGGACGTCTGAATTAGGATTAGTAGGATTATAAGGATTAAAGGATTAACGTCAAAGGCAAAGGCGTGGTGTGTGTTGATGTGTTGACGTTGATGTTGATGTTGATTTTTAATCCTATAATCCTTTAAATCCTAAAAATCCTAATTCAGACAGTGTGTAAAATAGTCAGACAATGGCAAATAGCAATCAATCATCATAATCATTTAACTAACGAGGTGAGCAGCGTTATGAGTTTCTTTAACTTTGGGAAGTACGGTCGGGTGCTGGTGTTGTCTGCGGTGTTGGCGGTAGGGGCGGTTTGCGTGTCAGGTTGCGGGGGCGGCAATAAGGATGCGTCGTCGGGGAAATCCGGTAAACTTACCGACAGCAGGGACGGTCAAAAGTACGAGACAGTAAAGATAGGCAATCAGGTTTGGATGGCTCAGAACCTTAATTATCAGACGGGTAATTCGTGGTGTTATGACGGAGATAATTCCAATTGCAATAAGTACGGCAGACTATATGATTGGGAGACGGCTAAGGCGGCGTGTCAGTTGGTTGGGATGAGGCTGCCATCGCGTGAGGAGTGGGAAGCGTTGGTGTCGGCATCAGGCGGTAGTACGGCTGGTAAGGCGCTTAAATCGACAAGCGGTTGGAACGAAAACGGTAACGGTACGGATAGTTACGGGTTTTCGGCCTTGCCTGGCGGCTACCGTGGCTCCAATGGGGATTTCCTCAGTGCCGGCTACTACGGCAGCTGGTGGGTGGCCACGGAGGACGACGGGAGCTACGCCTACGGCCGGTTCATGTACTACGACGGCGACGGTGTGGACGAGTACGGCAGCTACAGCAAGGACACCGGGTATTCTGTTCGTTGCGTTAAGGACTGATGCGGGGGGAAGCCGTCAAAACTGCCTCCCCCTTTGTTATTTCCTGCAAACCCCGTCCCCAAACAAAAAAATTTGCAACCGCGCCTAAAATTTATTATATTTAAGTATATATGCAGACCAGTCCGTCGCGCCCTGCGGCAGGGCTCGGCGTATTAACTAAATTAAAGAGGGGGAGTGTCAAAATGACAAACATGACAACATTAGAGGACATTGTAGCCCAACTTGGGGTGACAATGGTGGAAACACGGAAAGAATGGAAGGAAAGCCTAGCGGAAAGCCAGAAAAAGTGGGAGGAAACCCGGAAAGAGTTGGCGGAAACCCATAAAGAGACGGAGCGCCTGATGCAGCGTCTGGAAAAGAATATGGGCGGTCTGAACAACAGCATCGGCGAGATTGTCGAAATGATTGTCATCCCTGGAGTAAAGGAAAAGATGAACGCCTTTAGGCACACTTTCACGATGGCCTCGC
>Ga0268262_10001832_pt1 | contig 25537 bp, 24 predicted proteins | sample TergutNc150P3_FD_190354 | JGI IMG/M metagenome (GOLD analysis project Ga0268262, IMG submission 190354) | Nasutitermes corniger P3 segment gut microbial community from laboratory colony in Florida, USA - Nc150 P3 (SPAdes) (version 2) | ecosystem: Host-associated > Arthropoda: Insects >... | reverse complement strand
GCTTCTGGGCAAGGATGAGGTATTGAAAGGGCTGGAACGTGGCCTGTTTTACCGCGAGCCTGACGGGGCGGTTGCCGTTGACCTGACGGCGGAAAAACTTGATAAAAAAATTTTACTCCGCAGTGACGGCACTTCGATTTATATTACCCAGGACTTCGGAACCGCGATTAACCGCTACAAGGACTGGCCTTTTGATCAGATGATCTATGTAGTCGGTTCCGAACAGCAGTACCACTTTAAGGTATTGTTTGTCCTGCTGGATAAACTCGGGTATGCCTGGGCAAAAAATCTTTTTCACCTTTCCTACGGCATGGTGAATCTTCCCGAAGGTAAAATGAAAAGCCGCGAAGGGACGGTGGTTGACGCTGATGACTTGATTGACAGTCTGCGGGACATGGCCCTTGCCGAGATACAGGAAAAGGAACGCGAAGAAAAAGTCGGCGACCCGCGGGAAGTAGCGGAAAAAATCGCCCTGGGCGCGCTGCATTATTATCTGTTACAGGCAAGCCCCGCCAAAGATATGCTCTTTGATCCTCAGGAGTCCCTTTCGTTTAACGGCAACACCGGCCCCTATCTGCAATACATGGGCGCGCGGATTTCTTCGATGCTGCGAAAAAAAAATGAGGAAACAGGCGGCGGGAATATTGAGCATGATGCCGGCGCATTTTCACTGCTGGTTTCCGATCCCGAATGGGAACTGGTCAAAACACTGGCGGCGTATCCCCAGGCGGTCAGCGAGACAGCCGCTTCCCTTGACCCTTCGCGCCTGGCGACATACCTCTATGAACTTTCCAAATGTTTCAGCCGTTTTTATCACGACTGCCCAATCCTCAACGCCGAAAACCCCGATTTATCCGCCGCCCGGCTGGGCCTTTCGCGGGCGGTACTGCGAGTGTTACGCGACGCGCTGCAATTAACCTGTATTCCCTTTTTGGAAGTGATGTAGACGGAAACGGAAAAAAGTTGGACTTGTATAATAATATTATAGGCAATGGTGAATTTTTTTCCCTTTCTCTCTCTAACTTGTAATTACGGTAATTTAATTGTATCGTAACAAGGCATTATGAAGCGTATCAGGCTTTTGGTGATTTTGGCGGTCGTGTGTGCGGCCATTGCTGTTCCTTGCGTGATTTTTTTTATACGATCGCCGGTGTTGATTGTCACCGATGTGCCCTTTGCCGCCCTATACGGGAAAACCCACCTGCGGCGGCAGCAGCTTTCCGCATCGCTTGCCCTGTTCCGGCGGGTAAAGCCGGTATTGGTTGCCGATGGCGCAGGTTCCGATGTGGTGAATTTTGCCATACAAAAAGCGGCTTCGCAGCCGTTTTGTGTGCTGTTTGCCTATAACCAGATTGCGGCGGCCTTGTTTTTCCATGAACAACTCCCGAAAACCCCGGTTGTACTGATCAGCGGACTGGTTTCAGTTCCTGAAATACCGTCTCCGGATGGTTTTTTATGTGTGTACGGTGTCGATCGTCCGGTTGATCTGTACCGGGCGGGGCTTTTTGCAGGAATATTGGGCAATGTACCGCAAAAACAGCCACAAAAAACTAAAAATAAGGATAAATCCGCCGCAGTTTCCCCGGAAACCACCTCAAAAACCTATGTTTTGTGGCAGGATCGTTATGTAAAAGTCGCAGAGAGGGAACTTTTTTCCCGGGGAATCAGGGAACATGACCCGGAATCGGTCATTATTTTTGCCAATTCCTCTGCCGAAATACCCGATAAGGAGATTTCCTGTATAGTACTTACCGGCGCAGGGGCTGAACACCTGGGGAAAAACCCTCAAATGCCCCTGATTTTGTTCAGTTGGATGGATCCGGCTTTTACGGCTCAGGAAGTTGCCGTACTGTTTGACGATTCGGCTTGGGCTGTGGTTGTTCCGGCAGTACGTATGGCAGCACAGAAACAGGCCGAGGGAAAAATCCCCTCAAAGCCCTTGATCTTTTCGACCAAGATCGCCGATAATAGTATATTCCGTATGTTACGAAAATCGGCAAAAAAAATGCCATAAGGGGTACTTATTTTTTCAAAGTCGTTGACAAAGATGTGTCAAAGAAATATACTTAATAAGTAGAAAGAACTCGTGAAAGGAGAAAGGGATGAAATACGGCAGTATAAAAGCTGTTTGCCTTGTTGTTTTGGCATTCATAGCGGTTTTGTCAACTTATGGCGATGAGCGTACCGTTGATTTAACCTCGATCGTGCTGGAGGACTTCGGTGATGTAACAACACACGAATGGAAAGAGGGAAGGCGCCCCAGGAGCTTTGAATTTTCCTGGGCATTAGCTGCAAGTAAATTTGCCACAAAATCCAAAGATGAAAGTGGAAAAGAAGTAAGCTTCCCGATTTTGCAGTATGTTGAGACATGGCCGATTGCCCTTTTTGGTTACAACCGTGATGGAAAGGATATTAAGAGCCTGGGTGTTCACGGGCGCTTTGACCGCCGCGGTTTTAACTGGATAGACTTGTATCCGGTTAACACGGACAGTACTCCGTTTGAGATACCAATGCCCGGTCGGGTACGGTATATTGATATATGGGCATGGGGTGCAAACCTTGACTATTTTATAGAAGCATATGTACGGGACTACCAGGGAATGGTGCATACTATCAGACTGGGCAGCCTTGCCTACACCGGCTGGAAAAATTTGCGAGTCAATATTCCTTCCTATATAAGCCAGTCAAAACGGATACTGCCTAACCTTGCTCAACTGCATTTCGTAAAATTCCGTATCTGGACTCAGCCCAGTGAAAAAGTTGATAATTTTTATATCTATTTTAAGCAATTCAAGATACTCACAGATGTCTTTGAAAGCACCTTTGACGGTGATGAATTGGCTGATCCCGACCTTTTGCCGCAATTGTGGGCAAACGGCGGTACCAATTAAAAGGAGAGTCACATGAAACGCATTGTAATTGTTACTTTATGTTTTACTATTACGCTGGGAACGGCTTTTGCCCAGCAGGAACTCGGTACTCCGGACCCATACGAGATAGGCATTGATTCTGCCCAACAGCAATTAAAAGAAATATCGGTTGATAAATTCGAACATGACGGTTTTTGGCACTCCTCAATGTCAAGTGACGAAGGTTACACCGTAAGCAGGTTGTTTTCAGGCGGTCCGGCGGGTAAGGAGCCAATCCCTGAAGAAGCAGGAATGGATATTCCCGATAATTACGTTTTGGGTACCAGGGTAGATTTTCTCCGCCGGGGTTACAGCAGCTTTATCGTCCGCCCTCTTCGTCCTATTCCCATTGAAGGGATTACCAAAACTGTTTCTGTATGGGTAATTGGGCGGAATTTTGACCACGAACTTAAGTTGCTTGTTGAAGATTACTTTGGTAAAAACTATGAAATTTACATAGGCAAGCTGAATTTTCAGGGTTGGAAAAAGTTAACCGTGGCTATTCCCCCGCAATCATATGATGGGAGAAATGGCGTTGTCCAACGAAGCTACCATTATAATAACCAGATGGGCTTAAAAATTGTAGGATTCCGAATTGACTGTGACCCTCTGGAGACATACGGCAGCTACTATATTTACTTTGACGACCTGAGAGCAGTTACTGACCTCTTTGCTGAAAACAACCGCGATCCCGACGACATGGCGGACGGGTGGTAACCCAGAAAAAGCGCCCCGTTAAGGGGCGCTTTTTTTTAACTAATACGACCGGTTACCGCGCACAATAAAGGCCGAGGCTGTCCAAGAAGTAAGAATTAACCACGGAGGTCACGGAGTTTTGGTACGAAAACCTTTTATTCCTCCGTGAAACTCCGTGTGCTCCGTGGTAAAAAATTCTTCTTGGATACTTCCGAACGCGCGGCGGAAATAAAAAGAGAAAACGCTCTTTAATGGGGCGTTTTTTTTGGCTAATGTGACCGATTATTAAATAATGCCGCGTTGCCCAATCGGAACCAGAAATGAAACAAGCCTTCACCGGGACCTCAAGTTCAGTTATGCCGGGCAGAATGGCAGGACTGAAGTAGAAGTTGGCGGTTTTGTTGCTGATAGTATAAACGCATCGGACGAATTTATAGAAATACAGACTACCAATTTTGCTGCGCTTAGAGAGAAAATCAAAGAATTTACCGCACGGGGTAAACTTCGTATTGTCTATCCGGCAATAATTACCAAATATCTGGAAGTTTTTAACGCTCGCGGCAAACGCCAATACCGGCGGAAAAGCAACCGCCGGGGAAGTTCTTGGGACCTTTTCGATGTCCTTATCTATGCGTCGGATATACCGCTTATGCCCCGCGTGGCTATTGAACTTGTCCTGGTGGACGCTTCTGAACAGCGTGTGCAAGACGGCAAAGGTTCATGGCGGCGGAAAGGTTTAAGCATTCGGGACCGTCAGTTGATAACCGTACATGAACGTATCTGCCTGAAAAAACCCTCTGATTACCGCCGTTTTGTCCCATTTACAGAAAATGAGGAGTTTACCTCGGCAAATCTGGCGGAAAAGGCGGGAATTTCTCTGGTATTGGCACAAAAAACTCTCTATGTACTGACAAAACTGGGCATAGTACAAAGAACGGGAAAACAGCGTAATGCATTTCTTTACCGGCTGGCTGTGCTCACAAAAGCGAGAAAACGCCCTCCACAGAAAAATAATCGGAAATAACTACATAGACGTATAGTAAAAGTAGAAAAAAAATTGAAAAAAAGACTTTTTTTGGGAATCGGGACTTGACGACAATCAAAATACAGGTAATTATGTATAGAATGGAAATTCTTGGGGAACATTGGGGAAAGCTGGCATGCTAAGCGGCGAATACAATGTCACACTTGATGATACCGGTAGAATTGCCCTTCCCCATTCTTTGCGGGAGATTCTGGAAAAGGATAAAGTTGTACTGACAAAAGGAGCTGATTCCTGTCTGTGGCTGTATAGCGTTCGGCAGTGGGAAGAACAGGAACAATTGATTATCAGTACAACCAACCGTTATTCTTCCAAAGGCCGTATAATGTTGCAGCATTTTATTGGTCCGAAAAAAACCCTGGATATGGACAAACAAGGGAGAATTTTAATTCCCCCAACTCTACGTGATCATGCGGGCTTGTCAAAAGACTGTATTGTTCTGGGTCAGTGTGATTATGTTGAAATTTGGGCAGTGGATCGTTATCGGGCGCATTTGGAAGCCAGTGTGGATGATTTCAAAGCCGGTTTGGAAGAACTGGGCAATAAAATCATGATAATGAAGGACGTGGGTAGTGATGGAAATAGCGCACACGCCGGTATTGCTGGAGGAAGTACTGCAGTATCTCGCTCCGAAGGGCAGGCATGAAATAATGATAGACGCAACTATGGGCGAAGGAGGCCACAGCTATGCCTTTTTATCCCGTTTTCCCGACCTTTCCATCATGGGTATCGATGCCGACCCTGCGATTCAGACTGTTGCTCAACAGCGGCTGGCTGAATTTGGGGACCGGGTACAATTTTTCCGGGGCTGGGCGCAGGATTTTTTTGCCGCTTATCCCGCCGGTTTCGCGCGTCCGCATACGGTGTTTGCCGATCTGGGAATAAGCCTGTTTCATTATAAAAAAAGCGGCAGGGGCTTTAGTTTTTCCGCCGGTGAAACATTGGATATGAGGCTGGATACTTCCTGCGGTCTTTCGGCTGCGGAACTTTTGATGCAAATGTCAGAGCGGGATATTGCCGATATTCTATATAATAATGCCGGCGAACGCTATTCGCGGCGTATAGCGCGGGCAATTGTGCGGGAACGGCAGCGGGCGGCTGTAACTACTGCCGCCGCCCTGACGGAACTGGTTGAACGGGCAGTACCGGCTTCGTACCGGCATGGGCCCATTCACCCCGCTACCAGGACTTTTATGGCCCTGCGGGTTGAAGTTAACCGGGAACTGTTCCGGCTTCCCGTCCTGCTTGAAAACGCTCTTGAAGTTTTGGAGCCGGGTGGGAGACTGGGAATCATCAGCTACCATAGCGCGGAAGACAGGATTGTTAAAAATTTTTTCAAAATGAAGAACAGGGATTGTATCTGCCCTCCGCAGGCGCCGTCGTGTACCTGCGAGGGACGGCGGAAGGTTAATATACTCACCCGAAAGGGCGTAACGGCGGGGGAAGCGGAAATCAAGCGGAATCCTCCTTCGCGCAGCGCCCGGTTGAGAGTGGCGGAAAAAATAATGGAGAAGGATGTGCAATGAAGAAGTATTATGTACTGTTGTTTGTGTTGGCGCTTACAATACCTTTTTTCCTTGGTGTCAATGCGTGGCAGGCAAATGAATGCGGGATAATCAGGAGTGAAATAAAAAATCTTGAAAAAACCCAGGAAAATTGCCTTGATAAAAATAAAACAATTGCCAATGAGATTGTCAATTTGCTGACGGTTGAAAAGCTGGATACCGAAGCGCAAAAGATAGGATTGCGTAAGATACGGCCTGAAAATGTGATATTGATAGTGATGGGGGGGAAGGGGCATGGTCTCTGACGGCGTGTTGCTGGAATTTGCCGCGTTGTCCCCGGCTTTGGGGGCGCAGCTTCTCTTCTTTGGGGATGGAATACGCGGGTTTTCCTCAGTCAGCATTGATTCCCGTTCGGTTCAGGAAGGGGCTCTTTTTACCGCGCTTGCCGGTTCCGCCCATGACGGTCATTTTTTTGTAGAAGCGGCTTTTAAAAAAGGAGCTGCCGCCGCCCTGGTGGAACACCAAAAAATCGAAACATTTGATCTTGTCCGCATTGCCAGGACTTTAGGGAAGACACTCATTGTTGTTGATGATACGCTGCGGGCTTTGCAGGACGCCGCCAGGGTATACCTTGAACAGTTTTCCCACTTGTTAAAAATTGCCATTACCGGCTCTTCGGGAAAAACCACGACCAAAGAAATAGCCGCCGCTATTATCGGCGCGGAAAAAAACACGGTGATGAATCCGGGAAACTATAATTCCGAAACGGGGCTGCCCCTTGCTGTTTTTGCCGTCAGGCCCTGCCATGAAGTCGGGGTCTTTGAAATGGGAATGAACCGCACGGGGGAAATCGCCGAACTTGCCGCGACGCTTAAACCTGACATCGCGCTGATCACCAACATAGGTTCCGCCCATATCGGAATTCTCGGCAGTAAGAGGGCGATAGCTTTAGAGAAAAAAAATATTTTCGCGCAGTTTGACGGAGAGGGTATTGCCCTGATCCCCGCCGATTCCTCTTTCCGTGATTTTCTGGCGGAAGGGTTGAAAGGCAGGGTCGTTTTTTACGGAGAAAAATTCTTTGCCGATCTGGGCGGGGTGCGCAGCATGGGGTTGGACGGGACCGAGATTATCTGGGCGGGGCAGCGTGTCCGCTTTGCCCTGCCGGGCAGGCACAACCTTGCCAATGCCTTTGCCGCCATTGCCATTGCCCAGGAGGTACCCGTCAGCGCGCAGGCAATCCGGCAGGGTCTTGAATCGGTTAAGCCCCTGTTTGGCCGCGGTGAAATTCTTCAGGGCAGGGTAACGGTGATACAGGACTGTTACAATTCAAACCCGGAGTCTGTGATCGGGGCGCTGGAATTTTGCGACAGTCTGGATTGGCCGGGGCGCAAAATTTACGTTCTGGGAGAAATGCTGGAGTTGGGTGACGATTCCCGCAATGCTCATGAAGAACTGGGCCGGCTTTTACCGGGTTCAAAAGCCGACAGGGTATTTCTTTTCGGAGATGAAATAAGGCCGGCTGCCGAAATCCTTAAAAACGGCGCGCTTGATTATATGTATACCTGCAATATGGATGAACTATCCCGCGCCCTGGATGCCTGTGTACGCGATGGGGATCTGGTTCTGCTCAAGGGTTCGCGGGGCTGCGCCCTGGAAAGGCTGTCTGCCGTACTTTTACCGGCTGTTACGTGTCACGGGCATGAATGCCGCCGGCATGAAGGGGCTGCCTGATGTTATTACAATTTATTTATCCGTTGGTCATTTATTTTACGCCCTTTAACGTGTTTTCCTATCTGACTTTTCGGGGCGCTTATGCGGCATTGACAACGCTTTTGATATGTTTTCTCTTTGGCAGTAAAATTATTGAAGCGCTGAGGCGGCTGAAAATCGGGCAGTCTGTCCGCAGCGACGGTCCCGCAACTCATCTGGTAAAAACCGGAACGCCGACCATGGGAGGGATTTTTATTATTGGTTCGGTGGCGATTTCCATGCTGCTCTGGGGAGACCTGGACAATAGAATGGTCTGGGTGAGTCTTGTCTCTCTTCTTGTGTTCGGCGCAATCGGTTTTGTTGACGATTACCTCAAGGTCAGCCGCCGTGATTCAGCCGGTCTGCCCGCATGGGGAAAACTTACCGGACAGTTTGTCACAGCGCTGGCGCTTGTCCTGTATTTGTATTTCTCGGGAGACGGGGAAGTTACGACGCTGTACCTGCCTTTCCTGAAGAATCCGGTTATAGACATGGGAACCTGGTGGATACCTTTTGGGGTATTGCTGATTATGGGAGAGTCAAACGCGGTTAATTTTTCGGACGGGCTTGACGGACTTCTGGCCGGGCTGTTAATTCTGGTATTTATCGCTCTGGCAATTCTTACCTATATTTCAGGCCGTGTTGACTATTCGGCGTATCTGGGTATTCCTTATATTGCCGATGCGGGTGAACTGACGGTACTGTGTCTTGCGATCGTCGGCGCCCTTATCGGCTTTCTGTGGTATAACACACATCCGGCGGAAGTCTTTATGGGCGATGTCGGCAGCCTTTCGCTGGGCGGAGTGGTTGCCGTTATATCCCTTATTATAAAAAAAGAGATACTCGTCCTCATTATCGGCGGGGTGTTTGTACTGGAAATTGCATCGGTGATTATACAGGTTATCTCATTTAAGTTGAGAAAAAAACGGGTTTTTTTGATGTCGCCAATTCATCATCATTTTGAAATGGCGGGCTGGGCGGAAGCAAAAGTTGTTGTCCGCTTCTGGATACTGGGCGGGCTTTTTGCCATTATAGCCCTTTCAACGTTGAAAATCCAATAGGGGGAGTTGTGGGTTTTTCAGGTAAGGAACAAGGAATAGTACGGTACGATTTTATTCTTATTGCCGTTACCTTGCTGCTGACTCTGGTCGGACTGGTAATACTGTATTCCGCCTCCTATTTGTTTGCGGTGAATCAACCGGGGCGGTTTACCAGCGGCTGGGCTCCCCTTACCGGCAATTTTGCCGCTTGTATTGTGATGGTCGCCATCTTTCCCATTTTGGCGCTGGTCAGGCTTGAATGGCTGAAAAAAGGATGGGTGGTTATTTTTCTGGTGATGCTCACCATCATTCTTAATATACTGCCGCTCCTCAAGCCCCTGCGCAGAGAAGGCTATGCAATGCGCTGGATAATTATAAAAAAAGGCATAGGGTTCCAGCCTTCGGAACTGATCAAGATTGTGTTACCTGTGTATCTGGCCTATATCCTTGAAAAAAATAACGACAAGCTGGATTCGTTTGTGTATGGCCCGCTGCCGCCGGTAGTGGTAACAGCCCTGTTCTGTACGCTGGTTTTGATCCAGAGTAATTTTTCAGATGCCGCCCTTATCGCGTTGACCAGCATGATAATTTGTTTTATTGCCGGTATCCGTTTGCGCTGGTTTGCCCTGGCGCTGGCGGCAATACTTCCTATTGGCTATAAATTGATTTTTGGCAATAAAGACGGACGCTGGTATCAGCGTATAGTAAACTTTTTTTCCCAGGGGGAATCTCCGCCTGATTTAAGGACGCAGGTTGATTTCAGCCTGGAAGCCATACGGGCAGGCGGCTTTTGGGGCAAGGGTATCGGACAGGGTACGGTGAAAATCAGGGTGCCGGAAGTTCACGGTGATTTTGTATTTGCGTCTTTTGTGGAGGAAACGGGATTTCTCGGCGTATTGTTCTACCTTGTCCTTATCGGAGCTTTTGCCGCTATTGGCTATATGGTAGCCTGGCGGAATAAAAACCGTTTTATCCAGTTTCTGGCCTTTGGCCTGGTGACGCCGATAGTTATTCAGACATTGCTCAATATTGCCGTGGTTGCCTGCATTATTCCGACAACGGGGGTTCCCCTGCCGTTTGTTTCGTCCGGTGGGACTTCATTGCTGACGACGCTGGTGAGCGCCGCACTGCTTGTCAATATGACCCGTCAACATATAAACTCTGAGTTGGGGGGGGATTATGCTCGGTAATTTTATCTATTCCGCGGAAGTCAGTGATGTGCCTGTCAGATACCCTGCTTCACGGAGATTTGAAAAAGCGGTCAGACGTTTTTTAACGCTCGCGGTAATTTTTGTTACCGGAGGGCTTATCTGGATTTTCTGTATCAGTCCCTGCATGGTGCCGGTAAAGGCGGAAGTAAAGAGTTTTCCCGGATTAGACAGGGCAGAAGTGTTGAATATTGCCGGCATAGGCTCAGGCGCGGCTTATATTTCAGTTAATGCGGGGGAAGCGGAACGGCGGCTTGCCGAATATTACCTGGTGGAGTCGGCAAAAGTAGTCAAGCGCTTCCCCGATCGTCTTTTCGTTTTTCTTGAGCCCCGGCGGGCGGTTGCCGTGATTTTTACACGGATCAACGGCAGGATAAGACCGGTGTACTTTGACCGTTACGGCGTGGCGATTGGAATGGGGAGCGGGGCAGGGGAGATACCGTCCGGGCTGCCGGTTGTTTCGGGGGTTCTTGATGATAATAAAACGGTAAAACCGGGGACTAAAATATCCGCCGCGTATCTCCCTCTGTTTTCACGCATAGGAGAGATAAGCGATGAGGATCCGAGAATTTGGCAGGCAATCTCTGAAATAGGGATAGCGAAAAAAGACAATGATCTGTATGACCTTGTGCTGTATCCGGTTCATGATCCGATAAAGCTCCGTATGAGGAGCGATATAAGCAAAGACGGTATTTATTACGCCCTTTTGATGTTTGATGTATGCCGTCAATTCGGGGATGCGATGCCCCCCGAGATCGACGTACAGTCGGGTATCGGCGTGGTTAACGCGATGGTTAATACCAGGGAGAGCAGCTATGGTAAATGAAGATTTGGTTGTCGGTCTCGACATAGGAACGACAAAAGTGTGCGTGGTTATTGCCGAGCGTAACGAGAAAGGTATTCTCGAAATAACCGGTGTAGGGTTAAGTCCTTCCACGGGAATGAGAAAAGGGGTGGTAGTTAATATTGAGGCTGTTATCAAGTCAATAATTGAAGCGATTGAAGCCGCGGAGATGATGAGCGGACGGGAAGTAAGCGCCTGCTGGACCGGTATTGGCGGCAGCCATATCGAAGGGATAAATTCGCGGGGCGTAGTGGCGATTGCCGGACAGAAACGGGAGAACCGTGAAATAGGCAAGGATGATATGACCCGCGTTATTGAAGCGGCGCGGGCCGTAGTGATTCCCCTGGACCGCCAGATCATCCAGACAATACCCCAGTCATACACGGTCGATGATCATCCGGGCATTAAAGACCCCCTGGGCATGATCGGGGTGCGTCTGGAAAGCGAAGTTCATATCATCACCAGTTCCGCCACCAGCGCGGAGAATCTGCTGCGCTGCGTTAACCGCGCGGGCTTTAAGGCAAATAATTCCCTGCTGTTGCTGCAGGTTCTGGCCGCCGGACGCGCGGCGCTTACCCCGGAAGAACGGGACCTGGGCGTCGCTCTGCTTGACCTGGGCGGCGGTACAACCGATGTGCTGGTATACTATGATGGCGCCCCCTATTCAACCTTTACCATACCGGTTGGCGGCGTTGAAGTTACCCGGGATATTTCCACTATAAAAAGCATTTCCATTGAAGTTGCGGAAAAGATAAAACAGGAATCTGCCTGTTGCTGGGAACCTCTTCTGGAATACGATGAAGATATTCTGGTTCCTGGTATGGGGGGGCGTCCCCCCCTGTCGATACCCCGCTCGCATATTTATGCCATTGTCAGACCGCGCATGGAAGAAATTTTTGATCTGGTCAAGCAAAAACTTGATTGCCTGGGTCTTCCCCGGCCTTTAAGCGGAGGCATTGTTATTACCGGCGGCGGCGCGGCGTTGACCGGCGCGGTTGAACTGGCGGGCGAAATTTTCAAGATGCCGGCGCGCCTGGGTATGCCCATTCGTTTTGCGAACCTGGGAGGATTAATAGATGAATACCGCGCCCCTGTCTACGCTACCGCAATAGGTCTGATACTGGAAGGCGACAGACGGGAAACCGATGAAACAGCCGAACGGGAAACTTCCCTGCGGCCGCTTTTGTCGGTAAAAAAGAGCGCCCCGGGATTTTGGGGACGGTTCAAAAACTGGATACAGGATGGCCTTTTTTAAGGACATTAACTAAATAATTCCAATACGAGGGGAGGAAGAAGATGAACATTATTTCAATCAATGAGTTCGGGCCGCGGGAGGTTGGTCTGTCTCAAGGATCGCAGCCTTCGGCAAGCATCAAAGTTGTCGGCTGCGGCGGTGGCGGATCAAATGCGGTGAACCACATGATTGCATGCGGGCTTTCCGGAGTGCAGTTTATTGCGGTAAACACGGATAAACAGCATTTATCGGAAAAGAGTAAGGCTGATATCAAACTGCAAATCGGCAGCAAACTTACCGGCGGGCTGGGGGCCGGCGGCATACCTCAAAAGGGAGAAGATGCCGCCAATGAAGATTATGATCAAATCAGTGAAACCCTGCGCGGCACCGATATGGTATTTGTTACTACCGGCATGGGCGGCGGCACCGGCACCGGCTCCGCTCCGGTAGTTGCCAAAATTGCAAAAGAACAGGGCGCGCTGACAGTCGGCGTTGTCACCAAACCTTTTGGGTTTGAAGCGCCCAAAAAAATGAAAATCGCCGAAGAAGGAATTAAAAAATTACGCGAAGCGGTTGACAGTTTAATTGTGATTCCCAATGAGAATCTCTTCAAAATGGTGGATCGAAAAACATCTTATCAACAGGCATTTGCCTACGCTAATGATGTGTTGCGTCAGGCGGTTCAGGGTATTTCTGATTTGATTACCAGAACGGGTTTGGTTAATACCGATTTTGCCGACGTTGAATCAACCATGAAAGGGCAGGGTGATGCTTTAATGGGGATAGGGACAGGCAACGGTGATAATCGCGCGAAAGACGCGGCGGAAGGTGCCATTGCGAATCCCCTTTTGGAAGATCTCAATATTGAAGGGGCAAGCCGCCTCTTGATTAATATTTCCGGTCCGGAAGATATTTCTCTGGTTGAAGTAAGTGAAATAGTGAATACCATAAAGGCAAAAGCAGATCCGGATGTTGAAGTTATTTACGGCATTATTGCCGAGCCCGAACTGGGAGAAAATATCAAGGTAACGGTTATTGCCACCGGATTCCAGAGCAGGAGTATAACACTGGCGCAGGAGATAGAGGCGCAGAAAAAACCGGATGCCGCGGGTATGGTTATCGATCTCAAGCGTTTTGATGAAATGCGGGGTATGCGGGACAAACATTACAACGATGGTTATGTCGGCATTCTTAAGCCTAAGGATTACCATGAAAACCTGGAAGTTCCCACGGCGATACGGAAGTATGGTACCGAACTGGATGACAGTTATATCGGAAGGGCCGCGTCCGGCGGAAGGAATGCATAATACCTAATGTCTGAACCGGAGAACAATGCGCTTTTGAAACAATTTTGCGCGCGGCTTGCGGCAGTGGAACGCCGCTCGCCCTTGACCGTTGCCGCCTATGGTCTGGAATTGCGCCGTTTTTTGGACTATGCCCGCGCCGCGGGCATAGATATGAAAACGGTCAAAGCGGACCATCTTGCCGCATATCTCCGGCGGCGCAGGGAGGATCAGGGTATTGATTCCCGATCGGCGGCAAAAGTCATTTCCTGCCTGCGTTCTTTTTTTCGTTTTATCGCAGGTGAAGGTATCCGCAGTGACAATCCGGCGGCTCTTTTGGAAAGTCCGCGGCGGCGTTCCCGTCTTCCGGAAACAATGGACCGCGAAACGGTTGAACGGCTTTTGGCGGTAATGGATTCAAATGACCCGCTGGGGCTGCGGAACCGGGCGCTCTTTGAGATGATCTATTCATCGGGTTTAAGAATATCCGAGACGGCGGGATTAAATGTACGCGATATTGATTTTAAAGAAGGGATTGCGCGGGTAAAGGGAAAGGGAAGCAGGGAAAGGATTGTTATTTTTGGTCCCGAAGCGGCTGCATGGCTGAAACGCTACCTTGAAGAATCACGGCCTGTTCTGGCTGAAGGCGGCGGGCGTGGTCCCGCCCTGTTTGTCGGCAGAAGCGGCAGACGGCTTTCACGCAAAGGAATATGGAAAAACTATGCGCGTTATGCGGCTGTTGCGGGAACAGGTTCCCGTGTTCATACGCTCAGGCACAGCTTTGCAAGCGGACTCTTGCGGGGCGGAGCGGATTTAAGAACGGTACAGGCTCTGCTGGGCCATGCCAACCTTGCCACAACCCAGATTTACACCCATGTAGACGCGGGTTTATTGAAAGAAAGTCACCGCAAATATCTGCCTACCCTTGGGCGCGTCCTTGAGCGGCCTGCGGCCAAACAGGAAGACGGAGAAGACGATAATGAAGAAATTTAAAGAGATAGTCCTGGCTATTCTGGTACTGTCGATTATTGGCTTCGGAATGGTCTGGGTATACCGTTATCAGCAAAATAAAGTTCGCACCAGTCTGGCGAAACGCATTGTGGATTTGAGCCCCCGTGGGGGGCCCCCTGAAACCATTGAGGGTTTAAAAGCGGCGATTGCCGCTTATGAAAAACAAATTGAGATAAATGTAAAAGACGGCGTTCAGACCGGCATATACTGGAAAATACTGGCGATAAGGCTTGCCGACAAGGGGATGCACCGCGACGCCCTTGACGCTTTTGAACGGGCGCTCCAATTCAAAGGCGATGACCCCACGCTGTTGTACCTGATCGGGGAGTCTGCCTCGGCCGCAGCGACTTCAACTTTGGGTTTTTCGGGCAATTCCGGCGCTGAAAAACAACGCTATCAGGATCTTGCCGAATCGGCGTATCTGCGTTCCATTCAGTTAGACGCTACCTATGCCAAGCCCCGCCTGGGTCTGGGTATTTTGTATACTTTTGAGATGAACCGTCCGGCTCAGGCAATTTCCCACCTGGAACGCTATAGGGAGCTTATTCCCAAAGATCTCAAGGGGATGTTCGTTCTGGCGCGCGCCTACTATATGACGGAAAGCTACGACCGCGCCATTGAGTTGTATGATCTGATTATCTCGCAAAGCAAAGATCCGAAAGTCAGGGCGGAAGCGCAAAATAACAAGGAAATTATCAGGGATTTAATATATGGTTGAACGCGGACTTTTGGATTTAATGCTGTCCCGTCTCACTGAACTTTCGCAGAGGGAGAAGATTTTCCTCTGCGAATCGTTTAACACGGAACAGGACTTAATCCAAAAATCCCGGGCGGATATAGAAGTAATTGTCGGCCATAAACTTGCCGCCTTTTGGGATATCAACGCAATTCGCACGCTGGCGGAGCGTGACGCGACAGCGGCCCGCTTACGGGGAATAAACTGGGTTTCATGGCAGAGCCCCGCATATCCGCCCCTGTTGAGGGAAATAGATGATCCGCCGGTATTATTGTTTTTCAGGGGGGTGCTGCCGAATCCGGAAATGCCCCTTGCCGCGGTGGTGGGAACGAGAAAGCCCAGCCCCCAGGCGGCGGCGCAGGCATTTGAGACAGCCCGGGGTCTGGCGCGGGGCGGCATTTCCGTTGTTTCCGGCCTTGCCTTCGGCATTGACGCGACAGCCCACCGGGGGAATATTGAGGGCGGCGCTCCTACCGTTGCGGTACTGGGATCGGGGGTCGATGAAGTGTACCCCTCATCGAACCGGCCGCTTGCCCGGCGGATACTGGAAACCGGCGGGGCGCTGCTGTCCGAGTACCCTCCCGGCGCTGCTCCGCGCAAATGGAATTTTCCCGCCCGGAACCGGATTATTGCCGGTCTTGCCCGCGGCGTATTGATTGTTGAAGCTCCGCAAAAATCCGGCGCGTTGATTACTGCCCGCTTTGCCGTGGATTACAACCGGGATCTGTGGGTTGCTTCCGCCGGAGTTGCCGAAGAACAGAACCGTGCTTCGTTTGACCGGAGGGGAACAACAAAACTTGCCGGGGAAGGAGCGCAGATAATACAGAACGCTTCTGATATTTTGCGGGCATGGAACAGGGAAACGGTTCTTCCTGAACCACAGGAAACACAGATTGATATTGATTCAATGAAGAATTTAATAACCACGGAGTACCACGGAGTTCTGGTATGAGAATCTTCTCCTCCCTGAAACGCATACCAAAGATACGACGTGGCCTCCGTGGTTATATTCTTCTTAAGTTAGTGAAAAAAAGGATTGAACATGGCAGTTAAAACGGCAAAAAAAACCTCCGCCACAAAAAGCAGCGCCGCCGGAGAGCGCGCTTCCACCCCCCGGGGCGGTACTGTAAAAAAAAGCAGTCCCGTAAAAAAAGCTGTTTCCGCCCCAAAAGGCGAAACAGATTCCGGCAAGCGCGTTCTGGTCATTGTAGAATCCCCAACCAAGGCGGCGTCTTTTGAAAAATACCTGGGTCCCAATTACATCGTTAAAGCGTCTATGGGCCACCTGATTGATCTTCCCAAATCACGAACCGGCGTTGACACGGACAATAATTTTAAGCCTGAGTATATAACCGTCCGCGGGCGGGCAAAGATTCTCAATGAACTGTTAACGGAAGCGAGGAAAGCTGAAACAGTGCTGCTGGCGAGCGATCCTGACCGTGAGGGTGAGGCAATTGCCTGGCATCTGAAAAACGCCATTTTGTCAAAGCTGGAAACCAGATCGGTGCAGCGGATCAGTTTTAACGAAGTAACCCCCCTGGCCATTAAAGAGGCGGTGGCGAATCCCCGTCCCATTGACGAGGCTCTGGTTGAATCACAGAAAGCCCGCAGAGTGCTGGACAGGCTGGTTGGATACAGCCTTTCGCCGCTCTTGTGGAAGAAGGTGAAAAACGGCCTTTCCGCCGGCAGGGTGCAGTCCGTGGCCCTCCGCCTTATCTGCGAGCGTGAAAAAGAAGTTGAATCTTTTATTCCCGAAGAATACTGGACACTGGATGCGGACTTTTTGGTCGGTAAATCGCTCTTTACCGCCCAACTGGTAAAATGGAAAGGCGGCAAACCTGAACTGCCCAATGAGGCTGCGGTTCAGGCGATTATCGCCGCCCTCTCCGGTTCTGACTGCGTGGTAAGCGACATCAAAGAAGTTGAAAAAACAATCAAGCCCAAACCGCCGTTCATTACCTCGGAGATGCAAAAAACCGCCGCAAACCGGCTGGGCTTTACCGCGCGGAAAACCATGCAGGTAGCCCAGCAGCTTTATGAAGGGATAAACATCGGCGATACCCGCGTGGGCCTTATCTCCTATATGCGTACGGACTCGGTGCGGATATCGCCCACTGCCCTCGAAGAACTGCGGGGATGGATCGGCAAGAATTACCCCAAAGAACTCCCCGAAAAGCCGCTGGTATATACTTCGGGGGGAAAAGCCCAGGATGCCCATGAGGCGATACGGCCAACCTATGTCAGCTATACTCCCGATTATGTCGCGCAGTACCTGAACCGTGATCAACTCAGGCTCTATACGATTATCTGGGAACGTTTCGTTTCCAGCCAGATGACCAGCGCCAAAACACGCACCGTCAGCGCCGAAATACAGGCCGTAGCATCTAACGGCGATGAAGCGATCTTCCGCATCGCGGGAACAAAAGTAATTGAGAAAGGTTTTTATAAGGTAATCAAACTGCTCTCTTCAAAAGAGGAGAAGGGAAATCCTTATCCCCCGCTTAAGGCCGGGGACAAGGTAAAGGCGGAAAAATTTCACCCGGAGCAGCACTTTACCCAGGGCCCTCCCCGTTATACCGAGGCTTCCATTATTGACATTTTGCGGGAGAAGGACATTGGCAGACCTTCGACCTATGCGCCGATTATATCGGTGCTGCTGGAACGCTACTATGTTACGCGCTCAAACAAACAACTTGTCCCCACTTTACTGGGAAGAAAGATCAACGATGTGCTGGTGGAATATTTTCCCCAGTATGTTGATGTCGCCTTTACCGCTTCAATGGAAGACAAACTTGACCAGGTAGAGGAAAGCCAGTTGAAATGGCCCGATATGCTCCGTGAATTTTGGGGGCCGTTCAAGGCGCAGGTAGACGAGGTCGGCAAAACTCTGGAGTCGTTCAAGGGAACGCTGGATGAGCCGACCGATTATGTATGTGAAAAATGCGGCAAACCTCTGGTAAAAAAGTTGGGCCGCTTTGGTTTTTTCCTTGCCTGCTCCGGTTTTCCCGAATGCCGCAATACCCGCTCGGTTCCCCTTGCCAAATGTCCCAAATGCGGCGGCGATGTCGTGGCGCGGAAAACAAGGGGCCGGGGAAAGGAATTTTACGGCTGTGCCCGTTACCCCGACTGCGACTTTATCAGCCATTTCAAACCGATAAACCAGGATTGCCCCAAATGCGGACAATTTATGGTAGAGAAGTACGATAAGAAAAACGGCAGTCATAAGGCGTGTATTAATCCCAACTGCGATTATTTACATAGCGCAGATGAGGAAGAGGAAAGCGAGAAGTGAGAAGGGAGAAGAAAGAAATTTTACCACGGAGGACACGGAGTACCACGGAGTTTTGGTACGAAAACTCTTTTTCCCTCCGTGAAACTCCAAGCTGTCCGTAGGACAGCAGTACTCCGTGGTTAATTCTTATGGGAAATAGGGTATGAATGAGAGCGCGGAAGTAACACAGAACTATCTCTCTTACTTGCAGAGTGTGCGCGGGGTGTCTCCGCGGACACTGGAAGCCTACCGTGACGATCTGTCCCTGTTTGTTAATTATTGTAACAATCATGATATTGACCCGGTACAGGCCAGTCCTTACCAGGTGCAGAGTTTTATCGCCGAGTTGAGCGCGGAACAGGCGGCGCCGTCCAGCGTGAACCGCCGCCTGTCTTCCATTCGGGGCTTTTACCGCTGGCTGCTTCGTTTTGGCAAGCGCGCCGACAATCCCTGTGACGCTTTACGGAACGTCAAGGCCCCCCAGGGACTGCCATCAGTATTATGGGAAGATGAAATGGCAGCTTTTGCCGAGTTGCCGGAAACACGGAAAATACTGTGGCCCCAGCGAGACAAGGCGTTAATTTTGGTGATGTATTCGGCGGGCCTGCGTATTTCAGAACTGGCATCGTTAAGCATGAACATGATAATCAGCAACCGGGAAGGGGCGCGGGTAATGGGCAAGGGCGGCAAAGAACGAATAGTATTCTTTTCCGGTGAGGCGCGATCCGCTCTTGGAGATTATCTTCCCCAGCGGGCGGCAAGGATTCGTGATATGGGGATACATGCCGCCGATATACACGGCGCTCTGTTTATCAGCGAAAAAGGGCGGCCCCTGTCCGTGCCGGGAATACGCTGGATTATCGGTCAATATGCACAGCAGTCGGGTTTGGGAAAAAATATTCATCCGCACAGCCTCCGCCACAGTTTTGCAACGCATCTGGTAAACGCGGGCTGCGATGTCCGCATTGTGCAGGAGATGCTCGGTCATGCCAGCCTTTCAACCACCCAGCGCTACGCCCACGTCAACATTGAAAGCCTAAAAAAAGCATACGCCCGGGCGCACCCACACGGAGGCGTACAGTAATGAAGAAGAATAAAAACCACGGAGTACACGGAGTTACACGGAGTTTTGATACGACAATACTTTATTCCTCCGTGAAACTCCAGGCTGTCCAACGGACAGCAGTCCTCCGTGGTAAAATTCTTCTTTCTTCAGGAGATAAAGCATGAAAGATACAAGAATCCGTTCTACCACAGTTATCGCGGTGCGAAAGGACGGCAAGGTTGCCATGGCCGGAGACGGGCAGGTAACTATGGGTGAAACCGTGATGAAGAATAACGCCCGCAAAGTCCGCCGCCTGATGGATGGCAAGGTGCTGTGCGGTTTTGCCGGCGCTACCGCCGATGCCTTTACCCTCTTTGACCGTTTTGAGGCAAAACTCAAGGAATATTCAGGCGACCTCGCCCGCTCGGCGGTGGAACTTGCCAAAGACTGGCGCATGGACCGCACCCTCAGGCGGCTGGAGGCGATGCTGCTGGTTGCCGACCTTTCCAAAACCTTGTTGGTTTCAGGAACCGGCGATGTCATTGAACCGGCGGAAAACGCCCTTGCCATTGGCTCCGGCGGCAACTACGCCTATGCCGCGGCGCTGGCCTACCTCGACGGCAGTAATTTTTCCGCCGCCAAAATCGCGGAAAAGAGCCTGAAAGTCGCGGGTAACATTTGCATCTACACCAATATGAACATAACGCTGGAGGAATTAGGAGATCAGGCTCATGAGTGACAGAAAAACAAAAGAAGAATTAAGCCGGCTGACTCCGCGGGAGATCGTCGTCGAGCTGGACAAATATATTGTCGGGCAGAAAAAGGCAAAACGGGCCGTTGCGGTGGCCTTGCGTAACCGCATCCGGCGGCTCAAACTGGACCCGGAACTGCGGGAAGACGTAGCCCCAAAAAATATACTGATGATCGGCCCCACCGGCGTGGGAAAAACCGAGATTGCCCGGCGGCTTGCCAAACTTGCCGGTTCCCCCTTTATCAAGGTTGAGGCGACCAAGTATACCGAGGTGGGTTATGTGGGCCGCGACGTTGAATCCATGGTGCGCGATTTAATGGCCGCCGGTTTTCAAATGGTAAAACAGGAAATGCAGGAATCTTTTGTTGCCGAAGCGGAAAGACGGGCTGAGGAAGCCCTGCTTGACCTGCTCCTCCCCTATACCGGAAAAAAACCGGGAAGGAAAAAAACGCCTCCGGCCCCGGTGGTCAAACCGATGGGCTCTTTTAGTTTTAATACGGATAACGGAGGGGGGCCAGGTCTGATTGGGACGGCTATTCAGGTAGGGATTCCCGCTTTTATGAAAAATGATGCAAACAACGAAGAAGAAGAGCCGGAAGACAGAACCGAGAAAAACCATGCCGCGGACGCCGCCGATGAAAATGTATCGGAAAAATTCAAGGCAACCCGTGAAAAATTCAGAACCATGCTGCGGGAAGGCAAACTGGAAGATCGTACCGTAGAACTGACGGTTAATCAGAATCCCCAGTTTCCCCCCTTTGAAATGATGGGTGTCAGTATGGAAGACATTGAGACCAATCTTTCCGGCTTTGCCAGTTTCTTTGGCGGCGGCAAAAAGAACAAGGTTGTCACTGTAGCCCGCGCGCGGGAAATACTCAAGGCCGAAGAATTGGAAAAATTAATCGACCGTGACCGTGTCAGCGACGAGGCCCGGCAGCGGGTTGAGGAAACCGGCATTATTTTTATTGACGAGATCGACAAAATCGCCGTAAAGGGCGAGCGGAGCGGAGGACCGGATGTTTCCCGCGAGGGCGTACAGCGGGATATACTCCCCATTGTGGAGGGGGCTACGGTAAATACGAAGTGGGGACCGGTGAACACGGATCATATACTCTTTATCGCCGCCGGTGCCTTTACCGTCAGCAAGCCTTCGGATTTAATTCCCGAATTGCAGGGGAGATTTCCATTGCGTGTAGAGTTGGATTCGCTGGGAAAAGATGATTTCCTCCGCATTCTGACCGAACCCAAGAACGCCCTGACCCGCCAGTATACCGAACTCCTTGCCACCGAAAATGTCGAGGTGGTATTTGCCCCCGACGCCATTGAACGGCTGGCTGCCCTTGCCGCCGAGGTCAATTCCAAACTGGAAAATATCGGGGCGCGCCGTCTCCACACGATTATGGAAGCCCTGCTGGAAGAATTATCATTCGATGCGCCCGACATTTCGCCCGTGAGGGTCCCCGTTACCGTGGATTATGTCAATGAAAAACTGGCGGATATTGTCAAGGATCAGGACCTTGGCCGCTATATTTTATAGGAGGAAGCATTAGTCAAAGGATTAAGCCATAAAAAACATGGAATAATACGTAATTTCTCCGTGTTACTCCGTACTCCGTGGTTAATTATTAAGGAATATACCGGAATTTGCCGATGAGTATAAAGAGGAAGTTTATATGAACAGTTTTGGTAAAACAGTCGATCTATTACACCGCGCTATGAGCGCTAATGTGGTGCGCCGCGCGGTTATTGCTGACAATATATCCAACGCCACCACTCCCGGCTTCAAGCGTTCAATAGTCAATTTTGAAAGCGAGTTGAAACGGGCATTGGATACGGAAAAGCAGAAGCCGGCGCTGGAACTGACCCAGACCAACCCTATGCATTTTTCCAATTACCGGGAACGGGATTACCGCGACGTGCAGATTCGGCGGGTGCTGGACTATGCCAGTACCTACAACAACAACGGCAACAATGTTGATCCCGAGCAGGAATTCATGGCTGCCGTAGAAAACCAGATGACATTAGAGATGTTATTCCAGGCTGCCAGTTTTGAATTCAGCCAGGTAAATCAGGTATTAAGACAATAGGAGTGAATCATGGGATTGTTTAGTTCAATTAATATAGCGGCCACCGGCTTGAGCGCCGACCGGGTACGGCTGGATGTCATAGCCGACAATATGGCAAATGTGAACACCACGCGGACTGCCGAGGGCGGCCCCTTCCGCCGCAGCCGGGTCATTATGCGTCCGCGGGTGGCAAGTCCTTATTGGCGTTCGCCGTTTCTCCCTCAATCTCTGGACAACGGGATAGGGCGCGGAGTGCGGGTAGCGGAAATTCAAAAGGATTTTTCCAAAGAAAATCCCCTGCGCTGGGATCCGACCCATCCCGACGCGATTAAATCCGGCCCGCGGCAGGGTTATGTTGAACTGCCTAATGTGGATGTAGTGACCGAAATGGTTGATATGATCTCCGCTTCACGGTCCTACGAGGCCAATTCATCAATAATTGAGGGCTCAAAAACCATCTTCCGGCGGGCGCTGGACATTGGCGGCAAATAAGGGAGGGTTCATAAATGACAGACATGATTTCCATGGTTCGTACCAATCCTCAACACATGGGGCCGCTTGACAGCCCCTATGCGGGCACCGGGAGCCATATCCTTGATCTGAGAAAAAAAATCGGGGCGGAAGGAATAACCGGGGCGGGTACCTTTGAAGACGCGATGCTGCAGGCGCTGGATAAAGTTTCCGGAGCGCAGCAGCGCGCCACCAACCTTGAACGGGAAGCGATTATCAATCCCGATGCGGTGGATGTGCATGATGTCACCCTTGCCCAGGCGGAAGCAAGTATGTCGCTGGGTATTACACGGGTCATACTCAGCCGCCTGGTTCAGGGCTGGAGAGATTTAATTAATACACGCTAGATTGCATTTTCTCGCCTGTAAAAATGCAATAATAAGGTAGGGGGGGGACATGAATGATTTTATAAAAAAAATGCTGGGACAGATCACCAAACTCTGGGGGCAATGGTCCATGATCCAGAAGGTAATCCTTATCGGGATTGTCGCCGTGGTCATTGGGGGCATCGTTGCCCTGTTGGGCGTCTCATCTACGCCGAGCCTGGCGCCGGTTATTGACGCGCCCATCAGGGACGAAGCGGCCCGTGACCGCATTGTGCTGCGGATCAACCAGGAAGGGGTAAAAACGAGCGTTAATCCCGCAGGATTGGTGCAAGTAGCCGATGAAACGACCGCCCGGCGCATGAGGACGATACTGATCCGCGAAGACCTTATCCCCACGAATATAGATCCCTGGGCCATATTTGACCGGGAGCGCTGGACCATTACCGATTTTGAGCGGAATGTAAATTTTCGCCGCGCCCAAACCCAGATGATCACCGATCACATCAAGGCTATTGACGATGTTGACGACGCCAATGTCACTATCGTGCTTCCCGAACGGGAACTGTTCCGTTCCGATCAGAATCCGGTAACGGCAAGCGTGATCATTGTCCCAAGGCCGGGCAGCGACATTACCACTAACCGCAAAAAAATTGAAGGTATTCAGAAGATATTGAAATTTGCCATTGAAGGGCTGTTGGACGAACATATTGTCATTACTGATCAGAGCGGCGTTATCCTCAATAATTTTACCGATATGGCGGCCATTGACCGGTTGACTATTATTGATAAAGAACAAAAGCAGATACAGCAGTTGGAAGCCAAATACCGCGCCCAGGTTCTACAGGCTCTGCAGCATACGTTTTCTACCGATAGGGTACGCGACCTGAACATCAAGATTGACATGGATATGTCAAAAAAAGCCGTGGACACCGAGGAATTTTTCCCCTTTACCCTCAAACCGCGGACCCCCGGGCTTGCCTATGATGATTCGGAAATACTTAAATCCGTACCGCGTTCAGTCAGCACATCTAATACCAAATGGGAAGGAACCGGCTACAACCCCGAAGGCCCCGCCGGTGTGGAGGGCCAGACCCCTCCGGCTTTCAAGGATATGTCTAATCTCTACGGCAGGATGACCCAGGAGACCAATGTCCAAAACGAAGAAATTAATCGTAAGGTAACGCAGGAAGAACGCAGTCCCCAGATTGACCGCGTAACGGTTTCAGTTAACATAGACGGTAAATGGAAGTGGAAATATAACGAAAAAAAGGAACCGGTTGCATTGCCGGACGGTACTATTGAGCGGGAATATACCCCTGTTCCGCAGGAACAACTGCGCGCCGCCCAGTCCTTGATTCAAGACGCCATAGGTTACAATCCGGCGCGGGGTGATTCGGTGACAGTGCGGAATATTCCCTTTGACCGCACCAAAGAGTTCAGCGAGGAAGATGCCGCCTACTTCAGAAAGAAGCAGATGCAGACGACCATCGTGGTGTTCCTTGCCGGTTTGACATTATTGTTGCTTTGTTTCATAATTTTCAGAATAGTTTCCCGCGAAATGGAACGCCGCAGACGGCTGGCTGAAGAAGAACGCGCCCGCCGCGAGCAGGCTCTGCGGGAAAGCGCCATGATGGAGGCCGAACAGGAGGGCATGGAAGTTTCGATTTCTGTGGAAGAACGCTCCCGCATGGAGTTAATGGAATCGGTACAAAATTTGACCAAAGAACATCCCGAAGACTGCGCCCAGCTTATCAGAACCTGGCTTTTGGAGGAATAGAATATGGCAAAGACAAACGCGGCGGCCGGTGCGGCAACTCCCGGCAGTGCCAAGAAAAAAGGCGCAAAAGAATATACCGGCCGCCAAAAAGCGGCTATCTTTCTCGTGACCATCGGCTCGGAGTTATCCGCTGAAATTTTCAAGTACCTCCGTGAAGATGAAATTGAAACTCTTACCTTTGAGATTGCCCGTCTTGAGACTATAGACTCCGAACAAAAGGATATGATTCTCCAGGAGTTCCAGGAACTCATGATGGCGAACCAGTTTATCAGCACCGGCGGTATCGACTATGCGCGGGAACTGCTGGAAAAATCACTGGGCAGCCAAAAAGCCATTGATATTATTAACCGCCTGACATCAAGCCTTCAGGTGCGTCCCTTTGACTTTATCCGCCGCACCGATCCGGCGCACCTTTTGAACTTTATCCAGCAGGAACATCCCCAGACCATTGCCCTTATTCTGGCCTACCTTGAGCCGAACAAGGCTTCGATTATTTTGCAGAATCTGCCCCACGAAGTGCAGAGCGATGTGGCC
>Ga0268262_10001831_pt1 | contig 25540 bp, 22 predicted proteins | sample TergutNc150P3_FD_190354 | JGI IMG/M metagenome (GOLD analysis project Ga0268262, IMG submission 190354) | Nasutitermes corniger P3 segment gut microbial community from laboratory colony in Florida, USA - Nc150 P3 (SPAdes) (version 2) | ecosystem: Host-associated > Arthropoda: Insects >... | reverse complement strand
AAGCCCCCTACGGCGGTATTGGCGTGGATTGCCGATGCAGCCACACCAAAGTGTGCGTAGACTAATGCCACGACACCAACCGCCGCAGGGGGCTTGCCCTGCCGCCGTAAGAGAGAGATATTACTGATTATTGAATAAGATTTGCCATGACGCCGTATTCCGTTTCCGTAGATTTTTTAACCGTATATGACGCCTCCGGTTCCTGAACAAGGCACATTTTATCATATTCTCTCATTCTTTCTTCGGAAATCACTCCTGCTTTAAAATCCGCCATTGCGTCTTGATGCATTACTTCACAAATTTCACTTTTATATTTCATTTGTTCTATCTCCTAAAAAACCTCAATAAAATTTCCCTCTTTTAATTGAAGATTAATTTGTGCTTCAGTCATTGAAAAAGCGTCTTTGGAACGATTTTTAAAAACCCGCAAATCATTTCTGGTAATATTTTCCTTATCGGCCTTCGCAAAACCATAAATAAAATTTGCAAACCTCGTAAACCATGTGTTTTTAAATACTCTCACTTATTGATAATAACATAAAACTCCATGAGCGGAAAGAATAATTAGAGTTGAAAGAACGAATTTAACAATGGACTTTTTTATGCAGGCGGCAACCGCCTATTGCCTGACAGTTAACTTTGAAATATAGTATCAAAATGGCAGTATATATTGAGCCGAAAGTATTAAAAGGTTTCAGGGATTTTCTCCCGCCCGCCGAAACTGTCAGGCGTGAATTAACCGGAAAAATAGAAAGCACGTTCCTTTCCTTTGGTTTTGTCCCGATTGACACCCCCGCTCTTGAATACGCCGAAATCCTTTTGGGCAAGGGCGGCGGAGAGACGGAAAAACAAATCTACAGGTTCAAGGACAACGGGGAACGTGATGTCGCCCTTCGTTTTGACCTGACTGTCCCGTTTGCCCGTTTTGTAGCTCTTCACAAGGCGGAATTGTCGTTCCCGTTCAAACGCTACCACATAGGAAAGGTATGGCGGGGAGAAAATACCCAGCGGGGGCGCTACAGGGAATTTACCCAGTGCGACTTTGATATAATCGGAAGCGACAGCCCTGCCTCTGATTTTGAGATACTTATGTTAATCCGCACGGTTATGCGAAACCTCGGGCTTAACGTCAGTATCCACGTAAACCATCGGGGTCTCTTTAACCGCTTTTTGTCCCGCATCGGGCAAAGTGAAAGCTCCGTTGAAGTGCTGCGTACCGTAGATAAACTTTCAAAGATCGGGGCGGAGGAAGTTCTTAAAACACTGACGGAATTTGCGGGTAACGAAAACGCTCAAAAGATACTTGACTTTATCAGCGCAAAGGGCGGCTTTGCGGAAGTTCTTGATCGCATAACAGCCCTTTCGGGCGGCCGCTGCCCCGAATCAGAAAGACTTGAAACTCTCAGACAGTATATGCTTGATTCATTAAACGCAGACGATACTGTCGAGCCGTTCATTCTCGATCCTTCAATTACTCGCGGTCTCGATTACTATACGGGCGTTGTTTTTGAAACTTTCCTGACTGAAATGCCCGACATCGGTTCTATTTGCTCAGGCGGACGCTACGATAACCTTGCCGGTTTGTATTCCAAAAGCGGGGAAGCAATCAGCGGTGTCGGGACATCTATCGGTCTTGACCGCCTTCTTGCCGCTCTTGAAAGTCTCGGGAAACTGCCGTCCGCAAATACCTGCACTGCCGCTATTGTCTGCGTCAATGCCGCTCATTCCGGGTTGTATCAGGCGCTTGCGCAAAAGCTCAGGCAGGCGGGTATTAACTGTGAAGTGTTTACGGAAGGGGACGGCAAGCAGCTTACAAAGCAATTTGTTCTTGCCGAAAAAAAGGGAATACGTTATGTGATAATTCCCGGCGAAGAGCCGCTTAAAGCTCCTGTTACTCTGCGTGATCTTGTCTCTCGTCAAAACAGCGAGCTTACCCTTGAACAAATAACAGAGAGGTTAAAAAATGACTGAAATTACATTGTCAATCGGCGGAATGGGCTGCGACGCCTGCTGCGCCCGGATAGAAAAAGCGCTGCTCAAGTTAAACGGTATAAAAAGCGCTTCCGTAAACCTTGCCGACCAAAAAGCGTCGGTTACTTATGATCCTGATAAATTGCAGCTTTCTTCTATAAAAGAAGCGATTACAGATGAAGGCTACGAAGTAATAGAGTAAGACTGCCGTTTACCAAAAGCGCAAAAGTCTCTATAATACACTCATGGCAAAAATAAACATGAAAACTCCCCTTGTCGAAATAGACGGGGATGAAATGACCCGTGTTCTCTGGGAAGTTATTAAGAATAAACTGCTCCTTCCCTTTGTAGATTTAAAAACCGAATACTACGATCTCGGGCTTGCAAACCGTGATTCTACCAATGATGAAATAACCGTAAAATCTGCGGAGGCTATAAAGAAATACGGCGTAGGCGTAAAATGCGCTACCATTACAGCTAACGCCGCCAGGCAGAAAGAGTACAACTTAAAAAACCTGCACCCAAGCCCTAATGCTACAATCAGGGCGATCCTTGACGGTACTGTGTTCAGAAAACCAATAACGGTAAACAATATTAAACCGTCAATCATCACCTGGAAAGCGCCGATTGTTATCGGCCGTCACGCCTACGGCGACGTTTACAGGGCGGTTGAAATGGAAATTGACGGCCCTGGCAAGGTTGAGCTTGTTTACACTAAGCCTGACGGAACGGAACGCCGTGCTACGGTCGCTGATTTTGACGGAAGGGGAATTGTTCAGGGAATACACAACTTCGATGAATCAATCAGGAGTTTCGCCCGCGCCTGTTTCCTCTACGCTCTGACGGAGAAACTTCCGGTATGGTTCGCTACAAAAGACACTATTTCCAAAACATATGACGGACGTTTTAAAGTTATCTTCAATGAAGTATACGAAAACGAGTTTAAGGAAAAATGCCAAAACGCTGGTATCAGTTATTTTTACACATTGATAGACGATGCTGTAGCCCGTGTCGTTAAAGGCGAAGGCGGATTTCTCTGGGCGTGTAAAAATTATGACGGCGATGTTCAAAGCGACATGATAGCGAGCGCGGCGGGAAGTCTTGCTATGATGACGAGCGTTCTTGTCTCTCCTTCAGGCGTGTTTGAATACGAAGCCGCTCACGGCACTGTCCAGCAGCATTACTACCGCTGGCAGAAAGGCGAGAAAACAAGCACTAATCCCGCGGCGTTAATTTTCGCATGGAGCGGCGCTCTCGCTAAACGTGCGGAACTTGACAACACTCCTGATCTGGCGGATTTCGCCGGTCGTCTTGAAAGGGCGGTTATCGGCACAATAGAAAAAGGAATAATGACAGGGGATTTGGCGAAACTTTCAAGTCCGCCGCCTGAGAAAATATTAAACTCGTGGGATTTTATTGACGCTATTGTGGAGAGATTGTAGAGCAATCCGTTACTATCTCTTAGCGTCAGGGCTTATACTCTTTCTGGTGTTAGTTCGGCTCACAAAGCGTTGTAAGCGTTTTGCGCTATTTCCTTGCGGACAAGATCGCTAATAATTTCTTCCGGTGATTTATGAGTTTCCATTGACTTGGTTAAAAGGTAATTAACAGTTAAATTATCCATTCCAAAAAAGAAGTAACGTATTACGGCACAGCATAGCGTGAAATACGCTTACTTTATCCTCACCAAGATCATTATACATCACTTCAAGCAAATTGCCGCTGGTACTGAAACCAAGAAGCAGATATTTATTATCGTATCCTTCCACAATGCGGTCATATTTTACAGTATTAAATGGCCTATACAATATCAGATTTTGTAACATCATGCTTGAAAGCGAATCTTCGTATCCGTAAAGCGAAGGGAATATTTGCGGAAAAAAGTTGCTTTAACTGCCAATTTAAGTATGATATATTGTATATATGGAGACTGGAATGGAATTACAATATACATACTGGCAAGAAAAAGACGGTTGGTTCTTGGGATATCTAAATGATTATCCTGATCACTGGACACAGGGAAAAACTATTACCGAACTTGAAGAAATGCTTGCAGATTTATACGAATTGGAACAGGAAGATCATCCCAAAGTAATACCGGAACGAAAAGTTGGGAAATTGGTTCTAAGCATGGCATGAAAAAGGGGGAACTGCTTAAACGAATTAAAGCCCAGGGGTGTGTTTTTGTTAAACATGGTAAAAAACACGATGTTTACAAAAATCCCCGTACCGGAGCAGAACAACGTATTCCCCGTCATAATGATATAAATGAAATTTTAGCTGGTGTTATAATTAAAAATCTTTCTTAAGAAAACCGCTTATTAATCCAACTTCTTAAATTTTACCGCAAGGGTTAAGTCTTCCGCAGAAGCTTCATTGGTTTTAATCTCCCGCGCGACAGGCGGGAATCCACGAGGCAAAAAGCTAACATTTGTTCCGATATTTACCTAAGAGTTATCCCGGTAATCGATCCGGCAAGCAAACTTCCCAAAAGAAAAATACTTGTAACGCTCTTAATTCCCGCGCCTGAAACTGCCGCGTTAAACGATTATGCGCAAAAGGCTCCTTTGGATTTTAAGTAAGACGCCATTTCAATATCACTGTTCTTTATATGGGTAATCAGCCAATCGCCTATGGTTTTGGTAACGGTATTTATCAACTTTTTTGAAGGGCCTTTTTTCTTAATTTCACAGGTCAGATCGTTGATTGTTCCTTTGAAATCATCATGACATTTTTTATGTATTGTATAATCGGGGTAGTCAAATTCTTTCTGTAAATCTTCCTCTGTCTTAAAGTGCATAATGGTATATTCGCCAAGGAAATCCAGAGTTTTAAAAATTTCATCCTTGCCGTGTCCCTGTTTAGAAGCTTCAATAATAGAAATAAGCGAGTTGAACAATTGTTTATGCTGTTCGTCAATTCTTTTATGCCCTGTTTCAAGGCTTTTGTCCCATATATAATCCATAGCTTATTATAACAGATAAAAGAGAATCTGTAACAGTAATACAAAAAATAATTTACATTATTATGCGCGTTACTCTACCTTGAAGCGCGAAACTTCTTTCAATAAAACGTTAATAGCGTCACGGTTCTTGCCGCTTATCTCGTTGACATGGTGTACCGCCACGTTCATCTGATCCGCGCCGGATGCCATCTCGTTCATGCCACCGGTTATTTCCTGAGTAATTTTTTCAAGATTTTGGCTCTCATGTAAAACTTCCTTGCTGCCGTCAAGCATTTCTTCGGAGCCGGTCTTTACCTGCTGGGTTGTTTCTTTCAAACCTCCCGCGCTTTGCAGGAGTTGTTTGCTTCCCTGTTCCTGTTCTTCCATAGCGTTGCGGATATTTTCTTCCTGATCCGCCACCGTATTTACGCTTGTGTCAATCGCATCGAATCTCTTAAGTACGTTATCCGTGGAGCTGGTTATTTTCTTGATTGATTCCGCTATTTTTTTAAGTACAGTACCGATAGTTTTGGACTGCGCGCTGGAGCTTTCCGCCAGTTTGCGTATTTCACCTGCGACTACGGCAAAGCCCTTACCTGCCTCTCCTGCGTGCGCGGCTTCAATCGCGGCGTTCATCGAAAGCAGGTTGGTCTGGCTTGCGATGTTTTCCATTACCGCATTGATTTCCAAAAGCCCCTCGGACTCATGCGCTATCTCCTGAATATTGGAAGCAACTTCCTGCAATCCGGTCTTTCCTACTTCGGACGCTTCCTGTAACGTTTTAACATTGTCGGCATTGCTTACAAGCGTTTTAGTAACTGAATTGATATTGGCTACCATTTCTTCAATAGCGGATGACGCCTGGGAAATATTTTGCCCCTGATTTTCAACATGGCCGTTAAGTTTGTTGATGTTCGCGACAACTTGTTCCATTGTGGCGTTGGTTTCGGTAACGCTGGCGCTTTGGTTTATGACGCGGTTTTTTATACCCTGTATATTAGCGGTAATTTCGTTTACCGTTGCCGCCGTTTCTGTCATATTGCCGGACAGGTCATTGCCGATTTCTGACAACACACCAGCCTGTTTTTTTATAAGAAGAACCAAGCCTTTGATTTTTTCAAGCGTCTCATTGAAGTACAAAGCAAGATCGCCTATTTCGTCTTTGGAACTTACAGCTATGGTTCGTGTCAAGTCGCCTTCGCCTTCGGATATGTCCCTGAGGGTATTGGCTACCTTGACAATTGGCTTGGTAGTGGTACCCAGAGCAAAATATATGATTACCACCGTGATTATCAAGGCTGCCGACGCCACCTTAATGACAAAATTTATCATCGCGTTGACATCTTTCATGATGTACGATTCCGTTGACGCTATCATTACGCTCCAGTTATTATCTGAATCGCCTATCTGGAAAGGCATCATTTCAATTCTCACGTTTGTCTTTAAAGAATTCGAATAGCTTGCGCAGCTAAACGGCTTGCCGTCAAGAACAGCCTGGTTGGCGTCTTTCTGATGAACGCCATATAAAGCTTCCACTTCGGGCAGCAGCTTTCCTATCCGTTCAGGACGCAGGTTCCCCATAATAAATCCGTTGCCTGAGTAAATAGACATCTGGGATATTTCATCGTAATCTTTAATGGTTTTTTCTATTGCGGGCTGTATCGGCGCGATGTCCAAAAGAACGCATAAGTGTCCGACTACTTCGTCGGTTGTGGTTCTGGTTATGGGAACCCCCATTCTTACAATATATGTGTCTTTTCCGTTATTCTGAAAAGGCGTGGGATGTTCAACCCTGGCTTTTAACGCGTTGGGACCGTTCATCCAGGCGTTAATTTCATCAATGACGAGGTTAGGCTTTACTTCAATCGTGCCGGTATCCCTGCCCAATGTCATTGCGTACTGCCCCGTTGCCGTTGAACCAGGACGGCCTATATAACGGGCGTCCATGCCGTCCATGGCGTTTGGTTTCCAGATGGAAAATACGCGGGCAAAGGCGGGATTATTATTCAGGATAGCCAGCAGCATATTGTCATACAAGTCCCGCCGTTCTTCCGGGCGGATCTTTTCATATTCGCCCATTATATCCGCAATTCCGGTTAACTGCTTTATATAACCGTTTTCCCGACCTTGCCAGAATGAGGCTTGCTGCTGGGCTAAATATTGTATTCCCCGGACACTTAAATCCATGCTGATTGTGGAAGCTTCCCGCAGTTGAATTAAGGTAAGTCCGCCTGCCACGACCACCACGATGGCGATCATCATGATACTTAATTTGAATTTAATTTTCATATTACAATCCTTTAGAATAATATACTTTCTTTTTATTATATTTACAAGTAAGGAAAATAGAGATAAGGCAGCCGTCTGCTCATCGTATACAGTTTGAACGTCATACGGAATGTCCGCTAAAACGGTTAAAAATAACCGAATTACGTTAGGTGAAATACAAGCCGGAATAATTGACAAATAATGAATATACCGGTTTCATGGCATTAGACCTATTTTAAATTTTAAACATAACGGATATGATACAGCTATGAAAATATATAAAGGAGATTAATATGTCAAAAGAATCAATTTATTCAGATCAAGCAAGGAAAGAAGGTTTACAGCTTATAATTGCCTCGCAAAAAGGCGATATTGAAACCGTAAAATCATTGCTTAAAAAGGATGTTTATATCCATGCACAGGACAGGGAAGGCAGGTGCGCCATTGTAGCTGCCGCTTACAGGAACTGTCTCGAAATTATAGATTTGCTCGTTGCCGCAGGCGCAGATGTCAATATGAAGGACAATACTCTGCAAAGCGCCTTTTTAATTTCAACCTCCGACGGATATACGGAGCTGCTGAAAAAAACCCTCAAAGCCGGAGCGGACGTCCACTGCACGGACAGTTACAACGGAACAGGGCTTATCCGGGCTGCCGACCGCGGACATGTTGAAATAATAAGTGAACTTTTAAAGACCGATATCCGCGTCAATCATATTAACAAGCTTGGATGGACCGCTTTGCTTGAGGCAATCATTTTAGGAGACGGGGGAAAGCGTCATACTGAGGTTGTGCGTCTGTTGGTTAACTCTGGCGCGGATGTTAATTTATCGGATAAAGACGGAGTCACCCCCCTGGCTCATGCTAAAAACAAAGGTTTTACCAACATTATAAAAATACTGGAAAAATCTGGAGCAAAGCTTATTTTAAAAGACGCATAACACTGCTTTTTATAACGCACCTATTAACAGAGCGCCCATATCCTGCATAAAAGCTATTTATTATTTATTATTTTTTATTTGTTATTTAATTCTGTCATGTTTTTCGCAGTAGTTCCATTGGTTTTAATTTTCCCGCGCGGCGGGCGGGAATCCACGAAGCTAAAACCGAACAGAGGATAGTAAAAATTCCTATTATCACTACAGATTTCCAGTCAACAATAATCGGAATTGTCTCCAGATAAAAACCGGGATCGAGTATCCTTATTTCACTTCCGTTTAAAAGGCGCGAGAAAAAATTCATGAACTTTTCAAGGGAGCGAATCAGAAAATTGATGTTGATTCCTATTATAAGACCGAGCGTTATCCCGATAACTGCGCCTGCTAACCCCGTAAGAAAACTTCCGAAAAGAAAAATCCTTGTAACGCCTCTTATGCCCGCGCCTGAAACTTTTAAGACTGCAATGTCCCTGTTACGCTCAAAAACCAGCATACTTGTCGCGGAGGAAACATTTACGGCGGCGACTGCTACAATTAAAGCCATTATAAACAACAGAAGCTGCCTTGTAGACTCGTAGGAACTGTACTGTGACTGCAAAAGGTCTTTCCATGTGTAAATACTGTATCCTTCGCCCAATTTTTCGTACATTTTCCATAAAAAATTATCGGAAATTTTATAAGGATCGTCAATTTTAACAATCAGACTTGCCGAAACCTGATCGGGAGGAAAGACGCGCATTCCTCCTTCCTTATTCAGAATGCACCATAAAGCGTCAAGTTCATTATAACCGCAGGACAATATACCCCTGACTGTAAATGAGGCTGACTTTGGCAGCAAACGTCCGTTATCTGCATTTCTTACAGTCATCAGCCGCACCGTGTCTCCGGTTTTTACCCCGATACTTGAAGCCAGCGTTTCACCTAACACAATGTCGCGGTCTGTTTCAGGTTTTTGCGTTCCGTCTATTATTTTTAAAAATTTTACGCTGCCCGGATCTTCCCAAAACGACGATTCTATTGAACGTACGGTAATTCCGGTTCTTCCGGTTTTTCCTGCAAGCACTCCCATTCCCCGCTGTTCAAACCATACTCCCTTAACTCCATCAAGCTCCTTTATTTTGTTTATAATACTTTCTGTTTCACCCAAACCTGTCAAATCATAAACCTGCAAATGGCCCGTTCCCAATTCAATATACCTGTCTGTAATTCCCCTTATCATTCCGTCCGCTACTATTAAAGTAACAATTATAGGAATAAGGCTGACAGCAATTCCCGCGGAGGCTCCTCTCAGATAACGCCCTCCTTCACGTGCTCTGCCCCACAGATACCTGACCGCTATAAAAAAAGCGCACCTTCTTTTCAACTGTCTCTCCCTTCGTCAAGCGAAGACTGAATTAGCTGTCCGTTTTCAAGAAACAACTGTACTGAAGCTCTTGCGGCTACATTTTTATCATGTGTAACGACAATCAGAGTCTTGCCCCTTTTTTGCGCGCCTTCATAGAGCAATTGAGCAACAAGCTCGCTGTTTTGCGGATCAAGGTTTCCTGTCGGTTCATCAGCCAAAATCAGCGCGGGATCATTTACCATGGAGCGCGCCACAGCTACACGCTGGCGTTCTCCGCCCGAAAGCTGCGAAGGAAAATGCCCGCGGCGGTCGTCAAGTTTTACGTCAGCTAACAGGGACATTGCCGCATCTATCGCTTCTTTTTTCTTTATACCGGCGATATAGGCAGGAAGCATTACATTTTCAAGAGCCGTAAAATCTTTCAGCAGATAATGAAACTGAAAAATAAAACCGATGCGCTTTGACCGGTACAGCGACATTTCCTTTTCTGAAAGGGAGGTTATTTCATCATTGCCGATTAAGACGCTGCCTTCATCGGCGCGATCCAGCCCGCCTATGATATTAAGGAGGGTGCTTTTCCCGCTCCCGCTGCGTCCGCTTACCGCCGCAGACATTCCTTCGTTAATTTCAAAGTTAATTCCTTTTAAGATATTAAGCGTTTCCGCGCCGGATATATAATTTTTTACAACATTAGTAACCTTAAGAAGGATTTTACTTTCATTCATAACGCAGAACCTCCGCAGGCTGAATCATTATGATTTTTTTCGATGCAAACCACGCCGCCAAAAGAGCGGACAGGAAACCAAACAAAAAAATTATTATAACCTCATGGGGAATAATCCTTGACGGAATTTCCTTTATATAAAAGATCGTAGGCGAGAAAAACGCAAAATTACCTGTTCTTCCAATTCCCAAAAAACCGGACAGAAAATTTATTATGCCTATAAATTCATTTACAACCATTTCTACTGCGGAAAAAAAATGCTGTATGTTAAGCGCAATAATCATTCCTAAACCGAGCCCCAAAGAAGCTCCTGAAAAACCTATAATCGCTCCGTCAAGCGCAAATACAAACCTGACCGCATTCTTTGTCCCTCCTACGGCGCGAAGAAGCCCTATCTCCTCCCGCCTCTGCAATACAGACCTTCTCTGCGCCTGAAAAATATTGAGTCCTACTACTATAAAAATTAACCCTACAAGAATAAACATAAAAAGTTTTTCCGTTCTCAGCGCTCCGAAAAAAGCGCGGTTATAATCCCTCCAGCTTGTTATTTTTATTTTTTCAAATCCGCCTGTGTAAGAAATCTTTTTATATGCCTGTTCCATTGCAATTCCGTCATGAAAACGGTTAGAAAGTTTTATCCCTATTTTTAAATCGCTTTCGTTGACTAAAAAAGACGGGCTGTCTATATTAATAATCGCCCAATTGCAGTCATAGTCATAATAATCCGTTCTGAAAATTCCTGTAATTTTAAACGTATTAACGGCTGAGTCTTCGTTTTCCGCCGATAAAATACCTGAAATTGAAAAAACGTTTACTTCATCTCCGATTCCAAGCCCAAGCCTGCGGGCAAGCTCGGTTCCCAATAAAACGGAATTGTTATCTGAAATGTCAAAAAAACCGTCTTCAAATTCCAGTCTGTCTTTCATTTTCCTGTCAATTTCCATTGTATTGTCCCGCAATCCCCTTACAATTACCGCCTGCTGCCCTCTCCTTCCCCTTGCAAGGGCTTGAAATTCCTTAAACGGGACCGCCGTTTCCACAGCGGGAATTGCTAGCATAATCTCCCGAAGCTCGCCTGCTTTTTCCTGCGGAAAATTTTCAAGGCGCAGATGATATGAAGAAATTTCCAGAATACTTTCGATAAAACCAAGCTGAAACCCGTTCATAACCGCGATAATAACCGTCAGGGCAAGCACTCCGACGGCAATTCCAAGAACCGCTAAAACAGGCGAACTGCTCCGTCCCTTAAATATGTACCGCGAAGCGACAAATAGCACCCAGTCTTTTTTCAACGGTTATTAACCCTTGTCTCGGAAATTTTCCTGCCGTCTTTCCAAACGGCCCGAAGGACAACGGCGTTATTGAAATAAAGGTCTTCAATATCGGTATCTCCTTCCGTACGGACAACCCGTTCAAGGATTCCGTTTTTATAGTTTCTTTCCTGTACCCTGTTTCCGCCCGAGTCATATTCATATTCCGCAAAAAATTCAGTATTGTTTTCTGTTTTTAATGTTGAAATAATCCTGCCGTTAAGCCATGTATTGCGTATAACCCAGACAACATTACCTTTATCATCGTAAAGGGTTTGGCTTAATATTCCGCTGCGCTCGTCCGTTGTAAAAACAATTTTCTCGTTTTTTTGAACTGTAATATCGCCGAAAAATTCGGGATATGAATTGACTTTCTCTCCGACAAGATTCTGTGGATTAGCGGCGTCTTTTAATTGCCTGGGAAAAGAAAAACGCAAAGGTTCGTCCGCAAGCGATATTTGTTTTTCTTTATAGAACACGCGCTCCACATAACGCAGAAACAGCGCTCGGTTGTAGCGTAAAAAATCAGCGTAGTCTTCCCTGTACGCGCCCCCCGCCGCTTCTTCTTCCCATGAAAAGACAGCGGCGCTGATTAACATTCCGTTATTATATTTATAATCAATTCTGTTCCTGCTTCCGTCGTCCGAAAACCTGTATTCCGAAGTTATAAATGAATTTTCATCGTAGATTTCCATAAATCCCGATAAATGTTTTTTTTCATTATCCTGCGGACTTGCCGATTTTGAAGGTTCGGCAAAAACCGCCAGAAATCTTGTTGACCCCTTTATGTCCCTGAATATCCACTGTGTGCGCGTAACATTGCCGTTTTTATACAGAACGCGGACTTCTATATAAAAATCATTGCTGTAAAACGGAAAAATAATTTCCGGTAATTTGTTCTTCTGCGTATAATAAACATTAAGCGCATATTCATTATTCAGCGCCGTATTCCGCTCCGGTATTTCTTCAAGAATCATACCGCTCTGATTCGACTTAAACCAGCGCGCCGGCTTTACCCAATCCGGCGCGGTCTTATAAGAAGAAACGTTTGTATCGCTTACAATTTCATCCGCCTTATCAACCGGCGCCGGCCGGGCATTTGCGGGAATATTTACCCTTGACTGAGTCTCCTGCGTTACGGCAATAAGACCTGCAAAAAAGAGTAAAAAAGCAATAACCGCCAAAACAATTTTTTTATTCAATTCCGGTAAATTCCATTACAAATTTATGAGGGTTAAATATTTCTATATCAGAATATTTTTCGCCCGTGCATAAATACGCCACAGGCAGGCGTAATCCTGAAACAAGTGAAAAGACCACTCCGCCTTTTGCCGTTGAATCGTATTTTGTAAGAATCACTCCGTCAAGGGCGACAGCGCTATGGAAGATTTCAGCCTGCGCGTATGCGTTTCTTCCGGTAGTCGCGTCCAGCACAAGAAATTTCAGATAACGGGAATTTTCCGCCTTTGTCTGCACTACCCTGTCAATTTTACGCAGTTCTTCGACCAGCGCGGATTTGGTGTGCATTCTACCGGCTGTGTCTGCAATTACAACATCACCGTCTCCTGAAACGGCCGCTTCAAGCGCGTCATAAACTACAGCCGCGGGATCTCCTCCCTGCTTATGGGCTATTACCCGCATATTCAATTTTTGCCCGTGAATTTTCAACTGATCGATTGCCGCGGCCCTGAACGTATCCGCCGCGGCGAGAATTGTTTTCTTGTTGTTGTTTTCTCTGTAAAATGACGCAAGTTTTGCGGCTGTAGTCGTTTTACCGACGCCATTCACTCCCAAAATGAGGATCGCCGTAAGCTTGTCTTCCTCAGCGAAAATCTCAGGCGGCTTTACCTTGTTTAATTCTTCTTCAAGCAATTCGGCGAGTTTTTGCGGAAGTGAATCCGCTCCGTCCTTTTTACACCTCTCTTTCAGGAGATCCGCTGTCTTATACGCTTGTTCAGCGCCGAAATCGCCTTCAATCAACAAATCACACAGATCGTCCATTATCCCGGCGGAGAATACCTGCTTTGAAGAAAAAAAACTTTTTATTTTCTCGCCGAATTTCATTTGTCTCCCCGTTCCAAAACAGGCATAGAACTTTTATTGGCCGTGTAAATATATCTGGTCATAAAAAAAATATCAAATAAAAAAGAAACACCTACCGCAATAATCGCGCCGCCGCTTATTCTGTACATTCTTTGATTATTACTAAAAAATCTTTGGTCATATGTGCCTGTAGTATTGTATTTGTATGTAATAGCGGAATTTGAACTTGCAAAATACTGATATGTAAGCCACGCCGCAATTCCTGTTATCCATGTGCTGCCCCATGCCCAGTAATACATTTGCCGCATTTTATTTACCTGCCCTTTTGCGGCAGGTATTGACGTATGCAAAAACAGGGATTGATTATAATCAGCATATTCGGGCGTTTGAAAAACAAGCGTACCTTTTGCATTTTCAGGAGTTACCAGCTCAATGTATTCCATTTTATCCATTGGAAGCTTAAGCGATAACGGAGATTCGCCTATATATAACGCGCCCTGGTATACGCTGCCTATAATGTCTCCCGTTATATCAACATTACCGTATTCAACAGGTTTTAGATTTATAGCTATCAACGCAAGATATCCGGGAAAAAGTTTTGTGTTAAAAGTAAGGCTTTCATAATCCGGAGCCGATGCGGTTATTGTTACTGTTCCGGGAGGATATTCAAACGCGGATACATCGCCTCTTCCGGTAAACGATCTGTTAATAAGGACAAGAGCGTCTTCGGGTTCCGTTCTTACGGTCAAAGCAGACGGTTTGTTTCCTGAAAGCACGATAACCAGTCTTCGCGTAATTTCTTCCATAGCGTCGTCAATATCGCCCGGCGAAAAGATAATGCTGTCTTCCCATGCGAATGACTGAGTGTAAATCGTATATAATTTCACCGTAACAATGAATCTTTCATGAAAGTCTATAATCGAACCCATGAGTACCGCGTCAGCTTTCTGGTCAATGCAGAATTTGTACTCGCCGGCTGTTTTCGGCGCGGCGGGGAATTTCAAATTAAGACTATCGGATGTCAGCGCAAACACAGGTTCCCTGTCTATAGTTGGGACATTTTCTTCAACTTCTTTAAGAGCAATCCGCAGTTTTTCGATCTCGGCGTCCATTTTTTCCATATTACGGCGGTATCTCCACCCTGTTTCTCCACGGTATACAAGAAGCGAACGTTCATTTTGCTTATCGGCAAGAGCTTTTGAGGCATTTAAGCGCTCTCTTGCCCACGCGGTTTTTTCGTAATACGCGTATTCGGGAGATACGCGCGTACGATAATTGATAGCGCCAAGGCTTTCCGCCAGTTTTCTCATTACTGTATTAGAGACACTTGATTTATTTTCAGGAAGCTCGCTGCTGTCAAATTGCGATATACAGAGAACCCATTCGTCTTTTTGAACTTTTACTTCTTCCTCAGCGTTTCCTCCCGCAAAAACCGCCGAAGTTAAAGGAAAAAGTAATAATAATAAAAAACAAAACCTGTTATTCAAAACAAAACCTCATCCCTATTCGTCCGCAATGTCAGAGGTATTATTCCGCCACGAGAACCTGAGGTACTCCTCGATAAATGGGTCTATATCTCCGTCCATTACCGCCTGAATATTTCCTTTTTCTACTTTTGTTCTGTAATCTTTTACCATAGTATACGGTTGAAACACATACGACCTTATCTGGTTACCCCAGGAAATATCTTTCTTCTCCTGCGAAAATTTCGCGTTTTCTTTTTCTTTTTCCTGCCTGTAGTATTCATAAAGCCGCGCCTTCAGCATACTCATGGCGATTGCGCGGTTTTTTATTTGACTGCGCTCGCTCTGACAGGCGACCACAATCCCTGTCGGCAAATGGGTGAAACGCACCGCGCTGTCCGTTTTGTTTATGTGCTGTCCTCCGGCCCCGCCTGAACGGTAGGTGTCTACGCGCAAATCTTCCGGCCTTATTTCCACCTCGATAGTGTCGTCAATCACCGGAAAGAGATAGACAGAGGCGAACGATGTATGCCTTCTTGCGTTAGCGTCAAACGGGCTTATCCTTACAAGGCGGTGTATACCCGACTCGCCTTTCAGGTAACCGTAAGCGTAATCGCCGTCTATGCGGCAGGTGGCGGATTTAAGTCCGCCCTCCGCTTCCTGACTGTCAACTTCCTCTATGGAAAAACCTTTTTGTTCAGCCCAGCGCAGATACATGCGGTACAGCATCTGCGTCCAGTCGCACGCTTCCGTTCCGCCCGCCCCCGAGTGAACCGTAAGAAAACAGGCGTTCTTGTCCATTTCGCCCGCCATAAGCTCAAAGACATTCTGTTTTTCGTACCTTGCGTTTAAATCTTTAAGAGTTGTTTCAATACCGGCGGTTTCGTTTTCATCTTTCGCTTCCGAGGCAAGCTCGTAAAGAATTTGAAGATCAGAAGCCTCTTCGCGCAGAGCCTTCCATGGTTCATAACGGCTTTTGAGACTCTTTAATGTTGACATTGTTTTTTCAACCGTCTCCTGATCGTTCCAGAAACCGGCTTCGGCTGTCCTTGCTTCTATTTCGGCAATGCGTCCGGCAAAAGAAGCGTCTTCAAAGACGCCTCCATGTTTCGTTGATTTTTGCGTGTAAACCGGCTATCGGAGCGCCTAACTCGGAAAGTACCATGCTTTTATTTTAGCGGAAAAACGGCGTCCCTGCAATGATTTACATATATGCCTACGGCGTAGGGGCAAAGGGAGTGGGGAATAGGGAGTAGGGTTTTTGTCCGTAAGTTGTGTATGATGATAATACGCTTAGATTATGAACAACGCTCCCATTCCCTACTCCCTTTTTTACTTGACAAATTCACCATTAAATCGCAATATTACAACATGAGCGAAAGAAACATCATCCCCCACAGTCGTGCACACTCCCTACTCCCCATTCCCTACTCAAAACCTTATGTGAATTCTGAATCTCTCTCTCTCTCTCTCTCTCTCTCTCTCTCTCTCTCTCTCTCTCTCTCTCTCCTATATAGAAGAAAAAAATCAATTTCACCTCTACACCTTTTTTCAGGTGATAAGTCTGCCCAAATGACAACATTAAACCTATGGTTTGCGCACTCAAAGCAAAACACAGGGAGTTTCCCTGTTTTAATATTAGTTAAAGGAGTTTTATGATGAAGAAGGGACTTAATGTTTTAGGAACACTTTAATTGCGCTTGTATTGGGCTTGACGGTTATTAGCTGCGATAATGGTACGACAAAGAAAGAACCAACTTACACAGTTTGGACTGATAAAACCTCTTACTCTATCTTTACTAGTGCGTTTCCTGATGTAACACTAAATGATGGATACTATATTAGAGTTGAATTAACGTCCTCAGATTGGAATACAATATCTCCAACACTTACATATGAAGAAAAGCATATATGGACAGAAAGCCAGATAAAAAACTATTTTATTGGCAGGGGTTTTGGCGATGCTGAAGCAAAACAAGAAACCTCATGGCTTATCACAATTAACCATGGATTTTTAGCCAGTAGAAGTGGATCAGTTGTATATATGCTTTTAAAGTAACGGATAGCGTAAACAGCGTAAAAATGACCATTTTGAGGTAAAAATAACATAAATTGGGGTCATGCTACCCCAAGCTTTGGGTTCCGTATGCCCAAGCTTGGGGTAGGGTAACCCAAACGGAAGGTAAAAATTACTAAACGGAGGGTAAAATTAACCCAACGTTGGGGTCGCCTTACCCCAAGCTTGGGTAAAAATTACCCAACGTCGGGCATAAGCAACCCCAATTAGGGTAGCTGGTGCCCTCCGTTGGGGTAGCAAGTGCCCAAGCTTGGGGTAAAATTACCCTCCGTCGGGGTAGATTTACCCTCCGTTGGGGTAAAATTACCCTCCGTTGGGGTCGCCTTACCCCAACGTTGGGGTAGGGTTACCCCAAGCTTGGGTAAAATTTACCCAACGTCGGGGTACGATTACCCAACGTCGGGGTACGATTACCCAACGTCGGGGTACGATTACCCAACGTCGGGGTACGATTACCTAACGTCGGGGTGCGATTACCCAATGTCGGGGTGCGATTACCCAATGTCGGGGTGCGATTACCCAATGTTCCAAAAACATAATCTTCCATATAGAGCGCAATTACATTCCACGAAGGTCTCGGCGGCGGTTTGACAGGCTCTGAGCGCAACGAAGTTTGTTACGGATTATTTTGCCTAAAGCTGTAAATGTCAGATTTACACTGGATTTTAGCAATTTTCCGCATTAAAATTATAAACAGATGGTAAAAAGTCCTGTTTTTTTGTTCTTTATTCTCATTCTGGCGGTACCTGTCTGCCTTACAGCCCAGGACGGTTTTTTGCCCGCCGTTACGCAGATTAGGGCGGAATCCAGAAATAAACTTGTAAGGCTTACATGGACTGATTCACCGGATGCGCGCGGACCTGTGTATGTTTTCAGGTCTGCTCGTCCTTTCAGCGGTTCAGTTCCCGCGAATATCAGGCCTGTTGTAGTAAGGTACGGAGCTCAGTTTTATATTGACGATACGGACGGCATGGAAAATATATACTATTTTGTCGCTGCGAGCGACGTTTCCGGACGGCGTTACGACATTGTTATTCCGCAGGTAAACAGCATAATTGTTAACGTCGCTTCTCCCGGCGAGCCTGTCTATGTCTCCCCTTCCGTAACGGAAGAATGGAACGCGCAGGGTATCTTTAATTTAAGGGCGAGAAATGACGGAGAGAGAGTGGTTATCACTTTCAATACGGCTAATCCGCAAAAAAGAGCTGTTCTTTACAGGAGCGCGCAGCCTGTAACAGGAAGCGGAGATTTGATTAATGCCGTTGTTGTGCGAGCGGGAGTCCGCTCTCCGTTTACGGATATGCCGGCTCCCGAAACCGCGTGGTATTACACGGTAATTTATGAAGATGAAATTTCAAGCGGCTATATCAATATAAAACCCGGAGTAAACTCGACCGCTTCCGCCGTTTTCGCCTACGGAGAAGAAACCGCATACAGTTTTATCCGCCCGGTTCCGCTGCCTATTCTGACATTAAACGACTTCAGCGCGGGCGGGTTTTTGCCGCATACTTCGCGTGAGATTCCCCTGAATAACGATTCCGTAAATATAGTCGGAAGCGTCCGCCCGTTGCAGAAAGAGCCGCCGGAGCTTAAAAAGCCGCGTGTTTTTGCAGTTGACCTGGAAGCTCCCGCAGGCGGCGAAGAATCGGCGCTTGTTCAGATTATTAAGGAATATTTTGAAAAATTCGACTGGGAAGGAGCGCTTGTTAATTTACAGTATTTCCTTTCTCTGCCAAGACCTAAAGACATACAGACGCGCGCGAGTTTTTATCTTGCACAGACTTTGTACTATACCGGAAATTACAATGAAGCGTTAATGGAATTTCTGTCTTTCAGGTCAGTTAACGCCTCGGAAGCTAACAGTTGGATTGACGCCGTGCTAAGCGCGATGATTAATTAAACGGAATTAATTACCCTGTCTTAATGTGCGAAGCAGCATACGCAGTTCGGGATTTGCCGCAGTTTCCGGCGCGGACTTTGCGGGTTTTTCCGTTTGAAGAATAACTTCGTCTCCGGGTTCTATACGGTCAAAAAAGCCGTTTCTTTCCAGAACGCCGATCGCTATTTCTTCATCTACGTTATTTATGGTAAGTTTTCCCACAAGTTCATCGGGACTGTAAACAAGACCAATGCCTTCGTTGGCAATCTGGGGACGTCCCTTTTTAACTACGTCGTAAACCGCGCCCGCCTGCACTCCGTCCGCTTTTCCCTTGTTAATTAATGCCTGAGCCTGTTTTCTTATCAGTAACCTGCCTCTCTGGGGCAGAGAAGCTGAAAGCTGGTCTGTTATTCCTTTTGAAGCGCTTCTTAACCTGTCGGTTCCTGTCCTGTAAGCGTTAAAGGTTCCCGCGGGAGAGCCTGTCCTGCCGACATACAGTTCCCCCTTTATGGAAATGTCGCGTTCGTTTTCCGTAACGGATACAAGCATGAAATAATCCGCTCCCGCTTCCCTTGCCTGCCTGAAAGCCTGCGAAAAAGAAACCTGGCGCATATCCATGTTCATAGGCATTATGTTGCGGTCATGCACCAAAAGCTCCCTAACAACCGACGCTGCCACCGGACCCGCGTCCGCATGGTTAAAACTGGACTGGCCTGCAAGGGAGAAGACCGCGACCTTCCAATGGCGTTCCGCAAGTTCTACGGGATTTACCTGCCATTGCCTGAATATTGCCTGTGAAAGGAGCGCGTTGTAAGCTTCTACCGCATCGTTCAACGGAAGGTCTGCCATACCCTGATCCTGCAGGAAACGAAGCTCTTCAAGGTATCGGGCGGGGTATCTCTGCAGCCGTAGAAGTTCCGCGTATTCACGCCTGTCCTGCGCAAACGGATTAAGCCGTAAGCCCCGGCGGTATTCAAAAAGAGCCTGCTCGATCATACTCCGCTGGCGGAAATTTCTCGCCTTGTTAAAATGCCATACCGCCCATCTTGCGCGGCGCGGGTCTTCCAGCGCGGTTGTAGAAATAAGGGTTTCTTCCAAAATAGCGCGGGAAAATTCATCTTCTTCATTAATTGTTAACGCGGTAGAAAGGACTGTTATTGCGTCTGTATTGCGCCCCATTCTAATATATGACAGACCCTTCAGATACCATGCGCCTGTGTCTTCCCTGTTATTGGCGATGATTATATCGCAAAAACGCACCGCTTCCTCGTACTGCGAACTGCGGTAACGGAGAGCCGCCATTAGGGATTGAGAAGGCGTATAGCCAGGTCTGTAATAAAGCGCCCTGTCGGCATAGTGTATCGCGTCCTGAAGCTTGTTGTTCTGCGCATAGATATACGCCGCAAAATAAAAAACACGGTAATCGTCCGGATGCTGGTTTAATGCGTCGTTTATGTATGTAAGAGCGGTCTCGCTGTCTCCCATTGAAAGCGTAACCAGCGCAAGCGAAACCAGCAGTCTGCGGTCGTCAGGATAGCGGCGCACGGCTTCGCGGTAGCGCATCATCGCTTCCGACGGTCTGTTTCTTGCGATGTCAAGTTCTCCTGCCGCGAACAGCGTTTCCCTGTTGTAAGGTTCCCTTGCAAGAATTTCCGTTACAAGAGCTGATGCGGAATCAAGGTTTCCAAGCGCAATAAGGGTAAAAACCTCCAGATTCGCTACGGACATATTGGTACGAGCAAGCTGTCTTGCCTTTCTTACCCAGTTAAGCGCTTCATCAAATTCGGCTAGTTCGTAGTAACATTCGGCAAGAGCCGCCGTCCCTTCAGCATGGGCGGGGTTAAGCCTTAGACATTCAAGGAAGGATTCAACTGCGGAATACCAGTTTTCTTCAGCCATATAGAATTTGCCGCGTTCATAATAAGCCGCGGCTGTGAGCGGCGATTGGGACGCAATACTGACAGGAAAAAATAGCAACGCGCACAGAAGCAAAATTATGAATCTGGAAAATGACACTGTTCCCTCCCCGTAAAGAAACCAATAATCCTATCTATGCGTAACAATTTTAATTGAATTTATTTTATGTCCGTCCATTTCCTGAATTATAAAGTCATAATTTTTATACTCTGTCTTTTCGTTTTTAACAGGTATTTTACCGAAAAGGTCAAAAACAAAACCGCCCAATGTATCAAAGTCGTCAACAGGAAGAACCAGGTTAGTCTCTTCCGCGAGAAATTCAAGGTTTACCCTTGCTTCGCAAAGCCATACTCCTTCGCCAAGCTTGACTATATCTTCGGTCTCATGGTCAAATTCGTCCTGAATGTCGCCGATTATTTCTTCTATTATGTCTTCCATGGAAACAATGCCTGACACTCCGCCGTACTCGTCCACTACAACCGCTATATGTACTTTTTTTCGGCGCAATTCGCGCAGGAGGGTGTCAATATGTTTTGTAACCGGAACAAAAAGAGGTTTTCTCGCAAGCTCGTTAATATTTATCGGTTTGTTTTTTACAAGCGCCTTTAACACGTCCTTAACGTGCAGGATGCCGGTTACATTATCTACAGTGTCCTGATATACGGGAAAACGGGAGTGCTCGCTTTCGCTGATACATGCAAGCAGTTCCTCTCTTGACGCGGACGCGGAAAGAAAGACAGTGTCCGTTCTCGGAACCATTACTTCTTTTACCGTTGTACCGGATAACTCCACGATACCGCGGATCATCTGCTGCTGTTCTTCTTCCAGTTCCTTTATTGCGCGCGTATTCAGCTGAAAAGGAGTTTTCACCTTTCTCCTCCGTCTTCGCTTTTTGCGTTGATTATGTGTATGTTTTCCAGCTTTTTCAGTATTTCCTCCTGTAATAGAAGCATGGGTTCGCTTTGTTCGTCGGTTTCATGATTCAATCCGTCCAAATGAAGGATACCATGAATTAAAAGTCTGCGTAACTCCTCATCTTCGCTTGTTGAAAAGTATTTCGCGTTTTCCCGCATGGTATCTATGGAAATTACAATGTCTCCTGGCAGATAAACAGTTTTATCGTTTTCCCGCACTGTCTCGCCCAGGTTGAACGAAAGTATATCGGTAGGTTCATTTTTATTCCTGTACCGGGCGTTTAATTTTGTTATTGTCTTATCTCCGCAAAGTAAAATCGAAAGCTCCCAATTGTCGCGTTTTATTTCTTCCAGAACTTTAAGCGCATAACCGGAAACCGAGTCTTTCCATGCAGGCTGAGGGATTTCTTCCGTGTTTACCGCCGCTTTGTTCATCCCGCTTCATCTTTTTGTTTTGGATATTCAATTCTGTTATGATAGTAGCCCGCAAGCACCCTGACAAAGGCGTTTTTTATTATTTCAAGGTCGCGGAATGACAATTCAGATTCCGAGAGCTGCCCATGCTCTACCTTTGTATCAAAAAGCTGCTGAATAAATTTGTCTATCTTTCCGGCTGTCGGTTTGTTCAATGTTCGGACAGCGGCTTCGGTTATATCGGCAAGCATAACTACGGCGGATTCCCTGGAACGCGGAGGGTTGCCGGGATAGGAAAAATCTTCTTTGTTAACAGTTTCTTCCTGTTCCTGCGCTTTGTTGTAGAACCATGTAATAAGCGAATTGCCGTGGTGTTCCGCTATAATTGCGATTACGTCCCTTGGAAGGCCCAGACTGTGCGCTTTTTCCACGCCCAGTTTTACGTGGCTTCGGATAATCGTAGCGGAAAGGCGCGGATTTAAATCATCATGCCTGTTATGATCCGTCTGGTTCTCTATAAAATAATCGGGGTTTTCAATTTTACCGATGTCGTGGTAATAAGCTCCCACGCGTGCGAGCATTGCGTTGGCTCCTATATCCTGACAGGCCTGTTCCGCAAGGTTTGCGACCATAAGCGAATGGCTGTACGTTCCCGGAGCGGCGGTAAAAAGTTTCTTTAGAATAGGCGCGTTAAGGTCTGACAATTCCAAAAGCCTGAATGACGTTACCGCATTCAGCGCGTGTTCAAGCGGTGGGAAAAAACCGAGCGTTAACATTCCTGAAATAACGCCGTTAAAAACCGCCCAAAAAAGCATGGCGGGATACTCAAGCAAATCCGCCTGGCGAATAAGCAGGATAATAATTACGGCAAAACAATTTGCGGCCGAAATTACAAAGCCGGCTTTTATCAGGCTCATCCTGTTTTGCGCTTTATGCAGCACTGTGGAAGCCGTTATACCGGAAACAAGGGCTACAATATACGATTGATTATCAAAAGCGCCCGCAAGGTATGAGCCAAGAGGCAGGGCAAGGGCCATTATCATCGCCGTCCTTGTCCCCATAAAAACGGCGAGTACCATTATAAAAAGCGCGGTCGGAATTACAAGCGAAACCGGAAAGCCTTCCCTACCGGGAAAATAGTTGTTTATTAATACCGATCCTATTATATAAAACCCCGTTATAGCCGAGAGCAGATAATGCTCGCCGTTATTTATTTCCCTGCCCAGTATAAGGCGTCCTCTTAAGATCATATAAAGCAGATAGACAAGCAGTACAAGAAAAATAAAACCCAGGGTATTGCGGGGGTCTTTTTTGGGAATTGAATATACATATATATTCATCATTTCCATTTCCGCTTCCGTGATGATAAAACCTTTCCTTATAATTCTATAGCCTTTTTCTATGGTTTTTATGACAGGGGATGTCATTCCCCTTGTTTCTTCTATTCGTTTTTGGGATTCAGGGTAAGAAAAAAATACATTCGGGGACAGGAACGGCCTTAAAAGATTTACCGCAATTGATTTAAAAGCGGACGGAGCTTCCGTTTCTTTAACGATATTTCCAATAGCCTCCCTGACATTCGCAATTGTAGTTATTTCATCATAGGAATTTATTTCCCGCTGAGTTTCGTTTCCGCGCACCTTTACAAGCTCAAGAATGTTAGTGTTATATGAAATTATGTCTTCACGGCGGTATGAAAAAATTCCCTTGTCTAAAACCGCATTTAATACAACGGTTCCATAATCCCTGAAAACGGAGCGTTCATTAGAGGATAAATACGTATTCAGGGTTTCATTTGAAAAGTCTCCCTGATACTCGTTATTTATCAAGCGTATTGCCTCGGAAATGTCTGCCGTGTTCAATTTGTCGGTGTAATTGCAGAATTGATTCCATGAATAAATTATATTTTCATTGGTTTCTTCGGAAAAACGGAATACGGCCGGGACCTGCCTTATTACTGATTCCTGCCTGAGCCTTGTAGCTTCTTCATCAAGGAAGGATATTGATCTTGAAGCGATAACATCATTGTTTGCGACTTTACCCGTTTCATAATTTCCTATATCCTTTGCGGACTCGCTGCTGCCGCCGGCGGCTATCACGATAACGGCAATAACGCACAATGCGATATTGAAAAGTTCATGCCCCGAACGCAGGCGCTTCAGGAATACCAGTAATGATTTTTGTATTTTTTCCGTTATAAACTTATGATTCTCTTTCATTATATGCCTGTATAATTTTCTTTATCAGAGGATTGCGCGCTACATCGGAGGTATGTAAAAAAGTAATATTGATTCCTTCAATGTTTTTAAGGATTTCAAGAGCGTGCAAAAGCCCTGATTCTGTTTTGCGCGGCAGGTCAATTTGTGTAGCGTCCCCCGTAATAACCGCTCTCGCTCCCGTTCCGATTCTTGTAAGAAACATTTTCATCTGTTCTTTTGTTGTATTCTGGGCTTCATCCAGAATTACCATGCAGTCGTTAAGGCTTCGTCCCCTCATATACGCAAGCGGAGCGATTTCTATTGACCTTGTCTCTTCCATTCTGTGAATTACGTCATAGGGAACAAGCGACTCCATCGCGTCGTAAAGCGGCTTTAAATAGGGATCAATTTTTTGGCTTAAATCGCCGGGTAGAAAACCAAGATTTTCACCGGCTTCTACTACGGGACGGGTAAGCACCAGTTTACGCATTTTTTTGGAAAGCACCGTTTGCAGCGCCTGCGCAATTGCCAGGTATGTTTTTCCCGTTCCGGCGGGACCGACGCAAAAGCATATTTCGTTTTCCCTCATCGCAAGGACATAAGAAGACTGATTCCTGCTTCTGGGATAAACACGCCTGAAGCCGTGCGGAATTTGAATCATTGAATCATGTTCAGGCGCGGCAGGTTCGCTGTCTGTAAATTCCGCCGCAAGGGAGCGGATATATTCGGGAGATGGATATTCTCCTTCTTTTACTATAGCGGTCAGATTGTCCATCATTGTTTTAAAGCGTCTGACTCCGGTTTCATCATGGCTTTCAAAACGTATTTCATTGCCTCTGGCTGTAATGGAACCGCCGAGCGAACCTTCAATTATTTTGAGATTTCCGTCGTTAGCGCCGCAAATACCGGATAGCAGTTCCCTGTTGTCAAAAGCAATGGTTATCCCTTCCTCCAGATATACTCCTTATTTCCGATTCTATAACCCAATAAATAAATCAGTCAATAGACCGCAATGCCTCACGTAAAATCAAACCGTAACAAGGCTGATGCCTCATAATAAAAATCTAACCATACGGAAAATGAAATAATACCGGCAAGAACACTTACCGGAGTACGTATGGAGTTAAATTTGAAG
>Ga0268262_10001830_pt1 | contig 25551 bp, 23 predicted proteins | sample TergutNc150P3_FD_190354 | JGI IMG/M metagenome (GOLD analysis project Ga0268262, IMG submission 190354) | Nasutitermes corniger P3 segment gut microbial community from laboratory colony in Florida, USA - Nc150 P3 (SPAdes) (version 2) | ecosystem: Host-associated > Arthropoda: Insects >... | reverse complement strand
AAATGCTGAAAGTTTTACAGAGCGCCACAGCAATGAGTTCCACAACAGGCGGTTATATCAATTCCACCCACCCAAGCCCCCAACAGCGAATTGCCAACGTAGAAGCGTTAAAGTTCCGCAAGAATGACACCTTGCGCTACCGCATACAGAGATTTAGGAATTTGAAGTTTTAACTGCGACCGTAATAACATCTGTATTTAGGAAGTAATAATTATGGACTTTCAGCGAATATTAATTTCTGTACCCGGAATTATTATAGGTTTTACCATTCATGAATATAGTCATGCTTTTGCGGCATATAAATTGGGAGACACTACGGCAAAAGAGGACGGAAGATTAACGCTCGATCCTTTTAAGCATATTGATATTCTCGGTCTTATATTTATCATATTTGCGGGCTTTGGTTGGGCAAAACCCGTAAAGTTTTCTCCAAGTATGCTTAAAAAACCGAGAAGAGATAAGGCGATTATTGCGGCGGCAGGACCTCTTTCAAATTTAATATTGGGAATAATATTTTTATTTATCATTAAAGGTTTATGGGCATTAAATATTTATGATGAAAAAGTAATTAATATTATGGACTTGATAATAGATATTTTATATTATTGGTCTGCTGTAAATATCGGTCTGTTCGTTTTTAACATGTTTCCAATTCCCACTTTAGACGGAAGCCATATTTTTTTATCGGGTCTGAATATAAGCCATGAAATGGAAGAAAAAATAATGAAAATAGGCTCATGGATATTGATTATTGTAATAATAATACAAAGCAGAACCGATGCAGACATTTTACCGATAGGCAAGATTGTAAGGAAAATAATATCATTGATATTGTAAGTTCAAAAATTCTATGTTTTGTTTTACCTTGATGTTTCCAATACGTTAAATCTATTGTTGATGTCGTCTTGAATATTTTGTTTCAAATTTTTTAGAAGGCTGGAAACCAGTCCGTAATTTTCGGAGGTTGTTTCGTTACCGGAAGGAACTAATAATTGAAAAGCCGAAACGCCCAAAACTTCGGCTAAATTTATCAGCATTTTATCGCTTACCCATGTTCTGCGCCCTTCAATGCGTTTTATAGTTTGAACGGATACCTTGGCAAGCTCCGCCAGTCTTTCCTGGCTTATGTTTAACGCTTCCCTTCTGGCTTTTATATTAGCGGATAAATATTCCCTTAATGACTCAAATTTGGCTTTTTTCCCCATAAATATATGGTATATCAATATTGATACTTGACAATTTATTATTGATAATCTAATGTATTACTAATAGTATACTTTTGGTCTAATATTAATATGCAAAGGGCTTTCTACTGAAAAGATTAAGGAAGGTGGATGTTATGAAAAAGGTTTTATTGGTTTTTGTTTTTGTTTTGGCGGCAGGAATTATTTCCGCCCAACAACTGGAACTTAAAGATGTAATTGTGCGCTCCGCAAGAGGGATAGAAAGCGAGTTGCCGCAGAAGGCAAAGGTGGCGGTACTTAATTTTAATTCACCTACAAAAGCGTTTTCGGATTATATAATAGAGGAATTAATCAATGAATTGTTGGAAGCGGGTAAAGTTACCATTGTAGACCGACAAAATCTTACGGCTATTATGAATGAGATGAAGTTTCAGTATTCAGGTTATGTCAGCGATGAGTCAATGGTATCTATCGGAAAGATGATAGGGGCGCATTCCATTATTTCAGGTACGCTCACCGATATGGAAACTTATTACCGTTTCAGGATACGTATCATTAACGTAGAGACCGCAACGATACAGAGACAAATAACCAGCGAATTGAAGAAGGACAAACAAGTCGCGTATTTGTTGGGCGGAGCGCAGGCGGCGAGGGAAGCGGAAAGAAAAGACAGGAAAGCTAACGCGAAAAACAACTGGATTCTCGTATCAGTATACGGGTTGATTGAACCTGATATGATTGGATATCCATTTGTCGGTTTTGGGTTACAGTACGAAAGAATGCTTAATGCAAATATAGCGCTTGGGGTAAATTACTATTATTGTTTTATGTTTGATGGCGACAAAGGAACCGGGATAGAAGGTTTCTTCCGTTTGTATCCGTGGGGAAAAACATTTTTTATAGGAGTCGCGTTAGGTTCCGGCACTATAGAACACGCTGGTTCTGAACAGCGCATCTATGATGGTTCCGTCAATCTTGGGTATTCAACAAGCCATGATAAAAAAGCAGCTTCCGGCTTTGCAATTACGCCGGAATTAGGGTGGAAAGTTGATTTTGGCGATGCCGGCGGATTTTATTTTCAAGGCGGCGCAGGAGCGACATTTTTAGGAAGTTCCGTATTTTATCCCCGATGGTATCTTGGCTTTGGGTACGGATTTTAAGATTGTAAATTATATGGAGGACGTATGAAAAACTTATTTAAAGTTTTTAGTATTATCGCTCTTGTTGCGGTAATTGGATTTACTTTTTTCGCTTGTGATAACGGTGATAAGCCAGAACCAGAACCCAACCCACAAAATCAAACACCCATTACAACTGACGAAAATATAAGCGACAGTTTAGATGACGGCGGAAACGAAAATAATGACGGCGACAACGGCGATGTAGGTGGTGGCGACAGTGGTAACGAAGATATTGCGGTAACTTTTAATAGCGTAACCGCAAACGGCTCCAGTTCACAAACAACTACACAGTTGACGCTGACTTTCAGCCAAGCGATTACTGGTCTTAGTATAAATGACATTACACTTAGCGGTGTATCAAGCGTGAGCAAAGGAACACTCAGCGGTTCAGGTTCGGTATATACTTTAAGCATAAGCGGTTTTACCGCAGGTGGGACATTGAGCGTAACGGTGGCGAAATCAGGTTATGCTATCAGCGGCTCTACACAATCAACAACAATTTACTATTACAGCGATATTGCGGTAACTTTTAACAGCGTAACCGCAAACGGTTCCAGTTCACAAACAACCACACAGTTGACGCTGACTTTCAGCCAAGCGATTACTGGTCTTAACGCAAACGACATTACGCTTAGCGGTGTATCAGGCGTTAGCAAAGGAACACTCAGCAATTCAGGTTCAGTATATACTTTAAGCATAAACGGCTTTACCGCTGGTGGGACTTTGAATGTGACAGTAGCGAAATCCGGTTATGCTATCAGCGACTCTACACTATCAACGACCATTTACTACTACAGCGATATTGCGGTAACTTTTAACAGCGTAACTAACAACGGTAATTCCACTACAACCACAACATATTTAACGCTCAGTTTCAGTCAGGCAATTACCGGTCTTAGTGCAAGTGATATTACACTCAGCGGAGTGTCCGGCGTGAGCAAAGGATCATTCAGCGGTTCAGGTTCAAGTTACACCCTTTATATCAACGGCTTTACCGCTAGTGGGACTTTAAGTGTAGCGGTGGCAAAATCCGGTTATGCGATTAGCGGCTCTCCAAAATCAACAACAATTTATTATATGGGGAAATTAACTATAAGCGGCTGCCCCTATTCAACTTCTTCTAATACCGCTAATGTTCACGCCGTCAGCGGAAGCGTTACCAGTGTCAGCTCTTATCTTTCATCAGCAAGTTCCGCCGCAGGTGCAGGAACAATTACTTCACAATTAGTTACATGGACAGGGACAAAAGTTCCGAATGGTACGTTTACTATTGTAGTTGATATCCTTCAAAACGGTGAATTGAAATATTATAAAGCATCAGGGGTTTCTCTAAATTATGGCAGTGGGACTGTGAACTGGAGTAGTTTCAGCCAATTTAATTAGGTATGAATTGATGTAACGGCGATTGAAGCAAGGAAAGACCTTGAGGAGATAAATCTTGCTTGACAAGTTGTCAATTTTAAGGTAAAATTATCTTATGAAAACAATGGCTGTTGGGGAAATAAAAACTCACTTTTCTCAAATTTTAGGTGAAGTAAAACACGGGAAAAAAGTAGGGATTTTATTCGGCAGGGCTAAAAAACCGATAGCGATGATTGTACCATACATGGAAGAAAAAAAAGCCGCAAGGAAAATAGGGATACTTGACGGAAAAGTAAAAATTGAATTTAAGAATAATTTCAAAATGACAACAGAAGAATTATGCGGTTTTGATAATTAGGAAAAACAATGAAATTACTGTTGGATACCCATACTTTATTGTGGACAATAGGAAAAACAAATGAATTGTCCGAAAAAGTCATTCAAGGCAAAAATAGCTTTACTTCCTTTTGACGCACCTTACGATAATAAACAGCATTTGATTGCGTACTTGTTTGGGTTTTATGGTTTTTCCATGGTGTTGATTAAATAGTAAGTAAAAGGGAGGAAGTTATTTGACGGTTCTATTATTATCTTGATTAAAATATAGAAAAAGTAGTATTATTACTATAAGGAGAAACAAGTGATTACAAGATTTTATGTAAACAATTATAGATGTCTTGTTGCTTTAGATATAAGATTTGACTTATTGGAAGTTATTTGTGGTGCAAACGGAACAGGCAAAAGTTCTGTATTTGACGCAATAAAATTTATAACCGATCTTGCCGCTGGCAGATGTTTTTTGGGAGGACAATCAGGAGATTTTAATAACCGTATTGTTACTAATCTTGAATTTAATCATTGGCTTAACAGCACAACTCAGGAATTTGAACTTGAAATAGAAGCGGATAATCATATTTTCTTATATGTTATTCATATTGAACAAAGCCCACAACATGAACCAAGAATTATTAAAGAAGAGGCTTTCTGTGATAATAAACCTCTTTATAATAGGGATTTAAATGGGGTTCATTTTGACTTAGACAGAGGTTTTCCTTTGGATTGGAGGCAGGCGGCATTAGCATCAATTCAACCTATTTTTGAAAGAAGAGAAATAGAAATTCTCCAAAAGGCGTTATCAAGTTTAATAATAACACGTCCGAATGTCCGTAACATGGAATTTGAAAGTAAAACTGAAAGTTTATTCCCTAATTTTGATTTTAGCAACTTAACATCATGGTATCGTCATTTAGCGCAAGATCAGGAATTTACTGATCTTTTACGTGACTCATTAAAAAACGTGTGGCCGGATATGAAATTTCTTAAACTCGCCGATGCTGGTATGTCCTTCAAAGTTCTTGAATTGCATTTTGAAGGAGAAATAATCCCTTTTTCCTGTTTATCTGATGGTGAAAAAATGCTTATCAGTCTTTATATGATTCATGCGGCATTGGTAAAAGGTAATACCGAGTCCGTTTTTATTGATGAACCTGATAATTTTGTCAGCTTGCAGGAATTGCAGCCTTGGTTGTTTTCCATGAGCGAAGTTACGGATAAGCGTCATCAGGCAATAATAATTTCTCATAATGCAGAAATTTTGGACAGTAATCCTTCCAGAGGCATTATTTTTTGGCGTGATAACCACAAATCTCCAGCGCGTATTGGACCGTTGAATATTCCTGGGGGGATGAGTGCCAGAGATGCTCTTGTAAGGGGTTGGGCTAGTCCAATTCAAGAAGCTGGAGAATAAATCAATGGCAAAACGAACTCAAATAATCTGTATTCATGAAGGTAAACGGAATAGTGTAGATGCAATTTTTGCGAATGCGTTTATAAAAGAATATAAACCTGATTGGATTCGTCCATTTACGACAGGAAAAGCGCGTTTTGAAGGTTGTGGAGGCAAATCAGAATTATTGCAAAAATTCCCGCAAGAATTGAGAAACTGCATTGCCGCTGGGAGCGACACAACGTTGATAGTATTTGCCGATATTGATGAAAAATTAGATAACGGTGAAGAGCTAAAAGAAAAATACTGGGAAAATGCACAGAAAACTGGAATTACACGGGAAGAGTTCGAAAAAGCAGTTTTTATTTTTTCTAAAGATCGGATTGAAAATTGGATTCAGTATCTCTCCACTGGTACTACTGATGAGAATGTAGAAGGACCTCGTGTAAAAAATAACAGTGAAGCAAAGAATATGGCTCAGCTTCTGGCAAGAAAATGTCGTCAATTACAGCAAAATAAAGAAAATTTTCCTCCGTCTCTTGAATGGTCATGCCGTAATTGGAAGGTGTTGGTTGAAAAGATGAAGATGAATTAGATTCCATAACAACAACGGTAGACATATTGATGAGAAGCGGTTATATTAATTCCACCCACCCAAGCCCCCAACAGCGAATTGCCAACGTAGAGGCGGCTTTGGGCACTCAATGAATAAGCTGTATTAAGAACTTTTTACTTGAAAAAAATTATAATTTGCGGTATATTATTCCAATAAGGGCGTATGCCTTTGTAAAAACATGCAAGGAGTTTATAATATGAAGAAATTCAGTTTAATTCTTTTGGTTTTGGCTGTTGGTTTTGCCTTTGCGGGATGCGCCACAAAAAAAGAAGCAAAACCGTCGTTGGGCTCTGCGACCGATGTGCCGTCGTGGTTGAATGATTTCCCCCCTGATGATGTCATTTGGGGAATCGGGATTGCCAAGCAGTCGTCTGAATCAATGTCAATGACTACGGCGGAAGCCCGAGCAAGAGTCGCTATCGCCCGTCAGCTTGAGACAAAAGTGCAGGCGATGTTCACGGATTATAACCTTGACGCCGGCAATGTAAAAAATCAGGCTAATTCTTCATTGCAGGAAGATGTAAGCCGCCAGATTACCAATGTCGATATTTCGGGCGCAAAACCGATTAAACGTTGGAAAGGCGCAGACGGCACTTGGTGGTATCTTGTAGAAATGAAAAAATCCGACGCAAAGGACAAGTTAACCAGTATCATTAAAAATGAAGAGGCGGCATACGCCCAATTTAAGGCACAGCAGGCTCTTCAAATGCTGGATAAACAGCTTGGTAAAAGCGATGCGCCGTTGCAGGTTAATCAATAGATCTTTTTAACCACGAACCACACTAATGAATGAAGAGATCTACCACGAACCACACGAACACTCACGAACTTTTAGCACGTATCTTGTCGTTGTTCGCGTTGGTTCGTGTGGTTCGTGGTAGAAATTAAGAAGGGACAGAATTAAGATGAAGGCAATCAACCTGCTTGTTGGTTTACTACTTGTATCGTTCTTGGCGTTAGGCGCTTGCAAAAGCCAGCCCTCGCCCGACGCCGGTGCATCGTCGGCGCAGGCGCAGGCACAGGTGGCGGATGCGCTGAGAAGGCTTAACGGGCAGCCGGAAAATGCTACGCCTGCGCCTGTTCAGCAGCCGAAAGAAGTTGTTCCGCCGAAGCAACAACAGCCTGCGGTAAATCACAGTAAAAGCAAACCGGCATGGGTTGATAACGTTGATTCTATTTATGACAACTCTCGTTATGCCGCCGCGGTAGGCAACGCGTCCACCAGAGATATGGCGGAAAAAAACGCCCTTGCCAATCTTGCCGCTGTTTTCGGTCAATCAATAAAAGCAGACCAGACAATAACAAACACTTATCAGGAAGCGGTAAAAAACGGCGTTACTTCAACTTGGACGGATAATATTTCCATGCAGAATACAATAAATATCACCGCTTCCATGGATACGCTTATAGGCGCGGAAGTAAAAGAAGTCTGGTATGACTCCTACCACACGCATTACGCTGTCGCCGTTATGGAAAACGCCAGAACCGCACAAATATACACCGAAATGATAATGGCAAATCAGAATATGATAACCAACCTTGTCACCATGAAAGACGCTGAAAAAAATTCGCTTGAAGGTTTTTCACGGTATCAATTTGCGGCGGCGGTTGCGGACATCAATGTCGCCTATGGAAATGTTCTGAGGATAATCGGCGCGCCTGTTCCCGCCGGAGTTGTAAAGGGCGATACTTACAGACTTGAGGCGCAGAATATAACGAAGTCGATTCCCATCGGTATAGTTGTAAAAAACGATAAATCGGGAAGGATACAGGGGGCGTTCGCAAAAGCGCTTTCGGATGCCGGCTTTAGAAGCGGCGGAAATAATTCCCGCTATATTCTTGATGTCGATATTACCGTCTCCCCTGTAGATTACCCCAATAATGCCAATAAATTCGCCCGCATAGAGCTTACCGCAAACCTGACCGATACAAGCGTAAAATCGGTATTACTGCCTTATAATTTTAACAGCCGTGAAGGGCATACTACCGCCGCAGAGGCTGAAAATAGGGCATATACGGCGGCTGAACGTAAAATAAACGAAGAATATAAGAATATATTGACAAATTATTTAAATCAATTATTGCCAAAAAAGTAAAAATTTTGTAGAATGTATGGAACATCTGAAAACCGGGGGGAGGGGAGATGTCTGATCCATATATTTATGACTATGATGATGCTATAAAAGTCTTGCCCGCATGGGCGGAAGAGCTTGCGAATAAATACCGATCCAAAACCGCAAACGTATATATATTACACGGTAACATAAGGGATTTTCTTCCCCACAAAAAAAAAGAGGGCGAGTTTACATTTAAAAGAGTGCAGGATTATATTTCCGAAATTTTATTCGGTAATAAAGAGATAATCGCCTTCTACGACAGTTCAAAGGGACTGACCTTTTGCGAACCGCACATGGAGAAGAATTATCTTGCCGCAGCCCCTCAGCTTGCTGTAAGCCCGGAATATGACACAGGCGATTTTCTTTCAAATGACCCCGAATGCTGTTTCCCATACCTTGAAAAATATTTTCTTTCACAGGTTCCCGAAGATAAAAAAGTAAAAGGCCGCAAAGTTTTAATTGTGGATTTTGCCGAGCATGTTGTTCCCGCAGGCGATTTAATCCGCTTGTCCGACAGAGACCGCTATTGTATGGTTACGATTAACCGTTGGGCGACTGACCCTAAATTTATCAGGGGCGATATATCGATTATTCTGTTAACCGAAAACCTGTCCGATATTTCATCGCGTCTTACAAGTTCCCCTTCTATTGTTAAGATAAGCGTTCCGTTTCCAAGCGCGAAAATCAGGGAAAGTTTTTTAAAATCAGAAGAAGAAAAAGGGCGGCTTTTACTTGAGAAGGGATTAACGCCTGATAAACTTGCTTCGATTACATCGGGTCTTAATCTGATGAATCTGTACCGCCTAGCGTCGGAAAGTTTTGAAACCGAAAAACCTATCTCGCTTGATTTTATGAGGCTTAAAAAGAAAGAATTAATAGAGAGCGGAGCCGGCGGTATTTTGGAATTCATGGAAACGTCTTACGATCTTTCCCATGTGTCGGGGCATGATTTTGTTAAGAAGCGGTTTAAGAACGCCGCTAAAGCGATAAAAAAAGGCCGCCCCGACGTATTGCCGATGGGTTATTTGATTGCAGGTCCGGTAGGAACGGGAAAAAGTTTTATGGTCAGCGCCTTCGCAGGAGAAATAGGTATCCCGATGGTGAAGTTCCGCAACTTCCGCACAAAGTGGCAGGGCGAGACTGAGTCTAACCTTGAAAGGGTGTTAAACATTCTTACGGCAATGGCTCCTGTTGGAGTTATGATAGACGAGGCGGACGCATTTCTTGGCGACAGAGATCAGCAAGGCGATTCAGGCACAAGTAATCGCGTGTTTGCGCAGATAGCTTCTTTTATGGGCAATACTGAATACCGCGGTAAAATTATTTGGTTCTTAATAACATGCCGTCCCGACTTAATTCCGATTGACCTTAAGCGTCAGGGACGCGCCGAAGAACATCTGGCTCTCTTTTATCCGGAAACAAACAAAGACAGGGAAGAACTTTTTGATACGCTGGTTCGCAAACTTGATTTGGATATCCGCAATTTTTCAATTTCCGATCTTTTTAAAAAGTATGAATATGAATATTCAGGCGCGGACTTGGAAGCGGTTTTAGTGCGGGCGAAACTTATAGCGGCAATGGCGGATCGCGTCTATGTTAAACGTGAGGACATGGAAGAGGCGATGAATGATTTTGTTCCCGCCGCCTATCCGCACGAGGTTGAATTGCAAAACCTTGTGGCGGTGTTGGAATGTACATCCAAAGAAATGCTCCCTACGCGTTTCCAAAAATTACCGCGCACAAAAATAATAAACGATATTCAGCAATTTAAGACGCTTTTAGGCGAGAGATAGCCCGAATCCAAATAACGCGAAATCATACTTCACAGGGTCTTGCGGACAAAACTCCCGTAATTTTTCAGTCAGCGCAACCACCGCTCTTTTATCATTTGATTTGCGTTCTAACAAACCCATCTTTCTTGCTGTCCGCGCGACATGGACATCAAGCGGGATGTAAAGAGCGCTTGGTTTTATCTTTTTCCATAAACCTATATCTACCGCATCCTCGCGCACAAGCCAGCGCAGGGCAAGATTAAATTTCTTGCAGGCAGAGCCGTTTTCATTTTCTTTCCCCGCGTTGGAGACATGAATAGAGTACTCGCCCTTGTTTGCCTTTGCCATCTCCTCGCGGAGCATAAAAAACCCTTTCCATACATCGCATTGAGAGCTTGCGCCTTTTTCTTTTTGCGATAAAAACATATTTTCCATATTTCCGTATTTTGTGTAAATATGTTTAAATCCTTTGCAATAATATTTTAAGTCGCTTTCAAAAAAAGTGCGGTGAATGTTTTTATTTTTTAACTTTTTAAAATCGCCCGACATAACAAATTCATAGGGTTTAAATTCCATTAGTTTAAACATTTTTTCCGCTGAGCGGATAATAATGTCGCGCCGTCCCCACGCAATCGCGGCGGACAAAAACGCCGCTATTTCTATGTCTTCGCGTTTTTTAAAACGGCGCGGAAACTGAACAGGATCATCTTTAATAAATTCTGGAGTGCATATTTTTTTGTACAGGTTGTTAAGCTCGGGAGTAATTTGGCGCTTCCTGAGTTATTGTAATGTCGTGAGTGTGGCTTTCTCTTAATCCTGCCGCCGTAATTTTTATAAACTTCTTGTGTTTGTTAAGTTCCGCTATGCTTTTACAGCCGCAATAGCCCATGCCTTTTCGTAATCCGGCGACAAGCTGGTTCATGTAAGCCCTAAGCTCTCCCTTGAAGGGGACTCTTCCCTCAATTCCTTCGGGTACGGGTTCTTCATCTTTGCCGAGTTGGTAGCGGTCTCCCGCGCCGTCGGCTATCGCTCCCATACTGCCCATTCCTCGGTATTCTTTGTAAATTCTTCCGTCAAATATAATTTCGCTTCCCGGCGCTTCTTTTAATCCGGCGAATAAGTTGCCTATCATTACAACGCTCGCTCCCGCGCCTATCGCTTTTGTTATATCGCCTGAAAACTTAATGCCGCCGTCCGCTATTACCGGAATCTTTGATTTTGACGCTTCTTCGGCGCAATCCAAAACGGCGGTAAACTGCGGAACGCCGATACCTGCGATAATTCTGGTTGTGCAGATAGAGCCCGGTCCTATGCCGACCTTTACGGCATCCGCTCCTGCGGCAATTAATTTTTTTGTTCCCTCTTTGGTAGCTACGTTTCCGCCTATTACGGGTATATCATAATCTTTTTTAATTTGACTTATAGCGTCCATTACGTTCTTTGAATCGCCGTGCGCCGTATCAATAACGACAAAATCAACTTTTGCTTTTTTTAGCAGGGGAAGCCGCACCTCATAGTCCTGCGGAGAAATCGCCGCCCCTACTATAAGTCTGCCGGATTTATCTGTCGCCGCATTCGGGAAGTTTTCATGTTTTTCCATATCAGTTACGGTTATAAGCCCTGTCAGTTTTCCATCTCCGTCTATAACGGGAAGTTTTTCAATTCTGAATTCGTTAAATTTATCGCGGGCTTTTTCGACAGTCGGTTCTCCCGTGACGACGACAACTTCTTCGGTCATAACGCCTGTTACAGGCAGGGAATCGTCTTTGCAAAAACGCAGGTCGCGGTTTGTAATAATACCTTTTAATTTTCCGTCTTTGTCCACGACAGGGAGACCGGAAACGCCGTGTGTTTTAATCAATGCCCTTACATCGCGGACATAAGCGTCATGCGGGACTACTATAGGCGATTCGATAATCCAGTTTAAAAATCTTTTTACATTTGCTACTTGATGGGCTTGTTCTTCGGGTTTCAGGTTGCGGTGAATTACGCCTGTTCCGCCCTCAAGAGCGATGGTTATGGCAAGTTTCTCTTCCGTAACTGTATCCATAGCGGCGGAGATAATAGGTATATTAAGATTAATTCCGTCGCAAAGTACGGTCTTTACATCACAATCCCTCGGAAGGATATCCGAGTATGACGGCATGAGAAGAACATCGTCGTAAGACAAGCCTTCTTTAAAACTATTAGCTTCCATAGCAGATCATGGCATTTTTTTAAACCTATGTCAATAAGATAAATAGAAAAATTTTCATATTTTTTTCATATTTTTCCTCTTGAAAAAAAGTCAATTTCGATGCAAAATAATATTTGAGAGGGGGAAATATGAGTCTTGCCATAACAGTTGATAATTTTGAGTCCGAGGTGCTTGGGTCGCAGATTCCGGTATTAATTGATTTTTGGGCTCCTTGGTGCGGACCTTGTAAAATGCTCGGCTCTGTAATTGATGAAATTGCGGGGGAATATGAAGGCCGTTTAAAAGTCGGTAAGGTAAATATCGATGAACACGGAGCCCTTGCGGAACGCCACGGTATTGTTTCCATACCGACGCTTGTTATCTACCATAATGGGGAGCCCGCGGTTCAGAAAACCGGAGCCGCCCCCAAACATGATATTATCTCTCTGTTTAAAAACTTACTTTAAGTACCTTTTTACGCTATTTGGTTTTCCCGGCGTTGCGTTGCTTGTGTCGGTAATATACCAGTCTTTTGCCGTGTTTGTATCTTCAACAGTTTCATCTCGGCAAATTGTGCGTGTGTTTGTTGCCTTCGCGCTTGCAACAGCGTCTTTCGGACTGTAAACATTTCCGTCTTCAGATTCCCACGCTCCTTTGTTAAATAAAAATTCGGCAGTCTCCGCAAAATAATCTTTAGTCCACCAGTTATCCTGATTTTCAGATAGTATTACCGCATCAAGCACATTGTCATCCTGATCCAAAACATAAATCATTGCGGTTTTATGCAGTAATTTCGCGGCATCTCCCGGTATCCAAAAATCCCGTCCTTCCGGCGACGCTGTTACGCCGACAGATTCATCAAGGTTTCCTGTGTATTCATCTTTGCTTTCAGGGTTATATGTCCGCAGATGAAGAACAATGTATTCGTCTTTTTTAACTTCGACAGGCGAGAACTCATAAATAGTTTCTTTTGCGGCAGCTGTATTACCGTTTATAACTATCCGCATTGCGCCCAAATTACCGGCGGACTTCGTTTTAAACTCGATAAACTCTTCTTTTTTCCCGGCTTTTGCACTGGCAGTTTCGGTGCAAATTTCGTTAATTACCAACTTCGGGATTCTGTCATTTCTTGCACGGAAGGAGACAAGCACATTCAAGGTGTTTTTCTTCTCGTCCTCCGCAAGAAGGTTCACGTTTATCAGTTTTCCCGATTCCGTTTTTTCCTTAAGTTTGACCTTTACAATACTGCCGTTTTCCACAGAATCAACGGACAGTTCCGGTTCAAAATTAAGTTGTTTGATTGTCACAGGCCGCGAAAACTCAAATTCGACCTCTTCCTGTGACACCGTCCGGCAACTCAGGTACAGCAGAGCCGAAGAACTGCCTCCCCTCATTGCCGCCGCCGCATTAGGCGGCGTTTCCTGATTTGAACAGGAGCCGAGCAAAATAACGACTCCCAACAACAAAAAGTATTTTTTCATATTTTTACCTCCGCCTATATATGCGTCGAAAGTGTCATTTTGCTTTACCGAAAATGAAAAAATTTTGAAAATTTTTAAAGAATTTTTACCGTGAACCGCTATGGACAAAAGCCGTTAAAAATGGTATCTTATCAATTCATAATATTTTTTGAGGTATTTTATGGCTAAAAAGGTTGTTATTAAAGAAAAAGACTCCGCTGAGGCGGAAATTATCAGGAAATTCAAGCAAAACCCGGGCGTTTATATAGGTTCTGTCGTCGTTCTTATCCTTGTTGTTATTACATTTGTCGGCGGCGATTTTCTTTCGGGCGGCCGCCGTTATGCCGGCAAAAGTACGGATTTAACTTTTGGTTACTATAATAATATTCCCATTTCATGGGTTCCCGGGAATGAGTTGTCTCAATATTATGAAACAGCTGTTAATTATGCCCGCTCCCAAGGATTTAATCCCAATGATCCTAACGATTCCCGCACTCCCTACATTAATTACTCTATTTGGAAACAAGCTTTTGACAGAACGGTAAGACATGTCGCTATTATTGATATACTGAGAAGATCGGGATATACGGTATCTGAAAAAGCGGTTAATAAGGTTATTTTGCAAATGCAGCAATTTCAAGAAAACGGACGTTTTTCTCTTGCTCTTTACAACAGAATTCCCGAATCCTCTCGTACCTCTTTTTGGAAAAGGACTCAGGACGACATCGCTATGAATGTGTTTTTCAGCGATTTATTAAGCTTGTTAGTACCGGAAGCCGAGGCGAAATTTATCGCGAATATGTCATCGCCGGAAAGAAAATTTGATTTTGTTTCGTTTAATGTTGAAGATTATCCGGAAAGCGAATTTCTTGCGTACGGAAGAGAAAATATAAAAAATTTCGGTACGATACAATTATCCAAGATTACAATATCCGGCAGTGAAAAAGAAGCGAAAAAAATTCTGGCTTCTATAAAAGACGGAACTACAACCTTTGAGGACGCCGCTAAAGCCCAGTCAAAAGACATCTATGCCGACAGAGGCGGAGATATGGGCGTTAGATATTGCTATGAAATCGACGGTGAAATTACCGCTTCGGAAGATCGCGAGGCAATTTACAAGCTGGGCAAGGGAGAGTTGAGCAATGTTGTTTCAACCGGCGACGGTTGGGCTTTTTTCAGGGTAGAGGAAGCGTTGATAGAAGCCGATTTAACCGACTGGGCGACAATGAACGCAGTGCGCTCCTATGTTAAAAGCTCCGAAAGAGGCCGCATGGAAGACTGGGCTGTCGAGCAGGCGAATAAATTTATTTCAGAGGCGAAAGAGTCGGGTTATGCCAACGCCGCGCGTTTAAGAAACCTTGTCAGAAACAATTTCGGACCGGTTCCGCTTAACTACGGAGGCGTTGATCTTTTTACGGCTCTTGATTCTCTTACCGTAACGGGTTTAAGCGAGGATGATCTTAAAGCTTTATCGCAAAATGAAAACTTCTGGAGAAAAACTTTTACAACTCCGGTAAATACTCCGTGCGAGCCGTTGGTTCAGGGAAGCAATGTATTTGTGTTTGTTCCGACGGAAGAAATTAAAACCGATGAAGCGTCTATAGATGAAATAGCGTCAAATTATAAAACTCAATATTTACAATATGCGTTTGACAAGTCATTGCAGGATTATTTTATGAATGACGGAAAACTGAAAGATAATTTTAATGATATTTATTTTAAAGTTTTAGCGCGATAGCGGTTAATACTATGCAGGAATTGCCGTTTGTCCGAAACGGAAAAACTCTTCTTTCCGCAGTTGATCCCATTGGACGTGCCGAGCGGCTAGTAAAAGCCGCCGCTGTAAAAGAAAGAACGCTTTATTTCTGTCCTTCGCCGCTGTACGGCTACGGTCTTTCATATTTTCTTTCGCGCCTTGAAACCGAAGCGCCGGATTCCGCCGTGTTATGCATAGAAGCCGATCCCGAACTTTATGAGCTTGCCTCGCAAAATATTGACGCTTCCGTCGCTGCCAATAAATTATTTCACCTTACAAATGTTTGCAACAGCGAGGACGTTTATTCTCTTGTGCGTGATAAATGGGGAGCGAGAGCGTTCCGCCGTGTTGAAATTTTGCGGCTAACAGGCGGCTGGCAATTATTTCCCGAATTGTACGATTCTGTTTGCGAAACGCTTCGCCGAGAAATCGCCGTAGATTGGAGCAACGCTCTAACCCTTACAAAAATGGGTCGTTTATACATCCGCAACGCATTGCGCAATCTTCCGCTTGTTTCAAAATATCCGTCCGCAGGAAATTTGTCTTTCGGCGAATCGCCTGTTCTTGTTCTCGGCGCAGGACCGTCTCTTGATGAAACCCTTGACGCTCTTAAATTAACATACAGCGATGACGTTATGGGTTTCCCCGATAAACGTTCTTTTAAGATTATCTGCGTAGACACATGCCTTGGAGCGTTAAAAGAAAGAAACATAGTTCCAGACTTGGCGGTAATTTTGGAAAGCCAGCATTGGAATCTCAATGATTTTTTAACTTGCAGAGGATGGAAAGTAAACGCCGCAATAGACCTTTCTTCGCTTCCTGCGTCTACAAGTATTCTTAGCGGCGAAAGATTTATTTTTTTTACGCCGTGGACGCAATTAAAAATTTTTGAAAGGCTTAAAAGTACGGGGCTTCTTCCTGTTGCAATTCCTCCGCTTGGCTCCGTAGGGCTTACGGCGGTAGAGATGGCTCGCCGTCTTACAACAGGAAAAATAATCTGCGCCGGTCTTGATTTTTCTTTTACCCAAGACAAGTATCACGCCCGATCAACGCCGGGACACCGTTCCCGCTTAAACCTGCAAAGCCGCCTTAAAAGATTATTTAACCCCGCGGCATACAATCAGTATTCAACCGCCGCCGTTTCAAAATCGGGGCTTCCCGTTTACACAAGCCCCGCCATGAAAAATTACCGCGACCTTTTTGAACAAGAGTTCGGCGGCGATGAGCGTATTTTTGATATTGAAGGCATAGGTCTGCCGTTAGGACTAAAAACCCTCTCCCTAAAAGACGCAATGGCTATGTTGGACAAAGAAAAGCCTGTTCCCACGCAAAATGTTCGTGTGGTTCGTGGTAAAAATTCCGAATTAGATTTGTTTTTTAAGGAAGAAAAAAACAAATTAGAAGAACTACGCAGTCTATTAACCGGCGAAACCACAGCGGACAATGAGAGGCTTAGTACACTAATAGAAGAATGTGATTACCTATGGGCGCATTTCCCTGATTACGCAGGCGGCAAAAGCCCGATAGTAAGCGATATTTCGTTCCTAAAACGTGTCCGCTCCGAGATAGACCCTATGCTGAAATTGTTGAGTTGATTCGAGAAGACCTCACACAAAGAACACAAAGGGGGAGAAGGACACGAAGGGAAGACAGGGTTTTCTGTTCGTTATCTTATCGTGAAGCTCAAATAAGGTCTCCGTACAAAGACCCCTGATCCCCTCTTTCTTTGTGATCTTCTCTTTCTCCGTGTCCTTTGTGAGAACTCTTATCGAATATCATTCATCCTTCGCTTTCAAGACCGCCAAGAACGCGCTCTGCGGCAGTTCGACATCGCCTACCATCTTCATGCGTTTTTTGCCTTCTTTTTGTTTTTCCAGCAGTTTGCGTTTGCGTGTAATGTCGCCGCCGTAACATTTGGCGAGTACGTCTTTGCGCAGAGCGTTGACGGTTTCCCTCGCTATTACATGACTTCCGATAGAACCTTGAATCGGTATCTTGAATTGCTGACGGGGAATTTCGTCACGTAACCTTTCGCAGACTTTTCTCGCTCTGTCGTAGGCGTTGCCCTTGAACACAAGCTGGGAAAGAGCGTCAACCGCTTTGCCGTTAAGAAGAATGTCCAATTTGGCGAGTTCTGTCGGTTTGTAGCCTGAAATATCGTAATCAAATGACGCATAACCCCTTGAGATGCTTTTTAATTTGTCGTAAAAATCGAATAACACTTCGGAAAGCGGCATATCGTAAATAAGCTCCACTCGTTTTTCGTCAAGATAGGTCATGTTGGTTTGTACGCCTCGTTTTTCAAGACACAGCGTCATTATGTTTCCAAGATAATCGGTGGGAGTAATTACGCTCGCTCGTATATACGGCTCTTCCGCTCCGTCTATTTTACCTTCGTCGGGGTACTCCATGGGGTTGTCAATCATGATTTCTTCGCCGCTTCTAAGATGCACCTTGTATTTTACGGACGGCGCTGTAAAAATTACCGATTGATCAAATTCACGTTCAAGGCGTTCCTGAATAACCTCAAGGTGCAGAAGCCCTAAAAAGCCGCAGCGGAAACCGAACCCGAGGGCGGCGGATGAGTCTTTTTCAAAAACTAAAGAAGCGTCGTTAAGTTTAAGTTTGTCCATGCTTGCGCGTAACTCTTCGTAGTCGTTTGAGTCAACAGGATATATAGAAGAAAAGACGACGGGTTTTACTTCACGGAAACCGGGCAGAGGCTCCGGGCATGGATTGTCCGCGCCTGTTACAGTGTCGCCTACACGCACATCGCTTACTGTTTTAATACTCGCTATTATGTAACCTACATCTCCTGCGGAAAGTTCGTCGGTTTCCACAAGGGCAAGCTTAAAAACGCCGACAGTTTCCACTTCGTAAACGGAACCGCTGGACATAAAAGAAATCCTCATTCCTTTTTTTATTTTTCCGTCAAAAAGACGCAAGTGCACAACTACGCCTCGGTAAGGATCATAATGGCAGTCAAAAATAAGAGCGCGTAACGGAGCGTCAACTTTGCCCGAAGGAGCTGGAATTCTCTGTACTATCGCCTCTAAAAGCTCATCAATTCCGATGCCCTGTCTTGCGGACGCCAAGACCGCTGTTTCAGCGTCTAACCCCAAATCTTTATCGATTTGTTTTTTGACTCTCGGAACATCAGCCGCCTGCATATCAATTTTGTTAATGACAGGCACTATCTCTAAATTGTGTTCGAGAGCAAGATACATATTGGACAAAGTTTGCGCCTGCACGCCCTGAGTAGCGTCCACTAAGAGCAAAGCGCCTTCGCAGGAATTAATCGCTCGGCTTACCTCGTAACTGAAATCGACGTGTCCGGGCGTGTCTACCAAATTGAGAATGTACTCGTTTCCGTCCTTCGCCGTGTAGGGCAGTGTAACCGCCTGGCTTTTTATCGTAATGCCCCTTTCCCTCTCAATATCCATATTGTCGAGTATCTGGTCTTGAAAATTGCGGTCATCGACAAGGTTGGCTTTTTGAATGAGGCGGTCGGCGAGGGTAGACTTGCCGTGATCGATGTGCGCAATAATGCAAAAATTACGGATAAATTGAGTTTGTGCCATGTGTTACTATAACTTGATTGCGGAAAAACCTCAATAGGAACATATTACCGCGGCCGCGCGCAATTAATTTACAGGTACAAGTTCATAATAGTTATCTAAAGTTCCTTTTGAATATCCGGGAGTAATGGTAATATAACCGGGATCATAAATTTTAAGGTAATTCCTTTTTAACTCTATTACTTTTGCCCTGCCGTAATATTGCCAATCTTCATGTGAATACTCAAATTCTTCTGTTTTATTGTTATACCATCTCCATTTGGACATATTGTTGGCTTCACCGCCGGGTGTTGTAGCAAAATATGTTCCGGCATTGGAAATAAATAATAAGAGACCTATATAATCGGTATTGGTGCAATTTACAACTCTCCATGTTCTGCAAAATAAATCCGTATCAGCGTTTTGCGGCATTTTTTCCGCCTTTGCAGCGGTAAGACGCATTTCATTTTCAGGTTCATTGATAGGGGTGAACGATAAATCCGTTTGATTGCCGTCGGGTCCGATTTTCAAAACGCCGTAATCAAGCAATTCTATAACGTCTTTAGAGGGCATTTTGTATTTACCGAAACGCACCGGTTCTTCCGATTCATCCGAGTCTGAGTTTTCAACTACAATATAATTATAATCACTGTTAAACTCAAAAGAAGAGTAAGGGCTTCCCGGCGTGGTTATTTCCCATTTTTCCGATATTCCGCCTCGGCGGGCGTCTTCGCGGATTATTACTTCGTTAAATCCTATTCGCTTAATTCGTACTAAATAATTCCGCACCTGATTTGCCGGAATTTTTTCTACGATTACTCTGGTAAGGTTATTGTATTTTTCATAAACAGGACTGAATCCTTCTCTTTTTAAACGCGCGGACGCGTTTTCCGCATTTTGGTAAACTCCGAAAGCGCCGACTTGTATTTGATAAGTTTTTGCGCTGTTACTGTTTGGAATTTGCCCGATTATTTTACTTGGCAGTTGTTGAGAAAAACACAGTGCGGAGACGGATAATAAACATATTAATAAAAGCGAACGTTTCATGATTTTCCTTTGTTGGTTAATTATACACTGAATGGATAAAAAAGAACAAGCGGCGGTAACGGGAAAATATTATCGCGGAATTATATATTTTTGCGGTATGTATTTAAATTTTCATTCGGCAGTAAAACCAATGCTATCAGTATACTAACCTTTAAAAGCATAGTTAGCCATTGAGGGAGAATTGGGATCCGATATTTTTTCATATTTATATAAAACTTGCGGTTTAACAAGACTCCTCCAATTACTTTCTAAAATAATGATTAAACGGCAAAATCCTTTTTACATAAAACCCATCTATAATATAAAATAGTAATTTTCTTATGAGGCGGCAAGGAAAAAATGCGAATTTTGATTAAAAAATGAACAAGTAAATTGAGATTACTAGCCTTTGCTTAATGACGCAATGGCAAGTAATTCCTTCGTGGGTTCAATCATTTTGGTAATGGTCGCGGGAAGGTGCAGAATCGACACCCAGCAGATGCGTTCGTAGTCTTCCCGCCTTAGACGTTTGTGGTTTATGTTGATAAGAAAATCGGCGTAGGAGTTTCTAAGGGCGGCTTCAATGCAAACTTGTATATATTGATTGTCTTTTAAAAATTCGTCCTTCATATATTTGAGCGCATTTGGTTTTTCGCACACCGCCGCCATGCAGTACTTAAAATAAACATCGCTGTTAATCGATCCAATCTCATTAAGGGTACGCAGTTTTTTTATGGGAAGTCTGTGTCCCTGTCCGACGCATATAAATTCTATTTTCTGACCGTTCTTAGCCAAGGCGGCAAGTTTTTGTTTTATTTCGGTTATATCCTGCGGTTTAAAAAAGTTTTCTTCAATATTAAGGACGGCAAGTTTAGGCAGGGCAAAAACACTGTTAGGAAGTTTTTCCAGCATATTATCATAAATATGAAGCGATGTAAGATTTTTAAGCTCGCCTATTTTTTCGTCTAATGCGGAAATTCCGGTAGCGCCTATTTCCAAGGTTGTAAGATTGCTTAAAGTGAATAATGACACAGGAATTTGCCGTATAAAATTGCCGGCAAATGAAAAAGAACGAAGTTCTTTAAAGTTAGTAAAAATATTCGGCATTTCCTTTATTTTGAATTCACTGCCTAAGATGTCAAGTTTTTCAAGTTTTTGCAGAGATTTTACCGAGTCAAAAATATTTCCTTCTATAAGTAAATGCCGCAATTCCAATTTTTTAAGACCTGTAATTTTTGCAAGCTTCTCATGTTTATTAAGCTTAAGATAAGAAAGCGATAGGTATTCAAACGCTTTGCATGAGGAAAGTATTTGCGCCGTGCTGTCAAAATCCAGCAATTTATAGTTCTTGTAAATTATGTCGGCAATGCTGACCTTTTTCAGCGTAGGATGGTTTGCGAAAGAGTCGGGCAGATTTAAAGCGGTTCCGCCCTCGTATTTTATCGATAATACCAGCTCTTCAAGTTTGTTTAAATTTTTTACGTCTTTAAGAAATGCCGCCGGGGAATAGATATCGATTAAAAGGGTTTTAAGCTCTGTTAGCGACGATATTTCCTTGGGAAAACTCCAGCTTTCATTTATTCTGATGTGTAAATGTTCCAGTTTTACCGCTTTGGCAAGCCCCTCGGGCGGCTTTGGAATATCTCTGCAGCAGCATGAGAGGGAACGTAATGCCGGCAAGGTGAATATAAAATCGGGTATTTTATTGATTTTTGTGTGTGAAATATTAAGCGTTTCAAGAAGTTTACATTCTCCCAAAACATCGGGAATTTCCGTCAGGGCAGGCTGATTATTCAAAGTTATCATTTTAACCGTATCTTTTACCTTTGTAATACGGTCAATAATGTCTTTCATGTCCTTGCAGAGTACGCCCTCAGACGTTATTTCCAGAATAGTGTCCTCGTTTTTCCAGTGGAGGTCTAATAGTTCTGCGGGTGATAAAGCCATATATAATTAAATCATTATATTGGCAAATCGTCAATGTTATAATACAGTAATATAAAACGGGGGATTATATTGATGGTTGAGCTTTTTTACAGCGGGGCCTATGTAATAAAAGGCGCTCAAATAATAGCGGACGACGGCGGCGCCGAGGCAAAATTGCGGCAAAACGGCGTAAATGCCTTAAAAGAACAGGCGCAAAAGGGGACGATTTCCTACGGTATTTTGTCCGCTCATAATTCAGGCGACGACCGTAACCTGCGCCTGAAATTTGATTCTCTCGCATCCCATGACATTACCTATGTGGGGATAATTCAGACCGCCAGAGCGAGCGGAATGGACAAGTTTCCTATGCCCTATGTGCTGACCAACTGCCACAACAGTCTTTGCGCGGTCGGGGGAACAATCAATCAGGATGATCATGTGTTCGCCCTCTCCGCCGCTAAAAAATACGGCGGTATTTATGTGCCGCCACACCTTGCCGTTATCCACAGTTTTAACCGTGAAATGATGGCAGGCTGCGGTAAAATGATTCTCGGCTCTGACAGTCACACACGTTACGGCGCGTTGGGAACAATGGCTGTCGGCGAAGGCGGCGGTGAACTGGCTAAACAGTTAGTGAACAAAACTTACGACATGTCGTATCCTCAGGTAGTGGGGATTTATCTTGAGGGCGAGTTAGCGAAGGGAGTCGGTCCACAGGATGTCGCTCTTGCGATTATCGGAAAAGTTTTTAATAACGGTTATGTAAAAAATAAAGTGATGGAGTTTATCGGGGACGGAGTTGACAAGCTGTCGGTTGATTTCCGCAACGGAATTGATGTTATGACAACCGAGACCGCCTGCTGGTCTTCGATTTGGAAAACCGATGACAAAGTAAAAACATATCTTAAAGAGCGGGGCAGGGGAGACGATTATAAAGAGTTAAAGCCGGCCGACGCCGTCTACTATGACAGATTTATCAAGGTTGATTTATCAAAAATAGAGCCGTGTATCGCTCTGCCTTTCCACCCGAGTAATGTATACACGATTAAAGAATTGCAAAAAGACGCGAAAGATATTTTCGCCAAAATAGAAAAAGAAAATAAAGAAACGGGGCTTAACCTGAACCTCGGTGTTAAATGCCATGACGGCGGTATATGGGCGGATCAGGCGATAATTGCGGGCTGTTCGGGCGGTATTTTTTCCAACATCATGGCGGCGGCGGATATATTAAAGGGACATTCAACGGGAAACGATAATTTTTCATTGAGCGTGTACCCCGAAAGCCAGCCGACATATCTTGAGTTGGTGAAAAACGGCGCTGCGGAAACATTTATGAAAGCGGGCGCTCTTGTGCGTGAAGCCTTCTGCGGTCCGTGCTTCGGCGCGGGAGATACACCCGCCAATAACGAGCTTTCCATACGCCACGTTACGCGAAACTTCCCAAACAGAGAAGGCTCAAAACCCAATGACGGACAAATCGCCTCTGTCGCTCTTATGGACGCACGTTCAATAGCGGCAACGGCTATTAACGGCGGAAAAATTACCTCCGCAACGGAAATAAACGCGAAATACGGCAAATACAAATTCTTTTTTGACAAAACCATCTACGGTAAGCGTGTGTACAACGGCGCGGGAAAAGCAAACACACAAGCGGAATTAACTTTCGGCCCCAACATTAAAGACTGGCCTAAGATGCCCGCCTTGCCTGAGAACCTTTTAATAAAAGTGGTAAGTTTTATCACGGATGCCGTTACCACTACCGATGAACTTATTCCGTCGGGGGAAACTTCATCTTATAGATCAAATCCGCTGAAGCTGGCGGAATTTACTTTAAGCCGTAAAGACCCATCCTATGTTAAGCGGGCAAAAGAGGTACAGGCTCTTGAGGAGCAAAGGGGCAAGGGCGGCGCGGACGGCGAATTACAAAAGATACTGCAAAAAATACAGGGCATTGCGGGTTGTTCGGGAATAGAGCTTGCGAACATCGGCATAGGAAGCGCTATTTTTGCCCGCAAACCGGGCGACGGCTCCGCAAGAGAGCAAGCCGCTTCCTGCCAGCGTGTCCTTGGAGCGTCGGCAAACCTCGCTGTTGAATACGCTACAAAACGGTATAGATCGAACCTTATCAACTGGGGCATATTACCCTTCCTTGTTACGGACGAAACCGCCTTTTCAAACGGCGATTATATCTTTTTCCCCGGAATCAAGTCCGCAGTGCAGGAAAAGAAGGAGTTAATCTCAGGTTTTGTGTTAAATGATACGGCAAAAGAGATAAAAACCGCCCTAGGAGAGCTTACCGACTCTGAAAGGCAGATATTGACAGACGGCTGTTTGATTAACTATTACGCCCAAAAATAGGGTTTTTATACTAAATTTCGCTTTTTCCGTGAAAAACAGGCGCTAAATAAAGCAAAATAACCAAATTTGCTTTAAAGAAAATTGGTTTTAAAAGCAGTTTGTTTGCTTTTTATGCAAAATTCACAAAATTTATGTTAAATATATTGACTAAAACTTTTAATTTTTGTAATATTTCCATAGAATTTTTAATTTAAACCCACAATGAGGTGGTGTTTAGCGCAAGGTATATCCTTGTGCCATAACACCGCCTTTTTGTTAGTTTATAGGGATAGTTCCCAAAAAGCAAAAGGAGGCTTTGGTTTTTATGAGGCAGGTAGCTATTTACGGAAAAGGCGGTATTGGAAAGTCCACTACCACGCAGAATTTAACAGCAGGTTTGGGCGAAATGGGCAAAAAAATAATGATTGTAGGTTGTGACCCCAAAGCGGATTCCACCCGGTTGGTTCTGGGCGGACTGGTACAAAAAACGGTTCTTGATACCCTTCGCGAAGAGGGTGATGACATAGAGCTTGATGCGGTATTGAAAAAAGGTTATGCGGGAATAAAAGGCGTTGAGTCAGGCGGACCGGAACCGGGCGTAGGCTGCGCGGGACGCGGTATTATCACATCAATCGGTTTGCTCGAAAAATTGGGCGCGTATACCGAAGATTTGGACTATGTATTCTACGACGTACTCGGCGACGTAGTCTGCGGCGGATTCGCTATGCCTATCCGTGAAGGAAAAGCGCAGGAAATTTACATCGTTTGCTCAGGCGAAATGATGGCTCTGTATGCAGCAAACAACATAACAAAGGGTATTTCCAAATACGCCAACACCGGCGGAGTTCGTCTGGGCGGACTTATTTGCAATTCACGCAAAGTAGACGGAGAGGCGGAACTTGTTTCGGCTGTAGCAAAAGAGCTTGGAACGCAAATGATCCACTTTGTACCCCGCGACAACGCAGTACATAAAGCTGAAATTAACAAGAAAACAGTTATCGACTATTCACCTCAAGAGCCGCAGGCGGACGAATACCGCCAGCTGGCGAAAAAAATTGACGCGAACGATATGTTTGTTATACCGAAACCGATGTCCATTGATCGCCTTGAAGCGATTTTGATGGAACATGGTATTTTGGATTAAGGAGGCAATTGAATGTTATTAGTCAGAGCGATAATACGCCCCGAGAAAACGGGAGCGGTAATGAGTGAAGTTGCGGCGGCAGGGTTTCCGGCTGTTACAAAAATGGCGGTCTACGGACGCGGTAAACAAAAAGGTATTAAAGTCGGCGATGTTGTATATGATGAAATCCCAAAGGAAATGCTGATGTACTTCATCAACGATGAAGATAAAG
>Ga0268262_10001829_pt1 | contig 25562 bp, 20 predicted proteins | sample TergutNc150P3_FD_190354 | JGI IMG/M metagenome (GOLD analysis project Ga0268262, IMG submission 190354) | Nasutitermes corniger P3 segment gut microbial community from laboratory colony in Florida, USA - Nc150 P3 (SPAdes) (version 2) | ecosystem: Host-associated > Arthropoda: Insects >... | reverse complement strand
ATACTCAAATTTCATGCTGTTTTTATACTTGTGAAGATTTGTAGTATCCAGCAATATTACATTGGCGGCACTGGAAAGCGTAACTTGAGCAACTTCGCCCTTGTTGCAAAACCCTAAATTGTATTCTGTAAAATCCATAGCATAAGAAATGTAGAAATTTTTTTTCTACATTTAACAAATGCTACCGCAAAACTTTATTGCACTCGATTTAGAAACCACTGGCTTAGATGCCGAAAAGGACGAGATTATAAACATTGCCCTTGTTCGCTTTGAGCAAGGCAGCATTGCCGCTAGTATTGATTTTTTGGTGAAACCGCAAAAAGAGGTTCCGGCTTTTGTTTATTATTTAACAGGCATTGCGAAAAACGAAATTAGCGAGGCAAAGCCGTTCAAAGAAATAGCACCGCAAATTTTGGAATTTATAGGCAGCTCGCCTCTTGTTGCGCACAATGCCGCTTTTGATTCAAAAATTTTTCTGCTTGCTCTTAGCAGAAACGGGCTTAAAAACAAGGAATTTGTTTTTTGGGACTCTCTTGCCATAGCTCAAGCGGCTTGGACTTTTGATAGCCATAAGCTGGTGAATTTGATAAAACAACTGAATATAGAGGTCTCTGCCTCTCACCGCGCCTTGCCAGATGCGGAGGCTTGCGGAAAAGTTTTTTTGCTCGGACTTGAGGAGTTGGAAAAGAGCAGCAGCACAGTAAAAGAAAATTTAAGGAAAATGGCTACGGGTACAGCCTACGAACCATTGTTTTAGGAGAATTTATGAAATACAGCGAATTTGTTGCGGAAATTTTAAGTGCGAATAGCCATTCAAAACAGCAGCTTGCCTTGGTGGAATGTGAGAGCGAATTTGAATATTTAGCTCCTGCCGCAGAGTGCGTAAAGCAAACAAAGGAAAAAATTTTAATAACAGCCACAAAAAAAACCTTGCAAAAATTGCCGCCTATAGAAGATGATGCTCACTCCGCAATGCTCAGAGAACGCTTTAGCTATGTGTGCCTCCGCAAATTTCACAACTGTTTGAATGATGCGAATCTTTATTTAACAGCAGAAGAACGCATAATTTTCTTTGCCGTAATAACCTGGGTAGAGAGAACAAAAACCGGAGATTTGAACGAAGTTCTGCATTATAACCGAAGCCCAATTTTATGGAAGAAAATAGCCTGCGAAGCACCATCTTGCCTTGGCGAGAAGTGCGAGCATTTTTCAAAATGCCATTTTCAAAACGCAAAAAAGGCGGCAGAAAATTCCAATTTGCTTATTGTTCCGCATCTATTGTTTTTGCAGAATATGCAAACAGATTTTGCTCTTTTGCCACATTGCGAAAAGATAATTTTTGACGATGCCGTCAAACTCCCGCAAGAGAGCAGAAAAGTTTTTGGGCGGCATTTGCATTTTTACATTTTAAAAAATTCCATAAAACATAATATATGGTGCAAAAAATGGGAAGAAGCCGCAACCGAAAGCGAAAAATTATTTTTGAGTCTGCTAAAAGAAATTCAAAACTATTGCAACAAAGAGAAAAAACGCAGAATAGTTTATAGCCAAAATCTCTCAAGCGAAACGGGAATTTCTTCGGAACCTTTTCAAAATTCGTTAAATACGTTGTTGGACATAATAGAGAAAACCAGTGCGGAATTTTACGCCGAAAATGATTTGAGCAAGGCAAAAGACTGTATGCAGTTCGCCTCTGACATAAGAAAAATCTCAAGCGATATTTCTTTCTTTTTTACCGCTTCTCACAGCGAATTTGTCTATTGGATAGAAAGCAATTCCAATCCGCATCAGGTGAATTTCCGTGCGGAGCTTATAAATATTTCCCACAAATGGAAATCTCTTTATCCAACGCTTAAATCTGCATTGTTTGTTTCTGATACCCTTAGCATAAATGGGCAGTTTGAATATTTAATCAATCGTTTTGCTCTGTTTGGAAAAAATTTGAAAACAAAAGTTTTCAGCCATAAAACCAGAAAAGAACCTCCGCAGGTTTTTGCCGCAGATTTTTTGCCCAAACCAACCGATGAAAAATTCGCAGAAGAATTGACAAGAGCTTTGTGCGAGATTATTTCCAAAAACAAAAGCAATACCCTTATTTTCACCGATATGGCATCCCTTTCAAAATTACATGCAGAGATAAAAAAAGACGAAACTTTAAAAGCCAAAACCTGCTTTTTTCAAGGCGCAGACGGCAACTTCTTTAATTTAGCGGGCTTTTTCCAAAAAGAAGCTGGCAACGTTTTAGTTGGCACTCCAGACGAACTGAAATCCTTGGAAGATATTGAATTGCCAGAAAATACCCTTGTGGTAATTTCGCGGCTTCCATTCCCAGACATTAAAGAACCAGTGCTTGCAAAGCAAATGGAAATTTTAAAAGAGCAGAACAAAAATGGTTTTACGCTTATAACATTCCCAGAAACCGCCCTTACTCTTAGAAAGGCTTATGCTGCAATTTCGCGTTCAGATAAAAAACAAACCCTGCTTTTTTTAGACCCGCGCATTGCAAGCGAAGCTTATGGTGCGAAAATCCAAAAGTTTTTCCCGAATTTCAAGATTTTAAGCCATAGGGTGTTTTCAACTAGTTTTTTACCTCTTTCTTAGCTTAATTTGCTTAACCTGCAAATTGTTTGGAATTTTGCCTTGCAAAAGTTTTTCCACAACAGGAGCTAGTTCAAATTCCTTGCTCGCAGTTATTAAATAAAAAGTTTCAAATTTCGGAGCATTATCCAGTTCGTAGGCATTTTCCAAAGAGACAATTTTTCCAGATTCAAGGCTCGCCGCTTTGCCATTTTTGCCTGCTAGGTGTATTGTCAAAACTCCGTTGCCATCTAAACTGAACAAGGCTCCATAAGGTTCTATTGCACTATAGCGAATTTGTATCAAATCACCTGCCTTTGCCTCGCTATTGTCTGCTAATTGTTCAGTTTGTTCCGCTGTTTTACGCCAAATTTCGAGGCCTGATTTCAAGCCCTTTACTCTTGTGCCATCTTCGTAAGTGTCTTCGCTGTATAGTATTGCCATTAGGGCGCTGACGCATAGCAAAAATATAGCCGCTAAATTCATAGGCACAATAGGCACTTTGGAAAGCACTGTGAATTTGGGTTTATATGGATGTTTTGCAAGCAATTCCGCATTGCTGTTTTTCAACTGCTCAATTTGCAAACGAAGTTCATCGTTTTCCAAATTTTTCAGAGCCGTCATCTCGCTTTCGGGGAGTTCCCCAAGCAAGTAGCGTTCAATTTTCCAGTCTGGCACGGTCATGGAGCCTCCAATTCAATTAGGGTTGTTTTTAAAGAGCGAAGCCTTTTGCGAACTCCCGGAACAGACATTTTAACTTCTGCGGCAACCTCCTCCAAAGTCATTTTGTCTATATAGTGCAAAACCGCTATGGTTCTGCTGCTATCTGGGTGCTTTTTGAAGAGACGGTTTAAAATATCTCTGTTTCCCCTTTCGCTTTCGGCATCTTCGGCGCAGGCTATGTGCACAAGCATATTGTTTGCGCTTATGTTTTCGCCTCTGCGCTTTTTGTTTCTTATGTGGTTGAGGCACATATTTGTTGCCATTCGCCACAGCAGGCTAGACGGGAATTCGGTATTCAGAGAGTTTCGCTTTTCCCAGACCTTAATGAAAACCTCTTGGGCAATATCTGCCGCAGCGTTTTCATCGCCAAGCAACTTATTGCACCGCCTGAGCACCATTGGCGCATAGCGCGTGTAAAGCTGTTCCGCATTAAGATTCTGGTTCATACTACTTAAACACCGTGGTTGAATAAAAGTGTTACTTGAATTTAAAAAATCATTTTTTTTCTAAATTTCAACGACAATGTTTCCCAAAACGGCAATCGTAGCAGTGTTTCTGCTGTGGGCAGGCTTTTGTTTTGCCGGTCCTAGCGATTCCGTTGCAAAAAACCAAATACAGTATATTCCTCTGCCGCCTCAGGCGGAGCCGCTCAATGGGCTGCTTCCAATAAAGGGAATTTCTAGCGGCGCTCCCCTAAAAACGTCTAGACCTACTATAGTGTATGAACACGGGATAGATTTTGAAAGCCGTACAAGCGTTGTGCAAGCCGGAGCGTTTAACGGCATGAGCAAAGATACAATGCCTCTTTGGCAGTCTTATTATCCCGAACTTGCCGATTATTCAATGGATATGTTTGATATAGGGTTCAACAGGCTTTGGCTGAACTCATTCATAGGGCAAAACAATGGCGGAGCTGGTGAGGCAGAAGAGGGTTCTCTATTTGATATATCGCTACCAATGAAAATACCCTCTTGGATGAAAGATTATGGTTTTGACCGCCCTCAGCTTTTATTGCAGGGTACAATGGATATTCGCTTTCACGGCACAGGAACATTGGACGATGCTCCCGGTAGCCGCGAAAACAGCCTTTGGCCTAGCCCAAGCCTCTCTTATGTTCCAAGTTTTATTGTGCAAGGTAAAATTGGCAGGAATATTACTGTTGAATTGAATAACACCGAGGGCGGGCTTGGCGTGAGAAACAGGGTTCGCATAGTTTATGCAGAGGCTACTCCCGGCGAATTTGAAGATTATGTTTTGCAAAGGCTAGAAGCAGGCAATACCTCTTTAAGTTTAGCTGGCACAGAGCTAACAGGCTATGCCGAGCAACATCAGGGTTTGTTTGGAATAAAGGCAGATATGAAATTTGGCAACTGGCGATTGACCACAATTGCCTCTCAAGATGCCGGCAGCCAAGAGAGTTACACAATAAGAGGCAAAGACGAAAGCACGGAGTTTCAAATTCCCGACAAACAATTCAGCGCTTACAAGTATTATTTTTTAACTCAGAGTATGAGGGAAGCTTATATAAACGCAAGCATAAACGGCGGCGTTCCGCCTCGGCTGAAAATAGACGGTTTAAAGGTTTACAAAAGAAGCCCTTTAACCACTTTGAACAACAAAAACTCAACAATAGAAAATGTGGTTGGCGTATATTTTCCGCCCGGAAGCAGCACTCCTGTGAGAAAAACAGGAATTCCTTTAATGGAAATGCAAAGCGGGACGGATTATGTTTTTGATGCAAATACAGGAATTTTGCGGCTTAAAGCCGGGAGCCAAGGTATGCTAGTGGCAGTTTCGTGGGCTAATGACCCAACAAGCCGCTCAACATCTGCAGTTAGAAACGGAGATGAGGTTTTGCTTGTTCAATACGATGTTGCTTCTTCTGATTTAATAGACATAGAAAAATTAATGCTCAAAAATACTTACAATGTTGGAATTACTTCGGAAAATGCGAGTAATTTTATTTTGAAAATGAAAGATCGTTCAAGAACCGCAGTTGATTTTTTAAAAATTTTAGGCGTTGCCGATTCTTCAAACGGAACCATTTTAACAAACGATGTTTCCAAATTTCTCAAAGAAGGCGGTGAATATACGGGAGATATGCGGTTGCCTTGCCGAGATATAAGATGGTATATGAATAATAAAGGTCTTTCTTATGCAAATGCCGCTGCAGTAGCAGAAGAACGCTGCCTTGAACCGCTAAGAAACGTGGATTCTTCTGCCACGATGGCTTCTCTTTACACAATGCCGGTTCGCAGTTTGAATCTTTACCAGCCTCTTTATTATTTTGAATCTGTTGGAAAACGCAGGCGCACAAGCATAAGCGTTAGAGACCCAAGCAGTAGCTATTCGGTTGGCGGCGGCGGTTGTTTGGATATTGCCCCGAATTCGGAAAAACTAAAAGCCGGTTCGGAAGTTTTAATTAGAGATGTGGATTATCAGGTTAATTATGAACTCGGGCAAATTGAGCTTATAAGCGAGCGAGCTTTAGACCCCAACAAAGAAATAACGGTCAATTTTGAATGCGAACCTCTTTTTGAGCTTCAAAGCAAACTACTTTTGGGAGCAAGAGCAGAATATCCCCTAAAAACGTTTAATGAGGGTTCTGTTTTTGGCTTAACCGTCCTTTACAAAAATCAAAATGTGAGCACGGAAAATCCGCGACTTGGAGGCGAACCTTTTTCTGGGCTTTTGCTTGGAACAAATTTGCGTTTAAGGGATAGTTCCCAAGTAATGGATAAAATGATAAATGCCGTTCCATTCATAAATTCCAAGGAAAAATCTATGTGGAGCTTTGAGGGTGAATTGGCGGCAAGCTACCATAATTCAAATACAAATTCAAGAAAATCTGCTTTGATAGATGATTTTGAGGGAAGCGCGCTAAACTTGCAATATCCGCTTTCTAGGCTTATGTGGTTTAAGGCAAGCCCGCCGGGTGGAATTGCAAGCGAACCCTCCACATACATAGAAACTTTAGATTACAAACGAGCCGGAGAATTTGTGTGGCACAGCAACACATCTATGTTATACAGGCACATTTACACGCCCATTGGCAACAGCGATGTGGATGGCAGGGAGCTGACTATTTTGAGTTTAAGATTAAAGCCAAACGATAATTTAAACGGCAAAAGTTGGGGTGGAATTATGAGACCAAACAGCGAATATTATAAAGATTTATCGCAAAAGAGATATATAGAAATGGTGGTTAGGGGAAATGTGGGTTCTTTGTATGTTGATTTGGGTTTAATAAGTGAAGCCGTGAGCATAAATGGTTATGAACCTGATAACATTACGCTGTACTCCGAGGCTCTGCCCGGCACAACGCAGCCGCTTAATGATATGGGCTTGGGGTACGCAGCCGGAGTGGATGGAAGGCTGGTAACTTGGGATTGCCGCTATGCCCAGTGCCGTTCAGATACTTTAAAGGCAGAAAACGTTGCTAGCGGCAACACAGATATTTCAAGAGATAAATTTGATCCCAAGCTGGTTGATTTGAGCGATCCGCCACCGCAGATTAACGGCACAAAGGGCAATGCAGGAGAGAGAACTTTTGATAGCGAAGATATAAATCGCAATGGGCAATTAGACACAGAAATTCGCTTTGTGCGTTATAAAATAGATTTAAGCACAGAAGATGCAACCCAGTTTGAAAAACTGCAAAACGGCTGGCGCAGGTTTCGCATTCCCTTGGATAAATTCGATACCATAGTGTCTGGCATAGGTGTTTCTGCAATGGATATTTTGTCAGAAGCTGTTTTCACAAGGCTTTGGTATGGAAATTTAGGGCAGGGCATTGCAGAAGGCAGGGTGCAAATAGCTGATTTTAAAATTGAGGGCAATGAATGGATAGAGAATTCTGGAAGCAATGAGTTTGGGATAATATCTAATCCCGTTACAGAAACTGTGACTGGCGAAATAAGTGCAGAAATACAAGCTCCGGGTGCAGTGGTTGTTCCAGACAGCAATTATTTGAGAGTTCAGGTGATTAATAATCGCGATAATTTGGGTTCTTATTTCAGGTCGCCAAATACACCGCTGGAAAGAGATCAAAATAGCGGTGCTCCTTTGAAAGAACAGAGTTTGCTTTTGGAATACGGAGGTTTGCACCCAGGGCAGTCGGTGAGCGCTACTAAATTTTTTGAAAACGAAGTTAAAGATTTTACTTCTTACAACAATATTAAAATGGAAATACATTACGAAACCAAAGCTACAACAACTCCTGTGAGATTTGCATTGCAATTTGGCCGTGGCGGGTTGGATGGCAGCCAAGATTATTACGAATGGTCTTTTAAGCCCGAAAAAATTGAATGCAGCGATAGAGAGCGAATTCAAGATTGCCACGAAAATAACTGGAGAGCAAATGCCTTTTCACTTCCGCTTGCCAAATTTTCAAATTTAAAAATGGGCAGGCAATTTTTTAATACGATAACAGACACTTTAACCAGAGATAGCAGAAACGAAATAATAAAAGTGGTGGGAAATCCCTCTAACAGCAGCATTAACTGGATACGCTTTGTTATTATAGCGGATAATGATGCATCTTTGGAAGACCTTGCCGGAGTTTTTTGGATTAACGATTTGCGGCTTTCTGGGATAAACAATGCTTGGGGTTATGCCGCAAGGGTGCACGGGCAGCTTGATTTTTCAGATGTGTTTTCTATTTCTGGCGAATTGCGCTATCAAGACGGGAATTTTGCAACTCTTAAATCAGATGGAAAAAGCCCAAAACCAACACTCAGCGAAGCGAATACCAGCTTGGATGTAAATGGAACCGCAAGCCTGAACATAAACAAATTTTTCAAAGACGATTACGGATTGCGCCTGCCTTTTGGCGTTGGCTACAGTTCCACTACGCTTCGCCCTTATTTAAAACCAGACGATGATATTAGTCTTAGCCACGATAATGCTTTTGATATGTTTGGAGATTTTGCAACTGCTGGTTTGGAAGTTAAAGACACGAGCGAAGAACGTTCTTTGAGAGAAGCTTCGGAGGCCAAAGGATACCAGAGTTTTTCGCGCTCAAGAACGCTATCCATTGGTTTTAGCAAAGATCATAAAAAAAATGATAATCTTTTTCAGGAAATTTTTGGGCAAGTTTTTTTGGAACGCCCAGCTTTGAATTATTCTTACAGAGAAACCGAGAGGCGTTCTGCTAAAATTGCAGACAGCATTTACCAGTACAATACGGTTTTGGAATATAAACTGGGACCTCTTGAGCGAAACTACATCTATCTGTTTGGCAACAAAAACCTGCCTGTTGAGCTGTGGCCCGGAACCTTTGATTTAACGCTAATGGACTTAGCTTACAGCAGAAGCGAAAATCAAGAAAGAGACCCAAATTTTATGGAACCTCAGGTGGACAAAATAACGAATTTCACAACAGACTTAACTCATAAGGCAGATATTCGCTGGAACATTTTGCCGTTCTTGAACCTTAATTATACTCTGAACATAAACCGCGATATGTATGCTGGCGGCGATAGAGAGGCTTTTGTGAAGGAAGATTTTTTTAGCCTCAATGGTGAGGGTGGTTTGTTTGCCAGAAATTTTATTTTTGACCACGACCACACCGATAGAAGAATTTATGTTAGAAAATATCCGTTGCAAGTTATCGTTAACGATTCCACGGGGGTACAAGACACCGTATCCTATTCTTACGCAATAGACAGCGTTGGTTCAAGGGAATATGGCAAGTCTTATGGAATTTTGCGCAACGAGCGAAATCGCAGGCAAGATTTCAGGGCAAATTTTTCTGCAGACTGGATTCCGTTTTTGCCAATGAGATTTTCTTTTGGCAGCGGGTTTACGCAAAATAAGTCTGTTCCGAATAACTTTGATTTTTATGATGAAGAAATGCTTTCAAAGAATTTTTGGACAATTCAGCAAAACAACCGCTTTGAATTTTCTCCGAGCTTAAGGTTGCAGCAGCTTGCCAGCATAGGCGGAAAAAACTTTATTAGTGATTTTTTTGAAAAATTTAAATGGCAGGAAATTCGCAGCGTATGGAGCGTGGATTTGCAAACAAACGGCGAAGATTTTACGCTTTGGCAATTATACGAAGAACAAGGCGTGGATCCGCTTCAGTACTATCTGTTTGGGCTTGGCATTGGCAACGGTTATCGCAACAGAGGTTTTTGGAACCTTGTAAGTGGCGATATGGGGCTAAAAACAAGAGAAGATTACGAAGATTTTGCGGAGTATAGAAACAAGAATACAGATCTCATTGTGTATCAGGGGCGCTTTGAACATAGCATTAGGCGCAATTTAACAAACAGCACCTCGCTCACTTTGCCCTGGTGGGATATTGGCGTTAAAGGAGATTTAACTTGGACAGAGACATTCAGGCAAACAAGAGAAAGTCCTTTATACATAGACACAGTAACTACTTGGCCAAAAATTGGAATTGGCGTGAATGTTCCAAATTTTGCGCATCGCTTTGATTTTTTCAAAGGCAAGCTCCGCAGCCTTTCTACTACGCACCGTTTTGACTATCAGGAACGCTATACTGTTAGACCCTTTCAAAGCGCAGATGATGAATGGCTAACCACAATAGATTTTAACCCGATAATTCGCATAAGCGCATTAACTCAAGGCAACATCCGCATAGAAAACAGCGTTAGGGTGAAAATGGAAGAGCAGTTGAGGCGAGCAAAAATGGAATTGCCAAGTACGGAAGACTGGAAAGAAGATTATGAAGATTATTACATAAAAATTCCCTGGTTGCGCACCGACAAAACGGTGGATAGGGGATACGCCGCCGGAGATGAGCTTTCAATAGCGTATTCTCTTAAAGCCAAAAGAGGTTTTCAGCTTTGGCGTTGGTATATAAAATTAGACAACGATATAGACTTGAAGCTTTCAAGTGGTTATAGTTATAGAAAACTTATTAAAGAAGATTATACTGTTGCAAATAAAGATTTTGATCCTTACGATCCCGAAAGCGGAATTACTGGGATACACACTGTGATACAAACTCCAGATGGCGAGTTGATAACAAGCTATACACCCGAACTAGAAAAAATATCCCACAGCGTTCCAGCTCGCTCTCACGAATGGTATATTCGCCCAAGCGCAGGTTACTCATTTAGCAAACTAGCAAGCGCAAGTGCCTACATAGAATATCGACAACTCAGAGAGCGGTTAAACGACGGTTATGCCCATGTCCGCCAAACCCTTTCCTTTGAAATAGCTGTGATGCTCAGATTTAACTAGAACCTCCCCCAATCTCCTAGCCCCCGGCTCTATATACTGCTCAAACGACTTTATTCCCTTTTTCTTGCTCAAAAAACAATAAGCACCAAGAGCTTGCATAATCCTCTGAGTACTAGCTACCAAAAAATCTTCCCAAGCCTGTTCAAACGAAACGCCTTTCAAAAGCGGATTTGCATCAAACCAAAGCTCAAACAATTGCTTAACCGTTTCTGCTGGAATCATCATATACGGATCCCACAGCAAAGAAGCAACGTCATAATAAATTGAACCATTCCGCGCACCTTGAAAATCTATGAATGCGATTTTATTTTCACCAGAGATCATTATGTTTTGCGACTGAAAATCCCTGTGCATCAAAACTTTTGGCTGAGACACGGCTTTCTTTGCCAAGTCTTTGAAAAAGGCGGATAAATCAGCAGGGATTTCTGTATATCCCAAATGAGCTTGCAAATAGTTTTCTGCAAAGTAAGATGTTTCCCAAAGATAATAGTTTTCGTCAAAAATTCTGTTTGCAAGTTCGTTGTCAAGGGCAAAGGCTCGCTCGCTCGCCTCTTGCCAAACAATCAGTTTCTCCAAAACAGCAGGGTAGTGGAGCATTGGTTGAGTTGCATCGTAAAGTCGGGTGGAACCGAGGTCTTCCATAACAACACGCTTTTCCTTTTCATCAACTGCATAAATTTCCGGCGTTGGCAGTTCCAAGGTGTTGAACAATTTTCCATAGCGAACAAAACGCTCAAAATCTGGGTCTCCCTCATAAGATTGCTGCAAAATCAAAGAGTGCCCCGCACATGCCATTCTGTAATATTTTCTCCCAGAACCCGCAGAACCAGCGGTGGCAAAAGATTCTGGATTTTTGCTGGACACAGCTTTCATCAAGCCTTTGGGCGAGCCAATATCTATCCAAAGCGAATTTTTATCTGCTATTTGCACAAAAGGATTTTCACCTTTTTTCACCAATTTTGCCCAAAAATTCCATATATCTCTGTCTGCCACCTGTTCCCAGGCTTTTTCCGAATACCAAGATATGCCTGTGAATGTGGCATTCTCCAAGCCCTTTTCGCCAAACCTATTTTCAATGCCCACCAAACGTCCATCTTTAATGCAGAGCGTATTTATCTCTGGATTGTTTATTGCGAGAAGTGCGCAAGTAGCCCCCGAATTTCTTGCACTATTCAAAAACGTCTCAATATCCAAATTATGTTCACAATCCCCATTCAAAACAAGAAGCTCGCCCCTCTCGCCCTCTTTATACATCCGTTGAATAGGTCCGCCCGTCCCCAAAATTTCCGGCTCAAACCAAACCTTATCAATTCCAAGCTCCGCCGCCGCATTCTGTACTTGTTCCGCCAAATGATGCGCATTTGCATGAATTTTCGCCGAACCTATTTTTTTAGCCAGCAACGCCTGCCGCCCAAGCGGACAGTTGTCCGCGATGGGAATAAGAGGTTTCGCGATTCGTTCGGTTAAGGGGCGAAGCCTTGTTCCCAAGCCGGCAGCGAGTATTAGGGTGTGAAGCACGGAGGGAAGATAGAAAAATTCTAGATTTTCCTAATTATGAAGAAATTTTTATTGCCATTGGTTCTTATGCTTGTGGGTGCGGTGCTTGCGCAAACCGCTCCGAAGCTTACAACCAAAGAACCATCTTTTATCGGCTTCACAGGCACTTTTATGAAATTTGGGAAAACTACGGGCGGTACTCGACCTTTTACTATGACTTTAGACTATAAACCTTGGTTTTTTGAACTCAGCGGTGTTGCAAACGCAGGGCACAACGCAGAGGAATTGGACTATCTTGCGGAGAATATAACCATTGTTTTGGCTTATTACGATGCTCAAGGTAAGGCTCAAGATGGAACGCCTTACCAAGCAGGTCTTTTTGATTTTATAATGTATTTAGACGATGACCCTATTAAAGTTACGAATATAAAAATTGCCTTGAAAGGCAAGGCTGAATCAGGAGGTTCTTCAGTTCTTAATCAGGCTAAAACTTGGAATTTTGAGCAGGGCAAGGTGTTCAGCACTTCAAAATATTCAAGTGCTATAACGAAAGCGCAGGCGAGCGCGTTAGATAAAGTGGATATTGAAAAAGAAGCCGAAGCCGAAAGAAAACGCATTGCCGATTCCATTGCCATAGAGAAAAAACGCATTGCAGATTCAATTGCCGCAGAGAAAAAGCGAGTTGCCGATTCCATTGCCACAGAGAAAAAACGCATAGCCGACTCCATTGCCTTAGATAAAAGACGCGCTGCAGTTTTACTTGTCAGAGAGAAAAAATGGACTACAGATTCCATTGCCAGAGAGAAGAAACGAGTTACAGATTCCACCGCTCTGGAAAAGAAACGGATAGCCGATTCCACTGCCAGAGAGAAGAAACGAGTTACAGATTCCACCGCTCTGGAAAAGAAACGAATTGCCGATTTTGCCGCCGCAGAGAAAAAATGGATAGCCGATTCCACAGCCAAAGAGAAAAAGCGGGCTGCCGATTCCGTTGCCTTGAAAAAACAGTGGGCTGCCGATTCCGTTGCCTCAAGAAAACAATGGGTTGCCGACTCCATTGCCTCAAGGAAAAAATGGGTTGCCGACTCCATTGCCATAGAGAAAAAACGGGCTGCCGATTCCATTGAACTCGCAAAGAGAAAACGGGCAGCCGAAGAGCTTGCAGAGGCGGAAAAAGCGAAAAAAAGTCAAGGAAGGAAAAAGGCCGTCTCTAGAAGAAAGGCTAATACTGCTAATAATACTGAGGACGATTGGTGGTAAGCATTTACTATATTTACCATTATGAATAAACTCCTTCTTTCTCTTGCTATTTTTGTGTCTGCCGTTTTTTCGGCAGATTTAACCATCAGAGCCACGGATTATAACCAGGTATATCCCCAGCGCAACAAAACCATAGTATTAAAAGGCAGAAAAGGAACCCACTTTGAAACAACTACGAATGGCAGTGGCATAGCCCGCGTTCAAGTTTCAGAAGGCGATACCTATTCATTTTGGTGCGATGGCATAACCGGAGAATTTGATTGCGGCTTTGGCAATACGCTCGCTGTTCCAATGGGTGCTGGCTCTGGAACTTGGGAAATTTACTATGACGATGACCGCTTTGAGTTGAAAGGCGTGAATTTTGAAACGGGAAAATCCAATATTTTGCCGAACTCAACCAGAATTTTAGAAGCAACCGTTAAGGGCTTGCAAAAATTCGATTCGGTTAATGTTGAAATTTCAGGACACACAGATAACGTGGGCGGCTTGGAATATAATGATAAACTATCGCAAGACCGCGCAGAGGCGGTTCGCAACTACCTCATTAGAAAGGGCATTTCAGAAAACAGAATAAGAGCCGTGGGTTATGGCTACTCGCGCCCAAGGGCAGACAATAAAACCGAAAGTGGCCGTGCTCAAAATCGTAGAATTGAGATAAGCATTGTAAATTGAAAATGAAGGTTAAAAGATATGCAAACCAGAATAGTTCATCCCGGTGATTTTTTGCTGGCTACGCCAGCTCTAGGTGGGAGCTATTTTCAGGATTGCGTGATTTTTATAGTGGAATGTTCTGTTGCCACAGGTTCGTGGGGTTTGGTGATAAACCATTTGGCGCATATTCCGTTAGACGAGGTTTTTAGAAAAAATCCAGGAACATCGCATAAACCGCTTCCTTGGGAAATAATGGGCGCATCGCGGGAATTGCACACGTTCTTTTTTGGAGGTCCCGTTCAGAACACAAACCCTTTTGAAAGACTTTCCGTTTGCATTTTAGAAACTGGAGATTCTGTTTTTAACGGAGCTTACGAAATTTCAAATGGCGTTTTTGTATCAAAAATACCACTAGAAATGGAGCTTCCCGTATCTAGGCTAATATCTCCGCAAAACAAAACAGCGCGTATTTTCTTTGGCTACAGTGGCTGGGCGGTTGGGCAGTTGGAGAGAGAGATTTTAGACGGAGCCTGGGAAGTTTCAAATCCATTTCCCTTTGACGTGTTTTCTAAAAATAGGGATGAAGTTCCTATAACAGTGAATAAATTCCGTGAGTGCTATGAAAAAAGCTACCGAGCCTGATAGCATCTATGCACACAACGCTCTGAGGCAAATATCGCACGAACAAAAGCGATGGAGTTTGCACGGTTTTTCAATTTCTGGTCTTTCAACTTATTTTCAAATTCCAGAGCTTGATTTATGCGTGGATATGGGAGAATGCCCTGTGAGCGCACTTAGCTTGAACCACATTCTTTTAACCCATTCGCACGGAGACCACAGCCGCTGCCTTATGCGCCACAACAGCCTAAGGCGTATGATGCAAAACCCCATTCAAGCGGTGTATTACATTCCAAGCGCCGTTTATGAACTGGCTATAGAAATGATAAAAGCCGAAACTCTGTTTGAGGGCGTTGCCGAAGAGCGTTTTGATTTGCCACGCCTAGAATGCGTTAAAGCAGGGCAGTGGTTTGACTTAGCTTACCGCAAGGATTTGGAGGTATTCCCCTTTGAGGTGAAGCATTCCATTCCCTCTCTTGGCTACACCATTTTTTGCAAGAAAAAAAAACTGAAAAAAGAATATGCAAAATGCGCAAGAGAAGAAATTATATCCTTGAAAAACTCCGGTGTTGAAATCACAAATGATATCCGCGAGCCTTTTGTATCTTTTATGGGAGATTGCATTGGCGAGTCTTTGTGGGAAGAGAGGCATATTTGGAATTCTCCAGTGGTGGTTTGCGAATGCACGTTTTTAGATAAAGGTGAAATGGAAATGGCGAGCAAAAAAGGGCACACGCATATAGATGACCTTGTTCAGGTTCTAAGCAAAATAGGCAGTTCAATGCCTTGCCAAAGCATAATTTTAACGCACTTTTCCATGAAGTATTCCAAAAGCCATATCTTGGAAACCGTGAACAAAGCAATGCCAGAAGAATTCAAAGACAAAGTGAGGATATTCCTATGAAAAACTGTAAATTATCAATTATTGCGCTTGCCTTGGCATTTAACCTCTCCCATGCTCTAGACCAGATGTACGATTACCGCTATACGCTAGGACCAGAAATTGTGGTTCCAGATGCTTTTTTTGTGGGTTTTGGAGGTTGGACACACTATACCAATGATTTATTTTTGATGAGCAATTTGCAAATAGGTTTAACAGATAGATTTGAAATAGGCGCAAAATATATGGGTGGATCTGCAAGCAGGCGTTACAGCCACTTGATTGATGTTGGCACAAAATTCGCAATTTCGAGAAATTTATCCCTCCAAGCCGATGTTCCGTTTGCCCTTAATCAGGAAAGAGACTTGGGCGGAGTGCTTTCTATTTCGCAATGGGATGGCTACACAAAAAAGGTTTCTTTTATTTACGAAGGGCGTTTGGCGTTTGGCAGCGCGGCTGGCGAAGATAGGTATGTTAAGCCATCTTTAGCTCTTTTCCCGTATTTTCAAATAGCCAATTCTTTTAGGCTTTCTGTTGGCACTTTATGGTCATTTAGCGTGGGCAATTATGAGTATTTCAGGGACGATTTTACGGTGGATATTATGCCGCGAGTAGAATTTGGAATTCTCCATTTGCGCTTTATGAGCGAAGTCTCCATTGGAATTTGGACTTTAAATGCCAAGAAGACCAATAGATACGCTATATTTGTGACAACTGACATTTAGCAATTTTAAGAAAATTTTCCAAAAAAGTCACTTTTTTGTTTAAAAATATGTATATTACTCTTAAGGTGTATAAAATTAGGAGCATCACAATGAAAAGAATTCATCTTCTCTTGGTAGCAAGCTTGTTGTTTGCTGTGGCATTCACCCTTTCCTGCTCAGAAGATAAAGGGGGTGGCTGGCTAACTTGTCAAGAACTTATAAAGCTCGAAGATAAGTGTGCTAATACCTATGAACAAAAATATGATGATTGTAAAGATAGGACTTGCCGAGATAAAGTGGAATCTGAATGGGAAAAATGTTTTATTGGCGATGCTTGCAATGGTGCCAGTATGAATAAGTGTGAGAAACATTATAAAGACGAGGGTTGCTTTGAAGACGATGACTATGATGATGACGATGATGATGACTATGGCGGTGGTAACCGCTGGCTCACTTGCAATGAACTTGACAATTATATAGGTTATTGTGAAGCTATGTCTGGTGGTAACGAAAATAAATACAACCAATGCATTCTTAGCGGTGCTTGCAATGGTACCTACAATTTTGAGATGTGCGAGGCTTATTATCGCTATGCAGGCTGCTTAGAAGATGACGATGATGATGACGATAACAATGGCGGTGGCAGCGACAACGGCAACTGGCTCTCGTGCCGCGAATTTAACATTCTTGAAGATAATTGTGATAGAATATATGACGAAGAAACTAATGCCTGTGGTATTCGTGATTATGCTTGCTGGGATGCCGCCGATGAAAATTTTGATGAATGTATAATTGATGGTGCTTGCAATGGTGCTAGTGAATCATTATGCTGGAACCATTATGAACGAGTATGCGGTTTCTAATAGCACATATTAAACATATACGTTTAATATGTTTAATAATTTTTTAACAATACCTTTACAAAAAAGGTATTTTTTTCTATATTTAATCCTCAAGTAATCCCTCACTCGGAGAATACATGAGGAACAAACTCGTTAAAATCGCACTAGCAGCAAGCATTGTGCTTGCATGGGCACTCACTTTTTCCTGCTCAGACGATAAAGATAGCTGGCTAAGTTGTGAAGCTGTTAGCAAGCTTGATGATAAGTGTGACAAAAGCTCATACGCAGATTGCGAGAGCGATAAGGATGATGCTTGCTGGGATGCCGCAGATGCCAAATATGAAAAATGCATGATTGACGGTGGTGCTTGCAATGGTGCTAGCGTAGAAAAGTGCTATGAGCATTATTATAAAGAATGCTTTGCCGGATACTAATTTCTAAAAAATAGCTAATATTACACCCTTGAATGCTGTAACAGCCTTCAAGGGTATTTTTTTTTCTATATTTACATACAATAATATTAATTATGGAGAAACTTTATGCAAACCTCAGAAAACTTTTCAAGCCCTAAAGTTGTTAGCATCAAATTCAAGGTGACTTTCCTTGTATTGCTGCTATCTTTGGTTTCTATTGCAGGTATAGGCGTATTGGTTTTCAACAGCTACCGTATGCAGCAAATCTCTCACGAGATTGCCGAGCAATATGGAGATGCCTTGACTGGCAACTATTTTTCCAAATTTGACGATTTTTTAAATGCCATACAGGCAAGTTCTGGCATTTCCCAAAACCTTGGCGAAACCTTTTATATGCTCAAAGACTCATTGAGCCGGCAGGAACTTGCAAAAACTATGGAAGACGAATATCACAAAGCCTTTGCCCGTGAAACGAATCTGCTTGGAGGCGGAGCCTTTTACGAACCTAATGCCTTTTACCACGATGTCCACGATTTTCATTATTTTGTGAGCAAGGAACTTACCGCTGCAGGCATTCCTTCGGAAAAGAACGTGCACTGGGTTGGCGGCGAATGGGCTTGGGATGTAAATACTTATGAAGAGGGTTGGTATTTGGCGGCTTTGCCAAAGGGCTGGAACCGTGCAGTTCCCCGCGAAAAACGCTATCACTGGAGCGAGCTTTATGTGGATACCTCTGTGGATGCCTTGATGGTTTCTGTATGCATTCCAATGTACAGCCCTAAAAACATCATAGTTGGAGTGGCAACTGTGGATGTGTCGCTTTCCACTTTGCAGAAAATGGTTTCATCATTTCCGCTTCCCACTCCTTCAACGCAAATTGTGGGTTTCTCCACAATAAACAATGCCACATTCGCCATTAGCGGCAGCGAAAAATTTGATATTGTGCCTTACCCTGTGGATAGCTGGCTCAAAGGATTAGAAGGCATTAAACCCGGGCAAATTGTTAATAAAAATATCACGCTTGATGAAAACAATTATTTTCTCACAGCTTATGTCCATGAATCTGGCATCGGGCTTGCGGTGCTGATTCCTGATTTGGAAAGATATGCAAAAGTGGATGCCTTGCAAGCTAACAATTTTATTACGGTTATTGCAATTATCATAGCAATGGTTATAATAATAATTGTGGTACTGCTCGCTATTTCCAGTTGGATTGTAAAACCCGTGCGCAGAACTTTTTCTATGCTGGAAACTTTTGCCAGAGGCGATTTAACCCAGGATATCAATGTGAGCGGCAGAGACGAACTAGCTCAAATGATGCGTATGATAGATAAAACGCAAAAAAGCATAAAACACATTATTATGGGTATAGGAGAAAAAGCTCATATTTTGTATGGAAATTCAAAAGATTTATCTTCCGTGGCTGGGCAACTCGCAAATTCGGCAAACGACACGGTGGAAAAATCAACCGAGGTAGCCAGCACAACAGAACAAATGGCTACAAATATCAATGCAATGGCAAACGGCGCAGAGCATGCGAGCACCAATGCAAGCGAAGTAGCCAGCACAACAGAAGAAATGGTTACGAATATCAATGCAATGGCAAGTGGCGCAGAACAGGCGAGCACCAATGCAAACGAAGTGGCTGGCGCGGCAGGTGAAATGAGTTCAAATATGAATACAATAGCATCTGCTGTTGAAGAAATGAGCGCAAGCATAAACCAGATTGCAGGCAACACAGTTGAAGTTCGCAAAATTGCAGTGTATGCAACAAGCAAAGCTACAGATGCCACGAGTGTTATGAGCAAGCTAGGTACGGCAGCAAAGGAAATAGGGCAAGTTACAAATGTAATTAAGAAAATTGCAGACAAAACGAATTTGCTTGCGCTGAATGCTACCATAGAGGCGGCAAGCGCAGGAGAAGCAGGCAAGGGTTTTGCAGTTGTGGCTGGGGAAATCAAGGAATTAGCAAACCAGAGCGCAAAAAGCGCTGATGATATAACAAAGCGCATAGAAGGCATTCAAATAGGCACGAACGAGGCAGTTGAGGTTATAAACGATGTATCGGGAATAATAGCCAAAATAAACCAAAGCGTAGAAGCCATAGCTGGGCACGTTGAGCAGCAAACCAAAGCGAGCAATGAAATAGCAAATAATGTTACGCAAACAAACGCAGGAGCAAAGCGAGTTGCCGCCGCCATTGACGAGGTAGCCAGAGGTGCGAATGAGATAGCGAAAAATGTGACTCAGGTAAGCACTGGAGCAAAGCGCGTGGCAAACGCGATAAGCGAAGTGGCGAGAAACGCAACTAATGTTAGTGGCAATGCGAGCGAGGCGGCAAAAGGCGCAAGCAAAGTTAGCAGCAACTCGCTCAGTATGAGCCAGGCAGCCAAAGAAAGTGCGCAAGGTGCAAGCCAAGTAAATCAAAGTTCCAATGATTTGGCAAAAATAGCCGAAGAATTGAAACAGACCATTGCCCAATTTAAAATGTAAATTGTTAAAACCTTAAACTTTAAAAAGAGAATGGATATGGAAAAAAACAAGGAATTTTGCTGCTCTGATTGCGGGATGCAAAGTTGTTATCGCCGGGAAAAGGGCTTTCCTGGGCTATGCGTTGGCGAGGGAGTAGATAAAGCTGAACTAGACAGCATCAAAGAATTGTATAAAACCGATCCTCTTGTTTTAAAGTTATCAAATGCTGCAGCAGAAATTGAGGGTACTTATTACGGGAAGCTCACCAGGGTAGAAGAAATAATAGCTTTTGCTAGGCGAATTGGTGCCAAGAAAATAGGCATTGCCACCTGCGTAGGTTTAATTTTTGAGGCAAAAATATTCGTAAAAATCCTAAAAGCCCACGGGCTGAAAAGTTTTTGTGCGATATGCAAAGTTGGTTCCATAGATAAAACAGAAGTTGGCATACCAGAAACCCTAAAGGTGCAAAAAGGCAGCTTTGAGGCTATATGCAATCCCATATTGCAGGCAAAAATTTTAGCAAAGCAAAAAACTGATTTAAATGTAATAATAGGTCTATGCGTAGGTCACGATTCTTTGTTCATAAAATACTCAGAAGCCCCTGTAACCACGTTGATAACCAAAGACCGCGTAACAGGGCACAACCCCTCAGCGGCATTGTACACAGCGGAGTTTTATTATAAGAGATTGTTGAAAAATCAGGATATTTAGAAAAGACGTAAATCTAAAGTTGGAGTTTAGAAGATGTCCGAAGAAAATACAGTTGCCGAATTTCTTGCGGGTTTTGGAGAAGAATCCGGAGGCTCTAATCGTTTCAAAATTGCCATCTCCAACGACCAGATGGAAGTTATAATGTATCCGGTAATTGACATTGCCGAGAGTGGCTTAAATACTTTAGAAGAAGTTCTCGATGCTTGCAAAAGAGAAAACATAAAAGTAGAGGTAAACGAAAAATTAATTGAAAAACAATTGCTTACAGAAGGTCCAGTTGAAATAGCCATAGCCAAAGGCATAAAGCCCGAAGACGGCAAGAATGGCTACATTGAATTCAAAATTGATATGAGCGCAAAGCCGCAATTCATACAAAAAGATGGCAATGCGGTGGATTATAAAAACGCAATGCAAATTACCCTCGTTAACGTAGGCGATATTCTGGCAGATGTTATTGCGCCAACAGAAGGCTCAGACGGAATGGACGTTAGAGGGTCTCCCATAAAGGCAAATGCCGGTTCAAAAGCGAGATATTTTTTAGGCGAAGGGGTAGAAGAAAAAGATGGTCATATAATTGCCACCGCAGCAGGAACGCCAAGCATTCAAGAAGATGTTATTATGGTTCATCGCCATTATGTTTTGCAAGGTGATGTGAATTTATCAACTGGCAACATAAATTTCCCAGGCACTGTTGTTATACAAGGCAATGTGACAAATGGCTTTGAAGTTATATCCGAAGAAAGTGTAGTGGTGAACGGGCTTATATCTGGAGCAAAAGTAAGAGCAAAAGGCTATGTGAAATGCGCAGGCGGCATTCAAGGCAAATCCGAAGTTACAGCAGGTTCTTTTGTGTCTGCAACATTCGTCAGTGCTGCCACCATTGTGGCAGAAGGCGATATTGTCATAACAAAAGATATTTTGCATTCAACCGTGAATTGCCTTGGCGAGCTACGTTTGGGGGGTTCCATAATAGGAGGTGTTACAACTGCATTCAAAGGCGTGGAATGCAGAGAGCTTGGCTCCGAGAATGGAGTGAAAACCATTGTGAACATACGCACTCACTACCGCCAAGAAAGAGCAAGGGAACTCGCAAACTCTGTTATAGCAGAAGTAAATATAATTTTTGAAAAATATACGGCTTGGAGCAAGGTAAAATCTTTGAACGAAGCAGAAGGAAAAGAGCTTATGCAATGTATATCTAAACTGCAAGATTTGATTACAAAACGGCAGATGTACGATAGCAGGGTAGCGAAATTTGATGCTATGGTTTTTGGAAACAGAACAGCAAAGGTAAAATTGCTCGGAGTTTTGGAAGCCGATGTTTCGGTATGTTCTCCATACTCAAAGTACACAAGCACAGTTCCAATAAAAGGACCGCTTACCGTATCAGAAAATAATTCCTCAGCAAAAATGGCTGTGGCAATTGGCAGGTAAATTCACAAACTAACCCAATCCCCTCTAGAAACCGCAACTTCATAGCCTATTTGCTTAATGCGGTTTCTCATGCAAGATGCACATTCAGCGGCTTCTTCTCCTGTGCATATTTTGTTGTTGTATAGCAGATATTTTTTGCGCACTTCCACAGGGGAGAGATTGGGCATAATCACATTTGCTCCGGCGAGAATCCCGCGTTCTCTTCCGCGAGAGTCAAGCGTTCCGAGTGCCGTTGTGGCGGGGATTAGCAGGTTTGGCTGCATGAGGCGCAGTATTGCCAGAATATTCAGCGTGAGGCGTACATCGCCTGCATTTTTGTCTTTGAAAGGCGTGTTGGAGTGGGGGATAAAAGGTCCTATGCCCACCATTTGCGGTTGCAGTTCTTTGATGAATAACAAATCATCAACAATATGTTCCTGCGTTTGGTTTGGCGAGCCAACCATAAAACCGCAACCAACTTGGTAACCTATTTTTTTTAAATCATATAAACATTTTTTTCTGTTTGCCCCCGACATTGCATCTGGGTGCAGCATTTTGTAATGTTCATTGTTTGCGGTTTCGTGGCGTAGCAAATATCTGTCTGCTCCAGCTTTGAACAATTGCTCATAGCTCTCATAACTGCGCTCTCCAATCGAAAGTGTTACCGCACAGTCTGGGTATGCCGTTTTTATTTCGCGGACAATATCAACTAGAATATCGTCTGTGTAGTGAGCATCTTCTCCGCCTTGCAAAACAAAAGTGCGGAAACCAAGCGGATAACCTATTTTGCAGCACTCCAAAATTTGTTCTTTTGAAAGCCTGTATCTCTCTGCCTCTTTGTTCCCAGCTCTGAGTCCGCAATAATAGCAGTTGTTTTTGCAGTAAGAGGTGAATTCAATAAGCCCGCGCATAAAAACATTTTTGCCATAGATTTTTTGCGCCGCGCACCGTGCCCGTTCAAAGAGATAATCATCATCGCATTGCAAAATTTTCTTAAACTCTTCTCGCTCAAGAACTTGAAGAGTTTCTAGTTTGTCAACCAGTTCTTTCATGTGTGGAGTTTTAGGCGGGGGTTCTAAAACGATATACCTAAACCGATATTAGCATCGTATATTAAAGAGCAAGTTTTTAATGCGCAGCCATAACCGATTCCAGCATCGGAATATAGGCTTATGTAGGCAAATTTATACGAATGACCCAAGTAGAGCATACCATCATACCATGTGCCACTGATCTTTTTCGCCTTTTCATCATCATTATCATCCCAATGCCAACCCCAATCAAAATCCCAATCTTTTGCAGAAAGATAAAATAGTCCAACTTGCGGCTGCAAGTATAAACCTTCGCCTTTTCCGGCTAGATAATGGCGAAATCCCAAATCACTACCTACCCTAGTAAGATTTTGGCCATTCCACACACTGGGTTTAATTATCGGGGCATTGTACAAACTCATAGGAATTTCAATAGTCGAATAGAAAAAAAGCAATTTAGCATTAGCACCAACTAAAAGTGTAATGGGATGAAAATAAACAGATATCTTTGTGTAATCCAGCGCAGAAGGGTCTGCAATATTTTGCTTTTCCCTACCCACAGATTCCATATCAATCGGATCAAGCGGATTCAAAGAAGCATTTGCCGTGAAAAACGCTAAAGAGAGAAAGGCTATGGACTTGTGGAGTAGTTTCATAAATTAAAATATAGAAATTTTAGTTCTCTCATATATAAAACATATCTTTGCCATCTGTTTTATATTTTTCCGCTTCTGAAACCAGATCATCAAGCGTGATGCCCGCCAACGTTTCCTTGATTTTTTTGTTTAGCTCATCAAAAACCAATAGGCGTATGGATTTGTCAATTTCAAGAGCTTTATCAGAAGTAGAGCCTTTGGTTTCTTCAAAAAGCGAAATTTCCACCGCAAATAAAATATCTGCCGCTGTGATTTGTTTAGGTCTTCGCGCAAGGTGATAACCTCCTTGGGTACCTTTTACCGAATGAAGCAGCCCGCTTTTTTTCAAAAGAGAAAAAATCTGCTCAAGATATATCTTAGATATACCTAGATTGTTAGAAATATTGATGACGGCAATGTACTCCCCATTGCCATAATTTTCTGCCATTTGAACCATAACGGCAAGAGCATAGCGACCTTTTGCGGATATTCTCATATTAGAAAACATAGCAAATTTATATGTATTTTGACCCTCAGGGTGAGGCTCATTTAATAATATAGTAAACATATATGTTTACTATATTATATTTAGTTTAATCTTTTTAGGGGAATTTTTATGAATTTTGAAATGGTTATGGCTTTATCAGAAGCATTGGATGCCAGAGACAAATATACCGCTGGTCATTCACGCCGAGTTATGGAATATTCCCTAGGCATTGCAAAGCATTTGAAATTGCCAGAAAAAGATATTTACGGGCTTAAAATGTCTGCCTTGCTGCACGATATTGGGAAAATAGGGGTATCCGATATAATTCTTCACAAAGAGTCTAAATTATCGGATAAAGAATTTGCCGAGATTAAGAAGCATCCTAAAATAGGGGCGAATATTCTTAAAGCTGTAGGTGCTTTCAAGGATTTGGTTCCCGTAGTTTATCACCATCATGAAAGGTTTGATGGCAAGGGCTATCCTCAGGGCATTTATGGCGAGCAAATTCCTTTCTATGCGCGAATTATAGCAATAGCGGATAGTTTTGATGCAATGACATCAACCAGACCATACAGGAAAGCGCTTCGCATTGAAAGTGCCTTGCTGGAAATAGAGTTGAACGGAGGAAAGCAATTTGACCCCTCTATTTCCAATGTGTTTATAGATCGCTTTGTGGAAATATTTGATGAAGCATTGAGAAATATAGAACCTGAGTACAGTATATAATCAAAGGCTAGAAAAATAATTTCTTTGCTGCTTCAAACATATCTTCTTTTTCCCCGCTGTCGCGGCATTCGGCATAAATGCGAACTTTTGGCTCTGTTCCGCTTGGGCGTATTAGCATCCAGGAATCGTCTGTGAATATTATTTTAACGCCATCCACAGTTATCAACTCCTTTACAATCTTGTTTTTGCTGCCAATGGAAACTTGCGAGCCTGGTTGCACAGATTCTGCAATTTTATGAACTTTGGCGAGCAGGGGAGCGCCAACCAGAGATTTGTCCACTTCAAACCCTGAGCGTTCTGGGTAAAGGCGGCCATATTCTGTGTATAAAAGGTCTAAATATTCACCCAAGTTTTTGCCTGTTACCGCCATAATTTCCAGCGCAAGCATAAGTCCAAAGCCAGCATCTTTTTCCAGCGTGTTGTTCAGCCCTGTTATGCCATCGGATTCTTCAAAGGCTATTAAGGCTTTTGGGTTTGCATTTCTCTTTAGCCAGGGGCGAAAGTTTTTGAAGCCAACCGGCGTTTCCATAACGGGGATGCCGAGTTTTGTTGCGATGATATTTGCAAAATTAGATGTTGCAACAGATTTTGCCAAAACACCTTCTTCTTTGCGCCAAGTTACCATATAATGAAAAGCTAGTGCGCCAAAACTGTTCATATCTATTTCCCTTGTGCCATCGTAAAAGCGAATGCGGTCTCCGTCTGGGTCA
>Ga0268262_10001828_pt1 | contig 25564 bp, 17 predicted proteins | sample TergutNc150P3_FD_190354 | JGI IMG/M metagenome (GOLD analysis project Ga0268262, IMG submission 190354) | Nasutitermes corniger P3 segment gut microbial community from laboratory colony in Florida, USA - Nc150 P3 (SPAdes) (version 2) | ecosystem: Host-associated > Arthropoda: Insects >... | reverse complement strand
TCAAAGAAGTTCGCTTCGTCTTCCCATTGATCGCCGTTTTTCTTTCTTCTGTTTACGGCTATGGAAAACTTGCAAACTGCCTGTCCGCCCGCGGTGTATTTTAATTCAGCGTCTCTTGTAAGCCGCCCGATTAAAACCACATGATTAACGTCCGCCATATACTCCCCTATTCTTCGTTTCTTACAAAGAGGTATTTAAGAAGATTGGTGTTGAGCTTAAAAACACGATCAAGAACGGCAATTTTTGAAGGGTCTGATTTAATTACCAAAAGAGCGTATTTTCCGCGTTTTCTTTTTTTGATTTCATAGGCGAGGTCTTTATCCCCGAGTTCATCGGTTTTTTCGACTTCGACTCCGTTGGCGGAAAGGTCGGAATGCAGCTGATCCCGTCCTGCCCTGTGCTGGTCTTCTTCCAAAGGGAAAATGACCATTAATTCATATCGGCGCATATATCCTCCTTATGGCCTTATGTCCGGCAATGCCGGAAAAGAGGGTTAGCTTAAATGAGATTTAAGCTGTTTTTTCAGATTACCAAAAACAGGCACTAATGGCAAGGGGTTTTTGGGGGTATTTTGCGATTTATTTTTCCCTTTTTAAAGCGTTTTTCCAATGAACTATATTCCTATTTTTAAGAATAGAAGGGGTAAAAAAGGAGGAAATTTATGAATAACAAACCTATCAGAAACATTTTGGCAGTCTTAATTTTAGTTGTCATGACAGCGGGAACGGCGAATCTCTATACCGACGAAAATAAAGAAATTACGGACATTAATAATCTTTTATTTCTGGCTGATATTACACAACAGGTATTGGAAGAAACCGTAAAAAAGAACGATAAAATCACGTTCATGGCAGTTTATTCAGACGATGGAACAATTATCGCGCATATTAAGCCTGAACGGATTGGCAAAAATTTTCTTGATGTTGATACTGAATTCAACAGCTGCTCGCGGGAAATATTTGACGCGATAAGCAGCAGAAAAACTTACAGCGGGTTAAGCAGTGATCCTTTGAATATTAATTATATGTCTTTTCTTGTGAAACCATTGGATCTTAGCTTTTTTGATTATAAATTGACGGTATTAGTTGGTATTCACGATAATTTTATGACAGTGCTTTAAACAGTAAAACTGTTTGAGCGGTTTTACCATTCGCCGACAAAGAGAATCTCAGGTTCAAGGACAAAGCCTGTTTTTTCTTTAACTTTTAATATGGTTTCGTCAACAAGGGCGCGAATATCATTTGCCGCGGCGTTTCCGGTGTTTACTATGATATTTCCGTGGAAGGGAGCGATTTGAGCGCCGCCTATTTGAGCGCCTTTAAGACCGAGTTCATCTATTATTTGACCTGTGGGTTTTCCAAAATCATGGTCGTTTTTAAAAGCGGAACCGGCGCACGGCAAACGATAATGACCTTTTTTTTCTCTGTCATCTCTGTTTTTATTCATCTCGGTTAATATTTTTTCTTTCTCGCCTTTTTTTACTTTAAATGACGCACTCAATATTATACAATCCATTTTTTGGAACGGGCTTTCTTTGTACGCGAAATCGGCGGGTTCTTTCTCTATCCTCTTTATTGCATACTTTCCTTTATCGCATTCAATAACATCAACCCAATTTAAAACATCCGCTATTTCACTTCCGTAACAGCGGGCATTCATCCAAACCGCTCCGCCTATAGTACCGGGCATCCCGGCAAGAAATTCAAGTCCGCAAAGAGAGGCTTCGGCGGCAGTATCAACGGCTTTGTCTATACTTGTTCCGCCTTTAAAAATCATTTCATTTCCTCTGGAATATATTTCGCCTTTCCAGCCGTTCATATCCAGCGTAATGCCGCGTATACCCTTATCGGAAACTACAATATTAGCGCCGCCGCCGAGAATAAAACATTCTATGTTTTCTGCTCTGCAGGTATTTAAAAGATTAACACAAAAAGCAGTAAAGCCGCCGCCTTGCGGAGACAGCCAACAATCAGCGGGGCCTCCCACTTTAAATGTAGTGTGATCTTTCATGGGCTCGTTATAGCGGAAATTTATTTCGCACGGGGTTTCTTTAAGGCATTTATTAATAATTTCTCTTATTTTTTCCATATTTTTATTTAATTACTCGGAATTTCTATGCCAAGATTTTCCGCAGTCCTCTTTGCCTTTCTTGAAAGACTTTCGTTTTTGTCTTTTGTAAGCGCAATTATCTCTTCCTTTAAACTTGTAAGTTTATTGTTATTCGCCATATCAAGACCGTATAATTTCTCCATAATGCCGCCGGTGCTTAAAAAACGTTTTGCAACGGTTTCTATTTCAGATTTATTGCTTTCCGCTGTTGATTCACCTACAATTTTTAAAAAACCGTTATAAAGAGCAGTTTGATTCTTTTTCTTCGCTTCGTCAAGCTCTGTAATAAGTTTGCCGAAATTTTTTGAGCCGGTACTCTTTATAAACATATCGCCTGCAAGAATACGGACGCGATCCGTGTTTTTTCTCTCCAGAAATAAACTTTCAAGAACAGCGTTTGCCTCGTCATTAGCGATGGCTCCTAACGCGCGAATTGCCTCATCTTTAACAGTGGGGACATCGTCGCGTTCGGCGCGGAATTTTAAAAACGGTATTGCTGAGACAAGTTTTCTGTCACGGCTTGCCTGCGCAGCGGCGATTCTTGTGCGGTAATAAGAGTCTCTGAAAGCGTCTAATATTGCGTTTTCAGCGGTTGCCCCCGTAAAGGGACCGAGAGCGCCGACAGCGGAAGAACGCAAGTTTGGATCAGTTGCGCTGATACAGGTTATAATAGCGTTAAGCCCTTTTTGATCGCCTATCTTAGAAAGAGCGTTTAATGCGGCAATGCGCAAAGCGGTGCGTTCATCGGTATTTGTCGCAAGATCAGTAAGAAAATCAACGCCCACAGAAGAGCCTGTGGCTCCTATGGCATTTATCACCGCGCTGCGGTTATCGTTGCCGGGATCACGGTCGTTGTAAAAATCAACTAAAAACTCCGCTGTCTGGTCGGCAAGTTTTTTATCGCCTGAGCTTGCGCTGCCGATGGCGCGGAAACAGGCGTTTAAATACTTTTTTTCCTCAGTTTCAAGAAGCTTCATCATTTCAGGAACCGCATCGGCGGATTTCATCCTTCCAAGGTATTCCATAGCGGAAAGAACAGTTTCAGTCGATTCGTCCTCACGCTGGCTTACCGCTTTTAACGCGCGCGCCTGCAATCCGCTTTTTTCCTTCTCGCTGAAAAAACCTAAAATACCGGTCATAACTCTCGTGTTTTTAGAACTTTGAGCGAGGGTGATAAGATCGTCGTCAAAGATATCTGTCTTTTCCGCCCTAAGCGACTGTATAAGATTGGCAATTTCAGTTTCCGTACCGTATTTTATAATATCGCTTCTTGGGTCTTTGGCGTCATCCTGCGCATACGAGGAGAAAACTATGAAAAAAATAAATATTAAAAACAAACACTGTCTATTCATTATCATTACCTTCATTATAACACGATAAGAAGTCTTTTTTATACTGTAAAAAACGTCCTTCTTTTACGGCGGCTCGGCTGTTTTTAATCAACTCGTTAATAAAGTACAGATTATGATAACTTGCCAACATAGAACAAAGTATCTCCCCTGTCTTAAAAAGATGCCGTAAATAGGCGCGGGAGTAATTTTTACAAACTTTACAGCCGCACTCTTTATCTATCGGCGAAAAATCATCGGTATTTTCGCTTCTTTTCAGAGCAAACGGTCCTTTATGGGTGTATACTCGCCCATTCCGCGCCTCGCGGGTAAATAAAACACAGTCAAACATATCTATCCCATGCTCTATTGCGTTTAAAATATATTCGGGAGTCCCTATTCCCATTACATAGCGGGGTTTTTCTTCCGGTAAAAAGGCGGCGGTATAGGCAAGAGTTTCATAAAACAACTGCGACGGCTCCCCTACCGACAAACCGCCTATGGCTATGCCGGGAGTATTCGATTCTATGCAGACCTCCGCGCTTTTTTTCCGCAAATCGTTAAAAAAATTCCCCTGCACAATACTGAATAAACTGCCCTTATATTTCCCGTCTGCGGTAATTTCTTCCCATTTGCTCTTTGCCCTGCCAAGCCAATCGGTGGTAATAGCAAGAGCTTTTTCCGCTTCCTTTCTGCTAGCCCCCCAAGGAGAACAGTAATCCAACTGCATCTGTATATCGCTGCCCAGAATTTCCTGAATTGTCACGGCTTTTTCGGGACTGATAAAATGCTTGGATCCATCAATGTGCGATTGAAACCATGCTCCTTCGGGTTTAATTTTACGCAGGGCGGAAAGTGAAAAAATCTGAAAGCCGCCTGAGTCCGTTAAAATATTTCTGTCCCAGTTAATAAATTTATGAAGACCGCCCGCTTTTTCAATTACTTCCTCTCCCGGTCTTAAATACAAATGATATGTGTTGGAAAGAATTAAATCATAGCCTATTTCTTTTATGTCGTCCGTTGTTAACGCTTTTACAGTTCCGTTGGTTCCCACCGGCATAAAGACAGGAGTTTCAGCATCGCCGTGAGGAAGGTGCAGAATTCCGGTTCTGGCGGCGCATGAATTATCGCGGGATGTTACGCTGAAACGCATCAGGTTTTCGCGCTCCGTAAAAGATTTACTCCAATTACCATAAAAATTACAACAGGGAACCATGCGCCTACAAATGGATGTATGTAGTTAAGCCCCGCCATTGCCATGCTTAACATTTCCGCAATGTAATAAACTACGGCGACACATAGACTTGTAAAAAGACTCATCAATAAAATATTTTTCCTGAATCTGCCGCCCATAGAGATTGATAGTATCATTACAATAAGAGACGTTGCTGCAAATGAAAAACGGTGATAATAATTCGCCTGAGCGGAACGATACGAATATCCTGCCGAACGAAGATCTTTTATCAAAATACCGGCATCCCTTACGTTCAATTCTTCCACGTTAACGGATTTTCTTCTGAATATATCGGGATGTTCATTATATAATTCGTCGGAAGTAAAAGGATATATTTTAAAATCTCCTTTTTCATCATAACGGTAAATAACGGCATTTTTAAATTCCCAGTAACTGTTATTCCACTCGGCTGAAGTGGCGCGAACCTCTGAAACAATCGCTCCTTTTTCATTTCTTTCTATAGTAAGCACGCTGTTTAAAATATTTCTTTCACTGTCAAAATAATCAACCGAATAAGTTATTGCTCCTTTTCTTGCAATAACGACAATGTCCGAGTTGCTTTCCGTAACATACTGTTTTAACGCACGCCTTGAAAGTTCATTTTTTTTCTTAAGTGTGGGTATTACTATTCTATCGTCAAGGAAAAAAGAAAAAACAGAAGCGATTAATCCTACGGCTACAAAAGACATACTAAAGCGCCACAATGGAATTCCCGTAGAAAATACGCTTGTTAGTTCATTTCTGGCATAAAGATCGCCTAATGTATACGCAGCTGCAAAAAGCAAAGACATAGGCATTGAAAACGAAATGCTTTTTGGAATATAAAATAAAGTTATTTTCAGCATTGTCGATATAGGCACTTCATTGTTAAGATAACGGATTAAATTAGAAAATAAATCTAAAAGTAAAAACAAAAATACAAATAATGAAATAGCGACAAAAAAAATAGGAAGAAATTGGCGAAGAAGGTATATATCAAGCACCATTATTTTTTTCATTTGCGCACCTTAATAAGAGCAAGAACAATGCCTATAGATAAAAAGAAAATATTAGGAAGCCACATTGACCAAAAAGGCGGCGTTCCCACATGCAAGACCATTGACTGTCCTATAAAAAGCATAGACCAATATAACACGGCAATAATATTGCCGAAAATAAATCCTACAGTCTGCCCGCTTTTTTTCGCCATTAATCCAAGTGAAACGGCAAGAAAAACAAAACAAAACGCGCCAAGGGGAACTGAAAATTTTCTGTATATCTCGATTATATAAACGGTAAGCGATCTGTCTCTCTTTATCTCTCTTAGCGATTCGGTATCGCGTTCAAAAGCAGTAACCGTTGTATTTCTGCGGTTCCATTCGTTTCCTGACGGTCCTGTTCTTAAAATGTTTTCCAAAGATGACATATTGTTCATCATTTTTATTTTTTTGTCGTTTAACCTTACGGCTAAATCGGCTTTTTTATCTTTAATTGCCGATTGAACGTCCCTTGAGCTCATCTCTCTGGGGCTAACGCTTATATATTGCTGCATAATATTCGCGTTGGATACCCAATACTGTAAATTATCCGTATTTGCGTAGTCGTAATCTTCTCTGGAGATTTCCTTTGACGAATGAATAAACGCCGAATCAAGGTTAAGACTCAAGCCCTCTCTTCCGCCGTCTTTTAATTCCGCGCTGTTTGCCGAAATAACTCTGCGCTCTCCGTTTTCTGTTCTATCTATAATAAGCAGATTTTCAATTGTATTATTTTTTACGCCGCCTGTAACAATTACGGTGTTCTTGAATTTTTTTACCGAATTAGCTTCCATTTCCAGCGCGGGAGTAGAGACAAGAATTTTCCGCCACAATTTGTTAAATTGAACAGTACCCGCCGGAAGCAATACGTCATTTGTAAAAAACGATAAAAAAGAAATAATAATTCCCACTGTAATTGCGGGGAAAAACACATTTTTATACGACAAACCGGAAGAAAGCATAACAAGTATTTCATTATCTGATGTTAAACGCCCTACCGTCATAAGAGTGCCGACAAGACATGCAAACGGCGCCGACATGGCTATTACCGAAGGCAAAGAGTAAAGTATTAAAAGTACAACCTGATTAAAAGGCACATGTTTAGTGAGAATTTCTTTCACCATAAGAAGTATTTGGTTTACAAAGAAAATAAAAAAGAAAAAAGCAAAACAAATTAAAAAAGAAAAAAGCATTTCATAAAATATATATTTAAATATGGTTTTGGAAAGTAATCGTCTGCTTTCAAGAGGATTTAAATTTCTTTCCGCAAAATAATCAATTACCAAAACAACATATTTTTTTATCAATATTAATATTCCGATAAAGCTGAGGAAAATTGCGTTGTTTTTTACCTTTTTGATTATGCTGTTTTTAAGCCCCGGTAGATCCAAAACCGCCGCCTCCTCTCTTTGTTTCTGTCAGCTCTTTAACCTCTGTAATGGTTGCCTGACAAACAGGAGCGACTACAAGTTGAGCAATACGCTCCCCATCTTTAATTATAATATCACTTGAGCCTAAATTGATAAGAATTACGTCTAAATCTCCGCGATAATCGGAGTCTATAGTACCCGGGGAATTCAGCACAGTTAAGCCCTTTTTAAACGCCAAACCTGAGCGCGGACGCACTTGAGCTTCATAACCTTCGGGAATTTCGATTTTTAAGCCTGTCGGGATTTTTACCCTTCCAAGGGGCGGTATGAAAATATCGGCTTCAAGTAAGGCGTGTAAATCCATGCCGGCGGCTCCCTTGCTTTCGTACTGCGGGAGAACCGCGCGCGGAGCGTTTTTAACTACTTTTACAAGTACTTCACTCACCCCGCGTTAGTCCTATATTATTTGCGCTGCCCGCCGGGAGCGCTCGATGGATCAATCGCGTCTATGTATGAAAGATTGAGACGCCCCTGTTTGTCAATTTCAAGCAGTTTAACGGGTATCTGCTGACCTTCTTTTAACACGTCGGTAACTTTCTCGATCCTCTGCCTTGAAAGTTTGCTTATGTGGACAAGTCCTTCTTTTCCCGGGAGAATCTCGACAAATGCGCCGAAATCCATTATGCGCTTTACAGTGCCGTTGTATACCTTGTCGGTTTCCGGGTCGCAGGCAATGCCGACAACCGCCGCTTTCGCGTCTTCCGCGTCTTTTGTGCTCTTGCCGAAAATTGTAACAGTGCCGTCGTCTTCCGTATTTATCTTTACCGAATATTGTTCACATAACGCTTTAACATTCTTTCCGCCGGGACCTATAAGCGCGCCTATTTTATCGATATCAATCCTTAAAGAAATAATCTTAGGCGCGTATTCACTAATCTGCTCAACCGGTTTTTCAAGACATTTGTTCATTATGGAAAGAATATGCATTCTTCCGCGTTTTGCCTGATCCAGCGCTTTACGCATTATTTCCTGGCTTACTCCGGCGATTTTTATATCCATCTGGAAGCCTGTTATTCCGTCTTTTGTTCCCGCAACTTTAAAGTCCATGTCTCCAAGGTGATCTTCTTCGCCTAAGATGTCAGATAACACAGCGAATCTGTCGCCGGGACCGGCTTTTCCTTCGGTGATAAGACCCATCGCGATGCCTGCTACGGGTTTTTTCATCGGGACGCCCGCGTGAAGCATGGAAAGAGTTCCGCCGCAGACAGATGCCATTGAAGAAGAGCCGTTAGACTCCATGATTTCAGAGACAACTCGAACCGTATACGGGAATTCTTCTTTTGAGGGAATCATCGCCTTTAATGAACGCTGGGCAAGATGTCCGTGACCTATTTCTCTGCGCCCCGTACCTGTTCTGCCGACTTCGCCGACTGAATACGGGGGGAAGTTGTAGTGCAGCATAAAGTTTTCACGTTTGTCGCCTTCGATGTCGTCGAAAATCTGTTCGTCAAAAACCGTTCCAAGCGTTGTTACCGCAAGCGCCTGTGTCTCGCCTCTGGTAAACAGAGCGGAACCGTGAGTGCGCTGTAAAATACCTACTTCGCAGGTAATGTTACGGATATCTTCCAAGCCTCTTCCGTCTACGCGCTTTCCGTTATTTAAAATTGAAGTGCGCAGAATTTCATACTGCATATCTTCAAATAAAGCGTCGAAAAGTTTTTTCTGGTTTTCATCTTCAAGCTGAGCCGCGTGCTGCGCCGCCAATTCTGTTTTAACCGCTTTAATACCGTCGTGTCTTTCATGTTTTGTGGGAAGAAAGCAGGCGGTTTGCAGTTTCGGGAAAGCGGTGGAACGGATAGTATCGGCGTTTTCCAGTGAATACGGCAGAGGAGCAAGAGGAAGCTTCGGTTTTCCGGCAAGCTCGCGCAATTTTTCCTGCAATGCGCAGAATTCCTTTATCTGCGCGTGGGCTTTATCAAGCGCTTCAATCATCAGCTCTTCGCTTACTTCTTTCGCTCCGCCTTCTACCATTGTAATGCCGTCTTTTGTTCCGGCTACCATGATTTCCATTGTGGACTTCTCTATTTGCTCATAGGTGGGATTTACAATAAGCTGACCGTCCACCTGACACACGCGCACGCCCGCTACGGGTCCGTTAAACGGAATGTCCGAGATGTGGACAGCCGCCGATGAGGCGATAATCGCCAGAATGTCCGGCGGATTTACCTGATCGGTGGATAAGGTCGTCGGGATCAACTGAATCTCGCGGCCGAAGCTTTTGTCAAAGAGCGGACGCATGGGTCTGTCGATAAGGCGGGAAACAAGTATTTCCTTGTCCTTGGGACGGCTTTCCCTTTTAATAAAACCGCCGGGAATTTTCCCTGCGGCGTAATATTTTTCGTTATAGTCGACTGTAAGAGGCACATAATCAAGCCCTTCCACTGATTCGTGTGAACAACAGACGGTTGCAATTACCGCCGACCCCGCATATTGGGCAAAAACAGAGCCGTTTGCCTGTTTTGCAATCCTGCCGGTTTCCAGAATTAAATCCTTTCCGGCGACTGAGAGTGTTACTTTTTGCATCATAATTATTTACGCAGTCCCAAGTCTTTTATCAACTTGCGGTAGCCCTCAAGATTCTTCCTTTGAATGTACTTTAACATCCTGCGGCGTTTACCGACCAGTATTAAAAGTCCCCTTTGACCTGATTTGTCTTTCTTAAACTGCTTGCAGTGTTCTGTAAGCTGATTGATTCGCTCGGTAAGCAGAGCAATCTGAACTTCTGTCGCGCCTGTATCTTTATCGTTTTTACCGAATTTGGTTACGATTGTAGCTGCGCTTTCTTTGGTTAATGCCATACATTTCTCCTGTTATAACCCTTAATATTCCGGTAAATAATGGCATAAAAAGGGGGGAATGTCAATATATGCGGGCGGGCGGAACAACCGAATAAATAGCCATTTTTACACAAAATTCCTCATTTTTAGGTTTTTTAGAGTAGAAAAATCTTTTGAAATATGCTATTTTATTATAAATCATTGTTTAAAGGGGAAAAGGAAAAGGGGACATGATTACGAATCCGTTTAGGCTGTTTAGAAAATTTGTTAATAAGGCATTTCTGGTTTTTTCCTGCATACTTTTCCTGATAATAGCCATATCCGCCATTGCGGTGTATACCATTTCCGCCCATCAAATTAACCGTTCTTTCATGGAACAACAGCTTTCCATAGCTTCCGAGACATTGCGTCTGCGCCTGGCAAACACAGTAAACAGCGAGCTTGCCCTTGTTATGAAAATGGCGGATACGTATATAATTCAGCAGTATTTTACAAACCCTTACGATCCTGTTCTTAAAAATCAAGCCTATACCGAATTGAACCTTTATAAGGAACATTTTGAAAATAAAGTCGTTTTCTGGGTCAGCGATGTGGATAGAATATTTTATACGACCGGAAGCGAGCCGTATATTATCAATCCTGATGATCCTGCGTCTTATTGGTACAATTTAACTCTTTACGAAACGGAAAGATTTAATTTTAACATCAATTATAATCCCGATTTGGATCAGATTAATCTTTGGATCAATGTTCCCGTATTTACCGCTGATGCTGTCAAAAAACCTATAGGAATGCTCGGCGTAGGTATAAACCTTACCGATTTTTCAAATTTTATAGCTTCCAGTTATCAGAAATTCGATAAAAATATAACGCCTTATATGTTCAATAAATACAATGAAATTACTTCAGCGGCGGATTATAACCTTGTTGAAAACAAAATCCATCTTGACGTTCTGCTTGGCGATGAAGGAAAAGAATTAATCAAGGTAGCAAACGAGCTTTCCGAAGGAGAAAGCCGAAGCTTTCTCTACAATAAAAAAATACATCTTGTAAACTCCATCCCTTCCATGGAATGGTATCTTGCGGTTAGCTATCCAACGCCCGGTTTATTTGCGCTGGACAAAGCTATGAATACCGTATTTTTCAGTATGCTGTTCCTTATTTTATTCCTTTTCATAGTCATTAATGTTTTTATCGCCCGTTTGGAAGGCACAATGGCGGAACATAACAAGGAACTGCTTGAGGCAAACCGCAAGGCGGAATTCGCTTCGCAGGCAAAAAGCGATTTCCTTGCGAAGATGAGCCATGAAATCCGTACGCCTATGAACGCCATTACAGGTATGGCGGAATTACTGATGAGATCGGATCTTTCAGGCGAGTCCCGAGGTTATGTGCAAGATATAAGACAGGCGGGAGCGAACCTTTTATCTATTATCAATGATATTTTGGATTTTTCAAAAATAGAAGCGGGCAAATTGGACATTGTTCCCGTTAAATATATGCTTTCATCTTTGATTAACGACACAGTCAATATTATTCGTATGCGACTTATTGTAAAACCTTTGCGGTTCTTTACCAATATAGACGGAAATATTCCCAACAACCTTATCGGAGATGAAGCAAGACTGCGGCAGATACTTCTTAACCTTTTGTCCAACGCCGTAAAGTATTCGGACAAAGGACACATCGGTTTGACCATTACAATAGACAAACAAGACAGTAAAAGAGTCTGGCTCAAGATAGTTGTAACCGACACGGGAAAAGGAATAAAACCCGAAGACCAGGCAAGACTCTTTGACGAGTTTGTTCAGGTAGATACAAAGAAAAACAAAGGTATTGAAGGAACCGGATTAGGGCTTGCTATTACCAAACGTCTCTGCGTCGCTATGGGCGGAAGTATAAGCATGGAAAGCGAATACGGCAAAGGCAGCGTTTTCACGGCGATTATTCCGCAGGAGATTGAATCAACAGCGCCGCTCGCCGAAGTAGAGGACGCAGGTAAAAAGAAAATACTGATCTATGAAGGCAGGGAAATTTACGCAAAAGCGCTATGCTGGTCTCTGGACAATATGCACGTTCCTTATACTAAGGTAACACATCAAAACGATTTTGCCCTTGCGCTGTACAGGGAAGAATGGTTCTATGTTTTTTCCGGTTACGGTCTTTATGATAATATAAAACCGCTTATGGATCAACCTGACTCCACTTTCTTCGGCGGAAAAAAACCGTCGCTGGCTTTAATGGTAGAATGGGGAACCGAAGCTTACATACCGGGTGTGCGGTTTGTATCCATACCTGTGCAATCCCTGTCTATTGCAAATGTTCTTAACGGCAAAGCGGATAATAAAGGATATATTAAAAGCTCCGGTATAATACGCTTTACTTACCCAAGCGCGAAAATTCTTGTAGCAGACGACATAGCGACCAACCTTAAAGTAGTCGAAGGTCTTCTTGCTCCTTACCGTATAACAGTAGATACCTGTCTTAACGGTTTACAAGCCATAGAGCTTATAAAGCGCAGTAAGTACGACATTATATTTATGGATCACATGATGCCTGAAATGGACGGAATTGAAGCTACAAAAATTATACGTTCTCTTGAAGGAGAACGCTACCGCACCGTGCCGATTATAGCTTTAACCGCAAATGCCGTTGTGGGAATGCGGGAAATGTTTATAGAAAACGGTTTTAATGATTTCCTTTCCAAACCCATAGACGTTTCAAAATTAGACGAAATGCTTAACCAATGGATACCGAAAAACAAAATGGAAAAAGGAATTGACAGCTCAGATAAAGGCTCGATTTATGACGTGCCCTCTATATCGGGCATTGATACCGTAAAAGGTATCTCCATGACAGGCGGAACTGTTACCACTTACAGACAGGTATTATCGCAGTTTTACAAAGACGCTCAAGACAGATTGCCGCTTTTACAGCAAACGCAGAACTCGGAAAAATTGCCCATTTTTATTACACAGGTTCATTCCCTTAAAAGCGCGTCGGCTAGCATAGGAGCAGATGAAATTTCCATAGAAGCCGCAGGACTTGAAGCCGCAGGCAAAACTACGGATATGATTTATATTCAAGAACATTTGCCCGTTTTTATACAACAGCTTGCGGAACTAATAATCAATATAAAAAAAGTTTTGGAAAACAAAAAGGCTGAAGAGATATCCGAGCCTTCATTAATGGTAGATAATTCTCCGTTATTTGAAGAACTTGCCGAAGCTTTGAAAAAACAGAATGCAACGGAAATCGACCGTCTTCTTACCGACTTGGAAAAAATACCTCTGGATCCGGAAACCAGAGACGCGCTGGAAAAAATTTCCGATGAAGTGCTGATAACCGAATTTGACAACGCCCTGAAAATTGTTAACGATCTTATCACCGTACAAATAAAGTAATTAGGAGAAACATCGTGCCGAAAAACAAGAATCTTGTTAAAACAATTTGTTTTATGTTTTCGGCTGTTATCTTAATTACTCTCAATAGCTGCTCCGCAAAATCGACTCAGGAATTTATAACCATAGGCGCGCTTTTACCGCTTTCAGGCGAAGATTCGGACGAAGGTTTCCGCGCTCTTAACGGTATGTATATCGCCAAGAAAGAGATCAATGAAAACGGCGGCATAATGGGGAAAAAGCTGGATATTATAGTGTTAAACGACCGCGGAGACGAAGAATATATCGTACAACAGTATAATAAATTAAAAGAAAAAGGCGTTGCCGCAATCATCGGCTCATGCTACAGCAGCGTAACAATAGCGCTTGCCAAAGCGGCGGAAAAAGACGGCATACCTGTTATCTCGCCTACCGCATCAAGCCCCGAGGTAACAAAGGGCAGAAAAAATATCTTTAGGGCAATCTTTATTGACGATTACCAAGCCCAGGTAATGGCTTTTTTTGCGCGTAATTCGTTAAAAGCAAAAACGGCGGTTGTTTTAAAGAATAAAAATAACGAAGGTTTTAATCATATAGTTGATGTTTTTACAGAATCATTTAAAGAGCACGGCGGAAACATTATGGCGGCGGAAACATATTCAACATGGAATGATTTTGCGGGTATTCTGCGCAAATACACATACAATCCTCCCGATGTTATTTTTTGCCCCGAAGATTATGTTCCCGCCGCAAAGCTTGCCAATACCGCTTATAGCGCCGGTCTTGTTAATACGCCGATATTGGGGTCGGACGCATGGGACGGACTTTTAACGTATATAAACAACCCTGACACAATGAAAAATGTTTATTATTCGGCTCCTTTTTCATTTGATGATCAAGACGAGAAAGTCGTGCGGTTTGTCAGAGAATACTTTGACTGCTTTTCTCAAATGCCGCTGTCCGGCTCTGCGACCGCTTACACCTGCGTATACATTTTAACGGAAGCGATAAAAAAAGCGAAAGGCACAGATAAGGACGCTATAATTTCCGCCATCAAAAAAAATATAATTGATTCAATAACGGGGCATATACAGTTCGACGAAAATAACAATCCGCATACCAACGTATATATTATTCATTTAAAAGGCGGAGAATATTCCACCTATGAAAAACTAAGGCTATAACGGAGAAATTCAGCAATGCTTAGAAAATTCCGAATCGGAACACGCTTATTATTGTCGTTTTCCATTATAGTCTTTTTTACATTGTTAGTAGGATTGACAGGCTTCGCCCGCCTTACCTCTATGGGAAGATCGTCAATTAAAACGATACACAATGTTACCATATTAAACGATATTTACGACAGCAATACTTTTGTCGATTACGGTTTATTTAATCTGCTGTACATAAGCGACAGTACGCTTACCGACTATGTATTACAGACAACAAAAAATCACGCGGAGCATTTGTTAACGCGTTTAAAAGAGTATATTTCGATTCAGGATCAATTCAGCGATGTTTTTACACCGGGGGAACTGCAGGACATGGCAAACTTACTGGAAATATACACAGACGCCTATACTCCATTGGCTGAGGAGATTTTTTATCTGGTGGAACAAAGGCGCATGGAAGAAGCGCTTTCCGTGTATATAAACCGGCTTACTCCCCTTTTTAATACATTTACATATTATTTAAATCTCGGTTTTTTAAAAAATCTTGAATACTCTGATATCAAAATGAAAGAGAACAATGAGAAAGCTTCGTTTAACATATACTTAATGCTGACGCTAGTTGTAATGTCGTTGATTGTATCCGTTTTGTTGGCGCTTAACGTAACCAAGTCTATTGATGCCCCGCTTGCTGAACTTGGGATGGCTGCGGAAAAAGTGGCAAGCGGAAATCTTAACGTTCAATTTGAACAAACGCAAAGTAATGATGAAATACGGCAGCTTTCTCAAAGATTTCAGGAAATGCTTTACCATCTTAATCAGGTACAGATGTTTAAACTGGAAGCCGTAGAAGCGCGGCTGGAAAAAGAAAAAGCCGAAGCCGCTTCAAAATCTAAAGATGAATTTCTTGCAAAGATGAGCCATGAAATAAGAACGCCCATGAACGCCATTATCGGCATGGCGGAACTTGCCTTACGCGAAGAAAGACGCGAAGCGGCTCATGAGCATATCGTTACGATTAAACAGGCGGGCGCAAACCTTTTGTCCATCATCAATGACATTCTTGATTTCTCAAAAATAGAAAGCGGTAAATTGGAAATTGTTCCGACAAATTACCGGCTTTCTTCTTTGATTAACGATACTATCAATATTATCCGTATGCGGCTCATGGAAAAACCGATACGTTTCTTTACAAACATCGACGGGAATATTCCCAACAGTCTTATCGGAGATGAAGTGCGTCTGCGCCAAATTTTCCTTAATCTTTTAACCAACGCGGTAAAATATTCAGAGAAGGGGCATATAGGTTTAACCATTACCGTAAACAGGCGTAACGACAAACAGGTCTGGTTAAAAATAGCCGTAGCGGATACCGGAAAAGGTATAAAGCCGGAAGATCAGATAAAACTTTTCAGAGAGTTTGCCCAGATAGACAAAAAGAAAAATCAGGGTATCGAAGGAACGGGATTAGGTCTTGTAATTACCAAACGCCTCTGCGTCGCTATGGGCGGAGATATATACATGGAAAGCGAATACGGCAAGGGAAGCGTATTCACCGCGATTATACCGCAAACAATTGAATCGGAAGCTCCATTCGCCGCAGTAGATGAACCGGAGAAAAAGAGGATACTTGTATATGAAGGCAGATCAATTTATGCCGGAGCGGTAAGCTGGACTTTAAAAAACATGAATGTTCCTCATACTTTAGTAACTAATCAGTATGATTTTGCCGCCGCGCTGTACAGAGAAGAATGGTTCTATGTGTTTTCAAGTTACGGTCTTTATGAAAAAATCAAACCTGTAATGGATCAAAAAGATTCGGCTTTTTACCAAGGAAAGAAACCGCCTATGGCGCTGATGATAGAATGGGGGACAGAAGCCTACATACCCGGCGTGCGGTTTGTTTCAATACCTGTACAGTCTCTTTCCATTGCAAATGTTCTTAACGGCAAAACGGACAGCAAAGATTATACTAAAAATTCCAACGTAAACCGTTTCATCTTCCCCCGCGCGCGGCTTTTGGTAGTAGATGATATCGCTACTAACCTTAAAGTGGTTGAAGGGCTTCTTACACCTTACAAAACAACAATTGATACCTGTATGAACGGTCTGCAAGCCATAGAGTTGGTAAAGCGCTCTGTTGCGGAAAATCGCGTGTATGACATTGTATTTATGGATCACATGATGCCCGGAATGGACGGAATTGAAACAACAGCCGCTATCCGCGCTTGGGAAAAAGAGTTGCAGGAAATAGGGAACACACGCAAGCAAATTCCTATTATCGCGCTGACGGCAAACGCGGTTGTGGGAATGAAGGAAATGTTTATTGAAAACGGCTTTAATGATTTTATTTCCAAGCCAATAGATGTTTCCAAACTGGATGAAATTCTTAACCATTGGATACCGGAAGAAAAGAGAGAGCAAAACTCACAAGAGAATCAGGAAGCTAACGGGAATACACCCAATAAGCCTGCCCTTGGGAGTGATATCGCATTATATTACATACCCGGCGTTGACGCGGCAAAGGGTATCAAAATGACCGGCGGAACTTTAAATCTCTACAAGCAAGTATTAGCCATGTTCTGCAAAGACACGCAGGAAAGACTGCCGTCACTCCATAAAACGCCGGAAACGGATGCTCTGCTCTCCTTTGTAACCAATGTGCACGCCCTTAAAAGCGCGGCGGCAAGTATTGGGGCTAAAGATGTTTCCGAGATCGCTGCAGAGCTTGAAACCGCAGGCAATGCTACAGACATAGCTTTTATCCGTGAAAATTTACCTTCCTTAGTGCAGCAGCTTACGGAATTGATCATTAATATTGATAAAGCTCTTGGACGCAAAGAGACGGAAAATCCTCCTATTCCCGCTGCGCACACCGATTATTCCTCATTGTTTAAAGAGCTCGCCTCCGCCTTGGATTCTAAAAACGCCGCCGACATCGACCGTATTTTAGAAGAACTAAATCAAAAAGAATTAGATACGCAAACCAAAGAAATTTTAAATAAAATTTCCGACGATGTGCTGGTAACTGAATTTGACAACGCTATTAAAACTATTGAAGAATTTTTAAAAGGATAAAAGAAGAAAATGGAAAACGAAAAAAAACTTGTTCTTTTGGTAGACGACAATCCCGCAAATCTGCGAATTGGAAAAAACGTACTGGCGGAAAAATATACTGTAGCCACTTGCCCATCAGCGGAAAAAATGTTAGGTCTTTTGGAAAACAACACTCCGGCCGTAATTCTGCTTGATGTCGATATGCCTGAAATGAACGGTTACGAGGCGATAAAGATTCTTAAATCAAAACCGGAAACAAAAAATATCCCGATAGTATTCTTAACCGCCCGTACTGAATCGGACGATGAACTTACAGGGCTTTCCCTTGGAGCCATTGATTACATCACAAAACCGTTTCAACCGCCTTTGCTTCTTAAACGCATTGAAGCGCATATCCTGTTAGAAGAACAGCGCAAAGAACTTAAACGTTTCAACGAAAATCTGCAAAAAATGGTGGAAGAAAAAACACAGAGTGTAATAGAATTACAGAGCGCCCTTTTAAAAACAATGGCGGAATTGGTTGAATGCAGAGACGATACAACAGGGGGTCACATAGAACGAACACAGCACGGAATAAAAATCCTGCTGGAAGAAATTGAAAAAGAAGGACTATACAGCGAAGAAACAAAAAGCTGGGATGAAAACCTTATTCTGCAATCCTGCCAGCTTCATGATGTGGGCAAAATATCCATTGACGACAATATTTTAAAGAAACCCGGTAAACTAACAGAAGAAGAATTTAACATAATGAAAAAACATACAACTTTCGGCGAGAAAATAATTGAAAAAATTGAGACTCTTGCGAAAGAAAGCGATTTCTTGAATTACGCTAAAACTTTTGCCGCAAGCCACCACGAAAAATGGGACGGTTCGGGGTATCCCAGAGGACTGAAAGGAGAAAATATTCCCCTGCTTGGACGCATTATGGCGATTGCCGACGTATACGACGCTCTTACATCGGAGCGCCCCTACAAAAAAGCTTTCAGCCACGAGGAAGCGGTGCGGATTATTACAGAAGGAAGCGGAACTCAGTTTGATCCGTCGTTGGTGGAATTGTTTACACGCACGGCGGAGCAGTTTAAGAGCTAACCCTATACGCCTAATATTTTGCTGTATGTTTCAAGCGCGTCGTCGCCGAATTTGCCGGAAAGCACTTTCTTGGTCAGGATTTTTCCAAGCTGTACGCCTTCCTGATCAAAACTGTTCAGATTCCAGACAAAACCTTGAAACATTACTTTATTTTCATAGTGTGCAAGCAAAGCTCCCAGCACTGCGGGTGTTAAACGTTTTCCGAAAATTAAACTTGATGGGCGTCCGCCTTTAAAATCTTTGTTTCCGTCCTCGCTGCCCTGCCCCTTTGCGAAAGCCACAATTTGAGCGGCAAGGTTTGCTTTTAATTTCGTATGGCTTACAGAGCCGTCCACGCTTACATCATCGCCTCTCTGGCTTTCAAAAAAACCTATAAATTGAAGCGGAACAATTCCCGTTCCCTGATGAAGCAGCTGATAAAACGAATGCTGTCCGTTTGTTCCCGGCTCTCCGAAAAGAATGGGACCTGTGCTGTAATCAACCGGCTGTCCGTCGCGGTTTACATGTTTTCCGTTTGATTCCATGTCCATCTGCTGTAAATGAGCGGGGAATCGAGAAAGCCCCTGACTGTAGGGCAAAACCGCGGTGTACGGATACTGTAAAAAATTACGCTCCCATACACCGATAAGCGCGTCAAGAAGAGCGGCGTTTTTTAAAACATCGGTCTCAAGAGCCGTTTTATCGGCTTCAGCGGCTCCGGCAAGGAACTCTTTGAACACATCGGGACCGAAGGCGAGAGACAGAACACAGCCGCCCACCGCCGATGTCGATGAATAGCGTCCGCCGATATAGTCGTCAATGTAAAAGGAGTCAAGATACGCGCTGTTTCGCGCAAGAGGGCTTGTCTCGCTTGTAACGGCAATCATGTGCTTGCTTGAATCGAGACCGGCTTTTGTGAGTTTGTCTTTTACAAAAAGCTCATTGGCAAGAGTTTCCTGAGTAGTACCGCTCTTGGAAACCAAAATGAAAAGGCATTGTTCAAGATGGCAGGAGGCAATTACCGCGGAAGCGTCGTCCGGGTCTACGTTGGAAATAAATTTCGCTTCAAGTTTCTTTTTGCCTTCTTTTATTGCCCAGTTATCAAGAGCCAGATACATGGCGCGAGGACCAAGGTCGGATCCGCCGATACCTATCTGCACTACAGTTGTAAAATCCTTGCCTGTGGAGCCTTTGTATTTGCCGCCGTGTACAGCGGAGGCAAACTCGCAGAATCTTGAAAGCTCTTTGCGGTAAAATTCCCCTATATCTTTTCCGTTTTCAGTTACACTCTGTCCCTGCTGACCGCGCGTAAGATGGTGAAGCACCTTGCGCTTCTCGCCCGTGTTCATCATTTCGCCGTTAATAATGGCTTTGTATTTCGCTATAAGCTCTTGCTCTTCGGCAAGCTCCTGTAATAAAGCAACGGTCTGCTCGTCAACGGCTTTTGCCGCCCACGAATATTTAAGCCCGGCCGCCATAGGGACTTGGCACTCACCCACCCTTTTCGAGTCAAGTTTTTCTTTTAAAACAAAAGCTTTTTCCGCCTGTTTTGAAAGTTTCTTATACACGCCGGTTTTGTCAAAATTAATATATTTCATAATATACTCCTATAAATTCCATTTTATCTTATATTTTCGGTTTGGTCTATCAGTTAGAAATTAATATATTTAATAATAGAAGGGGGTACGTAAAAATGATAACAAATCGTATCAGGTCGTTAATAAAATTCTCTAACAATAAATTCCTTGTTTTTTCATGTATTTTATTCCTTATTATCGCTTTATCCGCTATTACAGCTTATTCAATTGCCGCCCGCCAAATTAACCAGTCTTTTATTGAACAGCAGCTTTCCATAGCTTCCGAAACAATGCTGCTGTGTTTATCGACCGCCGTAGACAGCGAAATTGCCCTTGTGCTGAAAATGGCGGATACTCCGGTAATTCGGCAGTATTTTATGCATCCTTCCGATCCTGTTCTTAAATCTCAGGCGTACTCTGAAATCAGTATTTATGAAGAACATTTTAAAAATAAAATACTTTACTGGGTTAATGACATAGATAAAATATTTTATTCGACAAGAAACGCTCCGTATGTTGTCAATCCCGATGATCCGAAAAATTATTGGTACAATTTAACATTATACGGAAGAAACGAATATATTTTTAACATTAACTATAATCCCGATTTGGAGCAAATATATCTTTGGATCAATGTCCCTGTGTTTGATGACTCTCATACAAAGAAAAAACCTATAGGAATGCTCGGCACAGGCATAAATCTTAGAGAATTTTCAATTTTTATTAATTCAAGCTATAAAAAAATCGATAAAAATATCACAACATATATGTTCAATAAATATGATGAAATTACTCACGCGGCAAATTATGAACTAATTAAAAATAAAGTCCGTATTGACGAATATTTGGGCGAAACAGGAAAAGAACTTATTAAAATCGCTCATGAAATTTCAGCCGGCGAAGGACGCACTTTTGTCTATGATAAAAAAATATATCTTATTTACAGCATACCGGTGATGAATTGGTATTTGGCGGTAAGTTATCCGACGCCGAGTTTACTGTCTTTGAACCAAGCAATGAATACAGTATTTTTATGTATGTTATTTCTTATCTTTTTCTTGTTCATCATAATTAATATTTTCAACGCTCATTCCGAGAACGAGATAGAAAAACAAAACTTGCAGCTTCTTGAGGCAAATAAAAAAGCTGAATCCGCTTCTCAAGCAAAAAGCAATTTTCTGGCGAAAATGAGCCATGAAATACGCTCCCCGATGAACGCCATTACAGGTATGGCGGAACTTCTGTTGAGAGGAGAACTTTCAAATGAAGCAAGGAGTTACGCCCGTGATATTAAACAAGCGGGAAATAATCTTGTTTCGTTAATTAATGATATTCTTGATCTTTCAAAAATTGAAGCGGGAAAATTGGAAATAGTTCCGGTCAAATATATGCTTTCATCTTTGATTAACGATACTGTCAATATTATCCGCACACGGCTTAAAGAAAAACCTATACGTTTTTTTACAAACATAGACGGGAATATTCCTAACAGTCTTATCGGCGACGAAGTGCGTTTGCGCCAAGTTCTTATTAACTTGCTTTCCAATGCTGTAAAGTATACGGAAAAAGGAAGTATCGGTTTAACAATTATTTTGGACTTACTAAGCAACAAACGAGTTTTACTCAAGATAGATGTGTCAGATACGGGAAAAGGAATTAAAACGGAAGATCAAGCGAAAATATTTAATGAATTTGTTCGGGTAGACATGAAGAAAAATCAAGGTATTGAAGGAACCGGTCTTGGACTTGTTATTACAAATCGTCTTTGCGAGGCTATGGGCGGAGAAATAATAATGAAAAGCGAATACGGCAAGGGCAGCGTATTCACGGTAATTATTCCGCAGGATATTGCGTCAGAAGAGCCTTATGCCGAAGTGGAAGAACCTGAAAAAAAGAAAGTTCTTGTTTATGAAAGCAGACTTAATTACGCTAAATCGGCTTGCTGGTCGCTTGAAAACTTGAAAGTTCCTCATACTATGGTAACAAATCAAAATGATTTTGCCGCCGCATTGTACAGAGAAGAATGGTTTTATGTATTTTCCGGTTACGGTCTTTATGATAAAATTAAGCCGCTTATGGAACAAAGCGATTCCGTTTTCTGCGGCGGTAAAAAACCGCATTTGGCTCTTATGACAGAATGGGGTTCTGAAGTGCATGCAACCAACGCTCGTTTTGTGTCAATACCTATACAGTCCCTTTCCATCGCCAACACCTTGAACGGCAAAGCGGAAAATCAGCATCATTTTGAAAATTCAGACAATTCAGGTGTTATACATCATACTTTCTCCGGCGCAAATTTGCTGATAGTAGACGACATTGCCGTTAATCTTAAAGTCGCCGAAGGACTCTTGTCTCCTTACGACGCAAAGATTGACACCTGCCTAAGCGGCGCAGAAGCGATAAATCTTGTTAAACAAAACAACTACGATTTAATTTTTATGGATCACATGATGCCCGAAATGGACGGAATTGAAACAACAGCGGCTATCCGCGCATGGGAAAAAGAAACCAATTGCACCGCAGATGGAACAGAAAACAGCAATACAAATCCGCGCCGGCAAATTCCTATTATCGCCCTGACCGCAAACGCTGTTGTGGGAATGAAAGAAATGTTTATTAAAAATGGTTTTAATGATTTTCTTTCAAAGCCGATAGACGTTTCCAAATTGGATGAAATTCTTGACCGCTGGATACCTAAGGAGAAAATAGCGGCAAGTGACGAAACAAATAAGCCGCCGCAGAAGGAAACCATTTCCTTATTCCCCGACATTCACAACGTTGACACAGCAAAAGGAATTGCTATGCTCAGAGGAAATTCGGCTCTTTATATGAAAGTGTTATCCATGTTCTGCAAAGAAGTTGATGAACATTTGCCGTATCTGCAAAAGACACCCGATGCGAATACCCTGCCGTCATTTATAATTCATATACACTCTATAAAAGGCATATCCGCTTCTATCGGCGCGCAGAAAATATCATCTTATGCCGCGGAACTTGAAGCGGCAGGCAAAGCGGCGGATATGACTTTTATCAGCGAAAATATATCATATTTTATGTTACAGCTTGCGGAAGTGGTAATAAACATCCGCTCTGTGTTATCCAACGTAGCCGAATAGTCATTTTCATAAAACTGCCAGCAATTCCAAATGCTTCCCTATGTGTTTTATAAGGGCGTTGCGGTAGGCGGCTTCGTTTTTCCGCCAAAGTTCATATAAACGTTCTTTAAACGCAAAAGAGCCGTCTTCTTTTTTGTGATTTAATATCATTCCGTAGGTAATATGGATAAGCTGGCGGGCGTCGTTGTCTTCAAAAAGCTTCGGCAGTTCTTCATTTTTTATTGCGTCTACATCTGGTATTTTTGAAATATCGGTTGTTACATGATAATATTTTTTCGCTTCGCTAAAGGCGGTTAAGGCGTAATTGTGAATTTCACGGTAAAGGGACGGGTCTTTTTCCGCCGTTACTCGCATAGCTTCCAGCCAATTTGTTCCGGCGGTTTTAATGTGGAAATTTCCTTGCGTTGCTGTATTGATAAACGGGAATACGCTGAATTTGTCAGAGCCTGAATGAATACTTAACTTGTAGCCGAAAAACCTCGCTATCGCCGCATGGATTTTTATTTCTTTTTTAAACTGCGCTATATCGCCTATGTAGTCAATTCCTTTTTGAAACTCTCCGCAAAAACGCGGCGCTAATGTCTCAAAAGAAACGCCTGCGTCTTTTAATTCTTGTGCGACAAAAAAATGCTGTAAAGGCGTTGTCGGCGACACGGTTTCATCTATCGAGATTTCAAAATCCGCCCTTTTTTTATCTTTAGTAAAAAACTTGTTAAATATTTCTATTATAAAATTTATCGCTTCGCCGTAAATACTAACACAGTCTTTAAGAGCGGCTTCTGAAAAAACTAAAGAAGTGCCTTCTATATTAAAAGTTTTATTTATATATTTACTTTTATAATGTTCAGATAACGTAAAATTATTTGTTTTTTCATTTTTAATATGCTCTGAACAATCAAGGGTTATCATTGTAAAATTGAGCGAGAGGGCGTATTCAATATCTTTTACGGTTTTTAGATGATCTCCGTCAGCCCCGAAACCTTTTTTGTATCCTTCCCGAAACACGGCGAAAGATACTGCGTCCAATACATCCTCGTAGGTGCGGTTGGTAAGATTAAGCTCCCTGATTGACTGTTGGGCAAAGACAGGGAAAATATCTTTGTTTCTAAAAAGATCGATATGCCCGGGCGTCGCTATTCCCAACCGGTCTCCAAGACCGAAACTTATCGGGTTTTTTAAGCCGCAGACAGGGGCGGTAAAAGGAAACAATTTTCGCAAAGCGCAAGCGTTTTCATGAGTCAAAGCCGCTTTGTATACTCCGCCGCCGTGATCAACGGCGTTAAACCCCAAAATACCGTCTGCGGACAAACGGGCGTCTATGTTTTTACCTGCGATTATAATAACCGTTTGTCCGTTTTCATTCGCCATAAAAACAACGGTTGAATTAATTTGATTTATCGAGTTTTCATAAGTTTCAAATCCAAAATATTGCATTCTTTATATTAACATTCCTTGCATTTTTTTTGAATAGGATTTAATCTGATAATTATGAAAAAAGAAAAACTTAAAATATGTTACATTGGCGGCGGTTCAAGGAATTGGGCATGGGTTTTAATGCAGGATCTCGCCTTTGAAAAAGATATCGGCGGAACAATAGAATTATTCGATTTAAAATACGAGGACGCTCAAACCAATGAAATAATCGGCAATAAACTTATGGAAAAGCACAACAAGGGTGTATGGAAATTCCGCGCAAATCCGTCTTTGCAAGATGCGTTAGGTGAAAGCGATATTGTCATTATATCAATACTTCCCGGCGATTTTGAGGAAATGGCTGTTGATGTTCACGCTCCCGAAAAATACGGTATTTATCAATCTGTCGGCGATACAGCCGGAGCGGGCGGAATTATACGAGCCATGCGGACAATTCCGCAGTTCAGGCGGATTGCGCAGGAGATAAAAAAGAACGCTCCCTCCGCTTGGGTTATTAATTACACAAACCCGATGAGTATTTGCACCCGCACATTGTACAAAGAGTTTGCGCAAATAAAAGCGTTCGGCTGCTGTCATGAAGTTTTTCACACGCAAAAATTGCTTGCCGCTGTTTTGGAAGAGGCAGGCTGCGCTGCGCATAACAGCATTAAACGCGAACAAATAAAAGTAAATGTTTTAGGCATCAATCACTTTACATGGATTGATAAGGCGCAATGGAAAGATACCGACATATTTCCGCTTTACAAAGAATTTGTAAAAAAATACGCGGACATAGGTTTTAAAAAAGAAAAAAAATCCGACGCAGGGGCAAGCGCCGATGATCTTGAGCGGCAAAAATTTTTCGGATCGAGCGACCGTGTTAAAATGGA
>Ga0268262_10001827_pt1 | contig 25568 bp, 19 predicted proteins | sample TergutNc150P3_FD_190354 | JGI IMG/M metagenome (GOLD analysis project Ga0268262, IMG submission 190354) | Nasutitermes corniger P3 segment gut microbial community from laboratory colony in Florida, USA - Nc150 P3 (SPAdes) (version 2) | ecosystem: Host-associated > Arthropoda: Insects >... | reverse complement strand
GTAAGCAGTTACTGTAACTGTATATGTACCTGGGATTACCGTAATAGGGGTTGTTGTCAAAGCAGCTAATTTAATAGCATTACCACCATTATAATTATTACTGTCATATACTACATTACCAACAGGAACACTATAATCATCTGTAATTAAAAAACGATAATACAGATTATTTTCATCAGGTAAATCGGGCAAAATAGTTCTTGAGTTGTTTTTAGTTAAATTTATCCTGATATACCCCATACCGGCAGGCGGATTGTATGTTTGAACTTGAGTATTTCCTCCCCCTCCGCCTTCACTCAAGGATGTCCCGTCAACAGGACTGGCACAAGTTACAAGCGCCGCCGTTACCAGCGCTGCCGCCAATACCGCCAAAAAACTGCGATTTAACATTTTCTTCATAAAACACTCCTTCATCAAAATATATTAAAACACTTATCTTTCTTAAGATAATTATATGCTAATTAACCTTCAATGTAAAGTCTAAATTATGAACAATTTTTGTAACAGGATGCTCTAAAACTATAGTAATTACATGTGTTCCCTTTGAAAGATAATTTATATCACCAGAAAGATTATTTAAAGTAAAAAAGTTAACTGCACCTGCAACAGTAGTTCCCGTGTCATCTACCCATTTTACAACTTTATAACCATTAAGATTAGAAAAATCAATTGTTATTGTTTTTTCTGTACCATCGTAATAGTCGGCTTGAGTAAAGATACCATTATTAGGAGACAATATTGGTTTTGCAGGATTAGCCCAGTCAATAATGAGTGTTATATTTACCTTACTTAGCGCAGTTGTTGTCTGGAAAGTCGCCTTAATAAGGCCTGAATTGGCGGCGTTTTTGGTTGTCTTCGCCCCCGCTACAGTGAAGGAGTTTTCTTCCACGCCTGTTAAGGTATAACCCAGCTTAGGTGTCAATGTGATTTCCGCTGTGTAATCAGTTGAGGCGGCGAATGTCCCATTTACGGTTGGGGTCCACTTTACGATTCCTGTGTACTGTTGCGTATTGGTAATAGTCGATACCGGAATTCCTCCGGTTGCCGGAGCAGTTACGCCTGTTATAACTTTATCGGTAATTACAATAGGTGGCCCGGATAAATTCCCAACTATAACTCTTAAAACACTAAATTCCGAAGTATCGTTTTTTACAAAAACATAATCACTTGTTGTATTAGGTCCTTCTATTGCAAAATTATCCGAATTTGAGAGTTTTTTGGATTGATACATCCATGATAATAAAGAAACACCAATAACTTCATAGGTTCCGGCAGGAATTCCTGAAAGGCTCAGGTAACCGGTAGCGGTTTTTATATCGCCAATATTCACAGCCCCATCGATTATCTGTTTCACTTCTGGAAGTTGTCCATTCTCATAATACGTTAATTTACCATCCCCAAAAGGTACGGCAGCTATGACAGTATAAGTATGTTTATTTACTAATTCAAATATCGTTTCGCGTTTAATCGTAGTAATTAATCCCAATTCTCTCCACAATGCTCCCGGCCCAATATTCGGATAATCGGTAACATACATTGGATAACCCGGCACCGATATTTCTTTGTCGGGATCATCGGGATTGGGATAAGTTTCTTTTTGAACCATGTAATATCTGTTTTGTTTAAGGCCTTCAATTTTACGGTCTCGCCCTTTTAAATTATCTCCGGTCAAGTCAATTACTTTAACAACACTTTCAATAGCTTCAACATAATCCTTTACATCATCTTTATCAACAAATTCCGCAATACCCGCTCCCCCAGCAGGGATGCACGAGCCTAGAATTACCGTACAAAAAACAGCGAAAATTGCGCTTTTTGGAGACAATTCTTTCATTATCTTAATATTAATACTGATACAACGGAATTTCAACTCATTTTATCGTAAAGATTTACAAAAAAAAAGTAAAGCGATTTTAGATGGTCATGTCAGCCGTTTCTTTATCTCTTCGATAGATAATCCCTGCTCAAAAAGTTTCAGTAACTATAGCAATAAAAAAATGTATGCTCTGAAACAATCAATGGGGGGCCTGCCTGAGGCCAAAAGCACCGCACGGGGGCGGTACTTTTGCCACAGGCACCCCTCGTTACTTATTTTCAGCATACACTTAAGAATTCAGGCGCCGGATAGTTTCAATATCAAGCTCCGTAATTTCGTGAATCATTTCAACGGACAGGCCTTTTGCCAATGCTTTTTTGGCAACTTCGAGTTTATCTTTTGCCATACCTTCTTCTCTACCCTTAGCTATACCTTCTTCCCGGCCTTGAGTCAGACCTTCTTCTCTGCCCTTAGCTAAGCCTTCTTCCAGACCTTCTCTATGTGAGGAGTTTATCGCACTCGTCATGTCGCACATCGCCCTGAACCTCACAAGGTAGGCTCGTTGCGCGTCTTCATCTCCCGTTACATGTAACAGCCTTTCGTCCGCCGTCTGTATCGCGCTGTCCATCTTTACCACCTCCTCTATCAATTCAGGCGTACTGCCTCTGTCAAACCATGTTAGCCAACGACTGAGGGGATTATTCAGCTTCCCCCTCGTCTTCCTGTATTTTACCATGTTTATAAAGTGTATTTCCAGCGAATTTGTCAGTATTACTTCTCTCTCATTATCGTCGCGCAAACGAAAACAACTGTGAAAAGAATTGGTACTAATATATTCGAAATCAATTATATTGATCGCTATCACGTCGGGCAGTTCGCTGTAATCCTGTCCCGCTTTCAGGCTTTTAACAAATTCCTCGCTCCAGTAAAACAGGCTTCTTTTGTCCATATTATGTTCGTTTCGAAGCTGAACTTCTACATTGACCTTTGTTTTACCATGCAGGATCGCTCTTACGTCAAACGTAACAGACTTGTCGCCGATGTTTTCCGGCGTGAATGTTTTATTTTCAAGGATTTCAACAGAGGTGAACTTATCGTTTTCTGTTTTTCCCAGAACCGCGTTGATGAAGCCCAAAAGCTGAACTTCATCGCCTCTTTCTCCCATAACTTTGTAAAAAAGGAAGTCGTTAAGAGGGTCGTACAATGTCGACCTTGTAGTTATTTTTTTCATACCCTTTTATGGGTATGGAGGCGTTATTTTGCTTTATTAAAACTGAAAAATTACTTTTTGCGGTTAAAGAAACCCATTTTGTATCCGACTTTTATCCCTATATCAAAACGTTGAAAATGGATCTCAGGCGGCTTTGGAGCCACATTATTTTTCATATAAGGGTTATGCAACACAGCGTCTCCCAGGGCAAACATGGTATTAAAGTCAAAGACAAGAGCTCCCGATTTACCCATTTTTACGTCTACCTCGATACCGCCGCCTACAAAATATTTCGGGAATTTTTCCTCCACATAAGCGGGAGAAAATTTGAACGGAGATTTAACAGCGCCGTAAGGCACTAAGTCGAAAGTTTTAAAAAATTTCAGCGGAACCTTTACCGCCGCTCCCCACGCAAAGTTAAGAAACTTACTATCCCCGTCGGGAGCTCCTAAATTTAACTGAATATTACCTTCTACTCTTAAAAAATTTAAAGGCTGGATTTCAATACCTACAGTAATTCCGGGCATAGGGAAAATTTCATTACTTATATATTGAGGATAAAGAGTGGGTCGATCAACAGGCTTGCCGGCGGCGTCAAGTTCTCCTTTGTAAGCGGCTCCATTCCATAGTCCGTCCGGTTTTACTAAATGGAACGCGATAGGGTAATCGAAAGTCGCCTTGAAATAAACCCACTTGTTTCTCCAGCGGGGGTCTATTCTTTCCTGTTCAAGCAATTTATTTAATTCATCTACGTCTATTCCGGGTATTAAAACTACAGCCTTATAAAACACAAATTGGTTATATTCGTACATTTCATCAAGATTTGAAAAAGGCTGGCCAAAATTAACGATTTCCATATCACCGTCGTTTAATGTCAGGGTGATTAACAGCATAAAATCGCTTTCATAACGCACGGATTGGAATTTAAATGTGTATCCGGCTTCCTCTTTGCTGTTTACCACTTTAAAACCCAAACCGGTAGCTTCCATTTTGAAGTTATCCATAAAGTAAGTCTTGTGGGAACTTATTTCCGAGGTTCCATCTATGAAAATATTTTTGTTTGGCAGTTTATAATCCTGAGCAAAAGAGATTACCGCTATACTGAGAAAAAATGTCAAAATTACTGCTTTTTTCATTATCCACCTGAAATTCTAATTTATTATCGGTATAAATTTCAAATTTCAGGCAAAAAAACGCATAAGAATCGCTATTTGTCTATCCAGCGTCTTTAATTAAATTCTTCATTATATAGTCGCGTCTTTCGGGCGTATTTTTTCCCATGTAAAAATTAAGTACCTGCGGGACCTGTTTTAATGTATTTACCGAAACGGGGACTATACGCATGTCTTCCCCTATAAATTGACCGAATTCCTTCGGGCTTATTTCGCCAAGCCCTTTAAAACGGGTTATTTCGCTCTGAGAGCCAAGCGCGGCGGAGGCTTCGTCCCGCTCTTTTTCCGTGTAACAGTAGCGGGTTTCTTTTTTGGTGCGGACGCGGAAAAGCGGCGTTTCAAGGATAAAGACATGACCGGCGGTTACAAGTTCTTCAAAATAGGACAGAAAAAACGTAAGAAGCAGGTTGCGTATGTGGAATCCGTCAAAATCGGCGTCCGTGGCGATTACGATTCTACCGTAGCGAAGGCCTTCTATATCGTTATCAATACCGAGCGCCATCATCATATTGAATAATTCTTCGTTTTTGTATATCGCGGCGCGTTTTTTACCGTAAACATTCTCCACCTTGCCCCGTAACGCAAAAATCGCCTGTGTCATTACGTCGCGGCTTGAAACAATTGAGCCTGCTGCGGAATCGCCTTCCGTTATGAAAATAGTCGATTCTTCTCCGTCCTTCCCGTCTTCAAGATGGTACTTGCAGTCCTTTAATTTGGGGATTTTCAAAGCTATTTTTTTTGCGGCTTCTCTGGCTTCTTTTTTTACCGCGTTTAATTCCGTGCGCAGGCTTTCGTTGGCGATGATTTTTTGTTCCAGTTTTTTGCCCGCTTCCGGGTTTTTGTGCAGCCAGTCTTCTACGGCATTGCGTACTTCCTGCACAACCCATGCGCGTATGTCAGAGTTGCCGAGTTTGTTCTTTGTCTGGCTCTCAAAAACCGGATTTTTTAACTTAATCGCTACCGCGGCGGTTGTGCCTTCGCGTACGTCTTCGCTTCTGTAGTCTTTTTTGTAATAGGTTTGAATGCCTTTTAAAAAGCCTTCTTTAAAAGCGGAAAGATGAGTGCCTCCGTCCGAGGTAAATTGTCCGTTTACAAAAGAAAAATATTCTTCGCCGTAGTTGTTTGTATGGGTAAAGGCAATTTCAAGCTGACCGTTAGGTGAATGTTCTCCCCGGTAATAACCGAGCGGATAAAGGCTGTCTTCGCCTGTTTCTTCAGATAACAAATCGTAAAGCCCGCGTTTTGAGACAAAATGCTTCCCGTTAAACGCGAGTGTAAGCCCGGCGTTAAGGTACGCGTAGTTCTGCATTCGTTTTTCTATAAATTCTTTGTTAAAGACATAACTTTTAAATATTTCGGGATCGGGAGTAAATTCCACAAAGGTTCCGTCCTTTGTATTTTCCTTTAACTTTCCCTTGCGTTCGCTTTTAAGTTTTCCTCTTTCAAAGATTGCTTCCGCAAACTCGCCGTTACGCACGGCGGCAACCCTGAAGTAAACGGAAAGCGCGTTTACCGCCTTTGTTCCCACTCCGTTAAGCCCTACGGAAAACTGAAAAACATCGTCGTTGTACTTGGCTCCCGTGTTGATTACGGAGACACATTCAACAAGCTTCCCAAGCGGAATGCCTCTCCCGAAATCCCGCACCTTTACTGTCGCCGCTCCCGGTTTGTCTATATCCTTGACGGCTGTCTCAATTAGTTTTCCGTTACCCATGATGAACTCGTCAATACCGTTGTCAATTACTTCTTTTAAAAGAACGTATATTCCGTCATCGGGATTTGAGCCGTCTCCAAGCCGCCCGATGTACATACCTGTCCTTAGTCTTATATGCTCAAGCGAAGACAGTGTTTTTATTTTTGATTCGTCGTAAACCGCTTCCGCGGATTTTACGGCAGGTTTTATTTTCCGCGCTTCATCCTTTTTTGCCGCGGGTTTTTTATTATTGCCGGATGAAGATTTGGAAGCGGCAGGTTTTATTTTAACCGCCGTCTTTGCTTTTGTATTTGTCTTTTTTGCTGGTTTTTTGACCGCCATATTTACTCCGAGAAGATGATTTACAGTTGTTTCTTCAATTCCTGAATTTGAGCTTCGGATTCCCGGATATTTTCTTCCAAATCCGTTATGGATTTTTCAAGATCGGCTATACGATCCTTTTTTTCCTGAATTGATTTTTTGAATTTCTCTATCCTTGCTTTTTCCTCGTCTATTAATATGGAAGCTTTCAGTTTTCCGATTGCTTTTTCATTTTCCGTAATCGTCTGATTAAGCTTTACAGCCCTTCCGATAATTTCACCGTCTTCGGCTGTAACGATGGTATCAATAAAATATTTACGCTCGGGTTTTATGTCGGCGTCCATTATTCCTGCCGCCTGGGCGCCGAAGTTCCTGTAAAGGTTCTTTATCTCTTCCCTTACCTGCGCGATATGATTCCTTACCGTTTGAATCTGTTTCTGCGGGTTACCGTCAATGTCAAAACCGGCGGAAATTACCCTTTTTTCATCTTTTAAGATTGAAATATCGTTCATGGTAGCGCGGGATAAAGCGCGAAGCTCGTCAACTTCACCGCGTATCTCGGCTACTTCATCATTTTGTGAAAGCGGTTCACGGTCGCTGTAATGCTCTCCGGTATTGTGGTAAAGCTGTTCCTGGCTTTCCTGAGCCTTGGACAAAAATGAACGCAGTACAAGCCCCTGGGCGCTTTTCCCTATCCATGTAAAAACATTGCCGCCGTCCCTGTTTTCAAGCTCGGCTATACGGCTTTCAAGGGATTCCATTTTGGCGGTAAGAGCGTCCGCCTGTTCTCTGAAAAGAGACGTAAAATTGTTATAATTGCTGTTTTCCAGTAAGGCCTTGCCAAGTCTGCGGTAAATACCCGCCATTTCCTTCGCTCTTTCTTTTTCTTCCTGTTCTTTTAATTCGATTGTCTCTTCCAGTTCCTTGAAACGGCGGTTCTTTTCTTCTATTCTGCCGATTGCGGTATTCGATTCGGCAATATCCCGTAAAAGCACGTTGTATTGATTAATATCTTCAAAATCAGCGTTCATTTCCTTGGTACGCTGGTAAAGGGTTTCTCCGAAATTCTCCAACAGCGCGTCCAAAGACACGTGATTTTCCTGATTATTCCTTGAAAGGTCGTCTATTCTCTTTTTTCTGTCATCCATAAGTTTATATTATATGCCATTTTTCATGATTTGCACAGTGCCGTTATTACGGATACTTGCGTATTTCATCATTATTGTATATCCTTTCTCCAATGGACAAATGTCTTTGTAAAAACGAGCCTTTTCCAATATTAATATAAGGAGATACAAATGAATTTAAACGAATTAAAGCATTCAAAACTCAAAAAATGGGTAGAAGACGCGGCGGCTCTTATGACGCCGGATTCTGTAGAGGTATGCGACGGCAGCCCGGCTGAATATGACCGTATGATTAAAGTCCTGTTGGACGCGAAGCTTGCCACACCGCTGAAAGCCAGGCCGCACAGCTACCTTTTCCGTTCCGATCCTTCGGACGTGGCGCGGGTGGAAAACCGCACCTATATTGCCAGCAAAAGTCAGGACGACGCCGGGCCTACCAATAACTGGATTGACCCTACTGAACTTAAAAATACAATGACCGGCCTGTACAAGGGCTGTATGAAGGGCCGCACCATGTATGTGATTCCCTTCTCCATGGGGCCTGTAGGTTCGGACATTGCCAAAATCGGCGTTGAAATTACTGACAGCGCATACGTCGTGGTCAATATGCACATTATGACCAGAGTCGGAACGAAGGTTCTGGACGTGCTGGGCAGTGACGGCTTCTATGTACCCTGTTTCCATTCTATCGGCAAGCCCCTTGCCGCCGGAGAAAGCGACAACGGCAAATGGCCCTGCGCTCCGCTTGAGCATAAATACATCAGCCACTTCCCCGAAACAAGGGAAATTTGGTCTTACGGCTCGGGCTACGGCGGCAACGCCCTGTTGGGAAAAAAGTGCCTGGCGCTGCGCATCGCCTCGGTACTGGCCCGCGATGAAGGCTGGCTTGCCGAGCACATGCTCATATTGAAAATCACCAACCCCCAGGGCGCGGTAAAATACATGGCCGCCGCGTTTCCCTCCGCCTGCGGAAAAACAAACCTTGCAATGCTTATCCCCACCCTGCCGGGCTGGAAAGTGCAGACCGTAGGCGATGACATCGCCTGGATGAAACCCGGCGCTGACGGCCGCCTCTACGCGATTAACCCCGAAGCGGGTTTCTTTGGCGTAGCGCCGGGAACCAGCAACGACTCCAATTATAACGCCATGGAATCAATCAAGAAAAACACAATCTTCACCAACTGCGGCTTAACCGAAGACGGCGACATCTGGTGGGAGCAAATCGGCTACGGAGCGCCGGGCAAAGAAATCATTGACTGGAAAGGTAATACAAAACCAGCTCCCAAGACCGACAAACCGGTTAAAGGCGAGGAAGTCGCCCATCCCAACGCCCGTTTTACCGCTCCGGCAAAACAGTGTCCGGTTATCGCCGATGAATGGGAAGACCCCAAGGGCGTGCCCATCAGCGCGTTCCTCTTCGGCGGACGGCGGCCATCCACGATTCCCCTGATTAACCAGAGCAAGAACTGGGTACACGGCGTGTTTATGGGTTCAATTACAGGTTCTGAAATTACCGCCGCCGCGCTGGATTTGAAGGCGGGCACTGTTCGCCGCGACCCCTTTGCCATGCTGCCGTTCTGCGGCTATCACATGGGCGACTATTTCAACCATTGGATAAAACTTGGCCAGAAAGCCGAAGCCGATGGCAACGGCGACAAACTGCCGAAGATTTTCTTCTGTAACTGGTTCCGCAAAAATAAAGACGACAAGTTTATGTGGCCGGGTTACGGCGAAAACAGCCGCGCTTTGGCCTGGGTATTTGACCGCTGCAACGGCAAGGACAACAGCGTTGAAACCCCCATCGGCAACCTGCCCAAGCCCGGTTCCATTGAGCCGCCAGCCGGAGTCAGCGCCGAAGATATGGCGGAACTCTGCAAGGTAGACATCGAAGGCTGGAAGAAGGAAATCGCCGACGTGCGCGCGAACCACTATCCCAAATTCGGCGACAAACTGCCCAAGATTTTGTACGACGAACTTGACGCTATCGAAAGAAGGCTGAACAACTAAGGCAAAAAAATAAAAGGCTGTCCGAAAAAAATACTTTACCGTGCAGTTACACGGGAAAAGAGGCACGGCGCAGCGTAAATCAACAACCTCGTCTTAAATGGACGAGGTTTTTTTTATGAGCAACCGTGTACTTTACTTCGTGTGTTTCACTGTTCTTTACTTGACAAAAATACACCTAAAAGTGGAAAATAAACACAATGATCAAAAAACCGTCAATTTTAACAAAAAATCAACTTCTCTTTATACAAAACTGTTAATTATACGGTTATTAACGCAGTAAAAAGGCGGAATAAATTAATGAAATCATTGTTGGGAAAATTATTAATTTCAATCAGTATCATCATTGTTATGATGATCTCTTCGGTATTGGCAAGCTTCTATATAGTTTATTCAAAAAGCTATGAAGAACAGATAATCGCTGAAAATTCAAAGCAGACAATATATGTGTCGAGATCCTTACAATCATTTATTAATACCGCTTACAAAGAAATTGAAGACCTTGCTTTTGACAGCGATGTTATTTCCATGAATACACAGCGGCAGACTCCGACATTTATAAAATCCACGGAAAGAAACGATTATTTTGAACTCCTCTACGCGCAGGGCATGGACGGCATGCAAACAGGGCGTTCGTCGGGCAATTTGGGCAACCGGAAAGAACGCTGGTGGTTTGTTCAAATGGAAAAAATAAGAAAACCTTTTGTATCGGAATCTTATTATTCGGTCGGAACCAATATGCCCGTCACTTCAATTTTTTATCCCATAATGAGCGATGATCAAATGATAGGCATCATGGCGGGCGATATAAAACTTTCCGCTCTTCATGATTTGGTTGTTGAAATGGCGGTTGAAGGTTCTTATTCCTTTATTCTGGACGGCAAGGGTGTAGTCGTAGCCCACCCGGACAGTACCTATCAGGAGGAAATGTATAATTACGCGAAATACATCAAAACCGTAACCGTAAAGGACGCAAATGGAAAGCCCGTGCAAAATGCCCAGGGTAATATTACCGAAGAACAGCCTTTTGAGGTTTCACAGGCCTACAAGTCCGCTATAGAAGAAATGATGAAAGGGAATAAAGGAGCCGTGAAATTCGTTGAGGAAGGAAAAACTATTTACCTTGATTACACTCCTGTACCTTTGAACGGCGCGTCCGATCCGTGGTATGTGCTTTCAGTCAGGGACAGGGACATTGCCATGCGGGCAAGAAACACGGTAATTATGGCGATTTTGGCAAGTTCCGCAGTCATTATTGTAATTGCCATGTTGATTGTATTTTTCATTGCAAGGACTATCAGCGTACCGATAAAAGAGATTCACAAGTTCCTGGATAAGGTAAAGGACGGGGATTTAAGCAAAAAAGTAACCATAAAGTCTAAGGATGAAATCGGAAATTTGGCGGATTATTTAAACCTTACAGTAGAAAATATAAGAAACCTCATAGGGACAATGAAGCATAAGATTGACGCGCTGACCAATACCGGACATGAACTCTCGGCAAATATGGCAAGAACTTCCGAATCGGTAGACCAGATTTCATATAATTTTGAGGGCATGAAAAGCAAAATGAGCAAGCAGGATGAAAGCGCCACCGAAGCGGATAAAGCGGTTAGCAAGATAAAAGATAACATTAACAACCTGAACAGGCTTATAGATGAACAGTCTACCAGTATCAATACTTCGTCTTCCGCGGTTGAGCAAATGACCGCTAATATTCATTCGGTAACTAACACCTTGGTGGAAAACAGCAAAAACGTTAAAGAATTGACCGAAGCGTCAGAGAACGGAAAGGTAGGAGTTCAAACGGTAGCGGAAAAAATACAGGAAATAGCCAGGCAATCCGAAGGACTTTTGGAAATAAACTCGGTAATGGAAAACATAGCCAGCCAGACCAATTTGCTTTCTATGAACGCCGCTATTGAGGCGGCGCACGCAGGGGAAGTGGGGAAAGGGTTTGCCGTTGTCGCCGGTGAAATACGAAAACTCGCCGAATCGTCAAGTAATCAGTCAAAGTCAACCGCGGATATGTTAAAAAAGATAAAAGCGTCCATAGACGGAATTACCTCGTCTTCCAACGATGTTCTTTCACGTTTCGGGGTTATTGACGAGAAAGTAAAAACAGTTTCAACGCATGAGGAAAATATCCGCAACGCTATGGAAGAGCAGGAAGTAGGCGGTAAGCAAATACTTGAATCCATAGAACGCTTAAAAGAAATCAGCGTAACGGTAAAACAGGGCGCGGGTGAAATGCGTGAATCAGGCGATCACCTGAACAGGCAGACAACCGAATTCATTAAAATAAGCAATGAGTCGATGAACGGCATGAACGACATAGTAAACGGAGCGATGAAGGAAATAAAATCAGCGGTAACCGTTGTAGATGAAATGAGCGCTGAGAACAACAAGAACTTCGAGGACCTTAAAAAGGAATCAACAAAATTCAACGTAGAAACCGGCAATGAGAAGAAAAAGATCATTGTGGTTGATGACGAAGATACTGTCCTTACTTTGACAAGAGCGTCGCTTGAGAATGATTATGATGTGAGTACGGTCAGTTCAGGTAAGGAAGCGTTGAACTTATTCTTCAAGGGATACGTTCCCCATTTGGTGTTATTGGATTTGAATATGCCGGAAATGGGCGGTTGGGATACATTTATCAGGATACGCGACATCAGCAAATTACACAAAACCCCGATAGCTATATACACGACATCGGACGACTCGCAAGACAGGGCAAAAGCGAATGAGCTTGGAGCGGTTGATTACATACACAAGCCGGCCAATAAAAACGAATTACTTGAAAGGGTAGCAAAACTTATAAAATAAATTTATACCGCGTTTTTCAGCTTCCTACTGTTTCGCGGTATAATTCACGGTTCAGCATGGAAAGTACAAGCACGGTTCCCGCGGGAAATTTGTATGGAACAGTTAATTCCCCTCCAATGTAATTCGCGGAAAAAATCCGCACCCGCTCTCCGGAAGAAGGCAAAGCTTCAAGACGCACTTCAAGCGGATATGGGTTTGCGGGTATCGTATAACTGAAAATGCCGAAGATCTCGTTGTTATTGAGTTTTTCAGGGTATGTAACGGTCAGTTGAACTATCGTATTAATCGGAGCGGTTGTATCCGCCGAAGGCGTTTGGGAGACAACAGTCTCTCCCTTTTCATTCCCTCTTTTTTCTCTTGCCGTAAAGTGAAAATTTATTCCGCTTGAAGAAATCATTTCCAGCGTTTTTTTAATATCAAGCCCCGTTAACTGGGGTATAACAACAGAAGCGTTTTCCCTTCCCTTGCTTACTACAAATTCCAGCGTCATAGGTCCTGAAATATTCGTTCCAGGTTCCGGTTTTTGAACAAGAATAGTCCCCGGGTTTTCAGCTGAAAATTCGTACATCAACGGCTCTTTTATCGTAAGCAGCGGAATGCTGCTCGTTGACGCGTAAACAGTCTGTAAATCTATTTTAACTTCATCAATGTTACGCCCGATAAAATTGTCAATTCTATTGACAATAACTCCCTGACTGACAACAATCCGTATACGCCGTCCGGCTTTTACAATGGTTCCCGGGTACGGCTCCTGTTCCAGAATAAGCCCTTTGTCGGCGGAAGTTTGCGAATAACGAAGCTGAAGGCGGGGATACAGTTCCTTTGCCTGCAATTCAAGCAGGGCGGCCGTCAGTTCCTTGCCTACCACATTGGGAACCATTGTCTGTTCCGCTCCCCTCACGGCGATAAAAAAAACAAAAACGGCAACAATGCCTGTAAAAACCACAAGCCCCGCTACCAGTAAGATAAATGTTCTCAAGTGGCTTGCGACATAATCTTCTATAGAACTTAAATCAAACATTTAACAACTCTCCTGATCTACCCTAATTTTGACCCTGTAAAATCACGCGCTCCATTCAAAAAATCCCTCCATAAAAGCGCTTTTTTCGCCTGATACTGTAATTCCTTTACCGCAAGAATTCCGCTTCCAGCCTGTATCAATATACCATTTTTATCAATTCCCAAAACCTGTCCCGGAACTCCCTGATCGCTTTTCTCGGAAAAAACAACAGCCTTTAATATAAATAATTCACGCCCGTTATGAATAGTCCTGCAAAGCGGCCAGGGAGTAAACGCGCGGATTCTCGCCTCAATTTCCGCGGCGCTTTGTTTTTCCCAGTCAATAAGCCCGTCATCTCTTGAAATCATCGGACAATAACTTGCCTTGCTGTGATCCTGCGCTGTCCCCCGCTCTCCTTTGGTTATTTTCTCCAGTACGGAAGGCAGCATTAAAGCGGCTTTCCGCGAGACAACTTCACCTAAAGACTCCGTAGTTTCAACGCCTGTTAGCTGCAAATACTCCGCCGCGAGAATGTCTCCGCTGTCCGTTTCCCGTGCCAGCTTTTGAATTGAAACGCCCGTTTCGCAGTCCCGGTTAATAATTGCTGCCTGCAAGGGAGCGGGTCCTCTGTATTTCGGAAGCAGACTCGGGTGAATGTTTATACCGCCGAGAGGAAACAACGCCATAAATTTAGGACCGAAAATATGTCCGTACGCGAAAGAAACCAGAAGATCAGGCTTTAAATTACTCACTTCTTCACGCGCTACTGTATCCAATTTTTCGGGTTTTAGTATCGGGAACGCTTCCCTGCCCTGCTCTTTATACAGGCATAAAATTCTTTGCGCGGCTTCGCAAACTTCAGACGGCTGGTTCTCTCCCTTTCTTCCTCTTGGTTTGTCAGGATTTGTAAGTACACCCGCAAGTGTTATTCCTTCCTCCCTGCTGAGAATCTCCAGTGACGGAACAGCAATGGCCGGAGTTCCCGCAAATAAAATTCTCATTTTGTATTTTTCTTTTCATATTTCGCGATTAGCGTTTTCTTTTTATTTTCAGCTAAACGATCAAGGAAAAGAATGCCTTCTAAATGATCGTATTCGTGCAGAATAACCCTCGCGAGAAGCCCGTTTGCTTCAATTGTAAAAGGGCGGCCTTTTTCATTCCACGCCTGCATTTTAATTGATTCAGGGCGTATTACATTCGCGTAAATACCGGGAACCGAAAGGCAACCTTCTTCAAATTTGCAGGTTTCATGCGATGTTTCAATGATTGAAGGATTAATAAACACACGCTCCGTATCGCCCTCCACATGAACAACAAAAATGCGCTTCATTATTCCAAGCTGCGGCCCCGCAAGCCCGACACCTTTGTCCCTGACAATGATTTCCAGCATTTGCCCGGAAAGTTTTTCTATTTCTTCATCAATTTTATCAATTTTATCAGCTTTTTGCCTTAAAATCTCGTTTCCAAGAGTGATAATCTGCATATATTCAGTTTACAAAAAATTTAAAGAGGTATCAACAACAGTTGCATATAAAAGACAATACTTCTAAAATTGCGTATTATGTTTGACGATTGTCTTATAATGGCAGGAGGTTCCGGCACACGGCTTTGGCCTGCGAGCAATTCGAAACTGCCAAAACAATTCCTGCCCGCTTCGGAAAAATCTACTTTTTTTTATATGGCGCTGGAACGCGCCCTGGCGGTTACCGGAAAGAGCGGAAGAGTTATCATAATAGCCGGAAAGTCTCACATACCGCATGTAATAAATAACGCCTCCAAATTAAGAGCGGCTGAGAAAAAACGCCTGCTTGTAATAAGCGAGCCTGCCGCCAAAAATACAGCCCCGGCGATAGCGTGCGCCGTTGTTAATTCGCGCCTCTGCGGCGGGAAAAATATGCTTGTCCTTACAAGCGATCATATCATTAAGCCTTTAAAAACATTTATTGACGACGCCGCTCTTGCCGCCGCCGCCGTTAAGGAAGGAAATCTTGCCGTTTTCGGGATTCCTCCGTCACGCCCTGAAACCGGTTACGGCTATATAGAGACAGGCAAGGTAAGGGAAGACGGCGTCTGTAATGTAAAGGCTTTTCATGAAAAGCCGAATCCGCAAACTGCGAAAAAATATGCCGCAAGCAGGCGTTTTTTTTGGAATTCGGGAATGTTTGCTTTTGACATTTCTTTTATGATAAATGAAATGCGCTTTCTCGCTCCGGAAGTTTTTCTTCCGTTTGAAAAATTAAAATTGCCGATAAATTCCGAATATACAATTTCCAAAGGTGTAAAAATACTTAACGCGTGGCATGGACTTGAAGCGGCTTATCGCAAAACTTTGGGAATTTCATTTGATTACGCTATTGCGGAAAAGTGTAAAAAGACCGTAATGATACGCGCGAATTTCAACTGGATCGATATCGGTAATTGGGACGAATACGCACAGCTTTGCGGAAAAAACAACTCGCAAATATACGGGGAAAAAGAAGCCTCATCGTGCTATGTGGATTCGGACATACCCGTAGCTCTTGCCGGAGTTGAAGATTTGATAGTCGTAATACGCTCAGGCAAGAACGGAAACGGCGCTTGCGCGCTTATAACCAGAAAGGGGCAGACGCAAAAAGTTCGTAATATTGTAGAACAAATCAAAAAATCGGGAAAAAACGAACTTTTATAAAGTTGTTTCCTATATTTGATAGCTGTTTAGCATTATTGACCATATTTTTATTTTATGGGAAAATTATAACGAAATGGGATTAGTTACAAGCCAAAGAATATCGGTTTATTATGATCGCTTTAAGGATATTGACGTAACCTTTACAAAGGAAATAATACAGGTTACAGGGCTTTTGACACAGCAAGTACATCTCAAATGCGGCGATGATTTTTGGCCGTGTGTGGTATACGCGTCTTCATTTGAAAACGCCAAAGTTGTTGCAAATATCAAATCAGGCCTTCTTGCCAAGCTCCAGGCCGCCAATAATCATGTTAACTTACGTTTTTGTTTTCGTCTTACAGGTGAGACAAACGCAATAACTTTTTTCATTGCCGCACGCGTTATGGCCAGCGCACCGTATGGTACATCGCAGGATATCAACATGCTTACACTCCAGTTTACAAATAAGCCGCCTGACGATTTCATCGAAATTATCGGGAAAGTTCTTGACGCCAATGTAAATTCCGCAAAACGAAAAGATATCCGTATACCCTTATCCGCCGACAATATGCGAAAACTAAGTATCTTAACATCGGAAAGCGCGGTTTTTATTGAAAAGGTTCCAAGACGTTGTATATTAAGAGACCTTTCATTTTCCGGCTCCAAAATAATCATGGTGGGAGTGGCAAAATTTCTTGTGGATAAAGAGGTTGCCCTTAAAGTTGAATTTGAAGACCCAAGAGAGTTGTTTTTAATAAGAGGGAAATTTGTCCGCGCCGAACCTGTTGAAGGAAAAAAAGAAATGGTTGCTCTTGGTTTAAATTTTGACGAAACCTCGGTTCCCATGGGTTACAAGATACGCCTGAATGAAATGTTAAGCTCATCGCGGGCTGATTCTCGCGGCACTCTGGAAGAACTTACCGCGCAGGCATGAAAAGCCGTGTAATTTTTTTACCCGTCCCTGAAATTATGAGGGAGCAATTTGTTTCGGCCGAAACAGGTTTCCGCATTGATCCTGATATTCCCATTCCGGCGGAGATTCCGTGTGATTTTGACGAACTATCCGCCGATAATCTTTCCATTGATAATCTTTCCGTAAAAATGATTCTTTGCGGAATGTTACGTGTCATTGAAGAAAAACAGGTTGATCAAAATTGGATTGATTATTACTGTAATTTTATTTTATTTTTACGGCCTGACATTATAACAAAACTGGAAGAAATCAAAAACAGCAGCCTGAATGACGAGAACTATAAAAAAGCAAACAGCCTGATCCGCGAAGGCAAGGCGCAGGAATCTTTAATCTGTATCCGTTCCTTTATTGAACGCTATCCGCTTGAGCGGAACGGCTGGTTTGTTCTCGGATGGGCATTAAGGATACTCGGCCGTTTTAAAGACGGAGAAGCCGCGTTCAGAAAGGCAATTGAGCTTGGCGGAGAAGGCGGCGGCGTAAATTGCGAGGCAAGAAACGAGCTTGCGATTTGCCTTATGGAATCAGGCGACATTAAAGGCGCACAGCGTGAGCTTGAAGCGGCTCTTAAAGAAGACCCTGAAAATATAAAAATCATTTCCAATCTTGGCGTGTTAGCCGCAAGAAAAGGCGAAAAAGACAAAGCCGCCGCTTTTTTCAGAGCGGCGCTTGAAATTGACGGTAATGATCCTGTCGCAAAACAATACCTGAACTGTTAATCCGGTAATGTCAAAGCAAGGACTTCTTCGTAACGTTCCACCGGATGAAACTCAATTCCCTTTTTAACATAATCGGGAATCTCATCTAAATCTCTTTCATTCTGCTTCGGATAGATCAAATGGCGCGCCTTGTTACGGCGGGCGGCGACTGTTTTTTCCTTTAAACCGCCGATTGGAAGCACCTGTCCTGTAAGTGAAAGCTCCCCCGTCATCACAAGTTTTTCAGTAACGATTTTGCCGCGCATCATGGAAAGCAGCGCTGTCGCCATTGTAATACCTGCGGAAGGGCCGTCTTTCGGTGTAGCGCCCTCCGGTATGTGTAAATGAATGTGATTTTTATCAAACCATTCGCTTTCAAGCCCGTATCGTTCTACGGCAAGCTTTCGGGCGACAGTCATTGCAATTGCGGCGCTTTCCTTCATGGTATCGCCCATTTTACCGGTAAGCGTCAGCCCTTCCTTTCCGGGCAGGGACATAGCTTCTATTACAAGCGTATCGCCTCCCATGCTTGTCCATGCAAGCCCTACTGACATTCCGGGCTTGTCAGCTTTTTTGATATCTCCCTCAGGGAAAATCGGCTTTCCAAGCTGCTTCTCTACAAACTTTTTATCTATTGTAAAATGTACTTTTGCCGTATTGTTTTTATGATTTTCCTGCGGCGGTGTTTCTGTTTTTTCCTCTTCTTCAACTATTTGCTTCGCAAGCTTGCGGTGAATCTTGTCAAGGTTTTTTTCAAAATTACGCACGCCCGCTTCCCGCGCGTAAGAGTTCGCTATGTGCAAAAGACTGTCCTTTGTATACTTAACTTGATTCTTCTTAAGTCCGTTTTTTTCCAGACTTTTGGGCAGAAGATAACGCTGCGCAATCTCCAGTTTCTCGGTATCTATGTAGCCGGGAAGCTGAATAATTTCCATACGATCCAACAGCGGAACGGGAATGGTATCCAGCGTATTTGCCGTAACAATAAAAAACACGTGAGAAATATCAAACGGCAGATCAAGATAATGATCGCGAAACGCGTGATTCTGTTCAGGGTCCAGCACTTCAAGGAGAGCGCTCGCTGGATCACCCTGATAACTCGCCCCCATTTTATCTATTTCATCTATCATGAACACGGGATCCCTTGCTTTGACAATTTTCAATCCCTGTATTATTTTCCCGGGCATAGCGCCGATATACGTTCTCCTGTGCCCCTTTATTTCAGCTTCATCCCTCATGCCGCCGACAGAAAAACGAAAAAACTGTTTTCCAAGCGCGCGCGCGATTGATCTGCCTACCGATGTCTTCCCCACTCCGGGCGGCCCTACAAGGCAAATAATCGAGCCTTTTGTATCTTTGCGTAATTTTCTTACGGCAAGATATTCCACAATCCTTGTTTTAACATCATTAAGCCCGTAATGATCGGTTTCAAGAATCGCCTGAGCGTTTTTTAAGTCAAAAATTTCCGGCTTTATTTCACCCCACGGAAGGGACGCGATCACGTCAAGATAATTGCGCGTAACAGTAAACTCGGCGGAATTCGGCTCCATAAGGCTGAATTTTTCAAGCTCCTGCTCCACAACTTCCTTTATCTCGCCTTCAAATTTAAAAGCGTCAAACTTATCCTTTAATCGCTGATAATCGGTACTCTTGGCGTCTGTGGTCATTCCCAATTCTGTCTTTATCGCTTTGAGTTCTTCCTTTAAAAAATAATCGCGCTGCGATTTTTCTATTTTCTCGTTTATCTCTCTTTGTATCTTTTTTTGAATCCTAAGGAGTTCCTGTTCTTTCTTTATAAAAACAAGCACCTGTTCCATGCGTTTTCGCACATTGAGTATTTCAAGTATCTTCTGCTGCTCCGCCTTGTCTATGTTAAGAATGCTTGCGATAAAATCGGCTATTTTACCGGGATGATCGATATTGATCATATTAAGCCGCATTTCTTCTGAAAACAGCGGGTTATTTTCGGAGATTTGTTTCATTTCGGAGATCAACGCTCGCGTAAGAGCTTTTACTTCGCTTGTGTTGTCTTCTTCTTCTTCAAGGTACTCAACCGCGGCGATAATCGGGTTTGCCGGATGCAGGGTTTTCTTTACCTTGAAGCGCTTGAGCGTGGAGATAAAAATATTTACCCCTCCGTCAGGCAGGTTTATTTTCTTGACAATTTTTGCCGCCGTCCCTACCGTGTATAAATCGGTAATCGACGGAGTTTCGCTTTCATTAAGCAGCATAACAAGCCCGATAAGGCTGTCGCCCGCAACGGCATCTTCAACAACTTTTACATCAACCGGGTTGCCTATCATTATTGGCATGAAAATTCCGGGAAATATCGGACGCCCCAAAAGAGCTACCAGCGGAAGCTTGTTGGGTAAAATTTGATCTATGGGAACAACGCTATGATCCGGCACTGAATTACCACCTTGCAAGTATTGGAATAAAATCTGCAACTTTAATATCGCAAAAAAACCGGAAAAATGCAAGAATTTAAACAATTACCGGTTGTTACCTTTTTTTATGCTGTATAATTGAGTTGTTCATCAATTTTGGAGGTGCTTTTATGAGCGTTTATTTACCCTGCAATCCCAATACTCAGGAAGAAGCGCGCGGTGTACTGCAATACTTGTCCGCCTTGCGCGGGCGCGGTATTTTATTGGGTCAGCACACACAAACATACGCGCAGGAAGAACTTGAGTATATCCTTGAAGTAACAGGAAAAAAACCCGCTCTTTGCGGATTTGAGCTTCTCTCATACTCACCTAACATCAACTATAAAGAAAGCGGGCCCGAATGTATAACAGAGGTTGAAGAAAATAAAAATACACTTGAAAAAGCTTTTGCATGGGCGGAAAAAAAAGGAATTATAACTTTTACATGGCACTGGTTCTCGCCTCTGTACGGCGCGGATAAAACATTTTATCAAAAATACACGCCTTTTGACGCTCGTCTTGCCCTTGAAGAAAATTCTCCTGAACGCGCCGCGTTTTTAAGCGACATGGACGTAATGGCGGAACTTTTAAAACCGTTTTGTCAAAAACACATACCCATTCTCTGGCGGCCTTTTCATGAAGCGAACGGCGAATGGTTCTGGTGGGGAAGCCAGGGAGTTGATACGGCACGAAGGCTGTGGCTTGATATGTATGAACGTTACACAAAAGTCCACAAACTGGACAATTTGATCTGGGTATGGAATTCTCCGGTAAAGGAAGGTTATGTGGGCGACAATTTCTGTGATGTAATATCACGCGACATGTACTTGCCTGAGCATACGCACAGCGATTACCGAGAAGCCCATGAAGAGCTTTTACTTATAACATCTTCTGATAAAATCACCGCATTAGGTGAAACAGGACCCGTTCCGGGACTTGCCGCCCTTTCCGAAACACACGTTCCATGGACATGGTTTATGACATGGAGCAAGGGAGTCTGCCGTGAAGGTTTTACAAGCCGTGAAGAGTTACAGGCGGCTTACAACAGCGATTATGGCGTAACGCTGGATAAACTGCCCGCATTGTACTGAAGATGTGTATCTACCGGTTAATTATGTTGCTTTATTATGCCGCTCTTTATAGCCTGCCAGTAATTTGGTATATTTTTTACCTTCCAGCTTTAATTTCAGTATTGTCAAGGCGAAGCAGACGACAAAGCAAACAATGGTACAAAGCACAAAACCAATCCACCCTTGAATATTTTCTGCGGGAAACCAATTGAAGATTATCGCAAAAATAGAAGTGGTAACCAGAGTCACAAGTAATAATAAAAAGCCCCGGAATAAAAATCGTATTTTCATTTGTATAAAATCAGAAAATAATAAAAAAGAAAAAAAGGCTAATATCAGGGAAAACCCCGCTACCTGAATAATAGTGCCGTACCGCAGCCCGCCGCTAAACGTAAACAAAGTTGACACGTCGCGTATATTCTCCCCGTTAAGCCCAATTAAAATTCCAGCGACAGATACAGCGATTACCGCCAATGAAAAAATAACTGTGAACCTTCTTGCCAACTCTATTACAAGCGCAGCTATATATTTTTTTTCAATCATAATAAACTTCCAATTTCTCCTTTACCGCCGAGGCGTATTGACGCGATACTATCAGCTTAATATCGCCTGTCATTGTCATTATGAGCCTGCGATCAAAATCAGGCTCAATTGAATGAATATGGTTTATGTTTAAAAGACTGCTTTTGCTTGCCCGTACAAAATCACGGTCGGCGAGTTTTGCTTCCAGTTCGTATAATTTAAGAGAGCTTTCATATACGCCGTTTAAAGTATAAAGAAATGTATGTTTATCAATACTGTCAATATATACTACATCCGAAGCTTCAAGGATATACTGCCGCCCGTCTTTACGTCCTGTCAGTTTCATGTCCAATAATCGAATAGCGGCAAGTAATTTATCAATATCATCACTTACGCGGTTACAGTTGACCGTAATCTCGGTCTCCGTGTATCGTTCGTCAGTTTTGATAGTCAATTTCATATTTAAGATTTTAAATTTTATTTTTTGTTCACTCAAGCTCATTTTCGCTGACCTGCCGAAAATCAAACTTAAGCTGCCGTTTTCAAGGTTTAAGTTTCATCCAATACTCATTACGGTATTGATATGTTTAATAAGTATAATGGGTTATGCAATGGCATAATTTACAAAAGGAGAGTTGTCAAGATATAATAAAGTAAGGAGCTTAACGGATTATTATGTGGTATACTTCCATATAATATCAGGAGAAATATCCATTGACTTTTACTTTATTATATTTTGTTATTTCACTCATAGTTTTTTTTCAGGGCGTTTTTCAAATCGTCGGGAAAAACAAACAAGGCGTTTTGAACTGGTATTTTTTCGCCATTTGCATGGTAACCTCGATTAGTACCGCCAATAACGGTGTTCAGTATTATACGGCGTTTTTAGAAGGCGTCGCCTTCGGCGAATCAAAATATACTTTTAGCACACAGAACATGATTCTTTCAATGATAAAAATTATGGCGGTTCCTTTTTTGTTCTCGTTTATACTGAAATTATCAAAAATTGAGTCGAAATATATAAAAAAATTGCAAATTGCTTTGATTGCAGTCAATGCGGTTACTCTTTTCTGTATATTTTTTGTTATAATTGCGTTCAAGGCAGCGAAAGAGATACTGTCGTCCTATTTGTTTAATACGTCTGTTCTGTTTGTTGTTATTTTCTCTTTCTGCTGTTTAGTGTTTTTGCAGTATAAATGGCTAAAGAGCACGTCGCTGAAACGCGAGCGTTTTCAAGCCTCGGCAATATCAATCGCCCTGGTGGCATCGGTTATTTCGCTTATCGGGCTTTTGTTCACACCGGATTCCGGCTTAATCGGGATTATCCCTTTTATCGGCGTAATGATACTCATTTTTATTTGTAACCATTACGCAAACCAATATAACAGTTTCAGTTTTAATATCTCAAACCTTGCCGCTTATGTTTATACGGCTGTTAAATTGCCTGTGCTTATTCTTGATGATACAGGCGATATAATGCTCTGCAATACGGCTTCCGAAAGTTTTTTTAAGAAAAACGCCGAACAGCTTAACAGGTTAAAATTGTTTGACCTGTTTGATTTTGGAAATATATCCCTGTCATTACAGAGACAAAAAAAAGACGCGTCTGTTTTTAACTGCGATGCCGTCTGCCGTGTCGAGGGGCAAAAATGCCAAATCTCGTTGAATTACGTTTATGACAAATTTGACGAAATGATCTGTACCGTCGTGATAGTAACGGACATCACGGAAAAAGAAGCATTAATCCAACAGCTAAATGAGTCTCGCGCTAAAATCGAGTCTTTTTATGTGGAACTGCAATCTGAAGTTTACAGACAAACTGAAAGTATCCGAAATCTTCAAAAAGCGATTGTATATTCGATGAGCGATTTAATAGAAAAAAAAGACGGCTACACGGGAGTACACACAAGACGCGTAAGCGAATATGTCGCTATCTTACTGCGCGAATTGGTAAGACGAGGATATAAATTCAGCGAAGCGGAAATTGAAAGAATAGCGGAATCTTCCTTGTTACACGACATGGGGAAAATAGCCATTCCCGACAGTATCCTTCTTAAAAACGGAAAATTAGACAATGATGAGTTCGGGGTAATGAAAAGCCACAGCGCAAAAGGCGCTGATTCTTTGGAAAAATCGATGCAATTCGCGAAGGATAACGATTTTTTGAAAAACGCTTTTGTTATGGCAAAACATCACCATGAAAAATGGGACGGCGGCGGTTATCCCGACGGTAAAAAAGGAGACGATATACCCCTTCTTGCCCGCGTAATCGCCATTGCGGACGTGTATGACGCGTTGCGCTCGGAACGCTCTTATAAAGAGCCGTTCAGCCGAGAGAAAGCGAAATCTATAATACTGGAAGAAACCGGACGCCAATTTGATCCCGAACTGGTTAATGTTTTTTTGGCGGTAGAGCCTGAATTTAACGATTTTTGTGAGTTTTATAACAATAAAAAGTAGAAAAATTTCTTTGTTATTTTCATCCTTAAATGTTATAATTTTAAAAAACACGCCGCTTACACCATTAATAATTTATGGGAACCAAAATGAAGATTAAAATCAAGCTAAGCCTTATTGTAATCGCTATCGTGGTGGTTGTGGCGGGGACTATTACGATCATTCTGTTGAACCGGGCTTCTAACATTATTCTGCAAAAGAGCTTTGACGCTATCGGATATCCGGGTGATAAGCAGGCTGAACACTGGGAAGGCAGGGAAAACAGACATTTTGAGGTAATACGCACGCTGGCGGCCATAATGGGCGATTTTGAAAATACCGAACCTTTGGAGCGGCGCGACCTGAATGATGATATACTACTGGCCGCCCTGAAGTCCCAGCCCAACATTATGCGCATAGCCGCTATTTTTAAACCCAACGCCGTTGACGGTATGGATTCCCGTTTCATAGGCCGGCTTGGATCGACCGCTACGGGGCAGTATGCGATGACCTGGGGCAGGGACACAGGCGAGATTGTCGCCACGCCAAACCTCAATATTCAGCAAACAATGGATCATTTGAACAGTCCCAACGCGCGTAATGACCGGGTGGAACAACCCCAGTCATTCACTATACTTGGGAAACCGTCGTATGTTTTCAGGTTAGGGGTTCCCATTATTAATTCAATTAATAACGAAGTAGTCGGGAGTGTAACCTGCCTTTTAACTATTGACGGGGTGCAGCCCAAGGTGGAGATGAACGCAGCAATAGAAGCTGCGCACGCCGGAGAAGCGGGTAAAGGTTTCGCCGTAGTTGCCGGTGAAATCCGTAAACTGGCGGAAAGCTCCAGCACGCAATCCAAAACAATCGGTACGGTACTGAAAAAAATAGCGGAATCAATCAAGAAAATAACCGGCTCCACGGATAATGTGCTTATGAGATTCGATGCAATTGACTCTAGTGTCAACACGGTGGCTGATCAGGAAGAAAATATCCGTAACGCTATGGAAGAACAGGGACAGGGGAGCAAACAAGTTTTACAAAGCGTGAGCAGTTTAAGCGAGCTTACCCAACAGGTGAAGAGCGGCAGCGAAGAAATGCTTGAAGGCAGCAAGGAAGTAATGAATGAAAGCCAGAATCTGGAAAAAGTAACGCAGGAGATCTCAGGCAGCATGAACGAGATGGCTTCCGGCGCGGATCAAGTAAATGTCGCGGTGCATAAAGTCAACGAGATAAGCGTCAAGAACCGGGAAAGCATTGAGAATTTAATTCAAGAGGTAGCGCGGTTTAAAGTAGACTAAATTATTAAAACATAATAGTATATTACCAATTATTATATATGGGAGGAATTATAAATGAAAATCAAAATTAAACTGAGCATTATGATGATCGCCATTATGGTAGTCGGGGCGGGCACCATTGCCCTAATTCAATTGAATCGGGCAACCGATATAACCATGAACCTTGCCAAGCAGAAAACCATGTATCTGGCCCGCCAGCGCGCCCAGTACTGGGACGGCAGGGTAAACGGCTATCTGCAGGTACTGCAAACCTTATCTAATGAATTTAATTACTATGAGAACATTCCGGTGGCGGAGCGGCGTCAGCAGTTTGAAACCTTGATGGT
>Ga0268262_10001826_pt1 | contig 25569 bp, 28 predicted proteins | sample TergutNc150P3_FD_190354 | JGI IMG/M metagenome (GOLD analysis project Ga0268262, IMG submission 190354) | Nasutitermes corniger P3 segment gut microbial community from laboratory colony in Florida, USA - Nc150 P3 (SPAdes) (version 2) | ecosystem: Host-associated > Arthropoda: Insects >... | reverse complement strand
AAAAGATTACATCAAGACATGGAACAAGTCAGGGCGTTCATTTACCTGGACAAAAACACCAGAAGAGATTCTTGCAAAAATTAATAAGGCAAAATCATTTTGACATTTGTATTTTACAGTACACTAGAGTAGGAAAAAAAGTGGTTATTATAACAAAATCAATTTCGTTTATATGTCGTTATGCGCAATGCCCAAAATTGTCCAATTGATATATTGACAAGAGTTAAAGGACATAATAATATTCAAACAAAATTAATTTAAGGGGTTAATAAAATTATTGAAAAAATAAAAAACCTTTATAAAGAGCCACTATGTAAATTCTTTGAACAAATCAAGTATATTAATGTTAAAAATATGCCATTAATCAATATTCCTACGATTGGTTGTGGTTATAAGGAGCAATATATAAAAATTGCTATTTTTGGTATAGACACAAATGTTGGTAAAGATAATAAAGAAGCTCTCAGTAGATTTAGTAGGCTAAAGGATGATTATGATAATAATAAAAATTGGGAAGATATTTATGATCGTTTAGTTAAACCATTTATCAATATGGCATTTGTTGAATATGCGAATGAAAGTATTTTTTATGAATTTGTTTTAAAATTTTTGGCGGAATTTTATAAAAAAGAATTAGGATTTGGTTGGCAAGGATGGGAAGAACTTAAAAACAACAAAGAAAAATACTCAGGTATTTTGCAGTCTTTTATTTTGGGGAACATACATTCTTTTGAGATAGACAAAGACATATGTGAAAATGGCTTTAAAATAAAGAAATCAAAATCATACAACGCTAATGAAAAAGATTGGGCTGAAGTAAAAAAAGCCAGTAAGCGTTTTCTTGATAAGAAATTGAAAGATATTATAAATATTTGTGAACCAAAGTTATTGTTAATATTAAATTGGGATAGTTTTAATTGTAAGAAGTGGCTTGATGACAATCATTATAAACGGAAGGATGAGATTTGTGATTTTGATAATCATTTTTATTATGCCCACATAGAAACCCCAAATACACATATTTATAAGATAGTTCATCCAAGTTCTATGGTTAAGAAAAAGATAAAGTTTATAGAGCAAATATCTTTAATAATAGAGCATTTTAGCAATAGAGAAGATACTGATTGATTGTCAGATATAAAAACGATCAAAAAATCAGGTTGCTGTAATTAATGTGTAAAAAGTAATAAAAAGTGGGCACTGCGCATAACAGGTCTGTATGCGCTTCGCCGCTTTCGCGGCTCGGGCTACGAAAAACGTTATGTGCCATTGCGTTAGGTGTATAAATTAATATACAGTTGAAATAAATTCAGTATTACTTTATATTTATAACATGCCAGAAATAAGTCGTTTTCTAGGTATGTCAATTCTGATGTATTTTGATGATCATAATCCACCTCATTTTCATGTAAAGTATAATGATTATCGAGCAATAATATCTATTAAAGATTTGGCATTATTGTAGGGGGATTTACCAGCACGTATATTAGGATTGGTTATAGAATGGGCTGGATTACATAAAGATGAATTGCTAGAAAATTGGGATTTGGTACAAGAAACAGGAAGATGGTTTAAAATTGAACCATTAGTTTTGGAGGAAAAAATGGTTTGGGTTGTAAGAGTAGAATTAAAGGATGATTATAAGGTTTTTGTGGAATTTAATGATGGTATGAGCGGTATTATTGATTTTCAAGAAAAATTGCGTAATGATAATCGACAAATCATCAGGGATTTATTAGATATAAACAAATTTAAAACTGTTAAACTTGACTTAGATACATTATGTTGGGATAATGGGGTTGATTTTGCCCCAGAATATTTATATGAGATAATAAGAGAAAAGAACAAAAAAATAGCATAACGCAACGGCACATAACAGGACTGTTTACGCATCTCGCCTTTTGAACCGAAGGTAGAAGCGCCTCGGCCTACATTCGGCTAGGTCGCCGCGGACTAAAGTCCGATGGCTCCCACGCCTCATTCCGGCAAATTGGCGGCGGGCGGTCGCGTACCTTTGGTACGATGCTTCGTAAAGCCCTTTTATGCCGCCGCCAACTTCGTAAACAGCCGGAACGTTAAGCGTAATTGCGCCTAAATTTGAATAAAAATGATGTTCTTTTTTAATTTTTCAAAAAATAGGTGAAAAAGAATAAATTTTATAAATATTTTTTGTCTAGCACTATATGATAGATCAATGCTGTATCTTTATAGTAGGAAAAGTAAAAAGGAGCTAAAAATGGCAAAAAACAGGAAACGCCAGTGGCTGAGCAGAATAGAAAATTCCCCTAAGTCATTTAATGCCGTACCAGAAGAACTAAAAAGCTTTGAATTTTGTCTTGCCGCTGTTAAGCAAAATGGCAGAATGCTTGAATATGTGCCAGATTCGCTAAAGACAGAAGCCATGTGCCTTGTCGCTTTTAATGAAACAGCCAGAGCGCTAAAATATGTGCCTGAAAACCTTAAAGTCAAACTGAGTCCAATTTTTACTATTAGGCTAACTAATGATGAGATTAACATAATTAATATTTGGGCAAAAAGTTTATGTGCCAGTAATGAAAATGAAGTATTAGAAATAAATGAAATAATACGGAAAGAGGGCAAGGAATACATGATAGATAGTTTTACGCAATATAAACTAATAAATATTATTTGTATTACTGATCCTTTTCACAATATACTAAGTATAAAACTCAGCGAGAAAAATACAAAGGCTATTTTGAGTTGTTCTAATGTGCGGGGTCCCCTTTGTGGCGGTGGTTTTGATACATTTTTTCTAAAGAAAAAAATGTATGGAAGCAAATTGGGGGATCACATTGGATGACATAGATAATAAAATATTTGAAAAAACATTTATGGTGGAATTATGGAAACGGTGCAACTACGCCTAACAGGTCTGTATGCGCGTCGGCGGTTATCTGCGGCTCGGGTTTCGTATACTACTGAAACGTTATATGCAATACTGGAAAAAATTGAATAAAACAGGTTGACAATACCGCAGATTAGATATATTTTCATTTTGAGGTATAAAATGCATTTAATTAATTCTTATGGTATTAATTCAAAAAATTTAAAAGCGGTATTAAATTCTGATGATGAAGAACTGCTAAAAAAGATTAAGAAAACTAAGTCATTTAATCTATTTAAAGTCAGTTATAAAGCCATGTCACCTAATGGGTTAGAAATCCTGGAAGATGATTTTAAAAAAGAAATTAGTAAGAATAGCCCTTATTTCATTAAATCAAATTTTGCATTCGGTGGCGCCCTTCTTTGTATTTGTCATGATTTAAGCAGTAAATTGCCATATACACAGGTGGTTGAAACTGGTTTAATAGATTATTATCTTTCTGTAGATTTTGAAATAGAAAAACTTGAAGGTAACGGTTCAATATTATTGGCAGATGAAAATATACCGTACAACGTTATAGGCGAGTTTCCTGTAATACAATTGGTTGCAAAACAGAAACTTCTTGAATTAGATGAAAGGATGAAAAACATCAGCATAAGAAAAAAAGAAATTAAAATATTATTAAATGAAAATGAGAATAAGAGTCGTGCATACCAGCAAATAATGGGAATAAAGAAAAATTTTAGATACTGTTTGGAAAATAATTTGGATATGCTTAACTTTTGTCATTGAATTATCTTATATCATTTACCTCCGCCGCTTTCTTAACTTGCTCCTTCAATTCTTCGGGCACATATTCAAGCATCCTGCTTTTCTGTTGCACAGCCGTGAAACACAGTTCCACTGTTTTGAAATTCTCAGGCACATACTCAAGCGCCTCATAATTAGTCATTACCGCCGTAAGGCACAGTTCCGCTGTCCTGTGTTCCTCCGGCACAAGGTGAAGCGCCAGGCCATTACGCACAACCGCCGCAAGATACAATAACCCTGACCTGTGTTTTTCCGGCACATAGGCAAGCGCGAATCCGTCCTGCATTACCGCCGTAAGGCACAATTCCGCCGTCCTGCGCTCATCCGGCACATACTGAAGCGCCTGGCCATGAATCCGAATCGCCGTGAGACATACCTCCGCCGTCTTATGTTCTTCAGGTACAAATTTAAGCTCGTAGCCAACTGTATCTACCGCAACAAGACACAATTCTACTGTCTTGAATTTTTCAGGCACATCTTCAAGCAAAATGATCTCTTGATCTCGTTTCTCGGAAAAAACCCCAAGTACAAAATCCGCTAATCTTTGTTGCGGTGTATTATGGGTCTTCCTGCGCCGAAATGCCCCAAGCCATTCTTCATAGGTTTTTTTAGCCATCGTCTGACTCCCTTTTATTTTTCACTTCTATTGTTATTTTTTTTCCATTAATTTCTTTAGTAAGAGTAACTCTATCTGATAATGTGTTGTTTTCTCCAAATATTTCAGAGGTATTTATTACAATAGTATTATTTTCATCAGTTATTTGAAACTTGCTTATATTATCTTCAATATATTTTTCTATGATTTCTATCTCCTCAAACATTTTCATCCTATCATCCATCTCCTTAATACCTATATCTACATGGCTGACTTGTGAGTTAGTTTCATCTATTATTGCGAATTTGTTTGTGTTATTTTCAATGTATTCTTTTATTTTTTCTGTTTCTTCACTACTAACCATCATATATTCATCATCCAACATTTCGAAATCAGTTATTTCTGAGCATAGGCAAGACAATTCTTTTTCTGTTTTTATTTTTTTAACTCTATTTTTATGCTTTTCATATAAGCTTTTAGCATTTTCAACAATCTCGCTGATTTTTATTGCGCCCCATGTTTTAATTATTTTTGCAAAAGGTTTTTCAAAAACATATTCGCCGTATCCATCATACATTAATTGCAAAAAACCACGATTATCACCAATATGCATACTTTCTTCCATAAGGTAAAATGTTAAAAAAGTCTGCTGTGAACTATTTAACTTGGGCATTACTTCCCGGTGGTTATAATACATATCATAAGTAATAAAAAGTGGCAAATAAACCCATGTGTATTTCTTTGCTTTTAACAAATCGTTTCTGTTTATTGTAGGCAAAGCGTCATTTATCATTCATTTCCCACTCTTTTTTATAAACAGGATAAATATTGCTATCATTAACCCACATATCAAAATTCATTATGAAGCCCAGAATAAGTCCCGCAAGAGGAAAGTTATCAGTATAATCCTCTCCATTTTTTTCTTCGTTTTTATATTCCTTACAAAAATTTAAAAACCAATCTCCTTTAGAAAGGAATGATTTGAAATCATTTCCTTCTTCTTCTGCCGCTTTCTCCATTTCATCTACATATTTGTGGAGTTTTTCCAAAACATCGTTCATTAGTTTTTCTTCTTCATCTGTATATGCCATAATTTCTCACTCCTTTCTGTTGCCTTAAATCGTACAATACTGATCTGTCATGGAGTGCTAGAGATGGTTAATTTTGTGAAATATTTTCTTGCCTGTAGGTCGCAGTTGAGCTTATTCTACCTTTTCTATCCTTTCTATTCCATATATCTCTATAATATCAGTAATTTTCCATTCCTTATTTTCTTTCTCAAAGAGATAAACTGTTCCGTTACCTCCATTTTTTAGCCTTATTTCCAAAAATATAATTGCCTTTGTAATTTCATCATTAAATCCTATTCTTGAAAAGCTTATATCTTCATAATCTTCCAATAAATCAATGTCTTTTTTTAATTCTCCACTCCATATAAAATTGAACTCAAAAATATTATTTCTATCAATGGCCATTAATTTAACATTTTTTTCTTCAAAATCCTCTATTTTTATTAATTTTTCCTCAAATGATTGAAGGATGCTATTATCGATATTATGTTCATCTCTTAACGACTTTATTAATCCACTCCTGACACTCTCTCGTAAAAAAATTCCAAAATAAAATGATCCACTTAGAACTATTGTATTTTTATTATCATGTATTACATTAATTAATCCATTAATAATATCAATTTCATCTTTTGAAAAAAGATATGAATTTTCCGGTTTCATTTGCGTTTTCCTGCCTTTGCATTAAATCGTATGCCATTGATCTATCATGGAATGACATAGCGTATAAATTTTACAAAAATTTCTCAAATATTTTCTTTTCTAACCCAGTATCAGGCCTTTATCTCTTCCTTGATTTTCTGCCTTCCGATGTTAAGGCGCCATTTTACTGTCGTTTCCGCCAATTTGTATTTTTCGGCGATTTGTTTTACCGAAAACTGATTGACATAATAATCAACTAAAATATCACGATACGCGTTTGAAAGCTCATGAAGAGCCTTAAAAGTCTTTTGATACCTGTCTGAAATAATTAATTGGTCAATAAAATTGTATGTATCCGCTATTTCCTCATATTCGGCTTCTAATTCCGTATTATTAATTTTATTTCGTTTGTCAATAAATTTTGCGTAACGATTATGCGCTATGCTCCATATCCATTTTTCAAGCGATTCAATTTTGTATTTTCTGATGCCGCTTAATATGTGAACCATTATTTCACCGGCCAAATCCTCGGCATCCTGACGGTTATTCAGCCGCTTGATGCAATAATGCAATATAGGTTCAATATATTGGATGATGTCATTATCGTTATTTTTCATAAAACGCTCTGTTACACATTACGAAATAGGAGCACGACTATCGCTTCAAGGGTTTCATCGTCCGCGCCTTTTATTTCTACCGATTTTAGAAGGTTCATGTAATAATACTCACGCTCTTTTATTTCACTTTCATCATCATCAATGATGATTCTCCCCTTGCCCTTAATAACAGAAATGTTAAGATCAATATTCATACCAAGAGGAGGATAGTATAAAGCCTCTCCTTTTTTAACTGAAATATATATTTGTCCGAAATTCCCAAATGTTTTTAAGCCGATTGTATCAATGCCGCCATTATGTTTAACACAATACTTATTATCAAGAATTATCTTTGTGGGGAAATCTTTGGAGAAAAAATTATTAAAAATATGATTTCTGCTAATAAATTCTTTTCCCATCGGCTCTTTTTTTTCGCATATTAAAGCTCCCATCATACCGTCATTTTTCGACGGCTCTTGTAAAAACGCGCTTAATGCCGATAATTCATTGTTGTAAATTCTATCAAGAACTTCTTTGTTTAGTATCATTATTGTTTCTTCCGGAATTATCTTTTCTTCATTGTATATATTTACACTTCCGTTGTTTACATCAATCTGCCAAATTTCGTTCGGCATATCCTTAATTTCAAGCTGCAGGCGGATTGAATAATTCTTGTCGATTTTCTTTTCAAACGCTTTCGCGAAATCTTTTAATATTTCATTAACCGTCATGTTCTTCTCCTTACACTTATATAGTGTAATTCAAAGTCAATCGGATAGGTGTTTTCTATTCCGCCTTAATAACGCACGAAACCCCAGGCAAATTCACGGAACTCAGCGCGTTTCCCACAGCTCCGGTTTTGGAATCTATCGGACAGACGGTTACATTGCCTGAATTTTGATTGGCGATGACAACAAACTCATCCCCCGGAGAAAGGCAAAAGTTTCTGGGACAGTCTCCATGGACCGGGTAAGAGCCTATAAACTGTAGTGTAGAATCCTCGCGTACACTAAAAGCTGAGATAAGGTTTTTCCCTCTTACAGAAGCATACAGCCTTGTCCCGTCTTGCGTAAAATGAATGTCGGCGGCGGTATCTGCCTGGGTGAAAGCTCCTTCAATAAGAGGATACTCGGCCTCTTGTTTTAAACCCGCGTCTGTCAATTTGTAGCATACCAGGCTTACACCCATTTCCATAACCGCGTACACAAATTTACCGCCCTGGTGAAAGGCTAAGTGCCTCGGCCCGCCTCCTGCCGGCGCTTTGACGGCAGGACTTGCGCTGTCCGGCGTAAGAGAACCGTTCTTCGCTTGGTTATAGCAAAACAGGCTGTCTGCCCCAAGGTCGGCGGCGACGAGAAGGTTAACCGACGGAACGGGATTGACTGAATGTGCGTGTGGGCCTTTCTGGCGGGACGGGTTCGGGCCGGAACCAGAGTGCTGTATTTCAGTTACAATGCCGCCAAGGGAACCGTCGCGTAGAATTTCAACGCCGAAAATACTGCCGCTCCCATAATTGGCCGCATAAAGAAAGCCGTTCATTTCGGCTACATGGCATGTACTCGCGCCAGATACCTCTCTGCTGTTTAGCAAGGCAAGCGTGTTGTTAGCCCCAATAGAGAAAGCGGAAACTTTCCCCGCTTTTTTGCTCTCATTGGCGGCATACAGGAAATTCCCCGAACGCAATAAAAAGGAGGGATTTTCGCCGCCGTAAAATGAATCCTCAAGACTCAATTTACCGCTATCTGTGTCAAACTTTAAAAGATGAATCCCCTTATCTTTTGAATCTGAGGTGTAACACCCTGCATAAAAAGAATAAATCATGGTGAGGGCCAATAAAGGCTATTGCTTTCTGGATGTGTCAAAAGCGGCATTGTTGATCCTGGTGTTGATGTCAGATAAAAGGGCGCGGTCGGTTTGGCCTTTGGCAATGGCATCCAGGTTATTTCCGGCCTGAAAGCTCTGCTGGGCTTCGCCATAAATATCGCGCGCCTGATCCATGTCCTTATTTAGGGCGTTAAAATCAAGCAGAATATTTGGAACGTTCCTGGCGTTGTCAATGGCGCTTTGGGTTTCTGCCAATAAGGTTTGAAGACTGTTAAGAAGAGCATCGGCTTCTGTCTTTGAGCGTCCTTTTGCGGCTTGACCTTCGGCAATGGCTCTTTGGGCGTTGTTGATCGCTTCGGCGGCGAATTCTTTTGCCGCGTCGTAATTCTTGCTGTCAGCCTCGCTTTGCATTCTGGTCAGGGCGTCTCGCGCGCGAATAATAAAATTCCCGGCGTAAGTAACCGCGTCGGCGTCGTTTTCAGCGCGTGTAACCGCGTCCCTCGCCCTCTGCATTTCTTCCAGGGGAGGCGCGGCGCAGGCCGAAAAAGCCAAAACCAGAATGAAAACCGCCGCAAAAGTGTTAATAATCCTTTTCATCATCTCTCCTCATACAATAATAACGGAAAAATGCCGAAATATAAAGGGTATAGGGAGCTAATGGCTGTATATATAACGAAAAAATCCGCTTTTCTCCGCTTTTTGACTTCATTTTTGCCTGCCGCCGGGGTTGCGGCGCTTTTGTGCCTTTTCCTCGACGGCCCGCGCTTAGGCCCCATATACGATCTTCTCCTTAAATTACGGCCAGCCCTTCCGATTTCCAGAGAGCTTCTCATTATTGACAGCCAAATTTCCGCCAGGGAATCGGGCGATGGCATACTTGAACCGGGAGCAGCCGCTTCTCTGCTATACACAATGACTGAATTAGGCGGGAAAACCCTAATCATCCAGGTTCCCATTCTTGGGCTTTCCGCAGGCGGAACCGTGGGAGAAGAGGAAATACTCTACCGCTTTGACGAAGAATTTTCCGTTTTTAGCAGAAACATCCAGAACCTGTTTGACGCTATACGAACAGGGTCAGTCGCGCCCGCCGAGTCGGCCAGGTTTGTGGGGGAACTGGTTGAGCTTTCAGAAAGAGGAAAGGAAAGGCTGGTTTCCGCCCTTGTCCGGCGGGATGAAGGGGCTGTTATCAACATGGAAGAAGCGGCGGCCTTTTTCGGATATGCAAGGCGTCCGGGAGACCTGCAAGTGCAGTTGATAAGGGCGGGCGAGGGCGGAAGGCCGGGAGTGCTGGCGGAGAGAAACGAATACTCGAAAAGCAAGGCCGACCGTGACGGGGTTTTAAGGCGGGTTGCTCCGCTAATGACAGCGCCGGGACTTTCTGAAACCGCAGGCGGTGGAAGAACTTTGGAGCATATTATTTACGCCGCCCTTAAAACCCGCTTCAGGGAATCCAGGGTCGAAGCGGGAATGTTCGGCCCCGTTCTCGCGATGAGGGACGGCCCGGAAGAAACACGCAGGCTCATCCCCCTGGATCGCAACGGCGCTGTTCTATTTGAAAAGCCGCATAAGGGAGAGGATTTCAGGCGTATCGGGATTTCGGATTTCCTGGCTTATGACGAAGCCGACCGCAGCCTTAGGCGTATGCTTTCGGAAGCGGAAGCCATGGGTATTTTCCAAATCATAGAAGGCGAGGACAATCCCTGCATTCTTTACGATTATGCCCTCTCTATCAGGGAAAGCCCGTCATCGGATTTTCCCAACGGGGATGAGGATAAAAGGCTCGCCTGGATCGACGCAAGAAACAGATATTTTTCCAGCCTTGATAACTTTCTCTACGGCCCTGCCGAAATGACTCTTGTAAAGGGCTATGAGCAAATAATCGCCTCAGAATTCAAGGAGAAAAATCCACAGGTAGAAGCGGAGCTTCTAAAGATGTCCGAAATGCGGGATTTCCTGATGCGGACTTTTGTGAACCTAAGAGCCAGACAGGAAGAGGTTTTGACGCTGAGGGAAAAATTGGAAACAGCCCTTTCTTTGTCTTTTTGTATTCTTGGAAATACCCAGGATGTGGAAGCTTCAGCCCTGTTGGCAAACAGCATCCTGACAGGACGGGCGGTAAAACCTGGAATAATCAAGTACCTCTTTTTTGGATCTCTATTTGCAGCCTTTATTGTTTGCCTTTCTCTCAGAAAACGGGGGCCGCTTTCAAGCCTGGGATCGGGCTTGTTCCTTTGCCTGCTCTTTGGCGCGGGGTTTTCAGTCCTTTTTATTTTTACCGGTTTTTGGTTTGATCCTCTGGTTCCCATAGCGTCATGCGGGGCAGGCGTTCTTGTTTCCATTATTTGGGCGCTGATAGCAAAAAGCCGTTATTCCAGACGCTTTCGCCAGGCCTTTGGCCCTTATGTCTCCCGCTCCTACCTGAAAAGCGTAATAAAATTGGGGAGGCCCATTCAGTCTCAGATTATAAACGCCAGGGCGGCGGTTGTGGCCATAAAAAACGCCGACTCGTCAGTCCGCCACGCCAAACAAGTTCTTTCATTCCAGGAAAAGGCCGCGGACATTTGTAAAAAGGCCGGCGGCGTCATCGCGGGAACAGATGAAGATCTTATTACCGTGTGTTTCGGTTCTCCGCTTGAAAGAATATTCCTTGCCAGCCTTAAAGAAACTTCGCCCTACGAGAACAACATCAACGCGAACACGGCTCCCGCTTTGAGAGCTGTCGATCTGGTTACCGAAGTCGCCCAGCGTTCAGATTGTGCGTCCTGGAATTTCGGTCTGGATACCGGCAATTGCGCTTTTGCCTGGTCGGCTCTTTCAGGCTACATTGCCCTTGGCGCTGCGGTTCAGCAGGCAAAAATCTTTTCGCGCATAGCCGGCAGTTATGAGGCCAGAATCATCGTTTCAGGAGCGATCCTGGAGGCTATGGAACTGCCGCTAAAAAAACTGGATGAACTTAAAGCGAAGAATATCAAGGAGCCTTTTTACAGGCTGGCGGTCAGCGGGCAGAGCCAGGTTTAACTTTCAGTATTCCCTTCATTGCTTCCCCCCAATCACAAATTTCATTTCCATTCCATGAAAAATATTTTTGACTTACGGTATGTACAGGTAGAATTGTTTTTATGCATTTTTCAACGCTTAATGTTTCATCACACAAATGTTCTTCAGCTAAAACATTCCTGATATCGCATAAAAAAATGTCGCTGTTTTTCATAGTTATTGTTTTATTAACTTCCAACTCAAAAATCCAGGGGCTTTTTGTTAAAACCGGAACATCAAGAACTTGCCCTTTTTCAATTTCCACATCAACATCCATTTTATCCTTTGAATACCCTTCCTTATTGCCGAAATAATCAGCAATAGGCAATAATTCTTCTGTAACAAGGTTAGCCGAAAAAACTTTTTTAGCCTGTATGCGATCATTCGTTAATTTTTTATTTCCAATACAGGCCATTACGCCTATTTCAGCGTCCCAATAAAAATTAAACCAGCCAAATAAACCAAAATTGGGCATATTATCTTCTTTATATGTACCATAAAGAAATAACGGCATCGGACAAAATTTATATGATATTGGTACTGATTTTTTCATACGAACTCCATACTAATTTTTATAATATCTATCAATTACTTCCGAGACTGCCCTAATCCGCACAACCCTGCCTCCGCCTAGTTCCGGAAAAGCGCGGTAACGTTTTCCGTCGTCGGAAAAGGGAGAAGCTTTCTCGCCAGGGAATGGCGGATACCTTGACTGAGTCCAGGTGAGATTGAGCGATGAAAGGGACACGGCGGTAGAAGCGGGATTAAAGTGAATAAAGGATTCGTGGACTCCGCGCTCGGAAAGCGGCGCTTCGTCGGTGCATTGAAGGTAACGAATGATCCCCGAAGTAAAATTAATGGATTGAATTACCGCCGAATGTGACATACCGCCGTCTTCCGCCCGGAAAAGCATAATGTCCCCCGGGCGTAGGTTGCGTATTTCATCTTTTACCGAAATGATCTGGGAACTGTTTGAATTGTAAAAACCGGTTCCCGCGTACATGGAAGGGTCTACTCCCCTTGTTACTCCCAATGCCCTTGAAAGCGTGCGGCCAAGGTCAATGCCCGCGGTCTTGGCAATGTAGGACTGGACGTGCCACACAAAGCCGGAACAGTCCATGCCGATTAAGCCCACGCAGTAAAGGTAATTGTAGACATCGCTTTCTTCCAGACTGCGGCCGCTTGAAAGCACATAGGGCCTGTGAAGCAGGCCGCGGTAAGAGCCGGCCTTCATTCTCGCTATGTCGAAAAGGTCGCGCGAGGCTGTCCAGCTTTGACTTGGAAGGTCAAAGATGATCACCTTTTCCCGCCCGTCGGAAAGCGTATCTGTGTATTTTTTAAAGTCCTCGCTGTCAAGAACTTGATTTATCTTTTCCCAAAGGAAAGCGGGATCCCCCTTTCCTCCGCCAAGAAAACCCCATTCTCCTTCTGTAAGTTTGTCCCGCTCGTTGTTCTGCGCAAAGGGCATACGCAGGTTCATCACCTTGCCGCCCAGGATGCGTGTTCGGAAACACAGTCTGTACGCTTCTTCAATGGCCCGTTCAACCCCTGTACCCCAGATTCGCTCCGGGTTCGAATATGCCGCGAGTCGGGATTCATCGCCTTCCGCAGCTTTGGAAAAGCGGGGCATAATAAGAACCAATAAAAGAAAGACAAAAAAAGTCTGTCTGCTTTTCATTACTATTTGATTTCTGCTTTCTCAATGTCCTGAAAATGCCGGACTGTGCCGTACTTCATTTCTTCCGCCGCTTCTTCGTCACAGACGATGATCGCTTTTTTATGTGTTTTAAGGCAGGAAAGAGGGCATTGCTCGCTAACTTCCCCTTCAACGGTGGCCTGGAGCGCTTTTGCTTTTTGACGTCCTGAAACAATGATAAGCACTTCCCTTGCGTCCATGACGGTTCCGATGCCTACGGTAAGAGCGCGCTCCGGCACCTTCGCTGGATCATCGCCGAAAAAACGGGCGTTGGCTTTGCGGGTATCATCGGTAAGCTTTACAACCCTCGTCCTGGAACTGAAAGAAGAACCGGGCTCGTTAAACGCGATATGCCCGTTCACGCCGGTTCCGCCAAGGAAAAGCTCAATCCCTCCGGCGGCCTTTATTGCCTCCTCGTAGGCGCGGCATTCAGCTTCCGGATCGGGGGCCATACCGTCAAGGATGTGTGTGTTCTCGGCCTTAATATCAATCGCGTCAAAAAAATTGTCCTTCATAAAGCGCTTGTAGCTTTGAGGATGATCCGCCGGAAGCCCAAGGTACTCGTCCATATTGAAGGTAATCACATTGGAGAAGGAAAGCCATTTCTCACTGCAAATGGGGATAAGCTTTTTGTACACGCCCAAAGGGCTTGAGCCCGTTGGAAGTCCCAGCACAAAAGGCTTTTCAGGGCTTGGCTTAAAGTCGCTTATTCTATTCATAATATAGCCCGAAGTCCAACGGCAGACATTTTCGTAACTCTTGTGAATTAACAGACGCATAATTACTCCTATTCAAATAGATTTTTTTTGATGACCCCACGCGCTAACACAGCCATCATCTTGAAGTTTCTGCTAAATACAACCAAATCCGCGTCATAGCCTGGGATAATCGCGCCCTTGTTCCGGTAGCGCATTACCTGGGCGGGATTGAACGAAGCGGTTTTTACAGCGTCTTCAAGGCTAAAGCCGAAGTTCACCAGGTTTTGTACGCCCTTGATCATGGTCAGAGCCGAACCCGCAATAACATTATCGGCTTTACGATGAAAAACCCCACCCGATAGGATCACTTCTTCCCCGTTGGCAAAGAAGGGGCCTTTGGCCTGTTCTGTCGGTTTCAGAGCGTCCGTGACAAGCACGATCCTTTCTACAGACTTATCCCTTAGAAGCAATTTGTACAAGTCCGGGTGTATATGGAAGCCATCAGCGATAATTTCGCAAGACATTTCAGGATGAATAAGAACCGCTCCTACCGCGTTGGGGTTTCGGTGTTTCATACTGCTCATGGCGTTGAAAAGATGCGTGCTGTGAAGGATACCGGCCTGCATTCCTTCCACCATATTCTCGTATTCGGCGTCCGTATGGCCTGCCTGTAGCACGATGCCTCTCTGTAAACAGAACAGCGCAAGTTCTCTCATTCCTTTAAGCTCCGGGGCCACTGTCATATTTACAATCCGGCCTTCGGAGGCCTCCCAGAGCCGCTCCATTAACCCCAGGTCAACGCTCTGTACTGTCCCGGGCTTCATAACTCCCAGGCGTTCAGGCGAAATAAAGGGACCCTCCAGATGGAGTCCCATGACCTGCGCCCCATCCTCCCTGCCGATAGCCGAGGCCGCCGCTTTTACCGCCTGAAGCATCTGTTCGCCTTCCATTGGGTAAAGTGTTGGGTTAAACGCCGTTACCCCGTACTGCACCAAAAGGCGGGACATTTCGATTATCGATTCGACCGAGCTGTCTTCGGTTCCCCAGCCCCCGAAACCATGAATGTGGGTGTCGATAAACCCGGGGGCAATTATGGCTTCATTGACATCAATGATTTGGGTTTCCGGATCAAAATGTCTCTGTTCAAAGCGCTTTTGCGAGAAAACATCTGAAATTCGGCTATCTTCGATGAATACCGCGCAACGCTCCATCGCCGCGAAACTGGTCATCACCGTGCCGTTGTGGAGGCAGATTGAGTTCATAGCTTAACTATATTAGTATATTATTATTAAAGAAAGAGGTGATTCACTATGCCCAAATGGTTAAAAAACGCGGTTTTTTATGAGATTTATCCCCAATCGTTTTACGATTCAAACGGCGACGGAATTGGCGACATTCAGGGGATAATACAAAAACTAGATTATGTCAAAGGGCTTGGCTGCAACGCGCTGTGGCTTAACCCATGTTTTGACTCGCCCTTTAAGGACGCCGGTTACGACGTGCGTGATTACAAAAAGGTTGCGCCCCGCTACGGCAGTAACGAGGATCTGTTCCGGCTTTTTGACGAGGCCCACAAGCGGGATATGCGCGTTCTGTTGGACCTGGTTCCGGGGCACACTTCCGAGGAACACCCGTGGTTTCTGGAAAGCAAAAAAGCCGCTCCAAGCGCGGAAGTAAAAAACCGCTATATCTGGACGGATAGCTGGTTTTTCTGGGGGCTTGAGGGCCTTAAATTTGTCGCAGGCGAGGCGGAGAGGGACGGCTGTTACATTATCAACTTTTTCAAATGCCAGCCCGCCCTCAATTACGGTTTCCTTGAATGCCGCGAAAAATGGCAATTGCCGCCCGAACACCCGGACTGTATCGCCACGCGGGAAGCCCTCAAGGACATTATGCGATTTTGGCTGCAAGGCGATAAGGGCCGAGGCTGTGACGGCTTCCGCGTGGACATGGCCGATTCGCTGGTGAAGTTTGACAACAACGAAAAGAGCGCCACGAGCGCTATTTGGCGTAATATACGGGAAATGCTTGATAGCGAATTCCCCGAAGCGGCAATAATCTCTGAATGGAGTTCTCCGCCGCTTTCCCTCAAGGCAGGCTTTCATGCGGACTTTCTGCTGGATCATGGATTTAGTGGATACCGCAGTCTGGTTCGTCATTTCGAGGACGGCGGCAAGGACAACAGTTACTTTAAAAAAGACGGTAATGGCAGTATTACGCGGTTTCTTGACCAGTATATGCCCTGGTACGAAGCGACCAAGAATGACGGCTTTATCAGTATGATCAGCGGGAACCACGACACACCCCGCGTCAGCCACAGTCTTTCGCCGCGTGAACTATCCCTTTTCTACGCCCTGCTTTTTACCATGCCGGGTGTGCCTTTCCTTTACTACGGCGATGAAATCGGAATGCGTTACCTCTATAAACTCCCAACAAAAGAAGGCGGCTATGGCCGCACAGGCTCCCGTTCCCCCATGCAGTGGAATTCAGGCGCAAACGCAGGCTTTTCAAACGCCGCGCCGGAAAAACTCTACCTGCCTGTAGATGGGGAACCAGGCGCGCCTGACGTTGAATCTCAGGAGAAAGAGCCAGAGTCGCTCATTAACACGGTTAAGGCTTTACTGCGTTTGCGCAATAGCGATGAGGAACTCGGATCAAAACCGAACCTCCAAATAGTCCACACAGGTATTCCAAACTCAGAGTCAATGAACTTAGAGTCAATAGATAGAACATTCTTCTATAAACGCGGCGCTTATATCATTGGACTGAATCCCGGCGCCAATGGTGTACAGGTTTCGCTCTCGGTTCAAAAAACCCCCGAACTTGTATACACCATTGGCGGGTGCGGAATTGAAAATGGAGTTTTCAAACTGGAGCCGCAGAGTTTTGGTGTGTGGAAATGTTAATTTTTATATTGACCCGGTGAAAAACAAGGATAATAATTATTATATTTAGAACAAGGAGAATTTTATGAACAATTCCATGAGCAAAAGAAGTATTTACAGGGGCGCCGCGCTTGCGGTGATCGCCATCATCGCGCTGGGCTTTGCCGCCTGCGACAGCAAAGCCGTTGAAGACCCTGCGCACAATTACCGCGTAACAGGGCATTTTGCCGATTGGGGCTCCAATTTCGCGAGCCAGTTTATGATGACGCCAGTTTCCAAATCTGACGCGAGAATCAAAGCCATCAAGGGGGCGCTGAAAGACGCGGATTACGTTTATCTGTTTGAATATACGCCCAATTTGTCCAAGTCGGCGGGCTGGAATGTTGAATATACAGGCGCGAATATAAAACTTGACGGCGTTTACGCGGTAAAAATAATCAGGCTTAATCCTGATTCCCTGGAAACAAGCGGCTGGGCCTATGACATGTGGATACCAAGCACCGAAGCCGGCGGGGTAAAAAACCTGTCCCCCGATACGCTGTTTGTACCCAAAGATCGCAGCGACGAGGCGCGCGACGCGGCTAAAGACGGCCTTGGCAGCTGCAACGACAATCCGGTTCTGCTAAAGGGCGCGGTACCCTACTATATCGTATTCGCGGTATTTAAAGACAAGAGCAGGGGAATGGGCGCAGTAGTCAAAGGGTAACATAATGAAAAAAAACAATTTCCGCTTCATGTGCGTGGCCGCGATTTTTATCGCGGTCATGGGTATTTTGGGCAGTTGTAAGAAGAAAGAAGAAACCATCAAGATTTGGGTTGGCACCGAAGCCAAAACGTTCTATCAGGACAAGATGAACGAGTGGGTAGCGGCCTACAACGCCGCAAACAGCAAACCGTTTCCCTACACGGTAATAGTTGAAAGCGTAGACTCAGGCGCGGCCGCGTCTAAATTCCTGGATGATACCGCCGCCGGCGCTGATATTTTTACCATTCCCCACGATAACTTAGGCAAGCTGATCGCCGGTACAAGCGCTATCGGTCCCATCACCAACGAAAAGCTGCTGACTCAAATTGCCAATGACAACCCTCCCATTTTCTTTGACGTCATCAAAGGGAAAGTGGGAGACCCCGGCGTAGAATATACATTCGGCGTCCCCTACATTGCCCAGGCGCTGGTGCTTTATTACAACAAGGGCTATTTCACAGATGAAGATGTATTAACCTGGGAAGCGATGTTGGCAAAAGCGAAAGCTAACGGGAAGCAGGCCGTTACCATAAACGGCGACGACGGCTACAATAATTCGTTCCTGATACTGGCGACAAAAGCGTCGGACGGAACTCCCGCAGTCGAGATTTACCTGGATCAGAAGCTTGAGAATTGCAATTTCCATTCCGACCTTGCCGTCGCCGTTATGCAATGGGGCCAGAGGTTCTTTACCGACGGCAGTCCCGACGGACGGGTTATTTACGGCGCGAAGAAAGTATCCGACTCAGGCTGGGAAGTTGAACTGAAAAACGAAGTCTCGCTTTCCCTGATTGGCGGCGCGTGGAATTTCAACGCGGCTCGCGCGGCGCTGGGAAGCCAGCTTGGCATAGCGACCTTGCCCAACTTCACCCTGACCGCCTCCGATGTCTCAGGCACTAACATTCCCGCAGGTACGGTTATGCGCTCCGGAACTTTCGCCGACACCAAGATGTTCGTGATGAAAAAGCACCCCAAGGGCGACAAGAAAGCCGAGCAGTTGGAAGAAATACTCCTGTATTTGTCCAGCAAAAAAATCCAGGAAGAGGCCTTTGAGCAATGCGCGAATCTACCGGCTTACAAAAACGCCGATACCGAATTCGCGAAGATGAAAGAAAATACCCCTGAGGGGCTTTTGGCCCAGGTTCAGGTCGAGATGTTCGCGAACGGAAGGCCCCAGCCATTTGGAGCTAACGCGAGGATGAACAACTGGTATTATTCGCAGGGCGCTCCGGCTATCGTGCTTGACATTCTGACAAACGCAAAAGACACAAGCGGCAATCGTCTGTATGACACTACCGACAAGATCAAGGCGGGAATGGCCGTTGTAGAAACCATCTGGAAAACCGGCAAAAGGCCTGAATAACATGGCTTGGTTAAAAAAAATACAAAACCCCTTTGCTGCCTTCTTCAATAGATTCAAAAACGGAAGCGCGGCAATTAAGGTTTCCCATTTAATCATGGGCTTCGGCAATTTTTACTACAAACAGATTGCCAAGGGGCTGATATACCTGGTGTTTCAGGCGGGCTTCATCTTATTGATGGTATTATGCCCCAAGGTGAACGACACTCCCCTTGGCTACAAAGCGCTGATTAACTTTGTAACCCTCGGCACCGAGGAAGGGGATATATTCACCAAAGCCGATGATTCCATGCTCATGCTGTTGTTCGGCGTGGTAACGATGGGAATAATTGCCGTGTTCCTCCTGCTCTATTTGAGCAATCTTGCGAGCGCGTACAAAGCGGAACGCGACACGCGCTCCAGGAAAGGAAGAGCTTCTACCTTTAAGGAAGACCTAAAAGAACTGATTGATACCCGATTTCACATAACGCTGCTTACGCCTACTTTTGTGGGCGTTATGCTTTTCACCATAATGCCTACGGTATTCATGATCTTTATCGCTTTTACAAACTTTGACAGCGCCCACCAGGGCGAGGTGTTGTTTGACTGGGTCGGGCTTGCGAATCTGAACGGCCTTTTAACCAAAAGCGGCGAGATCGGGCAAAGGTTTTTCCCGGTTTTAGGCTGGACGTTTACGTGGACGGTTTTTTCAACTTTTAGCTGTTACTTCGGCGGGATACTCCTCGGCATTCTGATTAACAAGAAAGGCGTAAAGTTTAAAACGTTGTTTCGGACTATCTTCATTCTGACGATTGCCATGCCTCAATTTGTTTCCATACTCGCGATTAGAAATATCTTGGGAGAACTGGGGCCGTTCAATACAATGCTTATCAAAATGGGCCTTTTGACCGAGCCTCTTTCCTTTCTGGGAAACTCGGACAGCGTTTTGAGAGTAAGGACGACAATCATCCTGGCCAATTTCTGGATCGGCGTTCCGTACACAATGCTTATGACCAGCGGTATTTTGCTTAACATCCCCGCCGATCTTTACGAGGCCGCGAAAATTGACGGGGCGGGGCCTTTCAGGTGTCTGGTAAAAATCACCATGCCTTTCATAATCTTTGTTACAACCCCCTACCTGATAAGCTCTTTCATCGGCAACTTCAACAATTTTAACATCATCTACCTTTTGACCGAGGGTAAACCCAATGCCGTTGGAGGCTACAAAGCGGGCGCTACGGATCTTTTGGTAACATGGCTATTTAAGCTATCCGTGAACGAAAGGGAATACAATTTGGGTTCGCTTATAGGTATTCTGACTTTCCTGTGCACATCGACAATAACCTTGATTACTTACCGTCACTCCAAAGCTTACAAAGAGGAGGACGCTTTCCAATGACAGAAACAAAAAAGTCTAAAACTGAAGAGCGTGCTCTTAAGGTAGTACATTACAGAAGTCTAAAAACACTCAACGCTGTTTCCTTGACCGCAACTTACGCGGTATTGATCATTTTGGCGTTGATGTGGCTGTACCCTATTTTGTGGATAGTGCTTAACGCGTTCAGGGTTGAATACAACGATCAGGGCGACCTTATCGGAATTGTTGTTTCGCATTATTTCCCCAAGGGCCTGGGATTCGAGAATTTTAAACGGCTGTTTGCCAATACCTCTTTTGGCAAATGGGTCAGGAACACTCTTGTTGTGGCGATTTTCAGCACGACTCTTTCTACTTTGCTTACTTTGAGCACTTCCTACGTTATGAGCAAAATGCGGTTCAAAATGAGAAAGCCGATTATGAACATCGCGCTGATATTGGGGCTTTTTCCGGGCTTTATGTCAATAATTGCCGTCTACTATATCCTAAAAGCGCTGGGCCTTACCCAATCGCTTGCGGCGCTGGTTCTTGTTTATTCGGCGGGCGCGGGCATGGGTTTTTATGTAGGCAAGGGCTTCTTTGACACAATTCCCGATTCGATGATAGAAGCGGCAAAAATTGACGGGGCGATACAGGCGAAAATCTTTTTCTCGATTATCCTTCCCATGAGCCGGCCAATTATTATTTACACGGCGCTTGTTACGTTCATGGTTCCGTGGATGGACTTTATTATGGCAAGGGTAATTCTGGGCGAACAAAACGTTAATCTCCACACAACAGCCGTGGGCTTGTATTACATGCTGTACGGGCAAAGGGTGGATTCCAATGTGTTTACCTTGTTTGCGGCTGGCTGTCTATTGATCGCGGTTCCCATTGTCGCGCTGTTCCTTTCCATGCAAAAATTCTATGTAGAAGGAATTACAGCCGGTTCAGTTAAAAATTAGGAAGTCTGAAGTCTATGGTCGGTTTTTTAAGAAGAACCTCGCGCCTTGCCGCGGGGTTCTTTATTACGCTTTTTTTCGTAATCGCAACAAACTGTTCACAATACAGAGTTACAGGCAAAGAACTCGAATACGAGGCGGTTAGCGACAATTACCGCGCGTATTACGAAATCTTTGTCGGGGCTTTTTCGGACACTAACAAAGACGGCATTGGGGACCTCAATGGCGTAATCAAGCGGATGGATTACCTTAACGACGGCAAGCCAAACTCCGGCAAGAGCCTGGGCGTCGAAGGAATTTGGCTTATGCCCATAATGCCGTCGCCGAGCTATCACAAATACGACGTAAGCGACTATTACGCCATCGATCCTCAATACGGAACAATGGCGGATTTTGACAATCTTGTTGCCGAATGTAACAAGCGTGGCGTCAAGCTGATCATCGACCTTGTTCTCAATCATACTTCCGACCGGCATCCCTGGTTTATCAAAGCGAAGCAGGCCATAAAAGAAGGCAACCTTGATGACCGTTACGCGAAATACTACGCCAAAGAAACAGAAGAAATTGCCGGAAAGACCTGGTATAAATTTGAAAAAACTCCGGATGGAACGCAATACTACTATGAGGGGAATTTCTCCGGCGTTATGCCGGAGCTCGATATGGACAATCCTGATGTGCTACAGGAAATTGTTAACATCGTTAAATTCTGGCTTGACAGGGGTGTGGGCGGCTTCAGGCTGGATGCCGTCAAGTACATTTATTACGGAGAGGATTACCGGAACATTCAATTCCTGAAATTGTTCGCCGATGAATGTAAGAAGATCAAAAACGATGTGTATATCGTAGCCGAAAACTGGTCGGGGACTGCTTCCATCCAAAACTATTATGAAGCGGTAAATTGTTTTGATTTCGGAATGTCAGGCACTTCGGGGGATGTTTATTACACGACACAGGGAATTGAAAGCGTTTATGAATTCACAGACCGCCTGGCTTCATACCAAAGGCGGGTTTTGGGGCATAATCAACAAGCGATTCTGGCCCCTTTTATTTCAAATCATGACATGGACAGGGCGGCGGGTTTCCTGGATGTTGCCGATTACAAAATGTACTCCGCGGCGAATCTGTACATGCTTTCAAGCGGAAACCCCTTTATCTACTACGGCGAAGAAATTGGCATGAAAGGTTCGAGAGGGAACGAATCGACCGACGCTAACAGAAGGCTCGCTATGCTTTGGGGCGACGGCGATACGGTCAAAGACCCCGAAGGCAGCGCCTATGATCGCTCCAAGCAGACAAACGGCACTGTAAAAAGCCAACTGCCAAAAAAAGCCAGCCTCCTTAACCACTACAAAAAACTAATCCGGTTACGCAAGGCAAATCCCGAAATAGCAAGGGGCTTGATTGCGCCTCTGGATTTTTCGCAGTACACGGCTTTCGGCGGTTTCGTTTCCGATTATAACGGCAGTAAGGTTGCAGTGTTTCACAACACTGGCGAAAAAGAAATTACCGTCGATCTGGCAAAATACATGGATATGAAGCTTTCTGTTGTAAGGGGTTATGCAGGCAAAGGCAAGGCAACTTTGAACGGGACTGTTCTTACCATTTCCGCGTACACGAGCGCTGTTCTTAAGTAATGACAAATAGCCTCAAATCAACCGGAAATCAACCTAAAATCAACCCAACAAGGAGCTTGTTGTGTTGAAATATTTTTAAAATTAATTTACTGTATCACTAAAGGAGAATAAAAATGACAAAATTACAAAACATGCGAGTAATTGAAATACCAAAATTCCGCGCGGTTTCATCCGGGCTAAAGACGTTTGATGAACTTTTTGGCGACAATGGTTTTAGTAAATGGATAGATGTTGATAATGCTCATCTAATTATGAAGCAAATCTTTGATGAAGCAGGTTTTTTATGGCATGAAGGAGACAAGAATATATTTATCCGGGCAATTAAAGATAATGTTACCGAAAAAGATACTGCCCCATATGAAATTATCGAATTTCCCGGCGGGATGTTTTTAGTTGCCACAGGAGATGAAACTAATAATGATGACCTCAATGAAACAGTTAGCTGCATGATGGAATGGATAAAAAAAAGCGATGTCTTTGAATACGGTGATTTTCCAAAAAGCGGAATGTGCAATATGCCAAACGCTAACGGTGTTATTGACAAGGCACTTGGCATTGCCCAACAGCAGATATTTCTGCCATTAAAATTTATTAATAAGGAGTAAATTTATGCCAAATCTAATAAAAGACATAAAAAACACAATGGTCAAAAAAGGAATATCTGAGGAAATAATCAACAAATTTGATTTTTCAGAAAAGGATTATAATCAACCGGAAAGAATTTTAACGCTTATCAACCAAATGGATATGCTGCTTTCTAAAGAACAATGTCTATCAATTATGGAAGAGCAAGGTTGCTGTACAACAGGTAAACCTGCAAAAGCACATAGTGATTTTGGGAAAAAATACGCTAAAAAAACGGTAGAAGAAAGAATTCAATTATTAGACAAGCTGGAAACACCTCATAAATGCCCATGTAAATTAAACGAGGACGGTACATTGTCTGTTTTTTGGGAAACAGGAAACGAGGGGGATTATAAATGTGTGTGTGGATTTATGAAAAAATTATCACATCCTGTCAATATCAATGTTTCAAAAACATTTTGTGGTTGTTGTGGTGGTCATGTGCGGAAAAACCTACAAAGATCACTTGGAGTAAAATTACAATTAAATAAAATTGTATCTTCTGCAATTAGTTCAAAAGGGAAAAAACGTTGTGAATTTATTTTTAAAATAAACAGTAAATGAATAAATTAAATTTTTGGAGGATTTGATTTTGGAAACGGTAAGAATTTATGAAATTCCTAATTGTAAAATGGTTTCCTCAGGAATTGGCATGTTTGGCGAGGAAAATTTTGACAAGTTTAACAAATGGTTTAGCTCCCTGCCAAAGACATTATTTCCAAAGGATTTTCTTTTTTGGGATGGTGAATGGCAAGTTTCCGGTGGATTTCATTGGCTCTATATGTATGAAGACGGTATGAATGTACCCAATGAATTTAATTTAGTTGACTTCAAAGGAGGACTTTATGCTGTTGTAACCGATATTGATCAACAGGATAATACAGAGGCGATGAAAGAAAGAGATGCTTTTTTGGAATCCCATAATTTGGAAATAGACAAAACTCGACCTGAGATGGGAAATATAATTACTTCTCCAAATGGAAAAAATGTTTTGGGATATAATCAAATGGATTATTGGACACCAATAAATCATAAGAAATAACTGAATGGAAAATAATGTATCATGTCGGACATTGTGAAGCAACAATTGAAGATGCAAATGAAATTCATCAAATGCAATTAAAATCATTTAAGAAATTATTGGACAAATATCATGATTATGATATAAGCCTAGGAAATGAACCTATTGACAAAATAATCGCACGAATAAATCAAAAGGAAACAGATTATTATATTATAAAATATAATAACATTTCGGTAGGTGCAATTAGGATTATAAACTTGGATGATGGAAAGCTAAATAGAATTTCTCCAATATTTATTTTGCCGGAATTTCAAAATAAAGGAATAGCTCAAAGTGTATTTAAAATTATTGAGGAAAATTATGAACAATAAAATACCCCGCCGCAGAGCAGCGGGGTATTTTAAGATTATTGTTTGATATTTCAATCGAACAATGTAGGTTGTTCATCGTTCCTTATCTTCTGTAGTTGCTTGTAATGTTCTGCCGTTCCTTGCGATTTTACATAGTTCGCTATTACTTCTTCGTTTCCATGTTTACTTACCGTGCTTACAAAATGCCCATCAGTCCAAAATTCTCCTCCCCACAACTGCTTCTTTACTTCAGGATGTTTCTCAAATATTTTCTTTGCTATTATGCTTTTTATCGTTGTTACTATTTTTGTTGGACTATAAGTCGGTACTGATTGGACAAGAAAGTGCACATGATCTTCTTCTGTCCCTATCTCAAGAAACTTTATTTCAAATCGTTTACTTATATCTTCACATACTTCTTTCAATGTGTGATCTACTTCTTCACTGATTACCACTCTACGATATTTTGCAGGACATACTATATGATATAGCAATACAGATATATTGTGAGACTTATGTATATATTCACTCATCCTTACATTTTAGCATACTTTTCTTTTTAAACCGCCGCAGAGCGGCGGGGTATTAGACCCCAAGGGAATAAAGAACGTAAGGCAAGAGGATTGCCATATCATTATGACGATCCTTCACTTATGGGAAATCAATTTGAATATCAGGACAAATTGTATGAATACAATCATACACGGCCAACGGAACAAGAAAGACGAAAAAAACTTCTGAAAGAAATGTTTGCTGAAATTGGCGAAGACTGCCATATTGAGATACCATTAAATGCGAATTGGGGCGGTCATCATGTACATTTTGGACGAGGCATTTACT
>Ga0268262_10001825_pt1 | contig 25577 bp, 20 predicted proteins | sample TergutNc150P3_FD_190354 | JGI IMG/M metagenome (GOLD analysis project Ga0268262, IMG submission 190354) | Nasutitermes corniger P3 segment gut microbial community from laboratory colony in Florida, USA - Nc150 P3 (SPAdes) (version 2) | ecosystem: Host-associated > Arthropoda: Insects >... | reverse complement strand
GAAGAGGGGGATGGTCGATCTGACGCTCAGGCTGTGGCACATGCTCACGTCCGAGCCTTGGTTCACGAAGTACCGGACACTGGCGTTGTCTATCTATAAGTGAGTACTCTCAGCGGCGCTTGGTTCCGGGGCTGCACAGGCAGCCCCGGAAGTTAGTGCCGCTAAACCCGTTTGGGAGGCGCAGGCGAAGCATGCCAGTCTGTACTGATGGCAAAGTGCGTTCACTATAGCCGATAGGAACCGCTATATCAGCTCGATATGCACTTCCTTGAGGTGCTTCTCCACCAGCACCCTTTCGAGGCGGCGGATGATGTTGCGGCGGATGTCCAGGTCCTGCGGGAGGTTGGGGTCCTGCAGCGACTCGTTGATCTTGGTGCCAACGACCAAGTTGATTATGTCGCTGTCCAGCAGGACGTCGGCCAGCTTCGTGGCGGCGTTGGGCCTCAGTGAGTCCGTGTTGGCGTGCTCGTCCAGTATCTTGGCCGCGACGGAAAGCGTGATGGCCCCCTCCGTCACCAGGTCGAAGCCCGCCATGTGGGAAATGGGCGGCACCTCGGGGTCCAGGCTGGTTATGTCCATTTTTGCAGCGACGTGCAGCTCGCGGCTCAGGATGGAGGTGGTGGTGCCGCCGCAGGCCACTTTTTTGCCTTCAAAGGTGCTTGCACGCCTGGCCAGCTCAGGGTCCCTGTCGCGGCTCACGGGGGCTCCCGTCAGAACCAAGACTTCCCTTGGCTTGCGGAAATAAATCACGCCGCACGTGGTGTCGTCCTTGGCGGAGCCGTCCAGCAGCAGGGTCTGCCTTACCACCGCCCTAGCCAATTCCCTAGCGGAAACTGCGGGGTTCTCTTGAACCGTCTTTTGGACGAACTCCGCCTCGGCCTTTGAGCCCCAGCCCAGGGGCGTTCCCCGTTGACCCACGCCGGCCTGCGTGACGCCGTCAGAGCAGATCACAATGCGGCCGCCAGGGTTTGCTTTGAATCGCGTCTCACGGATTACCGCCTCCCGCCCGGATGAAGTCTGTAGCCTGTATTCCTTGGCCGGCAGCGGCACTGCCTCCTGGTCGTGGATCAGCAGAAACGGGGGGTTGTCGTACTCTATGACGCGGGTCTCGCCCCACCTGTCTATGTCGACGATGGTGAACGTGGAGTACGCCACACCCCTCACGCTGCACACGGGCAGGGTCCGCAGTATCGTCTCGGCGGCGCGCGAGATGTCGGCATCGCCCATGATGTACTTGGAAGCCATCGTGGCGGTTAGCGTGGCCAGCACGGACGCCTTAATGCCGCTGCCAAGGCCGTCCGCCAGGACCGAGACCACCCGCCTGCCGTCGTCGAGTTTGTGCGACAGGAACACATCGCCGCAGGCCGCGTGCTTCGCCTTTTTCTCCTGCGCCAGACCAACCTCTATGAAATATCCTGCGTTAGTTGCCATGTGGCGAATCCTCGTCGAGGGCGCTTCCGCCGGTGGCCGTCTGCTCCAGTTGGAAAGAAGCAGTCAGCGAATCCAGCATAATCTCCGTCTCGGCCGCGTTCTCCCCCAGCAGGAAGGCTATCTGCTGGACCGTGGCCACGTTTTTGTGTATCACCTCCTGGGCCCGCTGGATGATCTGCTCGCGCTGCACCGCAGGCTCCGTGACATCCTGGAGGAAGCCACCCACCATGTGGTCCTTTTCCACCGTGAATATCGTTAGCCTCAACAGCCTGTCACCCAAGCGGACGTCCTTGCGGAAGTTGGTTTCGCTCTCCAGACCGCGCTCGAAGTGCGGGCAGAGTTCCTCGACCGTCTTTTTCAGGCTGGCCCCCCTCATGCCGGGGTCAACGTCAAAGATGTCCAGCGTGTCGCCGCCGATTATCTCGGCGAACCTGCGGTTGCACTCGACTATCGCCAGATGCTCATCCACCAGTGCGACGCCGGCTGGCATGGAGCGTATGAGGGCGTTGGCTTTGTTCATCGCCAAGTTCCGCATGTACGAAACGCACATGCTTGGCTCCGCCCTGTCCGCCAGCAGGGCCTCGGCAAAGTGGCGGCACGAATCGTAGCCGCAGCCGCTGCAGTTTATTTCGTCCGCCGCCGACTGCTTGCCCACCCTGCGGAGGGCTTCCTCGATTTCGGCGGGGCTATAGACCTTCTTCGGCAGCGGACTGGGGCCGACAGACAGAGACAGATCTAGTCCAATTGGAGCCATTTCGTCCGCCTTGGGCTCGCTTGAATTGCCAATGACGCTCAGCCACTTCATGGCAGTGCCGCAGCCCTTTGATTTTGAAGCCTTGGGCCCATTGACGCAGCCCCCCTCGCAGCCCAGCAGTTCCAGGAACACGCCCTGTTTCGCGGCTGACTCCACTAATCCTGGAAGGGAATCCTGCAAGTAGTGGATGCCGGAAAACGCCATGTACTTTATGTCTTTGTTTTTCGCGTAGTAGGCTATGCTCTGCGCCATCCCCCCGTCCATTGGGTACAGCGAGCCGTCCGTGGCGCGCCTGGGCACAAAGCGGTCGGAATCGTCGGCGGTCTCTTTGCTTGGGTCAATGCCACTCTCCTCCAGCCAGTGCTTTATGCCCTCAAACGTCAGTGCCGCGTTCAGCAGGTCGGGGTTGGAGTCGGCCTCCACCTTCTTAGCGACGCAGGGGCTGACCATCACTATGCCTATGTCGTCCCCATACTCCCGCCTCAGCAGCTTGCAGTGCGCCAGCACCGGCGATGAGAAGGGCGTCAGGCAGGGGATGTATTCGGGGTGGTAGCGCCTGACCAGCTCCACCGCCGTTGGGCAGGCAGTGGAGATGTATGGCCTCGCCACATTCTTATCCATTTCCTCGGCGCAGGCCTTCGACACTTCCTGGGCCCCCAAGGCCGTTTCCGACACCGCCCAAAAGCCCAGTTTCTTTAGGGCATGGACTAGCTTGCCCTCCTCCAGTCCCCTGAACTCCGAGACATAGGACGGGGCAAGGCTCACAATCACCCTGCCCTTTTGCCGCAGGAGCAGCTTGGCCCTGCCGACATCGTTGCGGATCTTCTTGGCCCCCACAGGGCACACATTGACGCAGGTGCCGCAGAAGACGCACCTTTCGAGCATGATGCTGGCCACCTCGTTTGTCACCTGGATGGCCTTGACGGGGCACTCCCTGACGCACTTGTAGCAGTCGCGGCACTTGGTGTTTTCGGTGTAGATCGGCGGCTGCGCGTCCATAGGGTGCCTTTCGTGGAGGGGTTGGGGTTGCGAGCAGCTTACATCTGTTTACTTCTGGCGATTCAATAGTAATTAGGGGCGGGGCGGGGTGGTGTGTGCCCCTTTGAGCAGCCTTTTTGGAGGGGGGTTGCAAAACTGGCTTGGGAAGGTGGCATGGTAGCGACTGGTCATTGGAGCGACTGGTAAACCATCAAAGCGACCATCTACGCCCAGCCTGCCCGCTGCGGGAAATCAAGTAGCTGGTCAATCGTTGTCTGCGTCTGCGCCTTCATGTTCACTGCCAGTGGCGTTATGGACTCCTTCTAGATCCATGTAGGACGTATCGTTCACCCTATCGAAACCTTTTGGATCGACACCCAATCCTGCACCTGCGTCATTGTCATCCCTGTTGCGATTTGTAGAACTGGGATCGCCGCAGCCATCTTCTTCATCTACTTTGTCGGGATCGTACTTGTCATCAACTTCATAAACATTTCCCTCTTCATCGAAATCAAATTCGTTGAAGTATTTATAATTAAGAAAATCAAGAATACGCCTATCTGGATCTGAAATAGGCACTCGCCCATAATCGTTTAACACGTCTGCGAGCATTTTTTCTTCTTCCGATGGTTGGCGCACGTTCTTAAATAGTTTTTTGTGCTTAGCTTCTTTATAATCAATTATGAAACCATGGTCTGGGTACCCATCAACCAATTGAGTCAACGCATCATCATCGAAGTTAGCTCTCCAAGGGCTTTGTGATAACAATAGTCTTCCATAATACTTCGTAATAGCCATATCTCTATAGGTGTCGCCAAGTGTTATAGGGTCTATCTGACGGTAAATGGGTTCAAAGAGACCGATTGTCATTTTTGTTGCAGTCTCAATTGCCAATTGCAAGCTAATCTGCCCCCTACCGTAATTCAGAATCTCAGTCATGTGGGACTGGAAAACCTCTATTGACTTCTTGCATAGCGTCTGTAATGCAGAGTCAAGTGCCAAACTAGAACTCGATCTCTCAAGATCATCTTTTTTGCCAAGCTGGACATCCAGCGGTCCGAGCTCACCCATTTCACCCATGACTACTTCATTGGCCCCAAGAGCGCATAACGTCCCCGCGCTCTTGCAACTGCCACTCACAAAAATGGTGAATTTATAATAGTGTTCCCGTGCGTGCTGTGCAATCCGGTAGGCCATTCCAATTTCACCACCATTGGTGACAAGAACAAGAAACAAACCATTGCGCTTTTTGTATTGCCTAATACTAGAAAGGAAGTCAACATCAAGGTCAGACCGAAAGGCAGCGTTCACAACAATCACGTCAGCATCTAGTTTGTTTCTCACATTTCTGGCAGCGGTTTCTAGGATTTTTTCCCACTGTCGTCCAGTTTCACCACCAACGGCATCTGTCATTTTCATGCGAACCCCCTCCAATGATAACTATAGCTGTGGTTGTGATTTACGTCAACCCTCCCAGTGCGTTGAATCTGCCCCCCAGCCGCTCGTCCAGAATGGCGGGGAGCGTCGCGGGGTCAACCCCGCTGACGCTGTGCCCGTCAATCTGAATGTTGGGACCCTCGCGGCACATCTGTTGGCAGAGTGTGCCAGTCACATCCACGCTGTCCTCCAGGCCCCTGGACTTCACGTAATCCTGGACTGCCTGTACAGTGGCGATGTTCCCCCTGGCGAAGCAGGCGCTCCCCATGCAGACCACGATTTGGTGCGCCGGCTCAGCCATGGCACTTTTCTAGCGCTTCGCCCTCCAGCGCGGGAAGTTTCCCGTCCGCCGCGGCGGCCAGTTTCTCCTTTGCCAAGTCGAACGTCGCGTGTTTGAACAGGTGCCCGTTTATCCTCATGGATGGACCATGCTCGCAGTTCTCCATGCAGAACGTGGCGCTTATGTCGAAATGCTCGTCCAGTTCCGTGTCCGAGACGTGTTGCAGGACCTGCTTCAACAGGTTCTGCGCCCCCCTAAGGTGGCAGGACGTGCCTATGCAGATACTGACGGGAATCTTGGCCACGCCGGTTATCTCGGACAGCGATATGCCCTCGCCGGCTATGCGCTTCCGGCTATGGTAGTGCGTGTGCAGCAGCCTGTGGGCCTCTTTGCCGTTTGGCTCGCCTAGGCGATCTTTGTATAGCTCTGCAATGGTGCGGTTCTCCTGCGGGCAGTGGGCGTCGTGCGTGGTGTCGATGTTTCGGATGGCCTGCGTCCTCTGCGCCCTCGTCTCCTGCGAGTGAGTGACAGGCTGGCCGCCGCCGCCGATGCAGCCACCGGGGCACGCCATTATTTCGATGAAATCCGCCTTGCACTGCCCAGACTTGATGTCCTTGACCAGTTCCCTTGCCTTGGCGAGGCCGTAGGCGACTGCCATGCGGACTTCGCCGTCGGCCGTGGGAAGGACAAACTCGCGGCGGTTCTTGTCGCTGCGGACTTCCTCTATAGCCGGCTCGTGGTCGCCCATGTAGCCGGCCACGAAGCGGATGACAGCTTCGGCCACGCCGCCGGAGTTGGCGAATATGACGCCCGCGCCCGTCTTGACGCCGAAGGGCTGGTCAACGCTCTCCACGGGGAGTTCGTCGAACTGGATTCCGCTTTCGCGGATCATGTGCGCCAGCTCCTGCGTAGTCAGAACCATGTCAACGTCCCTTAGGCCGTCTGTGCTGAACTCGTCGCGGCCTGCCTCAAACTTCTTGGCGGTGCATGGCATTATGCCGACCACCACGAGGTCTTTGCGGTCTATCCCCAAAAGGCCCGGAAGCACTTCTTTGGCTATGCTGCCAAACATCTGCTGCGGGCTGCGGCAGGTCGAGAGGTTGTCCAACATTTCGGGGAAGTGGTGCTCCGCCGTTTTCACCCAGGCGGGGCAGCAACTGGTGAACATCGGGAATGGCCCGCCCTTCTTTTTTCTGGCCAGGAACTCGTTGGCCTCCTCCCAGATTGTCAGGTCAGCCGAGAACGACGTGTCATAGACCTTGTCGAAGCCGAGCCTACGCAGGGCCGCAACTATGCGTCCCATGGTGGCAGTGTCGTTGGGGGCGCCGAATGCCTCGCCTATGGCGGCGCGGACGGCAGGGGCCACTTGGACCACTACCGTCTTGCCCTTGTCCTGGATGTACTGGTGCGCCTTCTCCGTTTCGTTGTTCACCAGCAGCGCGCCCACGGGGCACACGGCGGCGCACTGGCCGCAAGCCACGCAGCCGACCTCAAACAGCCCCTTGCCAAACGCCGGCATGACCGCCGAGCTGGAGCCGCGGTTGGCGAAGTCCAGCACGCCAAGGCCCTGAATTTCAGAACAGAAGCGCACACAGTCACCGCACAGCACACATTTGTTCGGGTCGCGCACAAGGCTTGGGCTGGTGCGGTCAAGTGGCTTATGCTCTTCGGGCCTCTTGAAGCGCACGTTTTTCACGCCCATCCTCTCGGCCAGGCTCTGCAGCTTGCAGGAGCCGCTCTTGCCGCAGGTGGGGCAGTCGTGGTTGCCGCTGGCCAAAAGGAGCTCGATGTTGATTCTCCTGAGCTCCCTCAGTTGGGCGGTCTGGGTGTTCACCACCATGCCCGATTCAGGCGCAGTGGTGCAGGCGGTCAGCAGACCCCTGCCCTCCACCTCCACCATGCAAAGGCGGCAGGCACCGTACACCGAAAGCTCGGAGTGGTAGCAGAAGGTCGGCAGCTCAATGTGCGCCTTGCGTATCACCTGGAGCAGGTTCCGCTCGCCCTCGATTGGAATGCGGAAGCCGTCTATCGAAAGGATTTTTACGTTGGTTTCGTTTCCCATGGCCATCCCCCTCATATCCCAGCGATTGCGTTGAACTTGCAGGCCGCCACACACGCGCCGCAGCGGATGCATTTGGTCGCGTCTATCTTGTGGGGCGTCTTCCGCTCGCCTTGGATTGCCCCTGTGGGGCACTTCTTGGCGCAGAGGGTGCAGCCCTTGCACAGCGCGGGGTTGATTTCAGGGGTCAGCAGGGCCTTGCACTCCCTTGCCGGGCAGACCTTTCGCAGGACGTGGGCCTCATACTCGTCGCGGAAGTGCTTCAGGGTTGACAGCACCGGGTTCGGCGCCGTCTTGCCCAGGCCGCACAGCGAGGCTATCTTGACGTTCTTTGCCAGTGTCTCCAGCAGCGCCAGCGTATCTTCTGTAGCCCTGCCCTCAGTGATGTCGTCCAGAAGGGCCAGCATCTGCTTGGTGCCTTCCCTGCACGGGACGCACTTGCCGCAGCTTTCGTTCTGTGTGAACTGCATGAAGAACTTGGCAATCCTCACCATGCAGGTCTCTTTGTTCATCACCACCAGACCGCCAGAGCCAACCATCGCGCCGATGCTGGTCAGACCGTCGAAGTCCAGGGGCATATCCAGGTGGTCCTTAGTGAGACAACCACCGCTGGGGCCGCCGATTTGGACGGCCTTGAAGGCGTCGTTGTCTATGTGCCCGTCCTTGACTGTGACGCCGCCACCGACCTCCAGCACCACCCTGCGAAGGGTTGTGCCAAACGGAACCTCTATAAGGCCCGTGTTGGCCACGTGCCCCGTCAGGGCAAAGGTCTTTGTCCCTGGGCTTTTTTCCACACCCACGGAGCGGTACCACGCCGCGCCGTTGGCCATAATCAGCGGCACGGACGCCAGTGTCTCCACGTTGTTGATGACCGTTGGCTTTTTGTTGAGGCCCGATTGGGCTGGGAACGGCGGCTTGGGGTTTGGCATACCGCGCCTGCCCTCGATGGAGGCAAGCAGCGCCGTTTCCTCGCCGCAGACGAAGGCGCCAGCGCCCTCCATCACGTTCACCCTGAAACTGTGGTCAGTACCAAAGATGCCGTCGCCCAATATCCCTTGGGCCTCCGCGTCTTTGACGGCCTTCCTTATGCGGGCGACGGCCAGCGGGTATTCGGCGCGGACATAGACGTAGCCCTCGTCCGCGCCTATGGCCTTGGCGCATATCATCATGCCTTCTATGACCGCGTGGGGGTTGCCCTCCATGACGGAGCGGTCCATGAACGCGCCGGGGTCGCCCTCGTCGCCGTTGCAGACCACATATTTTTTGCCCTTGGGCTGGACGCGGGTCAGCTCCCACTTCCTGCCGGTGGGGAAGCCTCCGCCGCCGCGGCCCCTCAGGCCCGAATCCGAAATCACCTTGCACACGTCCTCGTCGGACATGGACTTATAGGCCTTCTGGGCGGACGCATAGCCGCCGTGGGCTATGTACTCATGGATGTTCTCAGGGTCCAGGCTTCCGCAGGCCTTCAGCACGGTCCTCTGCTGCATGGCGTAAAAGGGAATGTCGCCATGCCCCCTGCACACAGTGCCGGTCGCCGGCACTTTGTAGAGCAGGCGCTCCACGAGGTTGCCGCCCTGCAGCGTGGTCTCGATGATTTCTGGGACATCCTCCGGCTTAACGCGGCAGTAGAGGATTCCGTCAGGCTCCACGGAGAGCAGCGGACCCATCTGGCAGAAGCCCTGGCAGCCGCTCTTGGTCAAAAGACCGTCCTTCTTTTTCTTGTCCTCGTAGTCCAGCTTTATTTCCAGGCTGATGCCACGGGCCTTTGCCTGGCTTTCTAGCGCGGCGAACACCTTTAGGGCCCCGTTGGCCATGCAGCCCGTGCCGGCGCATATCACTACGCGCCTGGCGAATGTCTTTTCCGCGCTGGTGTAGTCCTGGGTGATTTTTTGTAGGTCTATCTCGTTTGGGCTGCTCACCGGCCTTCCTCCGCATATATTCCGTCAATGAGGGCCACCACACCCGTGGGTGTCATCTGGCCATGCACGTCCTCGTTTATCACCACGGCCGGTGCCAGTCCGCAGGCGCCGAGGCAACTGACCGTCTCCAGGGTGAAGAGCATGTCGGGCGTTGTCTTTTTGCCCTTGGGCAGTTTGAGGCGGTCTTGCAGCGCGTCAACTAGGTCGCGGCTGCCCTTGACGTGGCAGGCGGTCCCGTCACACACCTTGATGACGTACTTGCCCTTGGGCTCCAGCGCGAAGTGGCTGTAGAACGTGGCCACACCAAAAACGCGCGCCGGGGGAATGTCCAGCGACGTGGCGACAAAGGTCATTACCTCCTGGGGCAAGTAGCGGTACTCCTCCTGGACCGCTTGGAGTATGGGCACCAACTTGCTCTCGTCATAGCCGAACTGCTCGACGATGCGCAGCACCGCCGCGAAATGTCGTGCAACCTGCGGCGCAGCCGCCTCGGTCTGGACCATCAAGGGCCTCCTGGGAATGTGTGTATCGGCGTCATTGCCGTCGGAGCCGGGCGGCCTCGACCAACCCGCAAATCCGTTTCATTAAAAAGTGTACTCCCGTTTGGGGCAGTTAGGGCAGTTTTGCCCTCAAACGACCCACCGCGGTCTAGGCCAAGTGCAAGCCGCTGTCCACTATGGTCTAAAATATGTTCTTCTAAGTGGAGGTCCCCATGCTGAAACCCATTTGTCTGTCCGCCTGCCTAGTTGCCGGCTTCGCGCTGGCCCAGGCCGCGCCTCAGACCGCCCCTGTCGCGGACAAGGCCCCAAGGCCCTTTTCCATCCACGACATGCTGGCCATGGACAGGATTCAGGAATACCGCGTCGGCCCCGATGGAGCCACGCTGGTCTATACCCTCTCCGTGACGGACTTGGAGGGCAACCGCCGCCGCAGCGGCCTCTGGCTGATGGGCAAGGACGGCAAGCAGAGGCGCCTCACGCCGGAGGACATGCCGGCGCACTCCCCGGTATGGGGGAAGGACGGCAGCGTCTATTTCATCTCCTCAAAGTCGGGCAGCCCGCAGGTGTGGAGGATAAACCCCGGCGATGCGTCCGCGCCCAAGCAGGTGACTGATCAGCCACTGGCCATTGACTCAATGGAGGTATGCCCCTCCGGCGACGCGCTGGTTGTCTCAATGGCGGTTTTCCCCAAGAAGACCTTTGCCGAATCCCTGAAAATCTTTGAGGAACAGGCCAAGCGCAAGTCAACAGGGATGTGCTTCGACCAACTGTTTGTGCGCCGCTGGGACACCTGGGAGGATGGCAGCCGCAACCACATCTTCCGCGTAAACCTCAAGACCGGCGAGGCAAAAGACCTGATGCAAGACCTAGAGGGCGACGCGCCCACAAAGCCTTTCGGCGGCAGCGAGGAGTACACCATCAGCCCCGACGGCAAGACGCTTGTATTCACCGCTGTTGTGGAGGGCCGGCAGGAAGCGTGGAGCACCAACCTGGACCTGTGGGAAGTGCCGATGGACGGCAGCACCGCGCCAACGCGAATCACCACCAACCCCGCCACGGACACGCATCCGGCCTTTTCGCCAGACGGCAAGTCACTGGCCTACTTGGCCATGACCAGGCCGGGCTACGAGGCCGACAGGCAGGACCTGATAATCAGGGACGTTGCCACCAAACGCGAAAGACGCATAGTGGTGCGGGCCGATGCCGGTGAGCTAGGCGACCGCTCTGTAGCGGAGTTCGCATGGGGGCTGGACGGCAAGGAAATATTCTGCACGGCTGACCACATGGGCCAAGTTGCCATTTTTGCGGTTGACGTTGCCAAGGGGACTACGCGGCTGGTACATTCTGACGGCAGCGCCGCGACACCAATGCCCATTGCCGGCGGGCGGCTGCTATTCGGATTGGATTCGCTGACTTCGCCCCGCGAATTGTTCACCATACAGACCGACGGCAAGGGCCTGCGCCAGATCACCAAGCTGAACGAGGCGAAACTGGCGGCGGCGGCTCTGGGAGCCCCCGAGCAGTTCTCTTTCACCGGCGCGAAGGGCGACAAGGTCTATGGCTACATAGTCAAACCGGCCAACTTTGACCCGGCACGGAAATACCCCGTGGCATTCCTCATCCACGGCGGCCCGCAGGGCAGTTTCGGCAACCAGTTCCACTACCGCTGGCACCCCCAGGCCTACGCTGGCGCGGGCTACGCGGCAGTTATGATAGACTTCCACGGCTCCACGGGCTACGGGCAGACTTTCACGGACTCCATCAACGGCGACTGGGGCGGCGCACCACTCGAAGATCTGATGAAGGGCCTGGACGCGGCGGTGGAGAAATACACGTTCCTCGACAAAGACAGGGTTGGCGCTCTCGGAGCGTCCTACGGCGGCTACATGATCAACTGGATAGCCGGACAGGCCCCCGACCGCTTCCGCGCCCTGGTGTGCCACGACGGCAACATAGACGAGCGCATGGCCTACTTTGACACCGAAGAGTTGTGGTTCCCCGAATGGGAGCATGGCGGAACGCCCTGGGACAACCCGAAGGGCTACGCCAAGCACAACCCGATAGACCACGTTGACAAATGGAAGACCCCGACGCTTGTCATACACGGCAGCAAGGACTACAGGGTGGTGGACACGCAGGGCCTAAGCACCTTCACAGCGCTGCAGCGGCGCGGCGTCCCCAGCCGCCTGCTGGTATTCCCCGATGAGAACCACTGGGTGCTGAAACCCGCCAACAGCATACAGTGGCACGCAACAGTACTTGGGTGGCTGGACAAGTGGGTGAAAGGCGAAGGCAAGTAAACCACCAGTCACAAGTGAGCCAGTTGCAAAACCCCATGGGTTTTGCAACTCAACGGAGTTGCAGGCTGCGCTAGGCCGTAGCAGGCTCTGGCGCAAGTTACTGCAAACAAGCATGATACCGAGTCCAGCCAGAGACGGCGGATGGCCTGGAGCAGACGAACATCTGGGTTTTGAAACTACCTCAACTCAAAAAAAACGCACGGCCTTGCAGGTCTGCGCCGCCGCGCCAATATAGAATGGAAGCATGAAGTCGCCCTGCACCATCCTCATCGTCGACGATGAGCCAGGCATCCGCCGCAGCCTCGGCGAATCCCTCGCGGAAGAGGGCTTCGCCGTCCTGAAGGCGGACAGTGGGGAGGCCGCGCTGGACATGCTTGGACGCGGAGAGCTGGACGATGTGGCCCTGGCCCTGCTGGACGTGTGGCTGCCTGGGATAGACGGTCTGGAGGTATTGGGCAAGTGCAGGACGGCACTGCCGGAAATGCCAATCGTGATGATAAGCGGACATGGCAGCATCGAGGCCGCGTTGCAGGCCACGAGGCTGGGTGCCTTCGACTTCATCGAGAAGCCGATCGACCTCGACCATCTGCTACTGGTCATGGGCAACGCGCTGCGACAGCGCAGCCTCGAGATAGAAAACACGAAGCTGCACGAGGCCGCCGCCCAGGGGCGCTTCTTCATGGCCGAAGGCAGGGCAATGAAGGGTCTCTTGGCCGACATCAAGTTGGTTGCCCCCACAGACGGCAGGGTGCTGCTTGTGGGCGAAAACGGCTCCGGCAAAGAAGAGGTCGCGAGGCTGATCCACTCCACTAGCCTTCGGGCCAACGGGCCTTTCGTGGAGCTGAACTGCGCCGCCATACCGGAAGAGCTGATCGAATCGGAGCTGTTCGGCCACGTCAAGGGCGCGTTCACAGGAGCTATCAGAGACCAGAAGGGTAAATTCCGCGAGGCCGACGGCGGGACACTGTTTCTGGACGAAGTCGGGGACATGTCCCTCAAGACCCAGGCCAAGGTGCTGCGCGCCCTCCAGGAGGGGCGCGTGGAGCCTGTGGGAGGCGGAGGGCCAATCGAAACGGACGTCAGGGTGGTATCCGCCACCAACAAAGACCTCGCGGAAGAGATACGGGCCGGCAGGTTCAGGGAGGACCTATACTTCCGCCTCGCCGTGGTGCCCCTAGCCATCCCGCCGCTGCGCGAGAGGCGCGACGAACTGATACCGCTGGCGGAGGCCTTTATCGCAAGGACGGCCAAGGCGTACGGCAAGCCCCTAAAGCACCTTTCGGAAGACGCAAAGGAAGCACTCCAGTGCCACGAATGGCCAGGGAACGTCCGCGAGCTAAAAAACGTCATGGAGAGGACCATGATCCTCTCCAGGGGCGGCGAGATTTCCGCGAAGGACCTGGGGCCACTGGTGCCGCACGGCATCGCAGACACCGACCCGGCCACTTTTCCGGAGTTTCAGAGTTTGAAGGATGCCCGCGCATGGTTCGAGGGCACCTACATCCAGCGGACACTAAAGCAGCATGCGGGCAACGTGACACGCACGGCGGAGCGGCTCGGCCTAGACCGCTCCAGTTTGCAAAGGCGCCTAAAGACGCTTGGAATCGAGCAGGGGGAGAGCTGATGGCGGAAAAACTTTGGTTCAAAATCGGAGAGGCCGCCGAAGCGGTCGGCGCAACGCCATCCGAGATCCGCTACTGGGAAAAGAAAATCCCTGAGATACGTCCCCGGCGCAGCAAGGGCAACCTACGCTACTTCCACAAGGATGACCTGCCCAAGCTGATGGCAGTCAACAAGTGGATAAAATCCGGCTTCTCCGCTGCGGATTGCCAAGAGCTCCTGCTCAAAGGGTGCGTGGAGCACGACTTGGGCATGGGCACCACCGCAGGGAATGGCGTGGAATCCGAGACAGTTCAGGATGAACGCGACGATGGGTGGTCAACAGACATGTCAACGACCGACACACACACACACACGGATGCACATGGGCAGCGCTTCGCACTTGTGGGCAACGAGACGCGCCACCATGACCACCACCACGAAGCCAAGGCAATACCAGAGCCGGCCCCCCTGCCCTGGCTGGAGTCCGTCATAGACGCACTGAAAGAAGTCGTCAGCCGCCTAGAGAAGCCCGTGCCCTAGCCGAAACCGCCCAAATGCTAGGCACTTGACCTTACGCCAGTTACATAGTAAAGTCATTGGTTCGGCGCGTGGCGCAGCCTGGTAGCGCACTACCTTGGGGTGGTAGGGGTCGCACGTTCAAATCGTGTCGCGCCGACCAAGAAACACGGGCGATTGCGGTGGTCTCAAACCAAAGACAACCGCAGTCGCTCACATGGAGCCGCCATGTCCAACACAGCGCCAGACGAAATCAAGGGATTGCCCGCAAACGCCAGGCGGCCGCTCGCGCAGAGCGAGAGCTACGTGCCGCTGGTGCCGCAGGACGGCGTGCTGGAGACCACGGGCAGGGCCATCCTGCTGGGTCTGGTGTTCTGCGCCATCTTCTCCATGGCGGCCGCCTACTTGGCACTCAAGCTGGGACAGGGCATAGAGGCGGCGATACCCATAGCCATACTGGCCGTGGGCCTCTCGCAGATGTGCAGGCGAAAGAACACTATGCTGGAGAACGTGATAATCCAGAGCATAGGCGCCAACAGCAGTCACGTTGTGTCCGGCGCCGTTTTCACCATCCCCGCCCTCTACATGCTGGCCGCGGTCCCAGGCAGCGGTGTGGTCACGCCGTCCCTATTCCAAGTGGTGACGGTCAGCTTCCTCGGCGGCTCCATCGGCATACTGTTTCTGATACCTCTGCGCCACAACTTCATGGTGGAGAACCACGGGGTGTTCCCCTGGCCCGAGGCCACCGCCACCACGGAGATCATCGTCACGGGCGAAAAGGCGGGCAACCAAGCCAAGACGCTGGCCGTGGCCGCCCTTGTAGGTGGCCTTTACGATGGTCTGGCCAACCTGTTTCGGGCCATGGCCGAAAACATTCGCCTCGCCCACATAGGCCCATCCGAGTGGCTGGGCCGGATGCAGGAAAAGGCATTCATGCGCTTCGACTTCCTGAACAGCGCAGCCACATTGGGAATCGGCTACATCATTGGCCTACGCTACACGGCCATAATAGCCGCAGGGTCGTTTTTCAGCACCTTTGTGCTGGTCCCGATGGTGCATGGCCTAGCCCAGTACATCCCCGGCGTCGTACCGCCTGGCACCGTGCCCATTGCCGAAATGGGGCCAACGGTCATATTCAGGGACTACGTCCGCATAATGGGCGTGGGCTGCATTGCGGGCGCGGGCGTGCTGGGCGTGATCTCCAGCCTCCCGAACATGATGCGCTCCATCGTCAGCAACATGAGGGCCCTGCGGCACAAGGGCGACCGCGCGGTTGTTGCTCCTATCCGCACGGAGCGCGGTATGCCTGGATACTTCGTGGCCGTCGGCCTCGTTGTGTTCACGCTGGCAACCATATTGTTCTTCAGCTTCGGCATCGGCCTCGGCAGTGCGATAGTCCCTGCATTGGTCGGCACCGCGCTCGTCATGGTCATCTCGTTCTTCTTTGCCCCAGTGGCGGCTAGGGCCATAGCCACCATCGGAACCAACCCGATAAGCGGCATGACCATGCTGACCCTGCTGATAACGGGCTTCGTGATGCTCCAGTTGGGCTTCTCCGGCGGGACGGGCATGTTCGTCACCATGATGGTGGGCGGCGTGGTCTGCACGGCTCTCGCGGCCAGCGGCGCGTTCAGCACCGACCTCAAGATAGGCCACTGGATAGGCTCCACACCGGCCAAGCAGATTGGCTGGAAGTTCGTGGGCACCTTCGTTGCCGCGCTGTTCTGCGGTGTCGCAATGTACGTGATGAGCGTGGGCGGATTCGGCGAGTCCGGCCAGTACACGGCGCCACAGGCAAGCGCCATGAAGGCAATACTGGAGGGAGTTTTCAGCACCACCCCGCAGCCCCTGCGCTGGACCTTCTTCGCCCTTGGCATAGTGCTGTCCCTTGTCCTGCGCCTTACGCAGTTGCCGGCACTGGGCTTCGCCCTTGGCATGTACCTACCGATAGAGCTGAACACACCGCTGTTCCTTGGCGGCATACTCAGCCACATGGTCAACAATAAGAGGGCGGGGGACACCGAGGACAGTGCAAAGAGGCGCGAGAACAAAGGCATCCTCATAGCGTCGGGCCTGATGGCCGGCGGCGCCATCATGGGCGTCGTGGGCGCCATGGTCCGCATGAAGCCCGACTGGAAGGACGGCTTCAACATCCTGCCCCAGGCGCTTCTCGACGGCGCCCCAGGCGAGTGGCTGGCCATCGCCGGCATAGTCGCCCTGTGCCTGTACGTGGTGAAGGGCAGCGGGAGAGAGGCGTAGTCACAAATCCTCGGAGCCGCCGCCCTTCTTCAAGCGAACCAAAGCATCCTTCAAGCCTTGGAACGTGCTGAACAGGACTTCCTTCTCGGCAACCGACAGGTCATCGGAGCCAAGGGCGGCAAGAAGCGACGATGCCATAACGCGCTCCCGCTCGGACAGACCCGCCCAACGCTCCGCCGACATACCGGGCGCGGGGTCGCCCGGCGCGTCCAGAAACTCCGTGACGCTGCACCCAAGCACACTGGCTATGCCAACCAGCGTGTCAATGTAGGGACGCTTTCTGGTCGTGTCCTGCAAAAGCTGGCGCAGGGTGTCCTCGTGCAGGCCGAACAAATCCGCCGCCTCGTCCATCTTCACCGCCCCTCGCGGCGTCAGGAGACCGTTCCTGCGGCAGTAGTCCCTGACCCGCTCGGCGAACACGACCTGCTGGGGCCAGCGTTTGTTCATTGCCCTAGCCAAGCGAAAATCCGCCTGGATTTGAAGTGATTTACTGTATGGCATGAACAGACATTAGATTACAATCGTGAAATGGATGGGGTCACATCCGCCGCTGGCGGCACCCGACCCGCCATGACACCGCGATAGAGGAATGACCAAAGGACAGATAGCCGTTATGTCTTCGTCAAACGTCAAGCATCATTTGTAGCCCCAGGGGGCAGAGAGGAGAAGCATGGACTTCGCACAGCACATCACAGAAATAGACCGGCGCGTGGAGGAGCGCAAGGAGGAGCAAGACCAGAGGGCGCTCTTCGACCTTGGGGGCGATGCGACCAACGAGGCGGGGCTGGCCATGGGCGAAAGCATACACAGGTTCCAGCAGTGCGGTGATGACATCATTGTCCATAGCTACACCCTGCCATGAGCGAAAGCACATACAAAAGCATCGCAGCGGCAATGTATTTGGTGGTCGGCGCGGAGAGGTATGCAGGGGGTCTGTCGTCATTTCCCCAGTTTCATGGCGAAAAAGAGGCACACGATGAGCTATCGGGCAACCCTTCGGCCCTGACCGAAAGCCAGCGGACTGCCCTGTTTTCATACCTGTTCCTATACTCCAGACTTCATAAATCTGACGAACACGGGCTGGGGTCTGTCAAAAAGGCGATGTCCATTCCGAGTGGTGTGGTAAGGAACCTGGAAGCGACCATCACCGAAAGCCGCTTGGAGCACATCCGCCGCCTATACAAAAGCAAGCGAAAGGATTTCTTGGGCGTGTTCAAAGAACCCGAAGGCTTCATCGTGAAACTGATAGAGGACGTGGTTTCCCTGAAAGTGCCCGAAGAAAAGAAAAGACTGAAGGGGCTAAAGGCATTGGACTACGAGCACGAGGACGACAAAAAAAAGCTGGAGATGCTGAAGTCGCAGACCCTCCTGAGCAGTGTCGTAAAGAAGTTCAACGACTATGCCGTTGAAAGAGTAGAGACCATAAGCCTGACCGGGTCTAACTTTCTGGCCACCGAGGGCAGCCTTCCCAGTGTCCACAACGCGCTGACGGAGGTCTGCAAGACACTGGACATGCACAGAGTTCCCCCGCTTTACATTGAGAGCGGCGGGATAAACGCCTACACGCTTGGCACGAAAAACCCGATCATCTGCCTCCATTCAGGCAGCCTCAGTCTGCTGACCCACGACGAATTGTTGTTCCTTCTGGGGCACGAGATAGGGCACATCAAGAGCGGGCACTGTCTGTATCACTCCATGGCCGGCTACTTGGCCAAGGGCGGCGAGCTGGTCGGGGACTTCACCTTTGGTCTAGGAAACCTGCTGACCACGCCAATCACAGCGGCACTAAACGACTGGCACCGCAAGTCGGAACTGAGTGCCGACAGGGCTGGCCTGCTGGCCTGCCAAAACCCAGAGGCGGCTTTCACTTTTTTCACGAAACTGGCGGGCTACCCGTTGAGGCACTACGCTTCCATCAACCCAGGGGCCATTTTGGCGCAGGCGAGGAAGTTTGAAGACTTGGACAGCGACTCCTACAACAAAGTCGCCAAGTGGTTTGCCAACATGGGGGCCAGCCATCCTTGGACAATCATGCGGGCCAAGGAATTGGACAGGTGGGTCGAATCAGGCAGGTACAAGGGGATATTGAACAAAATCGCGCTCACCGGCGGCAGCTATGCGGATTGTGGCGGCGGCAAGTCCGGTCGGGTGAGTTTCAGCGGCACTGGCCACACCGAGGCACCTTCAGCGGAACCATCCGCAGCAGCATCCGAAAAGCCGAGCCCCCGCATTTCCATCAACTTCAAGCGATAGGAGACAGAACTATGTCGGAAACGCACAATACTTACGCCGCTCACAAGGAGAGGCAACTAGAGTTGGCGGCGCTGCTCGACGAGGCATCGGAGGCGATAGCCATACTGGACATGAACAAGGACAGGAAATATTTGAAGGAGCTGGCAGAAAAAGCCGCCAGCGACACATTCAAGATACAGGTGGTCGGCACATTCAAGAACGGCAAGAGCACATTCATAAACTCGTTCCTCGGCCAGGAAGTGCTTCCAGCCTATGCAACCCCATGCACGGCGGTGATCAGCGAAATCAAGTTCGGGGCTGACGTCAGGGCGGTGCTGCACTTCAAGAACCCCATTCCGAGCCAACTGCCCAAAAACACACCGACCAAGGCGATGGAGCACATCAGGCAATCGGGCGACACAGTGCCGCCGATAGAGATAAGGCACAGCGAAATCGAGGATTATGCTGTCATCCCGATGGACAAAGACCCAAAAGAAATGCTTATGGAAAGCCCCTATGAAAAGATAGAGCTGTTCTGGCCCTTGGAGTTATTGGAGAACGGTGTCGAGATAATAGATTCTCCGGGGCTGAACGAGGCAGGGATCAGAACCCAGGTCACGATGGGCTATTTGAATCAGGCCGATGCGATTCTGCTGGTCTTGACGGCAGACAAGCTATGCTCCGCCGATGAAATGAAGTTCATAGAAAACAATCTAAAACAGTTGGGGTATGACGACATATACTTCATCATCAACCGCTTTGATGTCCTGAGAAACGACAGGGACAGGAGTCGTGTGGTGGACCACGCGAAGATGAAATTGAGCGGGTTCACCGCCTTTGGTGAAAAGGGCCTCTATTTTGTTTCCGCCCTCAATGCCTTGGATGGCAAAGTTCAGAATAACGCCGCCCTATACAATGGCTCTGGGATGCCAGAGTTTGAAAAGGAACTGTCAGATTTTTTGGTCAACAACAGGGGCAAGGTAAAACTGTCCCAGCCAGCCAAGGAGTTGAGACGAATCCTAGAGACAGAGGCTGTAAAGAAATCCATCCCGCAGCTCAGGGGGATGTTGGAATCATCGCTGGCCGAGATGATAGCTAGGCGCGACCAAGCAATGCCGAGGCTAGAGAAGTTGAAGACTAGGCAGCTGGCCACGCGAAAAAACATCAGCAAGCAGATTGACCAGGCTATACCTGAGATTCGCTTTCACATAAACAAGTTTTTTGCGGACTTGAGTGCCAACGTGGCAACTTGGGTGAACGAGTATGAGCCCGCGACAAAGGTCGGCATGATTCCGACCCAGGGCGCGGCTGAGGCGGTGGTGCGGAAAATCTCCGAATACGTGATGGGTAGAGTGGAAGAAGAACAGTTGGATTGGCAAACCAACACCCTTTCACCATTTATTTCGGACAAAATCGACAGCATAATCAGCGGGAACGAAGCCAACCTTGAAAACTTTTTCATAGAGTTGGACGCAATCAAAGTGACCATTTCTGGTGTCGACACACCTGACGAAGGGGACATTCCATTGGGGGAAAGACTGCTGGCCGCCAGCGCCGGGTTTGTCGTATCAGGTTTTTCAGGTGCGGCGCTTGGGGGCATGGAGGGCTTCAGTAAGGACTTTCTTAAAGGCGTGATGGTGCAGGTTGGGGCGATGTTGGCACTTTCGTTTTTGGGCCTTCTGAACCCCGTCACCCTGATAGCGCTAATAGCAGGAAGTTTGTTTTTTTCCATGGCCGGCGCGGGCGACAAACTGGTCAACAAGATAAAGGAGAAAGTGGCGGAGGAGATTCAGAACAAGGTCAATGAATCCTGCCTCGATTCCGTGGAGAAGCTACTGGACGACCTACAAAGCAAACTGTGGGGCGCATTTGAGCCTTTCCTGAAGGGAATGGACGCAGAGATAGTGGAAGTGGAGACGCAGGTGAACCGAATCATCGAAGAGATGACGCAGGGGCAGGAAGAAATCAACCGCAGGAAGGCGCTTCTGGATTCCTGCGAGGAGAGCGTCCATTGCCTGATTTCCAAAACCGACGACTTCATTTCCGCAAACATCGCCGAGAGGTAGGGCAATGGAACAGACGCTACAAGACTTTGAAAAGGCCTGGCGGCACTTTGAAACGAACTTCAAGGGCAGGCTGCTTGAAAAATCTAAGACACAGCCCCTTGGCCTGAGCCAGGCGAACCTGATCCTAAAGGACGCATCGTCCGACTGGTTTTCTGGCTATGGCGCGGAGGGCAAATGGCTGCGCGACTACAAGGGCCTGTGCCCAGCCGGGGCCGAGACCGTGACTTCCATTCTCAGGCACGAAATGAGGCTGGGCAACGAATCCGCCCCGCGGGGCCAAGGGGCCCAGGTGAGCGCACGGGACAAGCTAGGCACGTCGAACATGAAATACATCGTCCCCGCAGCCGGCGCCATAATCGGCGGCGTCATAGCGTCTGCCGTCAGCGCGGGTGTCTTGGTGAGCGCGGTGGCGATGGCCGCACCGGCTGTGCTGCTCTACAGCAGAATGCAAAAGAACCCGACCAAGGCCGCATCGGCTGCCAGAGGCGGCACGGGCATAAACGACTACGTTGCACAGTTGCAGGTGTACAGGGAGAAAATCGTCGCCGTGATTGAAACGGCCCGCTGATATTGGATTGGGGGACTGCGATGGCCGAACCATCAGGGCGCTACGGGGACAGGGCACCGTTCAAGGTGATTGACGAAACCGTCTCCTTTGTCGAGAAACTGTTGGGCAAGCACGAGTGGGGATGGCAGGAAAGAGAAGCCATAGAAAAAGACCTCGCGTTCATAGCCAAGAAACGAAACGACAAGTGCCTCTACCTGTCTGTAGTGGGAGAGTTCTCCTCTGGCAAGAGCACGTTCATCAACGCGCTGCTGCGGGAGAACCTCTTGGAGTCGGACAACATCGGGGGCACCACCATAGCCAAGACCGTCATCCGCTATGCCCCAAAATACGACATCGTCGTGACGTTCAAGAACGGCTCGGTGGAGAGGTTCAGCGACATCCACAGGGCAGCCGCGCACGAGCAAATGGCGGAAGAGGTGAATGCCGAGAACAGGCGCAGGGAAAAAGAGGCAGAGGTCGCGAACAGACGCAGAACGGAAGAAGCGGATGCCGAATACCAGCGCAGGGTCGCAGAGGCGGAAGCCGACTACATCAGCAGGGTCAAGCAATTCAGAGCCGAACTGGAAGGAAAGACTTGGCCCGTCCGCATCATACGGAGGTTCTTCAAGCTGTTTAGACCTGAGCGACGCAAGCCCGTTGCGCGCGTGACCACACACAAGGTCGAGTGGAAAAAGATCACGCTGGCGGATTTGCCCCCACCCGTAATCACGCTGGCAGAGATGCGGCGGCGCATCGTGGAACTGACGACGGGGGGACAACCATCCAACAGAGGCAGGCAGGTCAAGGAGGTCATCATAGAGCACCCCGCCGAAGCGCTCAAGGGCGGCACCGCCATCATTGACACGCCTGGCACAAACGCGGAGGCGTGGCACGAAGACATTACCAAGGAGGTCATAAGGGAAATCTCGGACGTCTCCGTGGTGATGACCACGGCAGACAAGCCCCTGCCAGACACTCTCAACAACTTTGTTTTGGAAAACCTGTCCGATGTTCTCAGCCAGTGCATTTTTGTGGCCACCAAGATTGACACACTGCGCGAGGCGGAGCGCGACCGCCAGGTAGCCTACATCAAGCAAAAGGCATCCAGCACTTTCGGGATTCCAGAGCCAATCGTCTTGCCCCACGCGCCGATGCTCGTCCTGGGCGAGGCGGACGAGGCCTACAGGAATGAGAACCCCTACGAAAAGGACGACTACCAGAGACTGATAGTGGAGTCGCACAAAACCGAGCAGGTGATATACAAAAGGCTGGCCGACCAGCGCGTCAACATCCAGGCACAGAGACTTTCGGCTGTGTTGGGGCGGACGCTTTCGTTCCTGCTGGCGGGCATGGACGCTAGGTCAAAAGAATACAGGGAGCGCCACGCCATCCTCGAAAAGCACCAGAAGCCCGATTTTGTCAAAACTTTCAAAGGCCTGGCCGAAAAGCACCAAACCAAGTTTGACAATGAGTGCAAAAAGGTATTCGAGAGCATGTGGCAGGAAATTGGAAGAATCCAAGGCTCACAGATACAAAATCTCAGAAACGGATTGTATGGCCTGCCCGACAAAGACAGCCTGATGCCATACTGCAAGAACAACATACCAAGTGCGATGAATCATTACGCGACCGAGTTGGCAAATTGTTCCCATGGCTATTTTCAGCAGACACCCGGTCTAGCCACAAAGACAATGAAAGAATTTGGGACAGAGTTTCAAAAGTACTACTCTGAATTGGCAGTGCTCGACACTAAAAATATTAAAATGAACTATAAGGTTGATGCTTATCAAATGGGAGTGACTTCTTTTGACGGTAAAATTGTAAAAGAAGCGTTAGATAATTTTGAATTCAAGGAAAACCTAACAACAATTGCCGGTGCGGGAACGGGGGCACTGATAGGCACTTTCATTCTGCCAGGCATCGGCTCGATTATCGGCGGGACCATAGGCGGATTTGTTTCAGCCCTGTTTGGACCCAGCCTAGACAAACTCAAGCATCAGGTCTGGGACCAAATAGCCCCCAGTATAGACCAGTCTTACAATAACATATATAAACACATCACAGACGATTTGAACAAAAAATACGAGAGACTATGGGGACATCTAGCCTCCCAAATGAACGAGTACTACAACATCTATAATGAACTTGTGGCATCCATAATAAAACGAGATAAAAAAGAAAAGGAAAGACTTGAAAGCTATATCGCCAAGACAGAGGCCGACAAACAAGAAATCGAGCGCAGACAAATTGCCATCGGTGAGCTGGGCAACTATGTAGGCACTGGCACTAGGATAAGCGAAGAGCAATTTGAACAAAAAGTAAACAAGGTGGAAGAGAAATGGAGTAGAGATATTGATGTTCCCAAAGATAGTAGCACACCACAAGACAGAACAATGAATCCCGAACTTATGATAAACCGAGAAGCATTGACGTTGTATGGTGTTTCTTTTCATGACATAGCAACGCTGGACGCAGTTGTTGAGGAAATAGAGGTGGTTTGGGACATATTCAACGATATTCCGTTACACATGAAAAAAGATTATATTGAAATCCTGCGTGCTTGGAAATTGGGGATCATAGACGATGAGGAGCGTGGGTGTTACGTAAGGGAACTGATGAAAGAACAGAATAAGCGCACAAATGTCGGTTACGTGGTAACTGTGGTAGTAGTTCTCCTCGTTGCTGGCCTTGTGGCGGCGTGGTACTTCTTCTATAGAACCGTTTATGTCACAGGCGTGACGCTTGACAGACCAGAACTCGCGCTCAACGTGGGAGCGCAAGAAACACTGACCGCAGACGTGCAGCCCAAAAAGGCAAAAAACAAAAATGTGTCATGGGCGAGCAGCGACATGACTGTGGCGACGGTGGACAGCGGCACCGTCACAGGTGTCGCAGTGGGCACCGCGACAATCCAAGTAACAACACAGGACGGACGCAAGGTGGCAACCTGCGACGTGAGCGTGTCCAAGCCCAGCCAGCCAAGCAAGCGCAAGAGGCAAAGCCAGACAAGACCATCAATGGTCGTCCCCTCACCAACCGCTGAATGAACAGCCCCTGCTATAAGGAGTACCAGTGAAGATTCCCCCAACCACGTCTGCGACCTCACCAGCCTTGGTGCCTCCCTTTGCCGCTTGTCGCAAGAGCGGCAGCATGTTTGGCAAAACAAACAACCGCGCGGATTCGCAATGTCAATAGGGCGCATAATTCTCCATATCGTCATGGGGTTGATTACAAGTGGGATGAGCGGTCGGCAGCGTGCAAAGTTATTCCTCGGCTGTTTCCTGCCGATTGTCGCTGTGGTGGCGTTAGGTTTTTACCTGCTGTTTGCCCTCTCCTCGCGCGAGCATGACCCACCACAACTCGATTTCTATAACGAAGACAGCATCGGGCAGCAGAAAAACCGCTCTACGGCAGATATGATGGAGACTGTTTCCAAAGCTGAATCCCTCTGGAAAAAAATCGTGCGGCAACAGGCGGATGTAAACTCCGCAACGACAGCTTTTGACAAGAGGCGAAAGTTGGACGACCTGATAGAGTCCTATGAATCGCTGCTGAGCCTGACCGAGATGAGTATCCGTGACATTCAGTATGTCCGAAAGAATGGCCTGGTAACGGAGGACGACTACAGAGAGGCCGTCGCCGCGCCGCAAAGCGTTGAACAAATGCTCCGCTCCAAAATCGCCGAAGCCAAGCAGCAGAGGGCGGAGCTATGGCATTGAACGGTACTGTCAGAACAAGGAGGGACAAATGACAATCATCAACTTCTGTTTCCAGTATGGTGCAGAACCGCTGGACGCTTCCGGGAGGATTGGCAATGTCAGCAAAGTCTAGTTGTTCCCGTGGTTGCCTGTGGTTCCTTGCCTGTTTGGGATGGGTTGTATGGTGCGTTGTCTGGGGCATCAGAAGCGGCAAAGATGAAGATGCCTTCATGATGTGTATTGTCGGCCTTGTTGCTGGCAATCTCATAATCCTTGTCATATCCGGTGTCATAAACACCTTGCGCGCTGGTCCCAAGTATTGGAACTCATTTTCCTTTCGCTACAAAATGGGCAAGCTGTTGGCAGTTTTAATCTTCGCAGCGATTATAGCCTTGTTCATGGCCTTGGTGGGGGTGAAATAACAGATGCGCCTTATGCGACAACAGACCAAGCTCGCAACGGCGGCATCGTTTTTGTTATAAGAAAAACGGAGGCGGCTTTTCCATTGGCCCATTTCCACGGGGGGGGCTGGGGCGAGGGGCGCCTTGCTTGGCAGTGTGCTATCATCAGGGTCTAAAGCGGCGGGGTCGGCGCGTAATGCGGCTTCGCCCACAATGGAGGCAGGGGGACGACATGGAAAAAATCATCGCCGTGCGCGTTGAGCAACTGCCAGAAGGCTGCTACCTCGCCACCTCCGACGCCATACAGGGGCTTGTCGCCCAGGGGCGGACAATCGAGGAGACGCTACAGATAGCCCGCGACGTGGCCAGAAAACTCCTCGAAGCCCAGGAGGGCCTACTGCCGCAACTGCCCGAAGCCAGCAACCTCACCGAATACCCGCTCATAGTGGGCGTGTAGCGTGGGGCGTTTGTCAGGCTTCTCATACGGCCGCATCGTGAGGGCACTCAGGCAACTCGGCTTTGAGTTCCACCGCCAGGCCGCAGGAAGCCACGAGATATGGTTTTCGCCCACGTCCCGCCGCTTCACCACGATTCCAAA
>Ga0268262_10001824_pt1 | contig 25622 bp, 25 predicted proteins | sample TergutNc150P3_FD_190354 | JGI IMG/M metagenome (GOLD analysis project Ga0268262, IMG submission 190354) | Nasutitermes corniger P3 segment gut microbial community from laboratory colony in Florida, USA - Nc150 P3 (SPAdes) (version 2) | ecosystem: Host-associated > Arthropoda: Insects >... | reverse complement strand
CGCCCCTACAGGTTGTGCGTTATATGGGCGGTTCGCAGGGCCTGTAGGGGCGGCGTGCCAGCCGCCCGCAACATAATACACAGCCGCCCGCAACATAATCGCCTACCCCAGTTAATACGCCTACCCCAGCTTCACCAGCGCCACAATCACCCCGGTAATCACCCCCAGCGCCACCAGCACCTTGATCCCCTTCGAGATCCCGTCCGCCGTGCTGCTGGGAATCCAGTCGGTCAGCCTGTGCTTCAGGCCCTTCAGGCGCTTCACATGAAAGAGCTCGCCGTAGGTGAGCACGCGGGTGGAATAGGCGCGGGGGTCGGCCTCGCCGAACTCGAACACGCGCGCGCCGCGGTGCACGCCGTCGCCGTAGGCCGCGAAGCCGCAGCCCGGGCAATAGCCCAGCTCCACGCCGTCCACCCGCCCGGAGAAGCTGTTCTTGTGGTCGTGCCCGAAGAACATCCCCAGCAGCTCGCCCTTCTCGCGCGCCGCGTCGAAGAGCCCGGCGTCGCTGTTCGGCACGCACAGGGCCTCCAGCAGCCGCCCGCCCGGCCGCACCTTCGCCTCGTCCAGGGTGTAATACTTGCTTTTGAAGGCCGCGAACCCCTTGATCGCGCCCTTTTTCCAATGCCTGTGCTCGCTCAGCAGCCGGTACGCCGCCTCCACGGGGATGTGCTGGAACAGCAGGGAGGGCACGTAATGGCCCGCCTGCCCGCGCAGCGCCTCCCGCGTCTCCCGGTACCATGCAATCTGGTCCGGCTCCAGCGGCTGGTATCCGATGCCCGCGTTGCCGTGCGAGTCCAGCACGTAAATGTTCAGCCTCGGCCTGCCGTCCCCGCCCTGGATCACAATATTGTGGTTCCCGCAGCCCGAGACCCCCGGCGTATCCCCCGCGACGCACATGGGGGATTCCCTATACCACGCCAGCTGCTGCCGCGCGGGGATGCCCTGCACATCGTGGTTGCCGAAGGCCAGCGTGAACGGCACGCCCCGCTCCTCAAACGGCGCGCAAATCTGCCGTATGGTCTTCCGGACGTTCTCCTCCGTCTTCATCTCCCGCGCGAACCCCTTCACCTGGTCCCCGGTGAGCACGGCGAGGTCCGGCCGCTCCCTGTCCAGCGCCGCGGCGATGAGGCGCAGCGTCTCCGCGTCCACGTCCGCCTTGTCCTGGATATCGGTCATCTGCATGATCTTAAATTTGCCGTCATGGAAGGTGAACTCCATATACGCTCCTCCTTACCCCCGCCCCGCGCTCCCAAACAGCCGCATCTTATATCTTGCGACCTCTTTCACGGCGTCCTTCGCGTCCAGCAGGCTCTGCTCAAAGCCCACCTCCCCGGTGTACGCCCCCCGCGCCGCCACGGCCAGCTCCGTGTAGATGTTCACCTTGCTGATGCCGTCCCGGATCGCCCCGGTGAAATCGGCGTCGCTCAAACCGCTGCCCCCGTGCAGCACCAGCGGCACGGCGCTGATCCCGCGGATCTCCGCCAGCAAATCCAGGCTCAGCACGGGCGGCCGCAAATATTTCCCGTGGGCGGTGCCGATGGCCACGGCCAGCGCGTCCACCCCCGTTTTTTCGATGAAATCGCGCACCTGCGCCGGGTCCGTGTAGTTGGCCGCGTAGCCGTCGTCCAGGCCGTCCTCGCCGCCGCCCACGTGGCCCAGCTCGGCCTCCACGCTCACGCCCATACCCCGCACAAGCTCCACCACCGCGCGGGTGTTGCCCGCGTTCTCCGCGTAGGGCAGCGCGCTCCCGTCGTACATCACGGAGGTAAACCCGCTGCGCGCGGCGGCGAGAATCGCGCCGAGGTCCGTGCCGTGGTCAAAGTGCAGGCACACCGGCACATCGGTCCGCGCCGCCGCGTCGCGCGCGATCAGCGCCGCGTATTCCACGGGCAGGTACGGCAGGTGAATCTGCGCCAGCGCGAGGATGACGGGCGAGCGCTCCGCCGCCGCGGCCTCGAGCACGCCCCGTGCCATCTCCAGGTTGAGCATGTTGAACGCACCCACGGCATAGCGCCTCTCCCGCGCGTCCTGCAAAATTTCCTTCAGTGTGACTAGCATAGCGCCTCCTCAAATCCATATTGTTCTATCATTCGATACAGCTCCGCCGCGGGCCGCAGCCCGCCCGAAGCGCTTGCGTGTGTCAGGCTTGCCGCCGCCGCCGCCGTGGCGAGCCGCAGGGCCTCCGGCAGCTCCATGCCCTCGTGCGCGCCGTAGAGCACCCCCGCGCAGAACGCGTCCCCCGCGCCTGTCTTGCCCCGGATTTCGCTTTGCGGCAGCGCCAGCGAGGGCTGCGTCACATAGTGCCGCCCGTCGAAGGCGAAGCCGCCCTCGGGGCAGTGCACCACCGCCCAGGCGTGCACCCCCTGCGCGCGTAAATCCTCGCAGATGGGCCGCATGCGCTCCGGCAGCAGCGCCCCCCGCGCGTCCCGGCAGGCGATCCCCGTCACGGCCGCCGCCTCAATCTCGTTGATCACGCAGAAGTCCGCGTGCCGCAGCGCCGGCGCGGCGCACCGGGCAAACCGCCCGCCCTCCTCGCTCACCGCGTCCACGCTCGTCCGGAACCCCCGGGCCCGCGCCCCGGCCAGCACGCGCGCCATCACCGTGCCGAACTCCGGGTCCGGCGCGTCCAGCGCGTCCAGCAGCAGGATATACCCAAAATGCAAAATCCCCGCTGAAATTTCCTCCAAAGCGATATGCTCCGGCCCGAACGCGGCGTTGGCCCCCCGGCAGTGGAAAAACGAGCGCTCCCCGCCGCGCAGGCTCATCACGTCCGTGAACGAGGTGGGCAGCGTATCGTGCCGCCCAATCCGCCGCGTATCGATCCCGGCCCCGCCCAGCGTGTCCACCACCCGGTCGCCGTACCCGTCCCGCCCCACCAGCCCCACGGCCGCCAGCGGCAGGGAGCCGTCCATCCGCGCCAAATCCAGCAGGCAGTTGGGCACGAGGCCCCCCGTGGCGTGGCTCACCCCGGCGATGGATGCCAAATGCCCCAGCCCGGGGTACGCGTCGATCTCCTTGATGACGTCCACGATCAAATTGCCCAGGCACGCGATCCCCCTCATCGCACGATCCTCGGGTCCGTGAACACATCCGTCTCGTCCGTGCTCCTGGTGGAGAACTCCGATACCACCGCGCCCTCCGGCCCCGCGCGAAACCAGTGCGGCGTGTCCGGGTAGATGGTATACTGCTCCCCGGGGTTGAGGGCAACCTCCTCGCCCCCCGCGTGGAGCGTCACCTGCCCATACCGGCAGCGGAAGGTCTCCTCCTTGCCGGGCGAGCCCACGTGCTTATGCTCTGGGCACGTCTGACCCGGCAAAAGCGCCAGCTCCTTGGCGCACACCCGCTCGGTGTTGACGTACACGACGATCTCCAGGCCGGTGCGCTCCAAATCGCCCAGCCCGAAGTCCGCCACCTCCAGGCCCGCCCGCTCGGCGTCCGTGAGGACGATCCCCGCCCTCTCATAAAGCTTCAGCGCCAGGCGCGCCGCGGCTTCCCGCTCCATCGCCATCCCCCCTTTGGGAGTATTATAGCATGCTTTGCCCGGCATTACAACAAGTTTTTTTGGGCGGTGGCAGGATAAAATTTGTCGAAAAAAGATTGACTGTTCCAATTTTTGGCGCTATACTATTCTTGGTGCTGTGGTCTGCCCGGGCGCAGTTGGTTCCCTCCTGGAAGTAGAAGCAGGTTCTATGGAAGGAGGTGAGGTGCATGGAGCCTATCGTGTTGTTGTGCATGGCATTTCTACTTATCTGCGCGACAATATTTAACAACTCCGGCCATACAAAAAACTAACTGCCCCGACGTCTCACAAACAGCGGGCAGTTAGTTTTTTTCGGACGTTCATTCGCAAGAGGAGCTAGCTGTTCCCGGCAGTGCCGAGCGCCCCCTTGCAACCCCCATTATATCCCATAATGGCAAGGTTGTCAAGGGGGCTTTTCAAAATTTTGTGTTATACTCATTTTCAACCACCGGTTGAGCTCCCCGCCCCCCGTTTCAACGAACCCATGATAGACATCCCCGCCCCGCCCGCGCTACAATGGAACCATCAAACCGAGGAGGTACACACATGGAAAGCACAAACTACGCGCAAATCCTGTCGGAACGCATCCTGGCCCTGCGCAAGGAGAAGTCCATGACCCAGGAGGCCCTGGCGCAGCGGCTGGGCGTCAGCTTCCAGGCGGTGAGCAAGTGGGAGAACGGGCAGTCCTGCCCGGACATCGCGCTGCTCCCCCTGCTCGCGGACATCTACGGCGTCCCGGTGGACAGCCTGTTCGGCAGGCAGCCCGCCCCGCCGCCGGAGCAGCCCGCGCCCGTTGTCGAGCCAGTCTTCTCCTATTGCGACGCCCTCCCCTGGCCCGACGACCAGGCCATCCGCGGCGTCATCGCCGTGGGGCACAAGCTCCTCAGCCACGAGAAGCCGCTGAAAAAGCGCTTCACCCTGGACGTGAAGCAGTCGGAGTACACCTGGCTGCTGCGCTACAGCCCCCTCAACGCGGTGGCCGAATGCAGCCTGCACGTGGAGGGGGCCATCGGCAACAATGCCACGGCGGGCAGCCATATTGATTGCGGGGCCATCGGCAACAACGCCACCGCGGGCAGCCACATCGATTGCGGCGACATCGGCAACAACGCCACCGCGGGCAGCCACATCGACTGCGGGAATATCGACGGCAGCGCCAACGCGGGCACCCGCATTGACTGCGGCGATATCGGCGGCAGCGCCAGCGCGGGCCTCTCCATCGAATGCGCCAGCATCGGCGGCGACGCCAAGGCAACGAAAATTTCCTTCAAGGGCAAAAAATAAAGGCCCTCACTCCCACTTCCTTACCCCGTCAAACCTCACCCGGTCCCCCACCGGCGAAACTTGGAGCCCTTCCACCCCCTGCGCCGTCAGCAGCCGCCCCGAGAGCTCCCGCAGCGGGTAGTACACGCCGTTCTGCAGCAGGTGTTCCTCGGCCTGTAAACACGCCCGCGCCGCGTCGCCCGATTGCGCGGCCGCGGCCAGCAGCGTCTCCAGCACCGCCGAGCGATAGCGCGCGGGGCTCCCCTCGCCCTCCAGGGCCCGCAATGCCTCCGGCGCGGAGGACCGTTCCGCGCGCAGCTCCGCCACGGCCACGTCGAAGTCCCCGTCCGCCATGCGCTCCGCCAGCTCCTCCGGCTCCAGGGCCTCGATCTCCGCCTCCAGCCCCAGCCGGAACGCCCGCTGCCAGCCCTGCAAGGCCCGCCGCAGCAGCGTCTCGTCCTCCGGCGCGCAAATCAGCCGCAGCTTAATTTTCTCCGTTGCGCTGTTCGCCAGCGCTGCGCTGCTCGCCAGGGCGTTCGCCCGCGCGGGGTCATATTTCACCCCGTCCGGCAGCCCCGCCGCCGCCCGGTAGCTCTTCCCCCCGGCCTGCGTCCCGCCCGGCAGCAGCCCGGTCTGCCCGATCCCCAGCGCCTCCGGGTCCAGGGCCGCGCACAGGGCCACGCGCACGCTCACGTCCGTGAGGGCCTCGCAGTTGAACACCAGCGCGAGCGTGGCGTTCTTCAGCGCCCGGCCCGTCACGCCCTCGGGCGCCGCTTCCTCCATCTCGGACGGCACGATGGCCGCGTCATAATCAGCACCCACCAGCCGCGCGCGCAAATACGGGTCCGGCTCCGTCCAGAGGTTCACCATGGCCGGCAGGGCCCCCGCCCCGTCCCGGTACCCCTCGTTGGGCTTCAGCCGCGTGAGCGCCTCGCCCATCCTGTCCAGGTAAAACGGCCCGTTGCACGGCAAATATTCCGGCGCCAGCCCGTACCGCCCCCCGCACGCCTCGAAATACGCCCGGCGGCACGGCATCGCCGCCTCCCCCGCCAGCGCGTACAAAAACGCCTGCCCGCCCGGCCGCTCCAGCGCAAGCTCCAGCGTGAGCCTTCCCGCCGCCCGCGCGGTGAAGCCGCCCTCCGGCAGCCCCCGCCCCAGCCCGAACACGAAGTCCTCCGCCGTCACCTGCGCGTCAAACCCCGCGAGCCCCTCCGGCCCCAGCAGGCCCGCCGCCTTGTCGGGCAGCCGCCAGCGGTTGTCCCCCCGCAAATGAAACGTCAGCACCCGCCCGTCGCCTGATATCTCCCATTTCTCCGCCACGCCCGGCACGAGCTTCCCGTCCGCGTCCTGCCGCACCAGCCCCTCCATGCAGCTCCCGACCACCAGCAGCTCCTCGGCGCTTGCCGCCACGGCGGGGTCCAGCCGCCTCGGCGCCGCCTCCACGGGGAAATTGACCACCGCCCCCGCGCCGTCCTTCTTTTTCCCGCACCCGGCCGCGCCAACCAAGCCCATGCACAGCAACGCCGCAAGCAAACCCGCTCCGGCGCGTATCAGCATATGCTTCACGTGGCTGCCATGCATGGGCAATGTCTCCTTTCGTGCCAGCCGCCCGTGCGGGGGGGTAAACAATCCCGCTCTCTTCCTACTTCTCCCTCTTCTCCCCCTGCCCCTGCTGTTTTTGCTGTCCCTGCTGCTGCCCCGCCCCCCGCTGCCACGGCTGCCTGTGATACCCCTGGCCCTGCGGCTGCTGCGGCGCGTTGGCCCTGCGCACCTCGCCGTAGCGCGGCACGGCCTTCACGTCGGCTTGCGGCGGCCGCTCCGGCAGCCTTTGCGGCTCCGGCGGCCTCTGTTGCTGCTGCTTCTGCGGCTGCGGCGGCTTTTGCTGCTGCTGCGGGCGATCCGGCTGTTGCGTCTGCGGCGGCGGCTGGCGGTACGCCGGCTCCTGCCTGTGCGGGGCGTGGCGCTCGCGCCAGTTCTTCCCCCGCCTCGGGTCCTCCCGCTGCTCGTCGTCGTCGCGCCGCTCAGGGGTATCGGGCTTGGCCGGCTTTTCCGCCGGCGCGGCCTCCGGCTCCGTCACGGCCTCGCCGTCGCGGAAGGCCGGCTTGCGCCGCAGCCCCTCGATGGCGTCGTACTGGAACACCTGCGGCGCGGCGTCGGGCCTGCGGTCGAGCTTCACCTTCACGGCCTTCGAGATCGCGTTGACCTCCGTCACCATGCCCTTCCCCTCGGGCGTCTCAATGAACGCGCCGGGCTTGGGCAGGTCCTTCAAAAGCTCCTCGTAGGCGGCCTCCTCGTATTTCAGGCAGCACATGAGCCGCCCGCACGTCCCGCTGATCTTCGTGGGGTTCAGGCTCAGGCCCTGCTCCTTGGCCATCTTGATGCTCACGGGGTGGAAATCTCCCATGAACAGGCTGCAGCAGAACGGCCGCCCGCACACCCCCAGCCCGCCCAGCAGCTTGGCCTCGTCCCGCACGCCGATCTGCCGCAGCTCGATCCGCGTATGGAAATACCCCGCCAAATCCCGCACCAGCGCGCGAAAATCCACGCGTTGGTCGGCGGTGAAGTGGAAGATGATCTTGCTGCTGTCGAAGGTATACTCCACGTTCACCAGCTTCATGTCCAGCTCGTGCTTGAGAATCTTCTCCTCGCACACCTTGAAGGCCTCGGCCTCCCGCTGCTCCTTGCCCTCCAGGCTGCGCAGGTCCGCCGGGCTGGCCGCGCGGATCACCTGCTTGAGCGGCTGCCGCACCTGCTCGTCCGGGATTTCCGTATTCTCCTGCGCCACCTCGCCGCACTCCAGGCCCCGCGCCGTCTCCACGATGACACGGTTGCCCTTGTTGAACTTGATTTTCCCCGGGTCGAAGTAATACACGCGCCCCGCCTCGCGGAACCGCACGCCGATAATCATTGCCATAGATAGTTTATCCTTTCGGTTATATAAACGGGTTGATAATTGTCAGCCTTTTTTCAATCACTTGCCCGGAGGACAAATCCTCTGAGATGAAATATTCGCAGCCATATTCCAGCGCGGAAGCCAGCATCAGGCTGTCGTAGAAGGAGTAGCCGTATTTGAGATGCAGCCGCAGGGCGCTGAAAATCGTATTCACGGAGACCATGCCGATCTGGCAAACGCTCATAATCTCCGTGATAGACTGCTCGATTTCCGGCCTTGCCAGGTTCCATTTTTTCACGCAGACATTGCAGAATTCATTGAGCGCCTGCACGCTGGAGCAGCAATAATACCGCACATAGAGCTCGTCGGCGGCATCCTTCTTCCCCGGATCGCTCCCGGAATAGGAGTACACAAAAATATTGGTATCCAGAAAAGCCTTAGCGTTCATTCGCTTCCTCCCGGTTGAACCGAAACCCGGTGGTGTCGACGCGGAACGCGTTGAACACGGGCTTCTTCCGCGCAGGCGCGTCCTCCGCGTCGTCAGGCATCAGGATAATTTTCGCCACGCCCCGCTTGTTCTGGAACTGCTCCGGCAAACGGAGGATTCCCCCGTCAAAGGTCGTCTGAAATTCGTATTGGCTCACTGCAATCCCTCGTTTCTTCAATATCTAAAATCTATAGCGATGCCGCCATCGTCACCAGCAAATTCAAATTCGCGTTCCGTTCCAGCGCCCCCTCCAGCCCCCTCACCCCTTCGATCAATCCCAGCAGCCGTTCCGCCTGTGAGGCATCCTTCACCAGCATCGCGTGTAATTGCCTCCGCGTCGCCGGCAGAACCTCCCGCACCAGGTCCTTGTCCCCCTCCAGCGGGGCGGTGGCCTCCAGCCGCGCGTAGGGCCTGTCCCCGGCCAGCGCCCGCGCCAATTGCAGCGCGATCCCCTGTATCTTTTCCTCGCGCTCCTGATCCAGCGCCTCCGCCACCGCCTCCCCCAGCGAGAGCGTAAACGCGCGTGAAACCACCGTGGGCAGCAGCTTTTTCCGCGTGGGAGCGGTCAAAATCAGGCACACATAGTCCGGCGGCTCCTCCAGGAGCTTCAGCAGGGCGTTTTGCGCCTCCGCGGTCATGGCCTGGGCGCCCAGTAGCACATAGACCTTGCAATCGGCCTCGTTGGGCAGCACCCCGGCGTCCTGCCGCAGCGCCCGTATCGCGTCGATATGGAAGCTCCTCGCCCCCGCGCCCCCCTCGAGGATTTTCAAGTCCGGGTGAATATTCTCCCTGCTCTTGTGGCAGTGGGAGCACTCCTCGCACGGCAGCACCTGCGGTGCGGCTCCCGCCTTCGGCTCTGTCTCCGCGGGTTCCCCGAACAGCGACATCCCCCCGAACATCGCCTCGTCCTCGTCCTGCTTCGATTCCCTCCCGCACACCAGCGCCCTCGCCAGCGCCACCGCCGCCTCTCTCCTGTCCGCCTCGGTGGAGCCCTCAAGCAGCAGCGCGTGCGGCAGCGTGTCCGCGTCCATCATGGCGCAGAGCACATGGGCCACCGGCGCCAGTGCCGGGTTAGGCAGTGTAATGGGCATGGCTACAGCCTTTCTTTTACTGTCTGGTCTATCTTCTTCCGGACAAAATCAAAGTTGTGTTCTATTTCGTCATTGGTGAAACGCAAAACCAATAGCTCCAGCTGCTCCAGCGTTTCCGTGCGGATGCGGTCATATTCCAACGCGTCTGCCAGCTGGTGCTGTATGCCGTCAACCTCGATGACGAGCCTTGCCGCGTGGCAGTAGAAATCGGCAATGTAATGATAAATCACCGCTTGCCGCTTGAAGCGCGCAGGATAGCCGCGCAAAAACCCAAACCAGAGACGCCGTTCCTGTGGCGTCATAGCTTCGCGCATTTCCTTCGCGCGGGGAATCAAATTTCGATTGTATTCATTCGGCATAATAAAACCTTACATGAAAGAAGCACTTATCGCCTCGCCAGGGTGCCCCCCTTGGGGGGCCGGTGCGCAGCGTCTCCCGCAGGAGACGCAAGCGCCGAGGGGGTGGTGCGGAGCACTTTCGCGCAGCGCCGGGGGGGTGGTGCGGAGCGCTTCAATCCACCAAGCTCTCCCCCGTCATCTCCCCCGGCTTCGCAATCCCCATAATCTCCAGCATCGTCGGCGCGATATCGCACAGCCTCCCGCCCCCGCGCAGCTCGCACACATGCCCCGCCACCAAAAACGGCACCGGGTTGGTCGTGTGCGCCGTGAACGGCTCCCCGTCCGCCTCAAACATGTGATCCGCGTTGCCGTGGTCGGCGGTGAGCAGCAGCACGCCGCCCTTGGCCCGCACCGCGTCCCAGACCCGCCCCACGCAGGCGTCCACGGCCTCCACGGCCTTCACCGCGGCCTCGAACACCCCCGTGTGCCCCACCATGTCGCAGTTGGCGAAGTTCACGATCACCACGTCATACTTATCCTGCCCAATCAGCTCCTCGATTTTCGCCGCCACCAGGTACGCGCTCATCTCGGGCTGCAAATCATACGTCGGCACGTTCGGCGAGTCGATCAATATCCTGTCCTCGCCCGGGTACACCGTCTCCCGCCCGCCGTTGAGGAAGAACGTGACGTGCGCGTATTTCGTGAACTCCGCGATGCGCAGCTGCTGCAGCCCCGCCTCGCTGAGCACCTGCCCCAGCACATGGTCCAGGTCCTTCGCGGCGAAGTGGAACGCCACCGCCACGCCCGGCATCGTGGCGTCGTACTGCGTCATGCACACGAACCGCACATCGAGCTTTTGCCCCCGGTCAAAGCCGTCGAACCCCGGGTCCACAAACGCCCGCGTAATCTCCCTGGCCCTGTCCGGACGGAAGTTGAAGAACACGACGCTGTCCCCGTCCCGCACGGGCTCCGCCTTCTCCGACACCCCCGGCACGACGAACTCGTCCGTCACCCCCGCGTCATAGCTCCCCTGAATATATTCGCGCCCGCAGCTGAACTTCTCTCCCTTGCCATACACCATCGCGTCGTAGAATTTCTCCACCCGGTCATATTTCTTCTCCCGGTCCATCCCGTAGTACCTTCCCGCGATGGTCGCGATGGTCCCCACGCCCAGCTCCCTCGTCTTGAGGAACAGCTCATGCACATAGTCGATCCCCGACGTCGGCGGCACGTCCCGCCCGTCCAGCAGGCAGTGGACATAGACCCGTTCCAGCCCATGCCGTTTCGCCAGCTCCAGCAACGCGTAGAGGTGCGTGTTATGGCTGTGCACCCCCCCGTCGGAGACCAGCCCCAGCAGGTGCAGCGCCCCGCCCGTGGCCTTGGCCCCTTCGATGGCCCCCAGCAGCGCCCCGTTTTCGAAGAAGCTCCCGTCCAGAATGGCCTCGCTGATGAGCGTCAAATCCTGGTACACCACGCGCCCCGCGCCGATGTTCGTGTGGCCCACCTCGCTGTTGCCCATCTGCCCCCTTGGCAGCCCCACGTCGAGGCCCGAGGCCCCGATGCTCGTGTGCGGATACCGCGCGAACAGCTCGTCCAGCCTGGGCGTGTGCGCCGCGGCGACGGCGTTGGCGGCATCCGGCGCGGCGAGCCCAAAGCCATCCATGATGCAAAGGCAGGTTGGTTTTTTCATAAAAATACCTCATAATATCATTCTGATAATCTATTATACCTTACCCTGTGCCCAAAGTCAACTATTTTTAAGGCTCCCCCCGGCCCTTCTGGCCCCCCTCGCCAAGCGAAGGGGGCTTTTTCGTGCGCGTTTCGCAGCTTTCGCATAAAGCAGAAGACTGTTTTAGACAATTGTAGTGATGGATACCATGCAGGCGGCTGGCATGCCGCCCCTACAGGTTGTGCATTGTATGGGTTTCCTGCGGTTCGCAGGGCCTGTAGGGGCGGCGTGCCAGCCGCCCGTGATATGAAAATCACTACAACTGTCTAAAAGAGCCAAGAACAAAACAAAGAGCCGCCCCGCATGGGCGGCCCTTTTCCCGTGGTCGGGACGACAGGATTTGAACCTGCGGCATCTTGCTCCCAAAGCAAGCGCGATACCAAGCTTCGCCACGTCCCGTTCCCTCCCATTATAGCACCGCGCGTGAGAAAAGTCAATGCAAATTTGGGCTTTTCAAACGCGGCGATGCGTGGTATAATAGATTGGCCGTACGGAGCGCCATCGCGGAGCGCCGCAATCCTCACCAACCCGCCCCTGTATATCCCCCTCGCATTTATGCATTTCACCCGAATCAGAACAAATGTTAGTTGGAACTACAACAGATTGTTTCACGTGAAACATTCTGTTGTAAATACAACAAAATGAACAAGCTATGAACAAGGAGGCCCTTTTGAACACCAACCCACCCGTAGGGGCGGCGTGCCAGCCGCCCGCAATAGAAGCCGTCTACGACGTCCTGGTCGTCGGCGCGGGCCACGCGGGCATCGAGGCCGCTTTGGCCGCCGCACGTCTGGGCTGCCGCGTCGCGGTCTTCACCGTGAGCCTCGACTGGGTGGGCAACATGCCCTGCAACCCCTCCGTCGGCGGGAGCAGCAAGGGCCAGATCGTCCGCGAGCTGGGCGCCCTGGGCGGCGAGCTGCCCCGCGCCGCCGACGCCTGCGCGCTCCAGTGCCGCATGCTGAACCTCGGCAAGGGCCCCGCCGTGCACGCCCCCCGCGCCCAGGTCGACCGCCGCGCCTACGCCGGCTATATGAAGTCCGTGTTGGAAAATCAAGAAAACCTGGACCTGAAGCAGGCGGAAATCGTCAGCGTAGCACCTGTAGGGGCGGCTTGCCAGCCGCCCGCAACGGATACACAATGGCAGGTCACCACCCGCACCAACATTATATATTATAGTAAAGCCCTCGTCCTCGCCACCGGCACCTTCCTCCGCGGAAAAATTCACCTCGGCGCGCTAAACTACGACGGCGGGCCCGACGGCATGCCCCCGGCCGCCGCTTTGAGCGAATCCCTGCGGGCCCTTGGCCTGCCCCTGCGGCGCTTCAAAACCGGCACGCCCCCCCGCGTGCACCTGCGCAGCGTCGACCTCTCGAAAACCGAGCCCCAGCCCGGCGACCCCGAGGCCGTGCCCTTCGCCTTCGAGCCCGCCTGGGAGCCCATCCAAAAGAAGCTCTGCTACCTCACCTATACAAATGAAAACACCCGCGAGGTCATCCTGGCCAACCTGCACCGCTCGCCGCTCTACGGCGGTGCCATCGAGGGCGTCGGCCCGCGCTACTGCCCCAGCATCGAGGACAAAATCGTGCGCTTCCCCGAGAAGCGCCGCCACCCGGTCTTCATCGAGCCCTGCGGCGAAAACACCCAGGAGATGTACCTGCAAGGCCTGTCCTCCTCCCTGCCCGAGGACGTGCAGCTGCAGCTTCTGCACACCATCCCCGGCCTGGAGCGCGCCGAAATCATGCGCCCCGCCTACGCCATCGAGTACGACTGCGCCGACCCCCTCTCCCTGCGCCCCACCCTGGAGTGCAAGCACCTCCCCGGGCTCTACGGCGCCGGGCAGTTCAACGGCTCCAGCGGCTATGAGGAGGCCGCCGCCCAGGGCTTCATCGCGGGCGTGAACGCCGCCCATCAAGTCCTGGGCCGCGCGCCCTTTGTCCTCCGCCGCAGCGAGGCCTACATAGGCACGCTGATTGACGACCTGGTCACCAAGGGCTGCAACGAGCCCTACCGCATGATGACCTCCCGCGCGGAGTACCGCCTCCTCCTGCGGCACGACACCGCCGACCGCCGGCTCCTGCCCTACGGCCACCAGCTCGGCCTGGTCCCCGAGGAAGCCTACCAGGCTTTCCTTTTAAAACAAGAGCAAATCCAGGCCGAGAAGCAGCGCGCCCTGCATACACCCATCCATTGGCAGGGCAAAACCGCCCCCCTCGCCGAGCTCCTCCGCCGCCCCGAGTTGAACTACGCCCAATTAACCCCCTGCGACCCAACCCGCCCCGCCCTGCCCGCCGAAGTCCTTGCCGTCGTCGAGACCGACATCAAGTACGAGGGCTACCTCGCCCGCCAGGAGGCCCAGGTGCGCGAGCTGGACCGCCTGGAGGACGTGCCGCTCCCGCCGGACCTGGACTACGCGGCCATCCCCTCCCTGCGCACCGAGGCCCGGGAGAAGCTGTCGCGCGTGCAGCCAGTTACGTTAGGCCAGGCGTCGCGCATCTCCGGGGTGAACCCCGCGGACGTGACGGTGCTGATGCTGTATCTAAAAATGCGATAAGGAATCATCCCATGAATCTATCCTCCCCTTTTTTTGAGGCCTACACCGCCATCCTCCTGCGCGAAAACGCGAAGCACAACCTCACCGCCATCACGGAGCCCGAGGAAATCAGGCAGAAGCATTTCGCCGACAGCCTTGCCCTGCTGGATGATGAGCCCTGCCCCCTGCCCCCCGATGCCTCCCTGCTGGACGTGGGCGCGGGCGCGGGGTTCCCCGGCATGCCGCTGAAAATCGCGCGGCCCGATTTGCGGCTGACCCTGCTGGAGGCCACGGGCAAGAAGGCCGCGTTTTTGTCGCTGCTGGCGCGGGAGCTGGGCCTGGAAGCCGAGGTTGTGCATGGCAGGGCGGAAACGCTTGCCCACGACGCGGCGTACCGCGAGCAATTCGACGCCGTGGTGGCACGGGCCGTGGCGGCGCTGCCCACGCTGTGCGAGCTGTGCCTGCCGTTCGTGAAGCCGGGCGGGGTGTTCGCGGCGTATAAGGGCCCGGAGGACAGGGCGCGGGAGGAGCTCGCGGCGGCGGCCGGGGCGATCAGGCTGCTGGGCGGGGAATTGGAGCGTGTGCACGGCGAAGCCACGGCCTACGGCGGGCGGACGAGAATGATCGTCCGCAAAATAGCGCAGACACCGGCAAATTACCCGCGGAACCACGGGGTTATGCTGAAAAAACCCCTTTAAAATGACAGAACGTGTCGAACCGCGCGATGGAATATCCTGGACAACCCCCCGCTTCGATGGTATAATGTAATCGAAGCGGGGGGCTTTTGCGGCAGGATGGAGGCCTTTAAAATGCGAGGACAAGCCAAACGGAACAAGCCCGGCGCCGTGCTGCTGCTCACGCCCGACGAGATTTTGCCGAACCCGGCCCAGCCGCGGCGGCAGTTCGACGCGCGGGAGCTGCAAGGGCTTTCGGAGAGCATCCGCGAGAACGGGATTTTGCAGCCCCTCACCGTGCGCCGCACCCACGGCGGCTGCTACGAGCTCATCGCCGGGGAGCGCAGGCTGCGCGCCGCGCAGATGGCGGGCCTCGAGCTGCTGCCCTGCCTGCTGACGGAGGCGAGCGACGAGCGCTCGGCGGTGCTGGCCCTGGTGGAGAACCTGCAGCGCCAGGACCTGGGCTTCTTCGAGGAGGCGGAGGGCATCGCGCGGCTGATGGAGACCTGCGGGCTCCCGCAGGAGCAGGTGGCGAGGACCCTCGGCCTCGCGCCCAGCACGCTCTCGAACAAGCTGCGGCTGCTGCGGCTTTCGCCGGAGATGCGCGCGGAGATCGGCGCGGCGGGCCTGACCGAGCGTCACGCGCGCGCCCTGCTGCGCCTGGAGGGCGAGCAGATGCGCCGCCAGGTGCTCCACACGGTGATCGCGAAGCACTTAAAGGTGCAGGAGACGGACAAGCTCGTCGACGCGCTGCTCACCACGCCCGCGGGGGCGGCGGAGAAGCCCCGGCGGCCCACCATCCGCCTGGTGCGGGACGCGCGGCTGTTCGTCAACACCATTCACCGCGCGGTGGACGCCATGCGCAGCAGCGGCATCGCCGCCCTGAGCGACATCGCCGAAAATGGGGATTTCCTGGTGTATACGGTGCGGATCCCGAAGGGCGACGCCCAGATGCGGCGGAAGGAGCGCAGGCGGGCGAGCTGAAACGAATAAATTTTCGAAAGGGTATGCTAGAGCATTAAATTCTTTATATTCAAGCAATACACGTTATTAAAAGCAGGAATGCGAACAAATGTTAGTTGGAAGTACAACAGAATGTTTCACGTGAAACAATCTGTTGTAAATACAACAAAATGAACAGACTGTGAACAAGCGAAGCCCCCATTACCTTACATTCATCTCTCTTTCACACCCCCACATCATCCGGCGGACGGGCGGGCGAGTCAAATCGCCTGCCCGTTTGCCGGGTTTAAACGTTCACGGGCGGCTGGCACGCCGCCCGAAAAAAACGAACCATGCAATTTCGCAGAAACTCGCGCAAAACCCCTTGCACTTTCTTCCAATCCATGCTATACTAAAAATTAGACAGTATTTTTTCGCCGGGAAAGGAATTGGGGAGATGGGGAAGGTCATCGCGATTGTGAACCAGAAGGGCGGCGTGGGCAAGACCACCACCGCCGTGAATTTGGCCGCGGCCATCGGCGCGCGGGGGTTGAAGGTGCTGCTGGCGGATATCGACCCGCAGGGCAACGCCACCACCGGGCTCGGCATCAACAAGAAGAAGCTCACGTGCTCGAGTTATGAGGTGCTCATCGGCGGAGCCAGGGCCGGGGAGGCCATATTGCGCACGCAGTTCGCCAACGTGTGGCTGCTGCCCAGCAGCATGAACCTCGCCGGGGCCGAGCTGGAGCTGGTGGAGCTGCCCCAGCGCGAGGCCAAGCTGAAGGCGGCGCTCTCCCTGGTGCGCGACGACTTCGACTTCATCTTCATGGACTGCCCGCCCGCCCTGGGGCTCATCACCATCAACGCCCTGTGCGCCGCCGACACCGTGATGGTGCCCATCCAGTGCGAGTACTTCGCCCTGGAGGGGCTGGCGCAGCTCATGGGCACGGTGCGGCAGGTGAAGCGCCTGTGGAACCCGCTGATCGACATCGAGGGCGTGGTGCTCACGATGTACGACGGGCGGCTGAACCTCACCCAGGACGTGGTGAACGAGGTCAAGCGCTTCTTCCCCCGCCGGGTGTATACCACGGTGGTGCCGCGCAACGTGCGCCTGAGCGAGGCGCCCAGCTGCGGCCAGCCGGTGATGTACTACGACGGGATGTCGCGCGGGGCGGCGGCGTATAACGAGCTGGCGGCGGAGGTGCTGGCAATGAACAATGGACAATGAACAATGAACAATTGGAGATACGTCGCTGCGCGATGGTGCTCCGCACTACCCCCTCGGCGCTTGCGGCTCCCGCAGGAGACGCTGCGCACACGGCCCCCCAAGGGGGGCACCCTGGCGAGGTGGCAAGACCGCCGCCCTTACAGATAGCTTGATAAATATCAATAGGAGGAAATCCTCATGCGCAAGTCTGTACGTATTATTCTGGCTGTGTTCGCTTGTATTTTTGCCCTTGCGGTTCCAACCCTTCCTTTCGTCTGGAAATTGAACTGGCTCCCCGGCTGGATGACGATTTTGGCGCGGCTGATCCCTTTGGTGATTGCATTTCCGATTCTTCTTAAGGCGGTTCAGCCGAACAAGAAAGTATTCACTCTTGCGAATGTGGGCTGGTGTGCGCTCGCGTGTGTGCTATCGCTTGCGATGAGCGCCCAAGCTTTGTTTCTATCGCGCGACAGGGTCAGCGAATACATTCACTCCCCGAACAACAAGCATACCGCGGTGGTGATAACGAGTAATTATGGCAGCAGCACGGTATACGCCATGAGGGCGCGCGTTTTCTATGAGGATGGGGCATTGGATAATCAGGTTCCTATTGGATACGGCGATGCGGAGGTCACCTATCGATGGGTTGACGACAATACCTTGGAGGTTGTGACGGCATACGAAGACGGTTCAGGAGCGACGGAATTGATTCGGTGGTAAGGGACGAACGGGATTATTGAAAGAGGAGTAACCTATGCCAGCAGTGAAAAGGGGCCTCGGGCGCGGGCTGGACAGCCTGTTCGGCAGCGATTTGCCGGAGGCGGGCGCGGTGACGCTGCCCATTCTGGATGTGGAGCCCAACCGCGAGCAGCCCAGGCAGGACTTCGACGAGCGGGCTTTGGCGGAGCTGAGCCGCAGCATCGCCGAGCACGGGGTGCTGCAGCCCATCCTCGTGCGGCCGGTGCCGGGCGGGGCCTACCAGATCATCGCCGGGGAGCGCAGGTGGCGCGCCGCACGGGCCGCGGGGCTCACGGAGATCCCCGTGGTGGTGAAGGAGATGGGCGACGAGGACGCCATGGTGGCCGCGCTGGTGGAGAATTTGCAGCGCGAGGACCTCAACCCGGTGGAGGAGGCCATGGGCTACCGCACGCTGATGGAGGAGCACAACCTCACCCAGGACGAGGCCGCGCAGCGCGTGGGGAAATCGCGCGCCGCGGTGGCCAACTCCCTGCGGCTGCTGCAGCTGCCCGGCACGGTGCAGGAGCTCGTGCGGGACCAGAAGCTCAGCGAGGGGCACGCGCGGGCGCTGATGGGCCTGGGGGAGGGCGTCGATTTTACGCCAGTGGCGATGGAAATTGCCGAAAAAGGGCTCAACGTGCGGGAGAGCGAGAAGCTCATCAAGCGCCACAACGAGGCCGCGAAGGCCCCGCCGGCGAAGGCCCCGCCGCAGGGGGGGCGCGGGGAGGTCATCGCGCAGATTTTGCCGCCGGAGATGCGCCCGCCGAAGATTCTGGAGGAGGTGCGGCTGAGCATGAGCGAGACGCTGGGCCGCAAGGTCAAAATTATCCCCCGGGGGGTGGACAGCGGGCAGCTGGTGGTCGAGTTCTATAGTTTGGAGGACTTGATGGCGCTGGCGAGGAATATGGGAGGGGTGTGAGGGGGGCAAAACCTATCGTAACGCAGAACCTGTAGGGGCGGCGCGCCAGCCGCCCGCAACATATAAAGCCATTTATCATAGGAGAGAACCATGGATTTGATACCGGAAGAGCCGCAGGTTTCCATACAGGAGCCAGTGTTGGAGCTGCCGCCGCCGGAGCCGCCGGAGCCGGCCGAAATGGACAGGGATGAGGCGCGGCGGCGCTTCAGCCGCATCGGCTTTGCCCTGCTGGCGGTGGTGGCCGTGCAGCAGCTGGGCTCGATGGCCGTGGCCGCGCTGACGGCCGGCCCCGCGTGGCGGGACAGCGCCTGGCGGCCGGTCCTCGCGAGCATCCTGCCGCTGTACCTCGTGGGCCTGCCCGTATTCCTCTTGATTTTGCGCGGGCAGCGGCCCATGCCCCGCCCCGGGGAAAAGCGGCGCGTGCCCGGCAAGCTGCTGGCGCAGCTGATTTTCGCGGGCTACGCGGCCGTCCTGCTTTCCAATGTGGTGATCGTCCTGGGGCTGTACCCGCTCCTCGGGGCGCTGAAGGGCGGCAGGGTCGCCAACCCCGTGGCGTCCCTGGTGCTGGGCGGCAACCCCTGGGCCGTGCTGCCCTTCGCGGTGGTGATCGGGCCGATGGTGGAGGAGTACGTCTTCCGGGGCGTGCTGCTGAAGCACCTGGGGGCCTTCGGCGCGAAGCCCTACCTGCTGTTCAGCGCGCTGACCTTCGCGCTGTTCCACGCCAATTTGGCGCAGATGCCGTACGCCTTCGCCCTGGGGCTGATCCTCGCCGGGCTGACCTACTATTCCGGGACGATCAAGTACGCGGTGATTGCGCATATGGCCGTCAATTTTGTGGGCAGCGCCCTGCCCACCCTGCTGCTGCGCCTGGTGGGCGACGCAGCGACGCTCGCCATCGGCGTGGAGGTGGCCGTGCTGGCCGGCGCGGGCATTGCTTCGGTCATCCTGCTGCTGCGCAAGCGGGAGCGGCTGGCCAACGCCCTGGAGCCCGCGGCGGTGACGCTGCCCAGGGGGGTGATGGCGCGCAACGCCGGGGTGGTTGCGTTTATCGCGGTGCTGGCGGCGCTGACGGTGGTGCTGCTGGTGGTGTAATTGTATAAACATAGCGCAAACAACCCATGCTTATTATGTTAAGGAGAAGCCTATGCTGGACATGAAATTTGTGCGGGCAAACGCGGAGGCAGTGAAGGAGAATATCCGGAAGAAGTTTCAGGAGGAGAAGCTGGAGCTGGTGGACAGGGTGATCGCCCTGGACGCGGAGCACCGCGCGGCGCTGGCCGAGGCCGAGGCCTTGCGGGCGCAGAGGAACGCGGGGAGCAAGGAGATCGGCAGGCTGATGGGGCAGAAGAGGCTCGAGGAGGCGGGGGCGAAGAAGGCCGAGATCGCCGCGATGGGCGAGCGGCTGGCCGAGCTGGCCGAGCGGGAGAAGGAGCTGGCCGCCGCGGTGCGGGAGGTGATGCTCGTGCTGCCGCAGATGATCGACGAAAGCGTGCCCATTGGCAGGGACGACAGCGAGAATGTCGAAGTTGCGCGGTATGGCGAGCCCGCCGTGCCGGCGTTTGAGATACCGTATCACACGGACATCATGGAGCGCTTCCATGGGATTGACCTGGACAGCGCGAGGAAGACCAGCGGGAACGGGTTTTATTTCCTGTGCGGGGATATCGCAAGGCTGCACTCGGCGGTGCTGACGTACGCAAGGGATTTCATGATCGACAAGGGGTTCACGTACTGCGTGCCGCCGTTCATGATCCGCAGCAACGTGGTGACGGGCGTGATGAGCTTCGCCGAGATGGAAAACATGATGTATAAGATTGAGGGCGAGGATTTGTACCTCATCGGGACGAGCGAGCACAGCATGATCGGCAAGTTTATCGACACGATCAACCCGAAGGAGAGCCTGCCCTTCTGCATGACGAGCTACTCCCCCTGCTTCCGCAAGGAGGTGGGCGCGCACGGGCTCGAGGAGCGCGGGGTGTACCGCGTGCACCAGTTTGAGAAGCAGGAGATGATCGTGGTGTGCGAGCCCGAGGACAGCATGGCGTGGTTCGACAGGATGTGGGGCTACACCGTGGAGCTGTTCCGGAGCATGGAGATTCCCGTGCGGACACTGGAGTGCTGCTCGGGGGATTTGGCGGACCTGAAGGTGAAAAGCGTGGATGTGGAGGCGTGGAGCCCGCGGCAGCGGAAGTACTTCGAGGTGGGCAGCTGCTCCACGCTGGGGGACGCGCAGGCGAGGAGATTGGGGATACGGATCAAAGGCGAGAACGGGAACTACTTCGCGCACACGCTGAACAACACGGTGGTGACGCCGCCGCGGATGCTGATCGCGTTTTTGGAGAACCACCTGCGGGAGGACGGGAGCGTCAGGATACCGGAGGTGCTGCGGCCCTATATGGGCGGGAAAGAGGAGTTAAGGAGAACCACATGACCATACCCGAAACCTTGCAGCGGGGCGCCGCGGGCATTGCGCTGCGGCCGCTGCTGCGCTTTATCGAAAAAAATCCAGGGCCGAATTTGGTGAAGCTCGTGGACGTGGTGGATTTTGTGTCGCGCAGGACGTTCCCAAGGGGGACCATCGCGGCATTTAAAGCAGGGGCGCTGGACGAGGGGAACGTCTGGAAGCGCATGGCCGTGAGCGTGCTGCGCGACGTGGACCCCGGGGCCCTGCGCCGCCTGCTGCTGAGCCTGGGGCTCGGCATTGCCAACGGGACAAGGCTTGTGCGGCGCAACCGCGAGAAATACAAGTGCAATGTGCCGTTTCAGATCCTCTTTGATCCCACGAGCGCGTGCAATTTGCATTGCAGGGGGTGCTGGGCGGGGGAATACCACAAGAGCGAGAACCTGACCCTGGCGGAGATGGACGGGATTGTGAGGCAGGCGAAGAAGCTGGGCACGCGGGTGTTCATGCTCACGGGCGGGGAGCCGCTGATCAGGAAGAATGATATCCTCAAGGTGGCGGGGCGGCACAGGGAGTGCACGTTCCTCATCTATACCAATGCCACGCTGATTGACGAGGCGCTTGCCAGGGAGACGAAACGGCTGGGGAACGTGGTGTTCGCGGTGAGCCTGGAGGGGTTTGAGGAGTCGAACGACGCGCGGCGCGGGGCCGGGGCCTACGAGCGGTCTATGCGGGCGATTGACTTGCTCAGGAAAGAGCGGTGTTTGTTCGGGATCTCCGTGTGCTATACCCGCGAAAACCTGGAGACCGTGACGGGCGACGCGTTTTTGGACGAGATGATCGCGCGCGGGGTGAAGTTCGGGTTCTACTTCCACTATATGCCCCTGGGGAAGGGGGCCGCGCCGGAGCTGCTGCTTACACCGGAGCAGCGGGAAGGGATGTATCGGCGCTTACGGGAGCTGAGAAATGCCAGGACGGGGAAGCCCATGTTCGTGATGGATTTCCAGAACGACGCGGAGTACGTGGGCGGGTGCATCGGCGGGGGGAGGAATTACTTCCACATCAACGCCGCCGGGGACATGGAGCCCTGCGTGTTCATCCACTACTCGGACTCGAATATCCGCGAGCACACGCTGCTGGAGGCACTGCAGCGGCCGCTGTTTCAGGCGTTCTACAAGGGGCAGCCGTTCAACCGCAACCATCTGCGCCCGTGCCCCATGCTGGAGAACCCGGCGCTGCTGCGGGGGATTGTGAAGGGCGCGGGGGCGAAATCGACCGATTTGGCGTCGCCGGAGGATGTGGACGACCTTTGCGCGAAGTGCGAGTGCTACGCGGCGGCGTGGGGGCCTGCGGCGGAACGGGTGTGGGCGGGGGGCAAGCACCCGAGGCCGAAGACGCAATACTATGGGGAGTAGGTCATCATTATGAAACGCACGAGAACCAATTGGACCAAGAAGGCGACCATCCTGCTGGCGGCCATTTGCGTGGCGCTGGCGGGCTTGAGCGGGTTCGCGCCGCCGGCGGAACGGGATTGGCTGCTGCAGGTGGAGGGCGCGCCGATCTCCCGCGCGGTGTACAGCTACTTCCTCTCGGAGGCGCTGAAGGGCACGCAGGGCAAGCCGAAGGACCTGGCCGCTTTACGCAGGGACGTGGCCGCCCGCTGCGTGGAGTACATCGCCGTGAACAGCGAGCTGCGGGCCATGGAGGTCCCCGTGGACCAGGTGCTCAAGGACCAGGTGGCCCAGCAGACCGCCTTCGCCTGGCGCGTGCTGGGCCGGTATTACAGCTCCATCGGGGTGGACAAGCGCACGCTCAACGCCGGGCTGGCCGGGCGGGCCGCAAAGGACCAGCTGTTCCGGGCGCTGTATGACACGGGCGGCAAGCGGGCCGTGCCCGAGGCCTCCATCGAGGCGTATTTCTACGGGAACTTCGTGGCCTGCGAGGGGATCCGGGTGCTGCGCACGGTGATGCGGGAGGACGGCGAGGACCGGCTCATGGACACGGACGAGGCCGCCGCGCTGCGCCAGACCCTGGCCGAATTCGTGGAGGCCGCCAACGAGGCCGGGGACTTCTACGGCGTGGCACGGGAGGAGCGGTTCGCCAAGGCGCTCAGCTACGCCCCGATCTCAGTGGTCACGGTGCAAAAGGGCGACGCGGACTACAGCGACGCGGACTTCGAGCAGCTGCGCAAGCTCAGCCCCGAGAAAATCACCCTGCTGAACCTGCCGGGCTTCTTCCTGGTGGCCCGGGGGGTGGACATGCGCGAGAGCCCCGAGGAGTATTACCTGGACTACCGCGCCGACTGCCTGTGGAAGCTGAAGGGCGCGGATTACGAGGCGGCGCTGAAGGAGCTGTGCGGGAAGTATCGGGCGGACGAGAACGCGGCGGAGATGGAGCGGTTTTATCAGGAGTGGAAGTGGTGACGGTTGACAATTAACAATTAACAATTGACAATTAACAATTGAGTCGCTGCGCGAAAATGCTCCGCATCACCCCCCCGGCGCTGCGCGCCGGCCCCCCAAGGGGGGCACCCTGGCGGGTGCTGAAGTTATACAGAGGACGAAAGGATATATTTATGCCAGAAGAAATCAAAGCAAAAAAACGCGTGCTCAGTTTGATTCAGCCGACGGCGGTGCCGCATATCGGGAACTACATAGGGGCGCTGCGGAATTGGGCGGGGATGGCCGAGGAATACGACTGCGTGTACGGCGTGGCGGATTTGCACGCGCTGACCATCAGGCAGGAGCCGGCCACGCTGCGCAGGCAGAGCATGGAGGCCTTCGCCATGCTGCTGGCGCTGGGGCTGAAACGCGAGAACAATATCGTGTTCTGCCAGAGCCATGTGGCGGGGCACTGCCAGCTGGCGTGGGTGCTCAACTGCTATACGCAGTTTGGCGAGGCCAGCCGCATGACGCAATTCAAGGAGAAATCGGCGTCGCACGCGGACAATGTGAACGTGGGGCTGTTTGCCTATCCCACGCTGCAGGCCGCGGATATACTGATCTACGGGGCGCATTACGTGCCCATCGGGGCGGACCAGAAGCAGCATTTGGAGCTGGCGCGGAACGTCGCGGAGCGGTTTAACGGGGTGTATGGGCAGACGTTCGTGGTGCCGGAGCCGTATATGGGGAAGGTGGGCAGCAAGATCGCCAGCCTGCAGGAGCCCGCGAAAAAGATGAGCAAGAGCGACCCCAACCCCAAGGCGAGCATCGCCATCACCGATGGGCCGGACGTGATTATGAAGAAATGCAAATCGGCGGTGACGGACAGCGGGAATGAAATTCGCTATGCAGAGGGCAAGGACGGGATCAACAATTTGATGACGATCTATGCCGCGTGCACGGGGAAGGGCTTCGAGGAGATTGCGCGGGAGTTTGACGGGCGGGGGTATGGGGAGTTTAAGAGCGCCGTGGGCGAGGCCGTGATTGAGGAGCTGAAAAATTTCCAGGGGGAATATCAGAGGATTTTGGGGGATAAGGCGTACCTGAAGCAGGCGGCGCAGGAGGGGGCCGAGGCGGCGGGAAGGGTGGCAAACAGGACGGTGGAGAAGGTGTACCGGAGGGTGGGGCTGTGGGACGGGAGGAAGTGATATGAAAAAATTAAAGATTTATTTGGATACATCGGTCATCAGCTATTTGGACCAACAGGACGCGCCGGATAAAATGGCGGATACCCATTTGCTGTGGAGCCAGCTGCCCGGGCTTGCCTCGGAGGTTGTGATATCGGATATCACGATTGACGAACTGGAGGGTTGCCCGGAACCGAAATTGCGCTATTTGCGCGCGCAGCTGCATAAGATTTCCTATGCCGACGTCGATAAAACAGAAGAGGCCGAGCGGTTGGGCGAGCTTTATTTCTCCGTGGGCGGCCTGCCGCCGAAAAGCCGCGTGGACGCCATGCATATCGCGATCGCGACGGCCTGCAGATGCGACGCCATCGTATCGTGGAACTTTAAGCACATTGTCAACCTGCGCGCCATGACGGCGGTGGAGGCTGTGAATGTAAGGGAGGGCTATGCGCCGCTGCGCATTCTCTCACCAACTATGCTATTGGAAGGAGCGGAGTAAGGGATGGAACGAAATTCGTTTAACGCCGACGACATCCATGCCCTGCGGCTGGAACTGGACGAGCGGCGCAAACGCATGAGCGAGGAAGAGGCGAAGCGTGATTTCCGGGCGCGCGTGGAGCGCGGAAGGCGCGCGATCCGGGAGGCGGGCGGCACGGCTGTGCAAGGTGTGCCGGAACAAAAACATGCAGAAAGAAGGATTGCTTCATGAGCAAGGAGAACAAGGAGATCAGGAAGATTGTGCTGATGTATTCCGGCGGGCTGGATACGTCGGTGATGATCCCGTGGCTGAAGGAGAACTACCCGGGGTGCGAGGTGGTGGCGGTATCGGCGGACGTGGGGCAGGGCACCGAGCTGGACGGCCTGGAGGAGAAGGCGCTCAAGACCGGGGCGAGCAAGCTCTATGTGCTGGACCTGAAGAAGGAGTTCGTGGAGGAGCTGATTTGGCCCACGCTGAAGGCAGGGGCCAGGTACGAGCGGGACTACCTGCTGGGGACGAGCTTCGCGCGGCCGATCATCGCCAAGGCCATCGCCGAGGTGGCGATGCAGGAGGAGGCGGACGCGATCTGCCACGGGTGCACCGGCAAGGGCAACGACCAGGTGCGGTTTGAGCTGACCTATAAGCGCTTTTGCCCGGAGATGACGATTATCGCGCCGTGGCGGACGTGGAAAATCCGGAGCCGCGACGAGGAGATCGACTACGCCGAGGCGCACGGGGTGCCCCTGCGGATCAACCGGGAGACGAATTACTCGAAGGACAAGAATTTGTGGCACCTCTCCCACGAGGGGCTGGACCTGGAGGACCCGGCGAACGAGCCGCAGTA
>Ga0268262_10001823_pt1 | contig 25629 bp, 19 predicted proteins | sample TergutNc150P3_FD_190354 | JGI IMG/M metagenome (GOLD analysis project Ga0268262, IMG submission 190354) | Nasutitermes corniger P3 segment gut microbial community from laboratory colony in Florida, USA - Nc150 P3 (SPAdes) (version 2) | ecosystem: Host-associated > Arthropoda: Insects >... | reverse complement strand
ATTTGGACGATTCTTCCGTCTGTCCATTCGATGTATCTGTCGGTGTTGCGGTATATGCGGTTTGTATAGGGATGCCGGAATTCCCATACAACCGTGTCATGCGGGTTTTTATCAAGTTTATAGCATGGGCAAAAATCGCATATATGATCTTTTTTTCCCATAAAAACATTATAACAAAACTTGTCTGTACAATCGCCTTCGATATTAAAAAGTTTTTTCATGTAGTCGTTTACAAAAAGAATTTTGCCTGTATGGGGAACTGTAACATATATCTGAGCGTCAATTCCGTTCAGGATATTTGTAAGATACTCCATCATTTGGGATTTTTCGTTGTATTTGTTCATTTGCCTGAATAAAACAAGCAATATTATAATAAGGGCTGTCGCCAATATGGAGCCCAACACTGTAAGGAAAAAAGCCATTTTTCTTGTTGTTTCATAATAATTGTCATAGGGCGTTACAACTCCCATATACCAGCCGTTGTAGAGCCTTTCGATAAAAACAATGGATTTAATGCCCCGGTAGTCGGTCGTAATAATTTCATGAATAAAACCTTTCTGCCTTAATTCGTCCTCGTAAGCCGCTATATAGCTTCTTACGTCACGCAGCCTTACACCCAAAAGCGAGGGATCAGGATGGGCGATTAACTCCATGTTCTGATTTAACAGGAATCCGTAACCTTTATCGGCGAATTGCGTATTAATCGCGTGCTGTTTTACCCTGTCAATGAAAATATTAAGGCAGATAATACCCAGAGGTTGAGCAGCGTTATTGAAAATACGGCGCACAAATGTAATGGTTTCTTCTTGTGAGGCAATATTAAAATACGGCGCCGTGACTCCTATATCTCCGTCCGCCTCGACAGCGGCGATATAAAACGGGCGGTTTTGCATATCATAATCATCAGGCGGTTTCCAATTCACGTCTCCGGTCAGAAATACCCCCCCATACACATCAAAAACACCGTAAAAACCATTAACGCCCGCAAGGCGTTTTTCCTCGTTATTTTGCATGTAATTATTGATACTCTGGATATATCTATTCACCATTTCGGCGTTAGAGCCGATTAAAATCATGCTGCGGATGGTTTCCGAAATACCTGCCAATATTGTTTCCGGTTCAAGCATATCGGCTTTGATATTGGCCTCAGTATATGAAATAGCGTCTTTAATATTCTTTTGCAGATGTTTGCGCTCAATGTCGCTCACATACCAGTAACTTACAATAACCATAAGCCCGAAAGCCAACACCACAAACAGTATCTGCATATACCGGGTGATTCTCTTTCGTATTTTCTGATTAATTTTTTCCATCTCTTTAATTTTACTCTCTTTCCGCAAAAACACCAGTAAAATTGTAGAATTTTATTGATATAACACATATAATACGGTCAGGGAGCAAACATGGAAACGATGAAAAGAACTGTCGATTGCGGATCTTTGCGAAAAGAAGATAACGGAAAGACAGTTATCCTTAACGGATGGGTACACCGCAAACGAAATCACGGTGGTATTTTTTTTATAAATTTGAGGGATCGTTACGGTATTACACAGGTAACTGTTGATACCGAAAGCAAACAGGAACTTGCCGCCGTATGCGATGAATTGCGCAATGAATATGTAATAGCAGTTGAAGGGAAGGTGAGCCTTCGTCCCGACGGAATGGTTAATCCCGCTATGGAAACTGGTGAAATTGAAGTCACAGCTTTCAAACTGGTAATACTGAACAAGTCTGAAATTCTGCCGTTTCAAATTGACGAGGAAAGCAAAGCGAGCGAGGAAACCCGGCTTAAATACCGCTATCTTGACCTTCGCACTCAGGCAATGCAGAAAACAATCAGAATGAGAAGCGAGACAGCTTTCGCCGTACGAGAATGGATGACGTCAAACGGCTTTTATGAAATAGAAACTCCCACTTTTATAAAATCAACGCCAGAGGGTGCGAGGGATTATCTTGTTCCGTCAAGGCTTTATCCGGGCAAATTTTACGCTCTTCCCCAGTCGCCGCAGCTTTACAAACAAATTTTAATGGTAGCGGGTTTCGACAAATATTTTCAGATTGCCCGCTGTTACCGTGACGAGGATTCAAGGGGCGACAGACAGCCTGAGTTTACCCAGATTGACATAGAAATGTCATTTGCCGGAAGAGACGACGTTCTTTCAGTAACGGAAGGGCTTATGGGCCATGTATTCAAAAAGGTTTTAGGAAAGGACATACCTCGGAATTTTAAGAGGCTTACATGGGAAGAGGCGATGGAATTCTACGGCAGCGACAAGCCCGATCTTCGTTTTGATATGCGCCTGATTGATTTCAGTCCGTTTGTCGAACAAAGCGGTTTTCAGGCGTTTAAGGACGCGCTTTCGGGAGGGGGAGCGGTAAAAGCGCTTGTTGTAAAAGGAGCGTCTTCCTTCTCTCGCAAACAAATTGACGATTTGGAAAGCCACGCTAAAATTTACAAGGCGCGCGGACTTGCGTGGATGAAGGTAACATCAGGCGGCGCTTTTGAAGGCGGCGTCTCAAAGTTCTTTGCCGGTAACGCCGCAGAGATAACAGGCGCTCTTGAAGCGAAAGAAGGCGACCTTATCCTGATTGTCGCCGATGTAAAAAGAAATACAGCGAATACCGCCCTCGGAGCGGTGCGTTCAAAACTGGGCCGCGATCTAAACCTTTGCCCGCCCGGCAGTTTTGAATTCGCTTGGATAGTTGACTTTCCCATGTTTGAATATGACGAAGAAAACAAAAAATGGGAGGCGGCGCACCATTTGTTTACATGGCCGCAGGACAAGTACCACACTACAATGGAAAGCGATCCGGGTTCGGTAAAAGGCGACCTTTACGACCTTGTTTTGAACGGTTATGAGCTTGCGTCAGGCTCCATTCGTATCCACGACCCTGAAATGCAAAAGCGTGTGTTTAAGATAGTTGGTATAGATCCGGCGCAAGCTGAAAAAAAGTTCGGCTTTTTAACGGAGGCCTTTAAATACGGAGCCCCGCCTCACGGCGGAATCGCCCCCGGCCTTGACCGCCTTGTTATGATCATGGCAGGCCTTACCTCGCTAAAAGACGTTATCGCCTTCCCGAAAAATTCTTTCGCCGTAAGCCCGATGGACGACTGCCCATCAGAAATAGATCAAAAACAGCTTGACGAGCTTCATCTTGTTATAAAGAAGCAGGACAGTTAGCCGTATGTTCGGACAAAATTTTCTTTATATCATCAGGCAGCGGAGTTGTCTGTCCGTTTATTATGTAAACTATCACACAGTTTCCTTTTGTGCAAAGTTTTCCCTCTTGCCATGCCTCGTGGTATACGGTAAATGACTTTGTCCCTATTTTGGAAATCCACGTTTTAATTTCCACGTCAAACTTAAAATATACCGGGCTTATATAATCAAAGTCATTATGCGCCATGATAAGCGGGAATTTATTTCTTTCAAGAGTTAATTCCGGGTCGAAGATTTGCATAACGGGTTTTCTTGCCGTTTCAAACCAGGCGGGAAACACCGTATTGTTAACGTGTCCGAGAATGTCTATGTCGCCGAAACGAGGGTTGACTTTTACGGTAAACATAATTATTCGTGTTCAAGTTTTAATGTTACGGTCGGCGCGTCGCAGACTTCAGGCGGCCCGAAATACTGAATCGAGCCGGGGAAAAGGTAACTTGTCTTTACCGCCCATTCGTCCCGTTTAGCCGTAAACGCTTTGAAGGGCTTTCCGTCAAGGAGAACAAGGGCCTTTTTAATAACAGGTTTTTGGGCGCCGTGGCGGTGTTCAAGATTCATCATCATTGTAAGAGGGACGCCGCCCGCTATCCATTTTTCGGCGGGAGCGGTAAGGTTTTTCACGCTTGAAAGATAACCCGTTAACCCCGAAGCGATAAGGACAAAGGCGCTGTAACCGAGGCTGTAGCAGTAATCGGAATCAAAGTTGGAGGGGAAAGCGCAGCGGCCCTCGTAACCGAAGAAGTGCGTCAAATAAGAAAACTTGCCGGAATAATGGCCTCTTTCTTTCATAATGGATAATTTTTTTTCTACCATGCCGACAAGAAGTTTTTCCGTTTCAATCCTGGAAACCTGAACGTTGCCGTGAGGATCACGGTCCATTAAAAATTGCTGGGCTATTTCCTGGGGTATCATTTTCAAAATAGCGTAAGATATATCCGTAAGCCTGCCCGACAGCCATTCCATTTGATCCGTAAAATGACGCAAAGACGCGAATTTGTCTTCCTCGGCGGCTATCGTATCGTTAAGTTCCTCTATCAACTGCTTGATTTCCGGTATAAATTCAACAAGTCCTTCGGGAATTAATACAACGCCGAAATTTTCGCCGTTTTCCGCGCGTTTCGCTATTGACGCGCAAACTTGATCGACAATGTTATCAAGAGAGTAGTGTTTCGCCTCAATTTCTTCGGAGATAAGGCATATATTAGGCTGTGTCTGGAAAGCGCATTCAAGGGCGATGTGGCTAGCGGCGCGCCCCATAAGTTTTACAAAGTGCCAGTATTTTTTAGCGCTGTTGGTGTCTCTGCAAAGGTTTCCGATTAGCTCGCTGTATGTTTTACAGGCGGTGTCAAAACCAAAAGATGTCTCAATATGCTCGTTTTTTAAATCTCCGTCAATTGTTTTGGGGCATCCGATTACCTGCGTGTTTGAACCGTTGGCGGTAAAGTATTCGGCAAGAAGGGCGGCGTTGGTGTTTGAGTCGTCTCCGCCGATAACGACAACAGCGTCCAGTCCGAGAGTTTTCGCTGTTTGAAGCGAAGAGGCAAACTGCTGGGGTGTTTCGATTTTTGTACGGCCGGAACCGATTATGTCAAAACCGCCCGTGTTGCGGTATTCATCAATATGTTCTTTGGTAAGGACTTCTGTCTTGTTGTCGATAAGACCGCTCGGTCCTCCCTTAAAACCGTATAGGGTAGAGGAGGGATTCGCCTTTTTAAGACCGTCAAACAAACCGGCGATAACATTGTGCCCGCCGGGAGCCTGCCCGCCTGACAGGATTACGCCCACCTTTAACTCTCGGCGGATTGTATCGTGTTTCCCCTTTTTGAAAGTCGCAAGCGGTTTTCCGTAAGTGTTTTTGAAAATCTCGCGGATTTTCTCTTTATCGGAAACAGCTTCGGTAGGGCTGCCGAATTCTACGCTAATTTCATCGACAGAACCGGCTAGAGTAGCCGGTAACTTTGGGGTATAGGCATATCTGGTTTTTTGCAGCGCGGAAATTACCATATTTCTCTCCTAAAATAAAATTGATTTATTTTTTCTTATGTCTGTTTTTCCGCAGTTTTTTCTTGCGTTTATGAGTGGCGATTTTTCTGAGTTTGCGCTTTCTTCCGCAGGGCACTTATAACTCCTTAGGATTTGTATTTGACGGCTCAAGCCGCTGTTTGTAAATTATGCAATAATTGTAAAAAAAGGTCAACCTTTCATATACCCGTTTTCTACAAGGTATTTTTTGCTTAACGCGAGGCTTTCAAACGGATCGACAAGAAAATCCCCGTCCTGCTCAATTACAGCGTAGGGTATTTTGTATTTTTCGCACCTCGAAAAGATACCTGGCCAGTCAAGGTTGCCCTGTCCTATTTCGGCGTATTGCCTCTCTCTTCCCGAAACCCGGAAATCTTTAAGGTGAAGAATCCTTATTTTGTCTTTTAGTTTATCCATATAATCCAAAGGGTTTGCCCCTCCCGCCTGCACCCAGAAAACATCAAGGGTGAACTCCATTTTCGGGCATTCTTTGATCATACGGTCAATCGCGCATACGCCGTTAAATTTCATAAATTCAAGCTCGTGGTTATGATACCCAAACCCAAGGCCAGCGGCGCTAACCTGATCGCATATTTCATTTACTTTTTTTATAAAAGCTGTGTAGCCGTCGTAAGTATCGGGATATATGCCGGGTTTCATGCCGATGCCGATTTGCGAACATCCCAGTTTTTTATGCTCTTCAATTAATTTATCAAGTTCTTTTGGATCAGCGACAGATTCCCAGGGGGAATGTGTTCCGCAGGCTTCTATGCCGTTATCTTTGAAAAGTTTCGCCAGTTTATCGGTATCGATAGGGCCAAGTCCTGAAATCTGCACGAGATCAAAACCCATCTCCTTAAGCCGCTTTATTGACGACTCAATTTCCTGAGGGGTTTTCAAGTAATCACGTATCGTGTACATTTGAACGCCGATTTTCATAATTTTCTCCTATTGCCATTATTACTCCGGTATGTTATTATAAATAATAACATAAAATATAACAAGGTTGAAATTTTCCGGTAATATTTATGGATATTAAAGACAGTGTATACAGCGAGACTTCTTCTTATGCTTTCTTAAAAACATTATATGTACCTTGTATGAGGAAAGCCTCACTTAAGTATTACGTATCGCTTTTTTTTGATTTCTTCATGTTTCAGCAAAGATCTGTTTTTTTACCGGGAAGGATACCCGTAACCAATGTTGATCATCCGCTTGATAAAAAAATTCCTTTTACCCCGTCATGGATTAAAATTTACATAGACTTCGCGAAATATTGGATAAGGCTGCTTTCGTTTATTATCAGGCGGTACGGGCGTAAAGCTTACGCTCCCGCAAGGGATTTTATTTATGGAATGGGAGAACTTTACGCCTTTGCCTCGCAGGTTTACAGAAAAAATCTTTCGACAACTTCGCGCCCCTTTTATATAAAGCGCCCTCTTTTTATGGTTATTCACATGGTCGATCCCCACTTAATGTGTATTCCAAGCCTTCATGTTATGGTTGTTATTTACACATACACAACATTCGCTAAAATAGCGAAATCATTCGGAGATGAAGAAAGGTTAAAAGAGCAGGTTTTGGAAATGAAATACGGCGCTCTTGCCATTGTAGAGGCTATTCTTTTTGTAAAACAGCACAGTATTAATTGTATAGCGGCGGCTTTATACGCTATGAACAGTTACAGTAATGAGCTTTTTCCGCCCGAAGAAGCGGAAAAATTTTTAAATTTGCTCTTTTCTCCAATTCCTGATTTCGGCGTGCATATAAAAAATATACATCCGTCTTACGCTCCTAAAACTAAAATACCGCAAGAAGTAAAAACAGAAATTAAGGAATATATACTAAACCTTTTTAAGCGTTTTCTCTCGGAAAGAAATTCCTCAAAATCATGGATTGAGCCGTTATTAAATTTCTTGAAAAATTTGAAATGATAATATTTACGCCGTTACATTCATCATAGACTGCCATAGATTATCAGGTTCGGGAGGATCCGCCGTTACCGGTATCTTTTTATTTTTGTTTAACGGGTCTGGGAAAGAAAGAGAGCGGGCGTGAAGGCGTATGCCGCCTCCTTTCTCGCTTCGTTTCGCTCCGTATTTAAGATCGCCTTTTATGTACAAGCCCTCTTTCGCCAACTGCGCCCGTATCTGATGATGCCTTCCCGAAAGCAGTTCTATTTCCAAAAAAAGATAGTTTTCCCCTTCGCCAATTTTTCTTAAACGCAAAGACGCTTTTTTACGCCCCGGAGCGTTTTCGCCGTAAGCGAATGATTTGTTCTTTTGCGTATTTGTCTCTATCCAGTGGATAATCTCCTCGCCGGAAAAAATGTTTTCGTTTATGGGACGGGAAGGCTTTTCAACGATTGCCCAGTAAATTTTTTCGACAGACGTTTTGTTCTTACCAACGAATGCGTCGTTCAGAAAAACAAGAGCGTCTTTTGTAAGGGCGAAAAGAGCGCAGCCTGTGACAGGGACATCAAGGCGGTGAACGGCTTCGATAAGTTCTGTATCCGGCGGAAGCAGGGAAGACAACTCTTTCGGCAAATCAACCATACCGCCTGTAGCGCCTTCGACAGCTTCTCCCTTTAATTTGTTCACGACAACGCAAGTCGTGCTTTGATAAAGGAGCCGCTTTTGAAGAGCTTTTACGTCTTCCATTTACATTAATCCCATGTTTATTTTTGTAATAATCAAACGGTACGCTATACCGCGCATTTTTTCACGGGAAAGCCGTCCGTCATTCATGGCGGAAATAATAGCGTCGCGCGTGCGCCTTAAATCTTTCGGCCAGACAAGCACCATGTCCGCTCCGGCGGCTATGGATAAAACCGCTGCTTCTTCCGGTTTTTGCCCGCCTGCGGCTGCCATGCTAAAGTCATCGGCAATTAATATCCCCGAAAATCCAAGCTCGCCTCTTAGCCAGTCTTCCATGACAATCTTCGACAAGCTCGCTATTTTACTGTCAAAAGCCGGGACGGCGGTATGAGCGATCATTATTGCGTCTCCCCCATGAACATTGTCTATAATCGCCTTAAAAGGAGAAACCAGTTTGTTCAATTCAGCCTTGTTTTCGTTTATAACGGAAGCGGAGTAGTGGGGATCGGTTCCGGCGCTGACGGGAAAATGCTTGACAACGCACAGAATTCCCGCCTGTTTCATCCCGTCGATAAAAGCCAGCGCAGCGTCCGCCGTGAAAAACGGGTCGGGCCCGTAAGAGCGGCGGCTTAAAAAACCGGTATTAGCGCCGTTTAAATATTCCGCCACAGGGGCGAAATTTACATTAATGCCCAAATTAAACAATTCAACGCCGGCTTTTAAGCTGTCATTTTCTATTTTTTCAAGGGCCGCCTGCCTGCCTTGCATAAGCGATAATTCCCAATAAGAAGAAGCGTTCGGCAAATCGGCCGTACCCTGTCTGAAACGGTTTACAGTGCCTCCCTCATGATCTACCGCCATAAACGGCGGGACGCCCGACTCGCCCTTTACAAGCGCCGCGGTTTGTTTAACCAAAGCTCGGATTGAATCATTATCCGTGTCAAGGTTGTACCTGAAAAGCATAATCCCGCCGGCAGGCGTTTCTTTTAACAATGTCATCATATAATCAGGCAGGCTTCCCTTTCCCTCAATCCCGCTGATAAGAACCTGAGAGGCTAGCAGCCTGTCGTCAAGAGAATCGGCTTTTTCTTTTGCCAAACGCTTTGCAGCGCTAAAATTATCGTTTTCCGCTTCATTTTTTATTTCGTTAACCTCATTTTTGTCTTGGTTAACAGAATTACGCTTTGCGCAAGAGGGCAAAAGTAGAAGGCAAATAATAAAAAAATGAAAAAAACGCATATTAACCTTGAATAAAAAACCGGGCGGCTGTCAGATAGACCCAGGGTATAAACATGGCGGGGATAAGGTTGGCGACCTTTATCTCTTTTACGGAAAGGAAGTTAAAGCCGATAGCCGTAATGACAAGGCTTCCTACCGCTGACATTTCACGGATAACCTCGGGATCAAGAAAGTCTCGGATAAAAGACGAGGCAAGCGCTATTCCCCCCTGATAAAGCAGAAGCGGTATCGCCGAGAACGCCGCGCCTATCCCGAACGCCGCCCCGAATACAAGCGACATGGAACCGTCCATAACGGATTTTGTCAGAAGTATCTGATGGTTCCCGGCAAGCCCGCTTTGCATCGAGCCTATAATCGCCATTGAGCCAGTGCAGAAAAGGATGGTGGCGGAAACAAACCCCTTGGCGAAATCCTGTCTAGCGCCTTCTTTGTTTTTGACAAGTTTGATTTCCGCCCACTTGCCCAATTTGTTCATCCATTTGTCGATGTCGATTAATTCGCCGATTATCCCGCCGAAGACCATGCTCATAATCAAAAGGAGTATTTTTTCATTCTCTAACGCGCCCTTTATGCCGAGGAAGATGATGGAAAGCCCTATTGCTTTCTTAATAATATCCTCGATACGCTCAGGGATCCCCTTTACAAGAAAAGTACCTGCAAGCGAAAAAACAACAACAGCGGCGGCGTTTACGATAGGACCCAGCATGATGGGTTAATATTACAAAATACCGGATAGAATGACAAGAAGAATATCATGTCTAATAACTAATCTTAAACCCAAAAGACGGTATCGGGATAGGCATATCAAAATTCGCAAAAGAGGAATTTTTGTCGATTGTGGTATCGACAAATCTGCTGGTATCATCGATTGTATACGTTAAAACAAGCAAATTTTCAACGGCAAAATAAAATTCATGTCTTGTTTTCCCGTTTTTATTGCCTCCGAAAAAGGAAAATTTTATATCAAGCGGAAATACCGTGGCAGTACGATTTGAAGCGTCGGTAGAAAAAGTAAAATTACTGGATGGCCAGTATTGTTTTTCTATAAATTTACTGGAGCCAGGGTTATTTTTGTCATAATCTAACGCAGGGTAACTTACAGGTCTGCCTTTCATTTGCCTCGCCGTCGGTGTGCCGGTAGCTATACCGAAACGTATATAAATATTAATAGACTGTATGGGTTTGATATTCAATATCATGTTAAGATTATGAAATCTGTGAAATAACGGAAAATACCAGTCGCTGCCGTAGTTTCCGCCTGAGACGCCTATTGCGTTAAATCTGCCATTCGGATCACGGTACATAGTCCGGTTATATGAATATGACAGCCAGCCGTCCCAATAACGTGATTGTATCTTATGCAGCATAATATCCACGCCCCACGCTTTTCCTTCGCCGTCAAATTGCGGATTAAAATCCATACCGCTAAGATTAAGGGCTACAGGAATATACATACGGTTAAAAATATATTTATAATAACCTTCAATATTTAAACTTAAAGATTCAGGAAATTGAAATTTAATTCCCAAAACAGATGTCCAGCTTCGATCCTGTTTTATTTTTTGAATACTTTTTTCTTCTATTACGAAAATATTTTCGTTTATCGATGAAAAAAGACCGGTTCCGCCTGACATATCAAGCGATTCCAGCCATCCAAAATTTTTGATAATATTAAAATCAATATTCAGCCGAGGGTTTATGGCGGTATCGCTTGAAATAGAAAAATCTTTGTTATACAGGTAAAAGAGATCTACACGCAGTCCCAATTCCGCTTTTAAGCGGCCTCCGTTGTTGTATTCGGTGAGTGTATACGCGGAAGTTGTGAAAAGATTGTTTGTTATATCGGGAGAATAGTTTATAGGAATATCGACTCTAAGATCATTCCACGTTGACGGCGTTAATGACGTAAAACAAGTCTTTAAGTAAGCCTGATCAGACGGATCCAGATCGGTAAATCTTGTACCGTAAGCCGTATTTTGATTGCCGTGTGAGCCGTATAGATTGTATATTTCCTGTATTCCGGCGGCAAAAATAAAACGTTCTGTTAATTCCCAGTCGTAATCAATACGTCCCTGTAATTTGAACGAAGAATCAGATTGATCTATTGATCTGTTATCTCGATAGTCGTATTGATGACTGCCGTTTATCATTACAACATCAGGGTATTTAGTACGGAAATCAGATGAATACCACCTTCCAAGACCGTTATCTTTTATTATGCCGTCATATAAATAACTTTCATATCCTGTTCCGGTTGTAAATTTTACAAGCATGTCGGTTCTTGGACCCCATAAAAGAGAGGCGGTTAAAAAAACCTGGTAATTTGTCAAATCAATTAAAACTTGTTGCTCTTTAAATGAATACCCTAAGCCGATGCCGTCCATACCGAAGAATCCTGTCGATTTTAAATCCAAATTATCGGAAAAACTGTAGTTTCCGTCGGCGGCAACCGCTCTTATGTACGGGGCTTTCCTCGCATATTTTATACCGCCCAACTTGGAATATGTTTTCGCTAATTCTTTCGCCGCCGCAACCAAGGGATCATAGTATGTTACCCTGCCCATGAATAAAAGACCGCCCTTGCTGGATAACGGAACAGAGAGACTGAAATTTGTCATGCTTGTATTAATGCCGAATTCAAGCATTGTTTCCGTATAGGAAGGTCTATTTGCCGTTACTTCAAGAAGACCGGAAATTGTATGTCCGTAACGCGTTGAAAAAACACCGTGAGAAATCTGGGCGCTTTGAACCATATGCGGATCGAAGATGGAATATCCGCCTCTCCAGTGATACGGGTTGCTTATGTAAAAACCGTCAAGGGATGCGCCCATGTCCCCCGGGTAACCGCCTCGTATGCTTGGCTGAGAGTTGAAAGCGCCGGAATAATTTACTCCCGGTAAAAGCTTTACCGTACTCATCACATCTTCAAAAATACCTATTTCCGCCGTCTGGGCTATTTCTTTGGAGTTTACGGCGACACTGCGGCCTGTTCTTGTTTCGCTTGAACCGGGTCTTGACTCTTCAACTACAAGTTCTTCCCCCTGTAAAAAGCCGGAAAGGTTAAGGCCAAAGGTAAATAAACTGCCTGTAGGGGGAATATTTAACACCCCCCTTTCATAACCGGGATATGTCGCGTATATTATAGTCTGTCCGCCGTCAGGAACCTGTATTACGGCTTTTCCGTCTTTATCGCAAATATACTCTTTTCCGTCTCTTGTACGGATAACGGAACCTTCCAAAGGGATGTCAAGACTTGAGTCCACAACGGTTACCGTAATGTCACGGGCAAAAAGCGAGAGAGGACAAAGAATCAATGTGATGAAAAAAGTTTTAATAAACACATTTAACAAATTTTTACCGTTCCGATTTTTTCTCAAAATGCGAAAACTCAAGACTGAAACTCGCGCGCCCCTGGGAGACACTGCGAAGGCTTGTCATAAAGCCGAACATTTTTTCCATCGGCGCCTGCGCCTTTATCTCGTCCGCGTCCGATTTCGCGTTCATGTTGAGTATTTGCCCGCCGCGTTGGGTTACAAGGCTCATAACCTCTCCCACAAATTCATGGGGAGTGTTAAGGTTGACGGCCATAATAGGCTCAAGAAGGATGGGGGAGGCGTTACGGCAGGCTTCGTCAAAGGCCATGCTGGCGCAGGCTTCAAAGGCGAAGGGAGTGCCTGTCTGTTCCGAATACTGAACGCCTATAACCGTCGCCGTAATATCGATACATGGATAACCCATGACAATGCCGGAAGAAAACGCGCCTTTTACTCCGTTCTCAATAGCGTCAAGTATTTCCTGCGGGACTTCGTTCTTTCCCTGTTTTGAGGCGAAAACATATTTGTTGCCCGTTCCCCGAGCGGCAGGTTCCACTCGCAATGTAACGCCTGCGGTATTTTCCTTCCCCGCGATAACTTTTGAAAAACTTTCGGTATGATCGATCGTTTTGCTTATCGATTCCCTGTATGTAACCTGCGGGTTTCCCACCTTGGCGCCGAGTTTGTATTCTTTCAAAATGCGGGTTACAAGCACGTCAAGGTGAAGCTCGCCCATGCCCGAAATTATAAGCTGTCCTGTTTCCTCATTTTCCCTGATGGTAAAAGTCGGGTCTTCTTTGGAAAGGATCGCCAGAATATCCTTTAGTTTATCCTGCTCGGAAATTGTTTTAGGCTCTATGGAAATTGAAATTACAGGCTCGGGGAACTGCATCTTTTCAAGCAAAACAGGCCAGCCCTCGCTGCCGATTGTGTCTCCCGTCTGCGCCAGCTTCATCCCGATAATAACGCCGATATCGCCGGCACTCAAACTGTCCATCGGCTCGGATTTATTGGAATGCATGCGTAAGATTCTGTTCGCCCTTTCGCGTTTTTTCTTTCCCTGATTATAAACAGCCCCGCCGGACGGAATGGAACCTGAGTACATTCTTACATAACAAAGGCTTCCCGCCTCTCGGTCATTTTGAATTTTAAAGACAAGACCCAATGGCTGTCCCTTCGGATCGCACGGAATCGTTATATCTTCCTCTTTTTTAATATGATGCCCTACAGCGGGTTTTATTTCGTCGGGGGCTGGCAGGTAATCGACTACTGCGTCAATAATAGGCTGAACGCCCAGATTACGCCTTGACGCACCAGCGAACATGGGAAGCAGTTCCCGCTTAATGACAGCCTTGCGAAGCTCCGCGCGGATAAGCGCAGAGTCAATTTCGCCGCCGGCAAGATATTTTTCGGTAATAATGTCGGAAACGCCCGAAAGCGAATCGATCAATTTCTCGCGCCATTTTTTCGCGTCTTCCTCGCGCGATGCGGCGATAGGGCAGTAGGTCATTTCCTCGCCTGAGTCCTGCCAGTGGATTTCCCTCATATCGATTAAGTCGATAACTCCCTCAAACGAGCCTTCCCTGCCGATTGGAATTTGAAGCGGCACGGTATTTATCTTCAATTTATTTTTTACATCTTCGATAACAAAGAAAAAATCCGCTCCCAGTCTGTCCATTTTATTCACATAGCCGATGCACGGCACATTGTACCTTCGGGCCTGCCGCCAGACGGTTTCGGTTTGAGGCTCAACTCCGTGAACCGCGTCAAAAATAGCGATAGCGCCGTCCAGAACACGGAGCGAGCGTTCAACCTCGGCTGTAAAATCAACGTGTCCGGGAGTATCGATAATATTTATCTGGTGATCTCTCCAGTAAGTGGTAGTAGCCGCGCTTTGTATGGTGATGCCTCGTTCCTGTTCCTGTTCCATCCAGTCCATAATGGCTTCGCCGTCGTCTACTTCGCCGATACGGTGACTTTTTCCCGTGTAGAAGAGGATTCTTTCGGTAGTAGTAGTCTTTCCGGCATCGATATGAGCCATGATACCGATATTCCGCATTGTTCGCAGCATGGGATCATTCTAGTTAAAACGAAAAAAAAAAGCAATTCCGCCCCTATTGACATTTTTTCGCTATTTTTTTACATTAAAAACGGTTAGTCTCCTTCGTCTAGGGGTTAGGACACGAGGTTTTCATCCTCGCAACAGGGGTTCGATTCCCCTAGGAGATGTCGTGAAACAAAAAAGCTCCCGACCGGAAGGCGATTCCCCTAGGAGATGTTTTTTACTACGAACCAACACGAACCACACGAACGGGAATAAGTTTTGAAATTTCCGACACTTGTCAAAAATTAATTTTCAGTTTAGATTCATATCTCAAATACCTTTTTACTTACCGCTTTTTTACGAAAAAACTTTTCCCGCTCTACCACTCCCTGACAGATCAATATGCTATATAATAAAACATGAACGATTTTATAACGATTGACTTTGAGACGGGAGTATATTCGCCCGAAAGCGCGATTTCCATTGGCTTGGTAAAGTACCATAATTATCAACCTGTAAGCACTTATTATTCGCTTATACGCCCTCCCAATCTTTACATACGCCCAGATTTTACGGAAATTCACGGTCTTACGGTTGACGACGTAAAAGACGCGCCCGATTTCAGTTTCCTTTGGGAGAATGAAATAAAAAAGTTTATAGGGGAAACAATGCTTGCGGCGCACAACGCGCCTTTTGATATGAATGTATTAAAAGCGGTTCTTGAATACTATAAGCTTCCCATTCCTGAATTATCGTTTTTTTGTACGCTTGAATTGGCGCGCCAAGCATGGCCGAATCTAAAATCTCACGCGCTTACAGCGCTTGCCAGAAATTTTAATATTGTTTACAACGCGCATAACGCACTTGACGATGCGCTAACCTGCGGGAAGCTTGTACAGATGGCAATGACGGCGGAAGAGTTTGATCCTGAAAAGAGTATTGAGGAATTTTTGGAGTATATGAGGGTGGAAATTAAGTGTTTGAGGTTTATGCGAAATGAAAAAAATGGTGTAATGCATAAATGGGAAAAAGCGGTTTAATATTTAAAGGCGACGCCGAAAGCGTAAACTTTCGTGAAATCCGCATGGGAAATATCGCGCCTAATACTTTGTACCGCTGTAGTCATCCCATAAAGGACAACAAGCAGGATAAAATTATCTCCATGCTGGCGGCGCAGGCGAAGATTCAAACGGTATTAAATTTAAGCGATACCAACAGCGAAATAAAATTAAAATCCTTTTTTGCCCCTTGGTACAACAAACTATATAAAAACGACAGAGTTCTCGGCCTTGGAATGGACTTTAATTTTAAAAGCGATAATTTCAGAACAAAACTGAAAAAGACGCTTAAATACATTATCGCAAGCGAAGGCCCCTGGCTTATTCATTGCCACGCCGGAGTTGACCGTACAGGTTTTTTATGCATCGTGCTTGAAGCCCTTATGGGAGCGACATTGGTCGAAATAAGCGGCGATTATCTTCAATCATTTAACAGTATGTACAATTCAAGTATTTACAGCGAAGTAAACAAATACGATTCCATTGTTGTGCTTCAGTTGATATCAGCTATGGAAAATAATATCCCAATAAATGATGAAAATCTGCGGTCTATAGCTGAAAATTATCTGCTTAAAACGATTAAGCTTTCCGCCTTAGAGATTGAGCGTCTTAAAAATAAACTGTCGGGAAAAAAAATAAGACAGTTTTCCGCCTACTTGTAAAAAATAACAAAAAACTTCACTATGTATGAATAAAGTGAACATTTTTACGAAAATACGAGATAATCTTTTTCCTCAGCGAAAAGAAAAGATAAATCTGTCTTTTAAGGAATCTTTTTCTCTTATAAAAATCTACGCTTTCGGCAAGATAAAACCGCAGTTCAAGGCTGTATTTATGGTAAGCGTATTCCTTGCGGCTGTTCAATATTTTATTCTGGATGCGCCGCTTCAAAACGCGCTTTCAACTATTATCTGCGTAGCGGCGGCGATTTTGGGGCTGTCATTTTTCCTTGAAGGGCTTTTTTTGGGGATAATGCCCCTTGGGGAGCAATGCGGGATGAGGCTGCCGTCAAAAATTGGGGCGGCGGGGGTTACTGTTTTTTCCATTATCGTTGGAATTACAGCGACTCTGGCTGAACCCGCCGTAGCCGTGTTGCAGCAGCAGGGCAGTGTTATACCCGCATGGAATGCGCCTCTTTTGTTCCTTCTTCTAAACAGGGGCACTACGTGGCTTGTAGCGGCGATCGCCGTCGGGGTGGGGCTTTCCGTCGTGCTTGGCGTGTACCGCTTCATGTTCGGGTGGGCTTTTAAGCCGCCTGTGTTTATCATTATCCCGATTATTGTCGCCGTAAGCTGCGTATTCGATGAAAACCCTGTTTTGCGCCCTCTTGTAAATCTGGCATGGGACGCGGGGGGAGCGGCTACAGGCGCCGTTACTGTTCCAATTATTCTCGCCCTCGGTTTGGGTGTCGTGAAAATCGGCGGCAAAAATTCCAACGCTTCCGGTCTTGGGCTTGTGACGCTCGCGTCAGCGATTCCTGTGGCAAGCGTTCTATTCCTTGCCGCGATGTTAAGCCCGAAAATCCCGGCTCCTTGCGATGCCGCCTCTTTCTTTTCAACGGAAACTGAACAGAGGGCGAAGGCGGTCTATATAGCAGGCGGGGAGAGGGAGCTTTTTCAAATAGCCGAAAGGGCAGTTTTTTCAGGCGATCTTACTGAGGAACAATTGATTGTTTATTTTCCCGGCCACAGACTGGGCGAAGATTTAGTAACCGATGTGCAATCTTTGTTCGCCTTCGAAGCATTTTATCAATACGCGAAAGCCGCGCTTCTGGCTGTTTTGCCTCTCGCCCTTGTTCTGATCATCTCTATCGGACTAATCGCCCGCGACAGAATCTTTAACGCCGATATTGTCGTACTTGGAATTTTATTCGCCGCTATAGGTATGTTCGCTCTTAACCTTGGAATGACAGGCGGCATTACCGTTTTAAGCTCTCAGGCGGGAAACTCGCTTAAGCAGACATACACAGAGACGCTCTATGAAAACAAAACCGTAACGCTAAGCGGCGTAAACGAGAATTCGCTAATTACAGTAGCGGGGGAGAACGGGCCTGAAACATATATCTGGGTGCAGGGGAAAAAGGGGCCGACCCTTGAAAAGTTTTTTTCTCAAAGGCTTATAGGCGACAGGTATACCCATATACCGATTAAAGACGCTCTGTCCTCTGACCTTGGAATAATCGGCGCTTACCTTGTTATTCTTGTCATTGTTTTCTTTTTGGGATTCTTCGCTATCTTCGCGGAACCGGGACTCGCTGTTACCGCCGCCACGGTAGAGGAAATGACAACGGGAACTTTCAGGCGCTCTAAATTGATAATGATCGCCGCTATGGGAGTCGGCGGCGGCATGGTTATCGGTTTCGCGCGCGTTCTGTTCAGTAATATGCTGCCTTACGGGGGTATCCATCTTTCGTGGATTCTCGCTCCCTGTTACGCAATCGCTCTTATACTTACAATTTTCGCGCCGGAAGATTTTTCCTCGATAGCGTGGGACGTAGCGGGTATAGCAACAGGTCCCATATCCGTTCCCATCATTATTACCACAGGGTTGGGACTCGGGCGCGACTCGCTTCGCGCGGACGGCGCTTTCGGCATTGTGGCGACGGCGAGCGTTTTCCCGATTATCGTGATTCTTATATCGGGCATTGTCGATAAAGCGAGATCGAAACGTATGTTGAATACTATGTAGGGAGAATTATGGATACTTCTATATCAAGTATTATCTGTATCGCCGACATGAATATAATTCCCGCTCTTGATCAGGTGTTAACTGAGCTTGCCCTTCCCGAGGTTTTTGTACAGCGCGCCAAACAAATATTTCTTCAGGACAAACGAGGTTTTCTTGGACTGCGCCCCGTTACAAAACTTGATGAAAGCAGAGCGCTCATTTACAGGATGTATGTTCCGGCTATGTACGAAGAAAGCATAATGCGCCGTATTATCGAAGCTACGGATCTGGGCTTAGGCGGGAGGGGAAGCATTTTCTCCCACTATATCAATCTTTCAAGAGGCACGCCGCCTTTTTTTGACATGGAAAAACTGAGCAAGCTCTGCGCCAGATCTGACAAAGTTATCCATGAGGAACACGCCCTTATAACCTGTACGGTATCAAGGGGATCGGGCGACGCTCTGGCTCGGACTGTGCTTGAACTAGGTATCGGAGTGCCAGTTGTTTTTTACGGAACAGGCGCCGGATTAAGGGACAGGCTTGGGCTTATGAGGATAACAATTCCTATAGAAAAAGAGATCATCTGGTTTGTCGTTCCCCGCTCCGACGCCGAGCTTGTCGAGAAGAACCTGATCCCACGAGCCAAACTTGATGTTCCCGGCAACGGCTTTTTATACCAGTGCTATGTCCACGCTCCCGTTGTAAACCTGCGTATCAGGCACGGCGAGCGCGTTCACGCCGCTACAATGGAACAGGTTATTGCCGCATTAGACGAGGTTCGAGGCTCAAGCGAATGGCGGCGTTTTGGATCGCACAAGAAAGAGCACAAGGGCGGGGAGAAAAAATCCGTCAATACAAGAGGCCTTTTCTTTATCGGTGAGGAAGAAGAAATTGAGTTATTCCGCAAAGACGCTATAGAAAACGGCGCGCGCGGCGCCACATTTAACCCTATTGAAATGCGTTCCTACAATTCCGACACAAGCGCGAAAGCGATGGAATCAAAATCCCGCAAATTCTGCGACATTATCACAACCCCGAAAACCGAAGATAAAATCCGCGAATGCGCAATTAAGAACGGGCTTTTTGACGATGGAAAAACCTGCGTGCTTAAAACGTTTAATGTCGAGATGCCTACTATTATTCACAGAGAGTAAACGGCCCAAGAGCAGCGCTTTTTATGTTATTGAAAAGAAGGCATTACGAGCCGCGGCTGACGGTTAATTTGCCAAATATTAATAAGCATATCAATAACATTATCGTATTCGGGACCGTAAGTACCGCCCATAAATTTACGGCTGTCCATAAGGATATACTCGGAGCCCCACATTTTATTGCATTTTATATTATTGTTGTCTATGATTTGAAGCATTTATGCCCTTAAATGCATTATCGGCATCTTTGTTATGGATTTTTAACGTGAAAACATGGTATAATGGGTTTGTAGGCGACAAAAAGAGGTAATTATTAAAACAGAGCTTTTTACTTTTTGTGATTTTGCCCAGGAAAACGGCGGAAAATTAACCATTGTCGGCACTTTCGACACAATCATATCCCGCAATTTTCCCTGCGTTCACCCCCAATTATCCGTAGTAATCCGCCTGCGCTTCGATATGTGGGAATTCTCAAACCACGATTTCCGCATAGAAACGCGCGATCTTGACGGCGAGACAACAATGGAACCTATAAGAGGCAACCTTGAGGTAAGAGGCGTGGGAAACTCAACAGCGGTCTCCCACCTTGTGTTCAGCATAACGAACCTTCACTTCAAGGATACGGGGGTAATTAATTTCATTCTATTTATTGATGAGAAAGAAATCGGTCACCTGCCGCTTTATATCCGCAAAGGTTAAAGATACCGTTTTTCGGAATCGCCCATAACATTCGCGTAAAGCTCAATATAACTCTTGGCGGTGCTTTGGGCGATTTTTACCATGAGCACTTCCTCAACTTGAAAGAAACCGACTTCGTTTGACATATGAACGTCAATGCGGATTGGTTTTTCTTTTCCGGCGGTTAAGGTAACCTCTTCAATTGAATTAGCGGAGTACTGATGAATATGCCCTGTTTTGGCGTTGGATTGCATGGCGATTCTCGCGCGGCCTTTTGTCATGTCGCAGCCGTCCGCTACTTGAATAATTCCCGCCTCAATGGAGCTTACGGTTATGGTTCCCATGTGTCCTCTTATCCCCTCAAGAGCAACGGTGCGAAGCATTGTCTTTTTATGCAGATCGTTTCCGTAAAGCTCATTTAAAAATTTATCGATATAAGGCTGAGCCAGAATCATGCTGTGAAGTTCATGTTCCTGTCTTCCCATGCCCATTCCAAGATCATGAAACAATCCGGCGATTATTACCGCTATTACGCTGTCTTCAAAATTGCCGCATTCGTCCGATTCAAGGCTGGTTTTAATTCCGGCCTTTTTTAAAAGATTCAGCATTATCACGGCGTTAAGCGCTACGGTACGCATATGCACGGGACCGTGATCGTTAAACCCGAGCCTTACAATGGAAACTTTATTGGCGTACTCCTGCGCCGCCTGAAGTTCCTCGTTCGCCAACAGAAGTTTAAGGCATTTCATAGCGTTTATGGAAAGATTCAATGAATCCACAAAATCAATAAGCTTAATATCAATATTTACTTCTGTTGACGATTTCATTTTATGCCCCTTAACGTAAAAATATAAAACTTGTTTCAGCGCCGTTCCGGTTATCGTAGTAAACATTTGATAAATCCCACCTGTTGTTAATTGCCCAAAAACCGCGGGAACGCATAAGGTGTATTATAGCGCATTGTTCCAGAAGGATCGACTGAAATTCATCCCAAATTTTTTGAGCCTTATCGCTGTCAATGGTAAATTTTCCTTCGTTGTAAAGATAATCAATGCGCGCCTCCCATTCTGTCGCCGGCGTTGTTTGATTCGGGTTCCAAAGGTGAAGGTTACCCGTTGTCGGCCAGACATTGCTCCCCTGACTTGGAAAAACATTGGAACCTGACAGACCGATTAAGGTTGAATCCCATTCAAAGGTGGAAAACAATTGTTCAACCTGTTTCTGAAAATCAACTATGCGGATATTTACCTTGATTCCCATTTTGGAAAGCTCGTCCCTTATTATTGAAGCCGTATCCTGATAAATAGTGCTTTCCGATCTTATAACAAGGTTGAATTCAATGCGGCGGTTTTTGCTGTCATGCATTATCCCTCTGAAATCTTTTTTTATGCCGATAGAGGCGAGCAGTTCCTGCGCGCGTTTGGTGTCGTAAAGATATTGCAGTTTGATATTGGAATTATAATACGGGTTCGGTTCCGGAAAAAAATTGAGTTTAGGCTCGGCAAGCCCGCGGTACACTTGCGCGTTTATCCTGTCGCGGTTAAGAAGACAGCTCATAGCCTGACGGAATTCTTTTTGTGTAAACCATTCATACACCGGCTTATCTTTGTTTACGGGGTTTTGGTTGAATGTCCAAAAAGCGGCCCCAAGAGAGCCTTCCGCGTTAAAGACCGTGTAACTGCCGTCGTTCTTGTTTACAATGTCGTCTAAATCTTCAGGGCGCAAAGAGTAGGTTTCTGTCTTTCCGTCTTTGAAAAGGAGCTTTTTTGTATTTTCATCGGGAATGATGCGTACGATATTTTCCTCGATGTAGGGGAGCGACAAGCGGTTCGTGTCCTTTCTCCAGTAATCGGGATTTCGTTTGTAAACAAGCCTTTGCCCCGGAGTGTACTCAACCAAAAACCATTCACCCATTGAGGGAATTGTTACGGGGTCTTCCGCCACGCTGAAAACATTTCTTACCATTTCAGCGCCGCCTTTCTCTTTGGCAGGTTGGTAGATATGGCGCGGGCCAAAATCCATGTTTGTGGTTAAAAGCGGATCGGCGATTATTCTTGGGAAATGAAACGCGAAACGCCTGTCATCTATTTTATGAATGGTGATTCGCGCCTCGCTGCCGTCCGGCATTGTTAAAAACTGGCCGTTGTAGCTGGAACTTTGGCAGTCGGGATCGCCCTGAATCTCATTATACCAGAAGATAACGTCATCGCTTGTTACTTTTACTTTTCTTGTTGAATTATAATAGCTCCAGTAAATATCGTTACGCAGGGTATAGACAACAGTCAGCGTCCCCGCTTTATCATCAATTATAATTTCAGGAGAAGCGGCTCTTGGTTTCCAATTGCGGTTTATTACATCGTAATCAATAAGATAATCGGTCATGCTGCCTACGACGGAAGAAGTCGTGCTGTCCTGTTCGGCGATAAGGTGGTTAAAACTTTTCGGATCCTCGTTCATCACCGAATTCCATGTTCCGCCCAATTTGCCCGGTAAAAATTCTTCCCCGCGCCACGGTTTGCTCACCGTTTTCGCGAGTATCTCGGCAAGCCCTTCGGCGTTAATGGCGTTAAGCTCCTCAAGAGAAAGCTCTTCGTTCTTTGTACATGAAAAAAGAAGCGCTAAACACGCGATTATAAGAAATATATGTTTCATAGTTTGATATTAAAGTGATTAACGCCTTAGGGCAAGGGGGTATAATATACTAAAGGCTCCGTGAGCCAAACGGCGGGGCTTCGGCGCCATACTAAATTTTTATTATCTTTCCATGCGTTTTTATCGAGCCCGGCTTTTACGCAGATTTTTTCCAGAAAAACTTTTTTTGAATAGTGTCTTTGCGAGGCAACAGACGCTTGAAGGATTGTGTTGTTAAGGCCGTTGGCGAGCCAAAGGTTGTGGCTTCCGGGAATAAAATCCGCTGGTTTGGACATATCTTCCCATTCGCCGAAGATAGACAGCCCCTGTCTTTTCCTTTGACAATAAGGCGGACAGCCAATCCTTCGTTTGTTCCGAGAGGAGGCACTACGGCATTAAGGTTGAAGCTCCGTGCTCAACATTGAACACACTTGGGTCTAAATCGACTTTAAGCGATTTTGCCAGCTTGCGTACTTTTTTCTTGTCCGAGTTAACATTGCCCAAACCGCTTACCCATGAGTCGATGTAATCATGGGCCAGAAGATGGTGGCTTACAGCGCCAGCCCACGGAATAAAACCAGGCGGGGGGATTTCTTCGGGAGGAGGGGAGAAAGGCTCGCCGTATTCTCTTTCTTTTAGGGAATCCCATGTGTGGTATAGCGGAACAGTCTCATTTTTACCGCAGGAAAAAAGAAGGGCAAGAAAAATAAAAACAGCGGCTCGCTTAAGCAACAAAATTTATTTCGCCGGTTTGATCTTTCCCTGCATCCAGAAGGGAAGGTACTTTTTCATATCGGGGTTGTCGCTGTACACGATAGCTTTCCATTGCTCGTTATTAAGCCTGTTCGACATGGGCTGTGTGAATCCCCGCCGCTTCTCGCGCCTAATACGGATAATATATGAGCCGTGAATAGATTTGGAATATTGCCGATCCACGCGAGCTCGGCGGCGGAAATTTCTTTGTCATTCGCTTCCGCCTCGGAAATCGCGGCGGCTTTTGTGAATATTTCATGCAGACCCGCGAGAACCTGCGCCGAATGTCCGTCCAGAAAACCGTATTTTTCCAATATTAAATACAGCTTTTGAATTCCTAATAATAACGGAAAAATAGACGTGTTTCAAGGATATAATCTTGGCATTTATCCCCAAAATCCCCCTTGTAACTTTTACTCAAAATAAGTATTTTATTACTATTAACCTTGAAAATCAGCAAAACTGTGATATATTAATTATGATGAGCCAAAGCTATACAAACAACTTAATATCTCTTTTTTCTCGTATTTTTAATAAATATTTTCTATTCGCTTGGATACAATGCCTGAACAAACAGGCTTTAGTATACACATTCGTTGAATGTGGCGTACCAAGGTACAACGTACAAGGGTACAAAGCACGAAAAGGTGCGAAATTTAATAAAGTTATTTTGCATAGGGTAGAATAACAAAACAGGAGTTTTTATGAAAAGGAAAGCGTTTTTAGTGTTGGCGCTTTTTGCGCTCATGACGGTAGGATTGTACGCCCAGACGGAAGCCGATTTTGAGGTATCGGTAGCTAGCGACGGCAAATTGGTTATTTTGGGTTACAAAGGAAGCGCAAAGGAGATCAGCATCCCGGCAAAGATACAGAATAAGACTGTTATTAGGGTATTCCTCGAAAATAATAAGAATATCACCAAAGTAACTTTGCCAAACGGAGTTGAAGAATTTCAATTTTCGAACTTCTCCAGCCTTATCAGCGTAAACATACCGAACAGTGTTACCGAACTTACCGGTTCTGATTTTGAAGGATGCACAAGCCTTACCACAGTAACCATACCCGACAGCGTTACCAGAATTGGGTCGAAAGCTTTTGATGGTTGCGCCAAACTTACCAGCATAACAATTCCCGCAGGCGTTACCAGCATTAGTCAGGACGCTTTTAAGGGTTGCACCAGCCTTACCAGCGTAACATTCTCTAGCGGCTCAATTAAAACTGTCAACGCTACTTTTAGTGGGCTAGGCGATTTGCGCATCAAGTACCTTGACGAAGGCGCAGGAACTTACACGAGACCAGCAGGCGGCACAACATGGACAAAACAGGCGGCTTCAACTGCTGCGCCAGCCGCCGCCGGAACTCCAGGGCTTGCGTTTACAGCCATAAACAGTAACAAGGAATACAGCGTTGCCAAAGGCACGGTAACAACGGGCGCGGTAGTTATACCCGCCTCGTACAATAACCTTCCGGTAACGGAGATTGCAAGCAAAGCGTTCAACGGGACGCAAATTACCGCCGTAACCATACCCGACAGTGTTAAAACCATCAGTGGAAGTGCTTTTGCGGAGTGCGCCAGTCTTACCAGCGTAACCATAGGGAAGGGCGTTACCGAGATTGGGGCTTACGCTTTTAGAGGTTGCGACAAGCTTACCAGCGTAACCTTCTCTGGCCAGATTCCTGCAACCATCTATCAATCTGCTTTCCTCCTGCAAGGCGACATTCGCGATAAGTGCAGTGCCGGAGGAGCAGGCACGTACACGAGACCAAGCGGCGGACAAACATGGACAAATGCTGCTCCTGCCACCGCCGCGCCAGCCGCCGCCGGAACTCCAGGGCTTGCGTTTACAGCCATAAACAACAACAAGGAATACAGCGTTGCCAAAGGCACAGTAACATCAGGCGCGGTAGTTATACCCGCCTCGTACAATAACCTTCCGGTAACGGAGATTGCAAGCAAAGCGTTCAACGGGACGCAAATTACCGCCGTAACCATACCCGACAGTGTTAAAACCATCAGTGGAAGTGCTTTTGCGGAGTGCGCCAGTCTTACCAGCGTAACCATAGGGAAGGGCGTTACCGAGATTGGGGCTTACGCTTTTAGAGGTTGCGACAAGCTTACCAGCGTAACCTTCTCTGGCCAGATTCCTGCAACCATCTATCAATCTGCTTTCCTCCTGCAAGGCGACATTCGCGATAAGTGCAGTGCCGGAGGAGCAGGCACGTACACGAGACCAAGCGGCGGACAAACATGGAC